>Ga0105055_10006971_pt1 | contig 15243 bp, 12 predicted proteins | sample BON03_FD_78090 | JGI IMG/M metagenome (GOLD analysis project Ga0105055, IMG submission 78090) | Freshwater microbial communities from Lake Bonney liftoff mats and glacier meltwater in Antarctica - BON-03 | ecosystem: Environmental > Aquatic > Freshwater > Ice > Glacier meltwater | place: Lake...
ACCGCAGGATGGCCGGGGCGCCGGTGATCGGCGTTCTCGCCTTCTATCTCGCGGTCGTCGCACAGCCATTGGTGTGGGTGCTGGCGGCGCCGTTCGCCGTCCTGTGGATCGCCTCGCCCGCGATCGCTTGGTGGGTGAGCCGCTCTTCACGCGCGGAAGTCGCCCCCGCCGATGCGGACCTGCAGGCGCTCCGTCAGATCGCTCGCCGCACGTGGCGCTACTTCGAGACGTTCGTGACGACGGCCGATCATATGCTGCCACCTGACAATTTCCAGGAAGACCCGGCGCCGGTGATCGCCCGGCGCACCTCGCCCACCAATATCGGGCTCTACCTGCTGTCCACCGCCAATGCGCATGACTTCGGCTGGATCGGCTTGGCCGACGCCGTCGGCCGGCTTGAGGCGACGATGGCGACCTTGGCGCGCATGGAGCAGTTCCGCGGCCATTTCTTCAACTGGTACGCGACCGCTGATCTGCAGCCGCTGGAGCCGCGGTATGTGTCGACCGTCGACAGCGGCAACCTGGCCGGTCACCTGATCGCATTGGCCAATGCTTGCCAGGGCTGGCGCCAACGCCTGCACACGCCGAGCGATCTTGCGGCATTGGCCGACACGGTGAGCATCGCGTTGGACGAGTTGGCCCGTATGCAAGCTGGCAAGCCGGCAGCCGGGGCGGTATTGCTGGGCTCCTTGCAGGAGTTGTCCGAAAGTATCACCCGACAACTGGCTCGGCCCGCCGTCGGGGTGGCGCCTTCGCCCGAATTCGACCGGCCCATCAGGGCCGCAATCGCGCTGGCCCGCGAGCTTGCCGCCACCCACGGGCACGACGCCACGGCGGACGTGGTGTTCTGGACAGCAGCGCTCGGCCACACCACCGAGAGCCACGGCCGCGACGCCGAGCGCGACGATGACGCAATGACCCAGCGGCTCGCGGCGTTGGAGCAGGCGGCACATGCGATGGCCCTGGCGATGGAGTTCGGCTTCCTGCGCAACAGCGAGCGCAAGCTGCTCTCGATCGGATACCTCGTCGCGGACGCGACACTCGACGCCAATTGCTATGACCTGCTTGCCTCCGAGGCACGGCTGGCCTGCTTTTTCGCGATCGCCAAGGGCGACGTGCCGGCGCGCGAGTGGTTCCAACTCGGCCGCGCCATGACGCCGGTCGCCGACCGCGCGGCGCTCGTGTCCTGGTCGGGTTCGATGTTCGAATACCTCATGCCATCGCTGGTCATGCGCGCGCCAACCGGCAGTCTGCTCTACCAGACCAACCGGTTGGCAGTGCGCCGCCAGATCGAGTTCGGCAAGACGCGTGGCATTCCGTGGGGTGCGTCCGAGTCCGCCTACAATGTGCGCGACCTCGAATACACCTACCAGTATTCCAACTTCGGCGTGCCGGACCTCGGCTTCAAGGTTGGCCTGGACGATGAATTCGTGGTGGCACCCTACGCGACGGTTATTGCTGCCATGGTCGATGCGCGCGCGGCCATCGATAACCTCGACCGGCTCGCTGCCGATGGTGCCGCGGGGCGGTTCGGGTTCTACGAGGCGCTCGACTATACCCCGGGTCGGGTGCCGGAGGGGCAGTCGGTGTCGGTGGTGAGGGCCTTCATGGCGCACCACCAGGGGATGTCCATCGTGGCCATCGCCAATACGGCGCTTGGCGGAATCATGCGCGCCCGATTCCACGCCGACCCCTTGATCGAGGCGACTGAACTGCTGTTGCAGGAGCGGGCACCCCGCATCGTGACGAGCGCCCAGGTTCGACCCGTCGTCCACAAGAGCGCGGTCCTCGCGCTGGACGCAGCCCCCCCTGCTGGTAGATACGTCGCCACCGCATGGGCTGCAGCGCCGAGCACCCACCTGCTCTGCAACGGCAGCTACGCCGTGATGCTGACCGCGGCCGGGTCGGGGTACAGCCGGTGGCAGGATCTCGCTGTGACGCGCTGGCGCGAGGACCCGACACTCGATGACTGGGGTTCCTACATCTACCTCCGTGACGTCGCCAGCGGGCGCGTCTGGTCGGCCGGTGCGCAACCCTACGGTGCCGCCGCCGATGAGTATGGCGTCGTCTTCAACGAAGACCATGCCGAGTTCACGCGCCACGACGGCACCCTCACCACCTGCATGGAGGTGTTCTTGTCGGCCGAGGAGGCGGCCGAAGTGCGCCGGATCACCGTCTGCAATAACGGCCCCGATGCCCGGACGATCGACATCACCTCCTATGCCGAGTTGGCGCTGTCGCCGCAGGCGACCGACATCGCCCACCCGGCCTTTGCCAAGATGTTCGTCGAGACCGAATACCGGGCCGAAAGCGGCGCTCTGCTGGCGACGCGACGGCGGCGAGCGCCTGATGAGCCGGAGATCTGGGCGGCGCACATGGCAGTGGCCGACGGCATTCCGCAGTTCGAGACGGACCGCGCCCGCTTCATCGGCCGTGGCCGTGACCTGCGTGACCCGGCCGCCATGGACGAGGATCACAATCTGTCCGGCACCGTTGGCACGGTGCTGGACCCGGTCTTCTCCATTCGCCGCCGGATTACCGTGGCCCCTGGAACCATGGCGCGGGTCGCGTTCTGGACGATGGTGGCGCCCTGCCGCGATGCGATCCTGGCTTGCGTCGACCGGCACCGAGACGCCACCGCCTTCGACCGTGCGGCGATGATGGCCTGGACCCAGGCGCAGGTGCACCTGCGCCACCTCGGCATCACCCCGGCCGAGGCCGACCTGTTCCAGCGGCTTGCCGGGCACCTCCTGTTTGCCGGCCCGGCGCTGCGCCCCGACGACGAGCGGATCCGGAGCGGCAGCGGGGCGCAATCGGGCCTGTGGGGCCAGGGCATCTCCGGCGACCTGCCGATCCTGCTGCTGCGCATCGGCAACGTGGCGGACCTGGGCGTCGCCCGGCAGGTCCTGCTGGCCCACGAGTATTTCCGGCTGAAGCAGTTCGCGGTCGACCTGGTTATCATCAATGAGCACCCCGCTTCGTACATTCAGGAGCTTCATGGCGCGTTGGAAGCGCTGCTGCGTGCCCAGCAGGAACCGGCCGAACCCGGCGGCGGCTCCATCTACCTGTTGCGCGCGGATCTGATGCCGAACGCGACCACCGCTCTGCTCGCCGCGGTCGCCCGCGTCGTGCTCGCGGGCGACCGCGGCCGCCTCGGCGAGCAGCTCGACCGCGCCGAGCGGGCCGCCCCGGCAGTCACCGGGCCCATGCCGCCGGCACCGATCCGGGCGACGCTTGCTGCCCCGGCACCGAGCCCGCCGCTCGAACTGTTCAACGGGCTGGGCGGGTTTGCCGAGGAAGGCCGAGAATATGTTGTCGTGCTCGGGCCCGGCCTAACAACGCCAGCGCCCTGGCTCAATATCGTTGCCAATGCCGGCTTCGGCTTTCAGGTCTCGGCCGAAGGGAGTGGCTTCACCTGGGCCGGCAATAGCCGCGAAAACCAGATCACCCCCTGGTCGAACGACCCGGTCAGTAATCGCACCGGCGAGGCTATCTACTTCCACGATGAGGCAACGGGCGCGACCTGGTGCCCAACCGCCTCACCGGTTCGCGATCCGGGGGCCACCTATATCGCCCGCCATGGCTACGGCTACAGCCGCTTCGAACACACCGCAAACGGCATCGCCAGCGACCTGCTGCAATTCGTCGCACCCGATGACCCAGTCAAAGTGTCGCGACTGCGCCTGCGAAACTTGACCGACGCGGCGCGGTCGATCTCGGTGTGCGCCTATGCCGAATGGGTGCTCGGCAATTCGCGGACAGTGACAGCAGCATTCATGCAGACCGAGCGGGACGCGGTGACAGGCGCACTCTTCGCCAGCAATCCGTGGAATGCGGACAGCAGCGGCCAGGTCGCCTTCATGGACCTCGGCGGCCTGCAGACGAGCTGGACCGGCGACCGGCGCGAGTTCATCGGCCGCAACGGTTCGCTGGCGGCGCCGCGTGGCATCACCGGAACGCTGTCGGGTAAGGTCGGTGCTGGCCTGGATCCATGCGGCGCGCTGCGGACCACGGTCGAGCTGGAGGCGGGGGGCGAGGTGGAACTGATCCTGTTCCTCGGCGCCGCCGCCGATGCCGCCACCGCGCGAGACCTGGTGACGCGCTACCGTGCCATCGACCTCGACGCCGTGTTCCGCGCGATCCACGACCAGTGGCGCGCAGTACTTGGCGCGATCGAGGTCAAGACGCCCGACCGTAGCATGGACATCATGCTGAACGGCTGGCTGCTGTATCAGACGCTCGCAAGCCGGATTTGGGGACGCGCCGGGTTCTATCAGGCCAGCGGCGCCTATGGCTTTCGAGACCAGCTCCAGGACGGCCTGGCGCTGTGCGCCGCCCGCCCGGACCTGGTGCGCGAGCACCTGCTGCGCGCGGCAGGGCGGCAATTCGTCGAGGGCGACGTGCAGCATTGGTGGCTGCCGCAAACCGGCCGCGGCGTGCGGACCCGCATCTCGGACGACCGCGCCTGGCTCGCCTACACGGTGGCGCACTATGTCGAAGCGACCGGCGACACGGCCGTGCTCAACGAGGAGGTCGGCTTTCTGACCGGCGACGCGCTGACCGAGGGCGAGCACGACCGGTTCTTCCTTCCGGGCGCCGCCCAAGAAAGCGGCGTGCTCTACGAACATTGCGCCCGCGCGCTCGACCACAGTCTTGCCGTGGGGAGCCACGGCCTGCCCCTGATGGGCACCGGCGACTGGAACGACGGCATGAACCGGATCGGCGAGGGCGGACGCGGCGAGAGCGTGTGGCTCGGCTGGTTCCTGCATGCGGCATTGACCGCCTTCATCCCGCTGGCCGAAGCGCGCGCGGATACCGCGCGGGTCACGGCTTGGCGCGCCCGTGCCGCCGCCCTTCCGGAGGCGCTGGAACGGGCCTGGGACGGCGAATGGTATCTGCGCGCCTACCACGATGAAGGCACGCCGTTCGGATCGCACACGGATCGGCAATGCATGATTGATTCGATCGCGCAGTCTTGGAGCGTGATCTCGGGTGTCGCGCCGCCGCGCCGCGCCGCGCAGGCCATGGCGTCGCTCGACCGCCATCTGGTCCGCGCCGACGACAATCTGCTGCTCGTCCTTGCGCCCCCGTTCGACCGTCCGTTGGTCGACCCAGGCTATATCGCCGGCTACCCGCCGGGCATCCGTGAGAATGGCGGCCAATACACCCATGCAGCGATGTGGGCGGTGCTGGCCTTCACCACCATGGGTGAGGGCGACAAGGCGGGCGCACTGTTCGCCATGCTGAACCCGATCAATCACGCCCGCACGCGCGAAGAGGCCGACCGTTACAAAGTCGAGCCTTATGTCGCCGTCGCCGACATCTACTCCACCGCACCACATGTCGGCCGCGGCGGTTGGTCATGGTACACCGGCTCCGCAGGCTGGATGCAGCGCGCGGGAGTTGAAGGAATCCTCGGTATCCGCATCCAGGGCATGTCGCTGCACATCGATCCCTGCATTCCCCATGCCTGGCCGGGTTTCACGGCGACGATCACCTGGCGGTCCGCCCGCTACACGGTTGTCGTCGAGAATCCGACCCGCGCTGAGCGGGGCGTCCGATCGATCAAGCTCGACGGCATCGCCCTTCCAGGCCGCGCAATCGTGGACTTGGTCGACGATGGCGGCCGGCACACCATCGACGTGACGCTTGGAAAGGCTTCGACGGAGCAGGCGGCATGACAATTCCGATCAGCCCGCTGGCAGGCAAAATCCTCGATCCGTCGCTACTGCTGGACGTACCGCGACTGCTCGCAGCCTACACCTCCGTTCGCCCGGATCGCGCAAACCCGGCACAACGAATTGCCTTCGGCACCTCGGGTCACCGCGGCTCAGCCTTTGACGGCAGCTTCAACGAGGCACACGTCCTGGCCATCAGCCAGGCGATCTGCCAGCACCGGCGCGCAATGGGAATCGACGGACCGCTGTTCGCCGGCATCGATACGCATGCCCTGTCGCGGCCAGCGCTCGCGACCGCGGTGGAGGTGTTCACCGCCAATGACGTCGATATCTTCGTCGATACCAATGACGGCACCACGCCGACCCCGGTCATCTCGCACGCGATCCTCACGTATAACCGGGGCCGGACGAGCGGCTTCGCCGACGGCATCGTGCTCACCCCGTCGCACAACCCGCCCGAGGATGGCGGCTACAAATACAATCCGCCGAATGGCGGCCTGGCCGGCACCGACGTCACCCGCGCGATTGAGGATGCCGCCAACATATTGCTCGCCAAGCTGCCTGGCGGCGTGCGCCGCTTCGCCGCGCGGCAGGCCCGCCTGTCGCCGCGTTATCACCGTCACGACTACATTGGACCGTATGTGGCGGATCTCGCCAATGTGGTTGACATGGAGGCGATCCGCGGCTCGGGCGTGAAGATTGGCATCGACCCGCTGGGAGGGGCCGCGGTGCCGTTCTGGGAGCCGATCATCGATCGGTACCGGATCGCCGCAACCGTGGTCAGCGCCACGGTCGATCCCACGTTCGGCTTCATGACCGCCGACTGGGATGGGCGCATCCGCATGGATTGCTCATCGCCCTACGCCATGCAGCGGCTGATCGGCATGACCGGTTCGTTCGACGTGGCCTTCGCCAACGACCCCGATGCGGACCGGCACGGCATTGTTGCTGGGTCAGGTGGACTGATGAACCCGAACCACTATCTCGCGGCGGCAATTGCTTACCTGTTCGCCAACCGTCCGGCTTGGCGCGACGACCTGGCGGTCGGCAAGACCGCCGTGAGCAGCGGCATCATCGACCGTGTCGTGGGCAAGCTCGGCCGCCGGTTGTTCGAGGTGCCCGTGGGCTTCAAGTGGTTCGTCGATGGGTTGCTGGATGGCTCACTGGGCTTCGTTGGCGAGGAGAGCGCCGGGGCGTCATTCCTGCGCCGAGACGGTTCAGTCTGGACAACGGACAAGGACGGACTTAGTCTCGGACTGCTTGCAGCCGAGATAATGGCACGGACCGGCAAGGACCCGGCGGCTTGTTATGACGGCCTGCAGCGCGAACTAGGGACGCCCTACTACGCGCGGATCGACGCGCCAGCGACCGCGAGGGAACGCGCCGCGCTGAGTGCCCCCTCACCGGGGGCCCTGGTGATAGAAGACCTCGCCGGTGAGCAGGTCCGACGCACGCTGACGGCCGCGCCGGGCAATGACGCACCTCTCGGCGGGTTCAAGGTGGTCGCCGACAACGGCTGGTTCGCCGCGCGGCCGTCCGGCACGGAGGACGTTTACAAGATTTATGCCGAAAGCTTTCTCAGCGAGGAACACCTCGAAAAAATACAGCAACAAGCAAGGAACGTCGTATCAAAGATATTCGCCCGGCAGCTTCTCAAAGCATCGTCGACATGGATCAATCCCAGCGGCGACTGTATGAAGACCGACCCATGACCGGGAACGGGCAAACCCCGGCCCCGGAGGAGGCGACAGATCACGGTAACGCCGCGGCGCCGCCCGGTAGCGGCGCGGTCAACCTGGGTGCTGTCCTTTCGGTACGTGGAAGCGTCGTCGATGCCCGATTCGAGGAGCGTCTGCCGCCCATTCATTCAGTGTTGCGCGCCGGCCCTGACATGCGGATCGTCATCGAGGTGCTGGAACAGCGCGACGCGCGGACCGTGCGCGGAATCGCGCTGACGCCGACTCAAGGGTTGGCGCGCGGCACCCGGGTCGAGGACCACGGCGAGCCGCTGAAGGCGCCGGTGGGAAAAGCCATTCTGTCCCGCATGTTCGATGTTTTCGGCAACGTCATCGACCGGGGACCGGCCTTGACCGGAGTCGAATGGCGGTCGGTCCATCGCGCGCCGCCGCCCCTGGCGCGCCGCTCCACCGTATCGGAGATATTCGAGACCGGCATCAAGGTGATCGACGTGCTGTTGCCGTTGGAACGTGGCGGCAAGGCCGGACTGTTCGGCGGTGCGGGCGTCGGCAAGACGGTTCTGCTGACCGAGATCATCCACAACATGATCGGGCATCACAACGGGATCAGCCTGTTCTGCGGCATCGGTGAACGCTGCCGCGAGGGCGAGGAACTTTACCGCGAGATGGAAAAGGCCGGCGTCCTGCCCAACATGGCGATGATTTTCGGCCAGATGAACGAGCCGCCGGGCGCCCGTTTCCGCGTCGGCCACGCGGCGCTGACCATGGCCGAGTATTTCCGTGACGACGAGCATCGCGACGTTCTTTTGCTGATCGACAACATTTTCCGCTTCATCCAAGCCGGGTCGGAAGTGTCCGGCCTGATGGGGCAGATGCCGTCACGCCTGGGCTATCAGCCGACGATGGGCACCGAGCTGTCGGGACTGGAGGAGCGTATCGCCAACACCGACAGTGGCGCCATCACCTCAATCCAGGCGGTCTATGTGCCGGCCGATGATTTCACCGATCCGGCGGCGGTGCACACTTTCTCGCATCTTTCCGCATCGATCGTGCTGTCGCGGGCGCGGGCGAGCGAGGGTCTCTATCCGGCCATCGACCCGCTCCAGTCGAGTTCCAAGATGGCGACACCGGGCGTCGTCGGGGACCGGCACTACCGCTTGGCCCAGGAGATCCGGCGAGTGCTCGCGCAGTACGCGGAACTCAAGGACATCATCGCAATGCTCGGCCTGGAACAGTTGTCGCCACAGGACCGCGCCCTGGTTGCTCGCGCCAGGCGCCTCGACCGCTTCCTCACCCAGCCCTTCTTCACGACAGAACAATTCACCGGCCTGAAGGGAAAGCTCGTGTCGCGCGAAGACGCGCTGAATGGCTGCGAGCGTATCCTGAACGACGAATTCAAGGATCTCCCGGAAAGCGCGCTCTACATGATCGGGACGGTGGACGAGGCGATGGCGAAGTCCAAATCAGCCAATCCCAAATCAAAGCAACCTGAGTCAACGCAAGAAGCGGGCGAAGCTTCACCATCGGAGGCCGAAAATGCCGCCGCCGTTCATGACGCTTAGGGTCCTACTGCCTTCTCGCGTCTTCACCGAGAAAACCGGGGTGAAACGGGTCGTGGTGGAAACCCACAATGGCTCGTACGGGCTGCTGACGCACCGGCTCGACTGCATCGCGGCACTCGTGCCGGGAATTCTCGTCTGTGAAACCGAAGGCGAGGGCGTGATCTGCATCGCCGTGGATGAGGGGGTTCTGGTGAAGACCGGCACCGACGTGTTGGTTTCCGTCCGTCGGGCCGTCGGCGGGGCCGATCTCGGCCAATTGCATGACGCGATAGATCGGGAGTTCCTGACCCACGACGCCGAACAGCGCAGCGCGCGCGCCACCATGGACAGGCTGGAAAGCGGGTTTCGTCTTCGGCTCGCGCGGCTGAAGCATGCCTGACAAACCCGGCGAACCCCCCGTAGATCCGCCGGATTTCGCCGAGCAGATCGGCGCCAAGGCAACGCGCAAGCTTCGCGCCAAGCGCAACGCCGGCCAAGGCGTCTGGTTCGGCTTGGGCATGATGGGGCTGGTTGGCTGGTCCGTGGCGGTGCCGACGCTGCTTGGCGCCGCGCTCGGCCAATGGTTGGACAGCCGGTATCCGAGTGAGCGTTCCTGGACCTTGGTGCTGCTGGTGGCCGGGCTGGTGATCGGATGCTGGAACGCGTGGCATTGGGTCGCCAAGGAAGAACGGGCGATGCGGGAGGATCAGACCGATGACCATGCATGAAGCGCTAACATTGCTGCCGGTGCTGATGGCGGGTGCCCTGCTCGGAGGGTTTTTCTACGGTGGCCTTTGGTGGACGGTCAGCCGGGCGATCACCTTCCAACACCCGGCGCTGTGGTTCCTCGGCAGCCTGCTGATACGCACCGGCGTCACGCTGGCCGGAATCTACTTCCTGTTCGATGGCCAATGGGCACGGCTGTTCGCCTGTCTGCTTGGCTTCATCCTTGGACGGTTGGCCGTTACCTGGCTGACGGCGCCGCGAGTGACTGCGCCGGCAGAAAAACACCGGATCGGACAGGACAAGGACGCAGTGCGTGCGCCTTAGCCCCGACGAACTCATTTTCTGGCAAGCCGGGTTCTTCAAACTCAACGCCACCATCATGTTTACCTGGGCGCTGATGCTGGCGCTCGCGCTGGGTTCCATGCTGATCACGCGCGGGCTTTCCAAGGAACTGACGCGGTCGCGCTGGCAGAACCTGCTGGAGATCGTCGTCACCGCAATGGCGAAGCAGATCGAGGACATCGGCCTGCCCAACCCGCGACGGTATCTGCCTTTTCTTGGCACGCTGTTCCTGTTCGTCGCCCTCTCGAGCTTGTCCAGCGTCATTCCCGGCTTTGAGCCGCCGACCGGGTCGCTCTCGACCACGGCGGCGCTGGCATTGTGCGTGTTCGTCGCGGTGCCGCTGTTCGGGGTCGCAGAGTTGGGGCTGGGCGGTTACCTGAAATCCTACATCGAACCGACCTTCATCATGCTGCCATTCAACATCATCAGCGAGGTGTCCCGCACGCTGGCCCTGGCGGTCCGGCTATTCGGCAACATGATGAGCGGAGCGATGATCGTCGCTATTCTGGTCAGCATCACGCCGTTCCTGTTCCCGATCGTCATGACCGCGCTTGGCCTGCTGACCGGCATGGTTCAGGCCTACATCTTCAGTATCCTGGCAGCGGTCTACATCGCGGCAGCGACGCACAGGAACGTCCCTCGCAAAATCGACCCATCGTCGTCGCGGCTCGTTGCGACTTAGGCCCGCATCACTGATTGCAGAAGGAGAAGACCATGGACTATCTGGGCCTAATCGCCGTGGTGTCGATTGTCATGGCCGGCCTCACCACCGGCTTCGGCACGATGGCGCCGGCTCTGGCGGAAGGCCGGGCGGTCGCGGCCGCCTTGACGTCGCTGGCGCAACAGCCCGACGCATCGGCCACTATCACCCGTACCCTGTTCGTCGGTTTGGCGATGATCGAGTCAACGGCGATCTACTGTTTCGTGGTCACGATGATCCTTATCTTCGCAAATCCCTTTTGGAACTTCGCCATCGCAGCGGCGGCCAAAGCCGCAGGGCAGTAGCGCATGCTTATCGATTGGTTCACCGTCACGGCGCAGGTGCTGAATTTCCTCGTCCTGGTATGGCTGATGAAGCGCTTCCTCTACCGCCCCATTCTCGACGCGATCGACGCGCGGGAAGCGAAGATCGCTGCGGAACTGGCCGACGCCGACGCGAAGAAGGCGGAAGCCCGGGAGGAACGCGACACCTTTCAGACGAAGAACGACGCGTTCGACCGGGAACGCGCCGCCCTTCTAAGCCAGGCGACGGAGGAGGCCGCGACCGAACGCAAGCGGCTGCTCGATGAAGCGCGCATGGCGGCTGATCGCCTGAGCACGAAACGCGAGGAGAGCCTGCGCGGCGAGGTGAAGAATTTCAACGACGCCGTCCGCCGCAAGGCCCAGGAGGAGGTCTTCGCCATCGCGCGCAAGACCTTGACGGATCTGGCGGACGCGGACTTGCAGGACCGCATTGGCGCGGTGTTCATCCGTCGCTTGCGCGCAATGGACGGTCCGGCGAAGGCAAGCATGGCCGACGCCCTGGCGACGGCCAAGGAACCGGTTCTTCTGCGCAGCGCCTTCGACCTGCCGACAGAGCAGCGCGTAGCAATTCAGAAGGCACTTGACGAAATCTTCGGCGAGCAAATCACGGTCGATTTCGAGACCGCGCCGGACATCGTCAGCGGCATCGAACTCTCCGTCAGTGGGCAGAAACTGGGCTGGAGCATCGCCGAGTATCTGAAGTCGTTGGAGAAAAGCGTCGCCACGCTATTGAAACCCCAGCCGGAGCCCGAGAAGGCCAGTCCATGAGCGCGCCAGGCAACACGCTGCAGGACGCTTTTGAGCAGGGCTTCACCTTTCTGCGGCAGGCGCGCGAAAGCTTTTCCCCACAACTGGCACCGCGCGAGATCGGCACCATCGCCGCGGTTTCCACCGGCATCGCCACGGTCACCGGCCTGCCTGGCGTGGGGTCCGAGGAAATTCTGGTCTTTCCCGGCGGCGTGTTCGGCATCGCGTTCAACGTGGACGAGGAAAAAATCGGCGTCGTCCTGCTCGGCGACTACTGGCATTTGCAGGCCGGCGACGAGGTCGAGCGGACCGGGCGTGTCATGGATGTGGCGGTAGGTGACGCGCTGCTGGGACGGGTGATTGATCCTCTCGGCCGCCCGCTTGATGACGAGGGGCCGGTGGCCGCACACGCCCGCCTGCCGATCGAGCGCCCCGCCCCTGCGATCATGGACCGGGCGCCGGTCACGGTGCCGCTCCAGACCGGGATCAAGGTGATCGACGCGCTCGTACCCATCGGGCGCGGCCAGCGCGAGTTGATTCTGGGCGACCGGCAGACCGGCAAAACCGCCATCGCCATCGACGCCATCCTCAACCAGCGCGACCGGGATGTCGTGTGCGTCTATTGCGCCATTGGCCAGCGCGCGTCGGCGGTGGCGAAGACCGTGGCGGTCCTGCGCAAGAACGGCGCGATGGCCTTCACTGTGGTGGTGGTGAGCGAGGGCAACGACCCACCCGGCCTCGCCTACATCGCGCCCTACGCCGCGACCAGTATCGCCGAATATTTCATGGAGGCGGGACGCGACGTGCTGATCGTCTACGACGACCTGACGCAGCACGCCCGGTCCTACCGTGAGTTGTCGCTCCTGCTGCGTCGTCCGCCGGGGCGCGAGGCCTTCCCCGGCGACATCTTCTATATCCATTCCCGGCTGCTGGAACGGGCGACGCATCTGCGGGACGAGCGTGGTGGCGGCTCGCTCACCGCCCTGCCGATCATCGAGACCGAAGCACAGAACATCTCCGCCTATGTGCCGACCAACCTGATTTCCATCACCGACGGCCAAATCTATCTGTCGCCGTCGCTGTTCGAATTGGGGGTACTGCCGGCGGTCGATGTCGGGAAATCGGTCTCCCGTGTCGGCGGAAAGGCGCAGCGCGCGACCTATCGGGCCGTCGCGGGCGACCTCAAGCTGGCCTATGCCCAGTTCGAGGAACTCGAAACCTTCGCCCGCTTCGGCGCCCGGCTGGACGACGATACCCGCAAGACCATCGAGCATGGGCGGCGTATTCGCGCCTGCCTCAAACAGCCCGAACTAGCGCCGGTGGCGGTGCCGGCGCAAATCGCCATCCTGCTCGCACTGACCGGCGGCCTGTTCGACAGCGTGCCGCTCGACCGGATGACCGAGGCTGAACAGGCCGTGCGCGCGGCGGCAGACACTTTTCCGACCGACCTGCGGGAGCGGTTCGACACGGCGAAGACGCTTAGCGATCAGGACCGCGCCGCGATCATCCAAACTGCGCGCACCGCTCTGGAACCGTTTCAGTCCGCGCCGGACTCCTCGCCCGGCCCAACATATACCTGACTCGATCGCAGCAACGAGAGGAAAGACCCCATGCACATCCAAATCAACACCGGCCACAATATCGACGGACGCGAAGCTGTGACACGCTGGATCCAGGAGGAGGTGGAGACTGCCCTCAACCGGCTGAGTGATCACATCACGCGGGTCGAGGTTCATCTGCGTGACGAGAACGGCGACAAGAACGGCCAGACCGACAAGCACTGCACGATGGAAGCGCGTCTCGAAGGCCATCAGCCTCTGGCCGTCACGAACGGGGCGGCGACGGTCGAGAGGGCGGTCAAGGGCGCCGCCGGCAAGCTGGCCCGTCTGGTCGAGAGCACCCTGGGGCGGCAGCACGATCAGAGTGCGCGGCGGACCGATCCGCTCCCGCCTGGCACGCCATCCGAACCGGCTGCATGAGCGACACCGTCGCCAGCCTGCGGCGAAAGATCGGCGGCGCCAGCGATCTTCAATCGGTCGTCCGCACGATGAAGGCCCTGGCAGGGGCGAGTATTGGTCAATATGAACGCTCAGTGGGGGCAGTTGCCGACTATTCGCGTATTGTCGAGCAGGGCTTGAGCCTCTGCTTGCGTGACAGCGGCCCGGTGGTTCCAACGCGGGGGCCAGCGGAGGATGGGATTGGCGCGGTCGTGTTCGGCTCCGACCAAGGGCTGGTGGGCGAGTTCAACGAGGTGATCGCCGAACACGCGGTTACGGTCTTGGCCGCCGTCCCCGGCAACCCCGAGATCTGGTCGGTCGGCGAACGTGTTCGCGAGCGGCTGTCGGACACCATCCTGCCTGTGATCGGCTCCTTCGCCGTACCGTTGTCCGTGCAGGCAATCGGCCCGCTCGTCGGCCGCATCCTCGTCGCGTACGAGGCGCGAAACAGCCAGGAGACGGTCGGTGAATTGCACCTCATCCATAACCGCCCGACAGCGGAAGGGGTTTACGTGCCGGCCAGCCGAAAATTGTTACCCCTGGACGACGCGTGGCGGCGCTCGCTGGCCGAGCGCCCCTGGCCTACGGGAAACCTGCCCGAGATTCTGGGAGCCGGCACTGCAACCCTGGGAGCGTTCATCCGCGAGTATTTATTCGTCTCGCTGTTCCGAGCCTGCGCGGAGTCGCTGGCGAGCGAGAATGCGGCGCGGCTCGCCGCGATGGAGCGCGCCGACAAGAACATCGATGAATTGCTGGCGACTCTCCACAACGATTTTCGCCGGTTGCGGCAGAGCGGTATCGACGAGGAGTTGTTCGACGTCGTCGCTGGTTACGAAGCTCTGACGACGTGAAATCCCACGCCTCCTCTCACCTGCGCATGGGAGAGGAGAGGAGACTCGGGAAATTCGGACGGGTCGATAGGTGGATTTTCTGCCTGACGCCGGAGCAGCGTCTACTACCTGCCTCGCCCGGTGGCCCCGGCGCGGCTGGCGATCATGCACCGGATCGATGCGCTGCATCTCGAACACCCTTTTGCCGGCAGCCAGATGCTACGCGACCTGCTGCGCATGGAGGGTATCGCGATCGGCCGGCTGGCGGTGGCGACGCTGATGCGGCGGATGGGGATCGAGGCGCTGTATCGCCGGCCGAACACGTCCGAACCCGCGCCTGGGCACAAGATCTAACCATATCTGCTGCGCGGTCTGGTGGTGGATTGGTTCAGCCGTCGGGTTCTGGCCTGGCGGCTGTCGATCACGCTGGAGACCGAGTTCTGCCTGGAGGCGGTGAACGAGGCGCTGGCCCAGCACGGCAAGCCGGAGATCTTCAATACCGATCAGGGCAGTCAGTTCACCAGCGTGGCCTTCACGGGGCTGCTGCTGGAGCAGAAGATCGCGATCAGCATGGATGACCGCGGCGCCTGGCGGGACAACGTGTTCGTCGAGCGGCTGTGGCGGATGGTGAAATACGAGGAGGTGTATCTGCGGGCCTATGA
>Ga0105055_10006974_pt1 | contig 15238 bp, 12 predicted proteins | sample BON03_FD_78090 | JGI IMG/M metagenome (GOLD analysis project Ga0105055, IMG submission 78090) | Freshwater microbial communities from Lake Bonney liftoff mats and glacier meltwater in Antarctica - BON-03 | ecosystem: Environmental > Aquatic > Freshwater > Ice > Glacier meltwater | place: Lake...
GAAATCTTGCCAAAGGTATGCCCGGAGATTTCTGGAGCATTGACCTGCCTGAAGAAACCAGAGGCTATGTGCCTAAATTGCTGGGCCTGGCTTGTCTGTTTCGGGACCCTGCCAAATACGACTATAAATTGCCGTTTACCGCCAACAAGCCGGTTATCGCAGCAGTAGATATGGACAGCCAAAGCGACCTGGTTTTGATATCACAGATTAGTGGTGTCAATATTGATGTACTGTTCGGCCTTAATCCGGGCTTCAGCCGTTGGGCGACTTCTCCCAAAGGACCATTCCGGGTGGTGCTGCCGATAGCGGGCGCTGAAAAACTGATGGCCCGACTGGATTCAGCCTCGCCGCCAAGTTTGATGAAATGGGATCAGGTGGTGGTTCAAAACGGTGACACCTTGTCTGGATTGGCTGCCCGCCACCACGTCCCGGTATCGGTATTGCAAGGCACCAACAACCTTAACGGCAACATGATCAAAGCCGGACAGAAATTGCGCTTGCCGCGGGACGAACAAATGCTGTCTGATCCTTTGTATGTTGCAGCAGCAACCCAGTTGCAAAAGCTGCAGTCCGGTTTGATTGCCTCCGAACGCGTAAATCACAAGGTTCGCTCAGGCGAGAGCTTATCCGTCATTGCCCAGCGTTATAAAGTATCTGTAAAACAGCTGCAAAGCTGGAATAACCTGTCCAATCCTAACGAATTGCGCGTTGGCCAAAACCTGACTATGTTTCATAGCCCAGCCCCCGATGCCTCAGCCAACAAAAGCGGCACCATCAAGCACACTGTTAAACACGGCGACTCCTTATGGAGCATTTCCAGGCACTACAAAGTCAAAATCAACGACATCATGCGCTGGAACGACTTGCGTCGTAGCGCTGTATTACAACTTGGGCAATCCCTCAAGATCGTACTTTAATGATCGGCAAAATGACCAATAAAATGGTTGCCAAAAAGTTCACCAAGCTCAAAGCTTGTAGTCTGCTGTCGGCAGCGCTGTTGCTTTACAGTACGGCCGGTTTTGCTGTTGAGCTATCAGGGACTGCTGTTCAAGGCGGCATCATATTCGGTACCGCGTTGCCCGGCAGCACTGTCATGCTGGATGACACTGAAGTTGCCATTTCAGAAGATGGTCGATTTGTACTCGGATTTGGCCGGGATGAAACCGGCATCCGGCATTTGCTGGTATCAGCGCCGGATTCTGAACCGTACAAGCAAGACATCATTGTAAGCAAACGCGATTACGCCATTGAACGCGTTGATGGCCTGCCGCCTTCCACCGTGACACCCGATCCATCAGTCAGCGAACGTATCCGGAAAGAAGCTGCGATGGTTGGCTCTGCGCGCCGTCACCGTGATGTGAACGCCTGGTACGCTGATGGCTTTATCTGGCCAGCCAAAGGCCGTATAAGCGGCGTATATGGCAGTCAGCGGGTTCTCAATGGCGAGCCCCGGCGACCACACTTTGGCCTGGATATAGCCGCTCCTACCGGCACTGCGGTGCATGCGCCGGCGGATGGCTTGATTACTTTTGCCAATCCGGATCTTTATTTCTCCGGCGGCACGATTATTCTGGATCACGGCCAGGGGCTGTCATCGACATTTTTGCATTTGAGTAAAGTATTGGTAGAAGAAGGCACTTTCGTTAAACAGGGCGATGTAATTGCCGAGATAGGTTCCACCGGTCGCGCCAGCGGCCCACACCTTGATTGGCGGATGAACTGGCTGGATAGGCGCGTTAATCCGGAAGTGCTGGTGCCACCGATGAGTGCTGCTGCAGAGTGATGAAATTCCGCTACGGCGCCGTTGCAGTCAGTTTGTCGTGTTTGTTGGCCGCCTGTAGCGCACCCGTAAGCAAAGAAGTCGATTCAACCAACGGGCCTGCTTTTGACGCCCAGCAAAGTCAGCGCAGCCAGGAATACCCGCTTTATAGCGATCTGCAAAATTGGCTCCCCGGGTTTTACAGTAATTACGCACAGGTGATTGAGGCCGGCGGCGAAGAAGACAGCGTTACCGACCTGACCATCAGTCAGCTACCCACGCAAAATGAACCGGTATTTCTGTTTGAGTCACAGCAGCGTGACTCTGCCGTGGCCAACTATGACCTTTATTTTGTCAAGCTGAATCCGGAATCCGGACAACAGGAATTACATTTTTCCCGCATGACTGGCAGCGATTTGTCCAAGCCCCTGCCCGAAACATTGGCCATTGGATGGGCGCGTGTGCTGCCGGAGTGCGTCATTACACTGGCGCCCTTTAATGTTCAAACACCAGTTTCCGTAGATCGGCAACTCTTTGGGAAAAGCAAAACGGAAACATGCCGGTTTGAAGACCCCATTCACGGCGAGATTGCGTTCGAACGTTCACTGAGCATCTCGAGTGACCAAATTAACATGACTGAAGTGGAACTGAAACCCGGTGAGGTGATAGCGGAACAACCCGTCGTTATACAGTTTCAGCAACATCAGGCCTATGAAGGCACCGTCAGTCTCAGCTCAGCGGCCAGTGGTGATGATGAAGGCACTTCTGGGTGGCAAACCTCAACGACTTTTAATCTCTATGACGATGGCCGGGTCAGCCATGTTTATGATTCTGATATGAAGAAAATGAATTACTCCATCAGACTCTCCCGCTTGCATTGGCGCGACAATGAACCGCCGTATCTACGTCTGGAAATTCTTCACTTGGAGTCGGGCGAAGCGCAAGCGTATAGCTGGTTTGATCCGGACTCAAAGCAAATCGACTGGGAGCTGGACTGGGCGGAAGTCCATTTGAAAGAATTGACCCTGGAGGAATCGAACCAGAATTCAGAATAAAACCCGAAAGGCTGAAATATATCCGGGGTCAGAACACAAGACCCTGACCCCGAATGTCTTAGTCGGTTTGACCCAGGCGAACCGGGGCACCGGCACCCGCAACATAACCACCGGGAATACCTTTGGTGACCACTGAAACTGCATTGTGGGGATGCAGGCTTTCATAATGGGTACAACGTGCCCAGAAATCCAACACACGCTCATCATCATTCAGAGCCGTCTGAACGCGCCGACCGGCATCTTCACAAAATATCAGGTTGCGGCCATTCAATAAGGCAAATGCCTGCTCGTCTTCGCGTTTAACGGTTGCCTGAACCGGAGTCTGCAGGGAATCTTCCACGGCATCGATCAAATCAATAATAGGGAACATCTCGAAAGTCGGTGTTAAGCGTACCCGCAACTCGGCTTCGCTGCGTTGACTGTGCGGCGTGGCTACAATGCCCTGCTCGGAACCCAGCCATTCATGAATTTGCGCGTAATCAACCGGCTTGCTGGCGTCAAAATCTTCTTCAAACTGATTTTGAATCAACTGACGGGCCAAAGCGGCGGAACAAGGACAGGTGCTGGAGTACAGTACTTGAAGACCCATTTCCAGGTTGAATTCCTGACCTTCCAGAATACCGATCATCGATACCGGATAACGACGCCAGCCAATATTGTCACTGACCAGCGCTTTGCGGCGAATGACATAATCGAAATCAACTCTGACCAGAGCACGGTCGCTCAGGCCTTTGTGGGACTCCAGGAATGCCACCAGCAGCTTACGCAAAGTACAAGGGGTTAACGCACGTTCCTGAAAGGCCTGATCCAAATGCAGGTACAGGCGCGACATATGAATGCCGCGAACATCAGGGTCGATGAGATTGACGTATGCCGTAACACGAGCGGTGGACTGAATCAGGTTGCCCTGATCATCTTCAATGCGCACCGGCATCTCGATGTCGTTCATTCCTACCCATTCAAGTTTGCCGCCAACCGAAGCCTTGGCTTCATTAGCAATATCGGGCATCTCGTGCAATACGTTTTCTACTGGTTTCATAAGTTTAATTCTTTGGCTGACAGATATATTCAATATAAGGCGTAACGATTCGGGATATATCTGTTTTCAAGCACTTAAATTCAAGGGCTGGTTCAAAATCGTGTGGTAATTATCCTTGATTGACCTGCAGAATACATCTTTACTTACAAATTCCGGCAAAAGTGCAATTCGAATGATAAATACTTATCTGACAAATTAGCACACGAAAGCAAAGGCCGCCTGAGAAGGCGGTCTTTTTTCTCAATGAAATTGTCGTCAGCGCTTTAAACAAATGCTGAATTAATGTACTATGCCGCGGCCATTGGATATTGTCTGTTTGAAGGCTTGAGTCGGGGCGTGGCGCAGTCTGGTAGCGCACTACAATGGGGTTGTAGGGGTCGGAGGTTCGAATCCTCTCGCCCCGACCAATATTACAAGGGTGCTTACCGGGCGCACGGTATCCACATTATTCTGGACATAATATTTCTTACTAAACGTGTGAAAAGTTTCTGATAACAATAGGTTTTCTGTCTATTGATGTTAGCGTTTAAATTCTAATTTGCCTACCAACATTCTGGTTTATCTTTCGTATTGGCCTGATCCAAGGTGAGTTCACTACAGCTTTCGCCTTTGTCAGAATCTTTGGCTTGATCAGTTGTTGAGGCGGTAGCTCTCAAGGTATAGGTGGTCGCTGTTGGGGCAGATGCAAAATCGAAATTATATTTATCGTGAGTAGGAAAAGCAATATCGCCCACAGCCGCGTAGTCCGTATCGTTTGCCCGCCAAATCTCCTGATTATTTGCCCAGTTCAGTAGTAACTGCTGAGCTTCCCCCCGATTGGCTTTTCTGACATATTTAGTATAGCTAGGCATTGCAAGTGCAACCAGAATACCAACGATTGCTACAACAATCATTAATTCAATCAGTGTGAATCCCCTAGTGAACCCCCTGAATTTGTTTTGATGCTTCATTTTTGTCCCCTGATTTGTGAAGTAGTACCCAATTGTATGACAGATATAACCCGCGAAAGCCCAACTAACAGATAGGCGGTTGCAATTCACAGACTAGCGGTCGCCGTTGTGGTGCCAAGTGCTTAAATATACATCTATAATAAAAGCATCAACAACTTAATTGCCAAAATTACTGTCGGCAAAATAAAAGAAAAGGGACAAAGGTATGACAGACACCAGCCAAAAACCATCACGCTTTCGGGGATTTACCCTGGTTGAGTTGGTTATAGTAATGGCTATTGCCGCAATAAGCTTGGCTCTGGCGGTACCTGCTTATCAGAATACTATTGAAAAAAGACAAACTACAGCGAAAGCTGAAGAACTGGCTGCATTTTTGGCCTCCGCCCAGGGAGAGGCCGTGAAAATGAACAAGCTTGTGTCTGTCGCGCTTAATTACACTGATGCAGACAATTGGTGTGTAGGTGCAAATGAAGGCGATGCTCCTTGCGATTGCACTGAAACAGTAACGACAGAGGCCGATTATTGCTCCTTGAACGAAGTGGCTGCTGTGTTAGGCAGCAACACTTATGCCCGATCTAACTTGTCTGCAAAAAGCGCGGATAGCACGTTTGTATTTGACCCAATCAGGGGGACTCTTGTGAGTGGAGATTTAGCTGCGCCCCATGGATTTGAGGTGAGTTCTGATAACGGCAACTGGTCACTTCAAGTAGGCGTTGGCGCAACAGGGCGCGTTAAAGTATGTAATCCAGATCCAGCCAAGCAGGTTTCCGGGTTCAAAACATGTACAGGCTCGATCTGAGCCAGTGACACGTTAAATATGATTCAATTTTTAAACCACGCCAGAATGATGAAAGGCAAGAAAATATGAAGCGCATTCAAATTAAATCGATAAAAAACTGGAAGCACCAGCAAGGCATGACTTTGATTGAGTTATTGGTCGCTGGGGTCATAAGTCTGATTGCAGTATCTGGCATGGTAGCTGTTATGGCGACGACGCTCGGCACGACGACTCAAACCATCGAAATGACCCGGTTGACTCAAGATATGCGAACCAGCATGCAGTTGATTACTCGCGAATTGCGAAGGGCCAACTATCATTCAGCGTTTTTATCATGCTACGGCAATGCTGCATGCTTGGTCGATAATTCGTTGGACACCAAGATCATGCCAGTTACGTTCGGAACCAACGTTACTGCGGGTGATTGTATTTCATTCTGGTACGAGCGGCCGGACACAGGTCCCGAACGAACACTGACGGGTAGGGACAAAGATGATAAACCTGTCCCGTTCGAGTATCTCGCCGCTTTTAGACGTGAGCAATCGGATGCTGGCGTGGGGCGTCTTCAAATGATGACCACAAGAACTACAGCACTTGCTAATTGCACTGCAGATGCAGGCTGGATAGACATTACCGACCCTGAAATTATTGATGTACTTACTTTTGTCGTCGACCAGGACCCCAATTTTCCTTCCATCGTAGAAGAGATTAATGCTGCGCTCGATACGCAAACTATTAGTAAAGTAAGGTTAAGGATGACTGCAAAACAGACGGCTGATGCATCGGTTCCAGCTTGGGTTCAAAGCCAGGGGGCGGGTGGTGCGACCAGAGAGTTGACTGAATTTATAAAGGTAAGAAATCACGTGGTTACGCTAGCGGCGCCGTGAATTGCTCATACGACTTAATTGATTACAGAGGTTAGTGTAATGAAACAAATAAATATACTTCGCAATTATCAAATCAAGCCCCGGAAAAGTCGAAACCACCAACGTGGTGGATTAACGATTTTTTCTGCCATATTGATCCTTATATTGATGACAACTGTTTTGGTTTATTCCACTAGGACCAGCGTGTTTGAGTCCCGGATTTCAGGCAATGAAGTGAAGCAAAAGGAAGCATTTGATATAGCTGAAGCGGCAGCTGATCAAGGCATGATGTACGTACTGGCGAATTCGAATGCAGTGCTTTCCAGTCGTGAGAATGTTTTCCCGGATGGGACAGCAAGTAGTTTCACTAAAGATGGTTGGTTTGCTCCCGGCAATGCGAAATGGGCATTGTGCCCGGCAGATCCGGGAGTTACACACCCTTGTGGTGGTGCAGTTCCAGCAAAACCCGGTTCGTATTTTTATGATACTAATGCAGATGCTACCACCATAGAATCAATGCCGGTCAATGAAACTGTGTTTCCCCCTGGTCGCACCGCCAGAATGAGTGCATTGCTTTGTTTTGTTGATTTAACTAACCCCATGGCACTCAACTGTGAGGGGCCTGTAGGAACGGTAGAAGAGGAGTCAAACTCCGCCCTCATGATTACGCTACTTTCATATGGGTACTCCGACTGCACGGATGTTACTGACGTTTCAACATGTACCGCCGAGGCCAGAGTCGCGATGCCAATAGCAACAGATAAAGTCCTTGCTGGCTCACCTACAGTGCCGTTGGTTGCAAAAACCACACTTCCTTTAAGCGGGACATTCGAAGTTGTGGGTAATCCAAATGGTGGAGGCGTCGGTGTGTCACTAACAAGCTGGATGAATGCCAGCTCTGATTTGCTAAGTGGTGGTAGCTGGCAAACATGTGAGATGCAAGAGTGGTATCACACAACAGAGGCACCCGAAGGAGTAGCTTGCACGGACAATAACTGCCTTTGTGGTCCAGGCGGGAACGATACGACGCACTTTATGAGCTATAAAAAAGGCACTGAGACAAACATCAGTATTGATATTATTCAGGATCCTGACTTCCCGGATGATTTGTTTGAGTTTTATTTCGGTGTGCCGCGTGCGGAATATATGAAAATTAAAGGCACTGCCAAACAAATTACAAACTGCAACAGTCTTGGACCATCAAGTTCCGGACTTTTCTGGGTGAATGGTGCTAGCTGCAAAATAAATGCCGGCACAGTAGTTGGCTCACCTCTTGCTCCAGTGATCCTTGTATCCGCTGCAACTGACACATCCATAAATGGTGGCGCCGAGATATTTGGAGTGGTGTATATTTTTGATGACGACCCACCTGGAAGTGTCGCAAAACTGAGTTCTACTGGTGGGGCAAAGATCTATGGGGCAGTGATAATAGACGGGGAAATTGACAACTTGCAGGGCAGTTTTTCAGTCATCTACAACAGCGCTGTTATAGCAGCCGCTGCCGGCATCGCCGGGGTGGGTGCCGTTAATGGCGGCTGGCGTGATTTTGGATTACCGGACATAGCCTGGTAAGGAGATATCAAAATGAAAATACGAATAAATAGCAGCAATCAACGTGGTTTCAGTATTCTTGAAGTCGTCATTGGTATCTTTATCTTTGTCGTCGGTATGTTGGCGCTGGGTGCGCTTCAGGGTGCCCTGACACGATCAATGAGCGATGCCAAATTGCGTACTACTGCGGCCAATATCGCTGATAGCTTTATCGAAAGGCAACGGGGGTTTACCCAACTGCTCACAGCCGCAACTCCGGGGGTTCCGTTTGCGTACAATGACATTGCGACAAGCACAGTCCAACTTCCACCGGTCGATGGCGTGGTTTATACGGTCAATATGACCGTGAGGGATTTTTACTATCAATTGAGTTCTGATACTTTCACCCAAGCACCTGTTCCTCTCGGTGCAACTTCCTCCGACTACAAGCAGGTCGATGTATCGGTAACCTGGAACACTGGCCAAAAGTTCCGTGCCGATGAAAGTGTGGAACTTACGGCCGCAGACTTGGGCACTGGCAGCGTAAGATTGACCAGCGTTATTCCTGCACTAATAACTTCAGCATCTGCAGGTGTCGCTGAGGAATCAACCAATGGCACACCCACACCACCCATTTCGTATCAGCCGGGTCAGCGGCCTGATGTAATTTCATTATCACTTTCGGACAGCAAGTTTAAGGAATCATTGTTGCCAGAGCCGGACGTGATTCGCGTAGGCGAGTTGGTCGAAACCCGCTTTGATGTAATTACTTATGCTGGCTCAGGAACTGCTGCTACATTCCTTCGCCGGGAAGAGTTCGCTGCTGTCTCGTGTGAGTGCACTTTGCGAGCGGCTAATGCTGATAATAAGGGCCTGAGACCTGTGGTCTGGGCCGGTGATGAATATGCAGGCGGTCACGAGGTTACCAAACCTTACGGCGAATCGGCTAACAACCAGCAATCTGAAATTTGTAATAGTTGCTGCCAGGATCATCATGACGGTGGCAGTTCTACAGACGATAATCAAACAGATTCGTATTACAACGTTTATGGTCCTTTCAAGTCTGGTCTTGAATATACATCAGGCGCGCGGACAACGGATCATAAACACTACCAATCAGATGGAGTAACTCCCGCCGCAGTGGGACAAAAATATCTGGAGGCATGTCGTGCCGTTCGTGTTGACGGCTTTTTCAGAATCTCGCAGGACTTCAGGCGCGAGGACCAGCATGTATTTCCTGAAGATTTTATGGATGAAGAACCTGAAGTAGATGTATATTCGGGTTACACCACAGGCGCCGTTTCAGCCTATTATGGTGATGTTTCACCCGGGTATCCAAGCTGGTCACCGCCGCCATGCATTGGTGGGCCGTCGCCTTGTGTTGCGGAGCCTAGTCCGCAAGGAGCTTCACCTGCAGCTCGAGATCCTGGTCAGTTTCCGTCGTGGACCACGTTACCTTTCAATAGTAAGGAGACTCAACAGCTTCGGTCGAGAGGAATTTATATTGATTACATGAGCAATGATTTGCGTTCAGTGCTTTCTTGTCTTTCTGAGGGTGGCGATGCTTCAAGCTGCGAAAGCGGCGATGTCAAGCTGGATAAGACTGGATCCACCAATGCGTTGGAATTGCTGCCCTTTTTCGAGGTTCAGCTGACCAAGTTAAATCGCTGGACTGAGAATCCATTAAATGCTCCAGTTAATTCTACAGATCAACCGTTAGCTGATAATGGAAGTTATAGTCGTGGCATAATTTCTAAAAGTGGGAGTGGTAGCTCTGACGTGATTGCTGTGAGTCATCGAGGCAATATTGGGTTTACAGACACTCAGGCGATTGATCCGGTTTACAACGATTATGTCAAGACGACAAAAATCAATGTTCAAGCGGGTGGCGGCGGTGCGGATCCACCGCCAAGCGGAGGCCCCTTTGTCGGTGGCAACCTCACTACCAGTATTAATGGTTTTAAAACCGGCGACTTGGTTGCTACCGGATTTCCTACCGGATCTCTCGGAGTTGCGTGCCAAAACACCGGTGCGACTTGGAGCTGTGTAGTCCCTATTGGAACGGTTGCTCCTATGGTTATAATTACAGGCTACGATAAAAATAATGCCAGTCGCTATGTTTGCTTGGCCGGTGTAACAGGTACCCTTGCAGGCGGTACAGGTGGGGCAAGTACAAGCACTAGCTTTAGTTTGTCAACTCTTGCTGTTGGCATAACATACGCTATTAATGTACAAGCAGTGGCTTGCTCGTAATTGAGTTTTTGGCTAGAATAAAACCGCCGCCCATCAGGGCGGCGTTTTTTTGCCCTAACAAGCAAGGTACAATACGCCTTTATTATTCTAATCAAAGGCAGTACCCATCAGCATGACCATCCGAACCCGTTTCGCCCCCAGCCCAACCGGCTTTCTGCACGTTGGCGGCGCCCGTACTGCCTTGTTTTCCTGGCTACAGGCCCGCGCGCATCAGGGCATATTTATTCTCCGCATCGAAGATACAGACCTTGAACGCTCTACGCCCGAATCTGTGCAAGCTATCCTTGACGGGATGGAGTGGCTGGGCCTGAACGCAGACGAAGGTCCTATTTTCCAGACGAACCGGTTCGATCGTTATGCCGATGTGGTGCAGCAGTTGCTGGCTGAAGATAAAGCCTATTTTTGCTACTGCAGTAAGGAGCGTCTGGAAGCCTTGCGTGAGCAGCAAATGAAGGATGGCATCAAGCCGCGCTACGACGGCAAGTGCAGACATGTGGACATGCCTCCTGAAGGCATCAAGCCGGTGGTGCGGTTCCGCAATCCGCAGTCGGGCAATGTGGTTTTTGATGACCGGGTACGCGGAACGATCAGTATTTCCAACGAGGAACTGGATGATCTGATCATCGCCCGTCCGGATGGCACACCTACTTACAACTTTACGGTTGTGGTCGATGATATGGACATGAAAATTGACCTGGTTATCCGTGGTGATGACCATATCAATAACACGCCGCGCCAGATCAATATCTACTGTGCGCTGGGCGCTGAACCTCCTGTATTTGCCCATGTACCGATGATTTTGGGTGAAGATGGTGCTCGTTTGTCCAAACGTCATGGTGCAGTGGGCGTTATGCAGTACCGCGATGATGGCTATCTGCCACAAGCCTTGCTGAATTATCTGGTGCGTTTGGGCTGGTCACATGGCGATCAGGAAGTGTTCAGTATTGAAGAAATGATTGAATTGTTCGATATCAAAGATGTGAACCGCAAAGCGTCGGCATTTAGTACCGATAAACTGGATTGGCTGAATCAACACTATATGAAAACCATGCCGGCCCAAGAGGTGGCGCAGCATTTGCTTTGGCATTTTAAAGATCAGGGTATTGATGTGGCAGCCGGACCAGCACTTGCAAATGTCGTTGCAGTGCAGGCAGAGCGGGTTAAAACGCTGAAGGAAATGGCCGAGCAAAGCCGCTTGTTTTATGAGGGTTATGACGAGCTTGATGAGAATGCTGCCAAAAAGAATTTACGGCCGGTAACGGAAGAGCCGCTGCGTGCCATGCAAAAAGAGCTGGCATTGATCGAGGATTGGTCGCCAGAGCCGCTACAAGCGTCTATCGATCGAGTTGCCGCTGCATTAGAGGTTGGTATGGGCAAAGTGGCACAGCCTTTGCGTGTTGCTCTGACGGGCGCAGGCGTGTCGCCGTCCATCGATAAAACTTTGTGGTTGATGGGCAAGCAACGCAGCCTGGAAGGCATCGCAAAAGCGCTGACCTATGTGGAAGCAAGAATTGCGGCCCAGTAAATGTCCAAAGTAGAGCGCCTGTATCATCTGTACAACATCCTCAGTCAGCGGCGTACGCCCATTTCGCGACCACTTTTGAATCGATCGCCAACGGAAACATCAAAGGTAAAGACATCAGCAGGCTAAGCGGCAAAGACGGATTCAGGTTGCGCAGGGGCGGATACAGAGCCATATACCAGGCCACGGAAAAGGGTATAAATGTAATAGTAGTAAAACCACGCGGAGACGCATACAAATGAACGAAGTAACGAATTTTATAGCAACAGGGAACATGGTCATCGTTCCCCGAGAGGAATACGAAAACCTTATCAGTCGCCTTGAAGACAAAGAGGACGAGCGCGACTTCCACGGGGGAGTAGCGGAAATCGAGGCGGGGGAAGAATTGCTCGACGGCGAATTTGTAGAACGCCTTCTCGATACCGACAACCGCTTACGCGAGTGGCGTGCTTATCGCGGCCTTTCACAGACCGAATTGGCAAATGATGCAGGAGTGCGGCAAGCAACTATTTCAGCGCTGGAAAAAGGAAGTGCGCCGAGGCTTGATAATGCGAGACGCATTGCTGAAGCACTGGATTGCGATTTGGATGATTTATTTTAAAGGGTGCTTTCTTGGCACATAGGTAACACATTAATTCCGGACACATGGTCAATACTTTGTCCGGATCACACAACAAAACGCCGCCCAACGAGGCGGCGTTTTTTTACCTCACCAAGCAAGGTACAATACCTCTTTATCCACATCACCAAAGGCAGCACCCATCAGCATGACCATCCGAACCCGTTTCGCCCCCAGTCCCACCGGCTTTCTCCACGTTGGCGGCGCTAGAATTGCGGCCCAGTAAATGTCCAAAGTAGAGCGCCTGTATCATCTGCACAACATCCTCAGTCAGCGGCGTACGCCCATTTCGCGACAAGACCTGATGGAGCGGTTGGAATGCTCGCAAGCTACTTTGTATCGGCTGGTGGCTGAGCTGCGTGACTTTCTGGGCGCGCCGATCGAGCAAAACAAAGATAACCGTGGCTTTTATTACGATCGAAGCTACGACCAGCCTTTCGAGCTGCCGGGTATCTGGATCAGTCCTGCAGAACTACAGGCCTTACTGACCGCCCGTCAGGTGTTGGGCAATGTTCAGCCCGGTTTGCTGGAAGGCGAGTTGCAATCGCTACAAGGTCGTATCTCCTCATTGCTGCAACAAAAAGGTGTCGATGAGGAGGAAGTGCAGTCCCGGATTCATATTCAGTCGGTTGCCGGAAGGGCGGTGCCGGAGCATTTGTTCCAGGATGTGATGGGCGCCTTGCTCGGACGTCAGAAATTACATATCAAATATCACGGCAGGCGTAAGGATGATGTCAGCGAGCGCACCATTTCTCCACAACGCCTCACCCAATACCGAAACTCCTGGTATCTGGATGCCTGGTGTCACAAGGCGCAAGCTCTGCGCAGTTTTTCGCTGGAGCGGCTTGCAGAACAAGCGTTGCTGGATGAAGCCGCTAAAGAAGTATCAGAAAAAGACATGGCGGGGCATTATGACAGTTCGTACGGGATTTTCTCCGGGCCTGCTGAACACACTGCCAAATTAAGGTTTACAGCGGAAATGTCACGCTGGGTGGCCGAGGAGCAGTGGCACCCGGATCAAAAAGGCAGTTATGACGCTGACGGTGCCTGGCACCTGGAATTACCCTTCAGCAGTGCGCGCGAATTGGTCATGGATATCCTGCGCTACGGCCCTGAAGTGCAGGTAGAGTCACCTGATTTTCTGCGGGATGCGGTGCTCGAGTCAGCTCAAAAAACGACTCGCCTTTATTCCTGATACCCGTTTTTTACCCATTCGCCACCACTTCTCATGGGCGCTTCTCATGATTTGAGAAGCTGCTGTGTTTTTATGTAATCCAGTTAAGCCAAACCGGATTACAGGAGCACTCACATGCAGCAGGCCATTTATACCAACACACACATCGCCAAGCCGTCGGTCGTTTCCGGTCACGGTACGGGTGTTTATCTGGAAACCAGGCAAGGCCAATTTCAGGGTCAGCGTTTTAGCAAGCTGCGAATAACGATGTCAGTTGCGGGGAATGTATTGGGTGGAGCGATTTTGTTGTCGGGCATGCTGATGCTGCCTCAGCTGGTTGTCAGCTTGCTGGCGGGCTAGTTTCGAATGACTGGATCGCCAACAATGTGTGGCAGGAATGCTTGGCAGCAATGTGTGGCAGAGTAGTTTGCCAGAGTAATTTGGCAGTATAGTTTGGCAGGAAACCACGGACAGACCATTCCTCTCCGGTCTGTCCGTGGGTTTTTTTAGGCAGCGAAGCTGTTTTCTTCCACTTCAGCTTCTATAACTTTGGCCGGACCGTTGACGATCGCATCGCGTGTCGCTGCGATGACCACATCGATTTCTTCACTGGTGATGTTGAACGGTGGCGTGTAGCGCAAAGCATTCTTGCCACCGTGAATCACGTTGACACCATTCATACGCATGAATTCTTCAGTTGAATTCCCGCCATAGCTCTTAAAGCGCAACGGGTCCAGTTCGGCACTGACCAGCAGACCGGTACCTTTTACGTCGGTAATGGCTCCGCTCAGTTCGTCCTTCAGTGCAGTCAGTTTTTCGAGGAATTCAATGCCCCGGTCCTTGATGTTCTGGCGCAGTTCCGGTGTCAGGCTGTTGAGTACGGACACAGCAATATCCAGACACCTTGGGTTGGTGGTCATGGTGTTGCCGTAGATCCCTGCGCGATAAAGTTCAGCCGCGCTTGAAGTTACAGCCAGCACAGACAATGGGAACTGGCCGCCATTCAGGGCTTTGGAGTAGGTTTCCAGATCAGGCGCATCCAGCTTTTCAAAGCCGGGATAATCACAAATAGACAGTACGCCGTTAGCACGGATACCCGCCTGGATCGAATCGACCAGCAACAAACTGCCGTGCTCCTTAGTCAATTCTCTGGCGCGCTGATAGAACTCCGGTGTGATTGCCATGCCAGGGCTGCCTTCGCCCATCACAGGCTCGATGAAAAAAGCCTCGATAAAAATGTTGTTAGTATTGGCGTACTCGTACATCTGCTCCAACTGTTCAATGCTGTTGGGGGCAACGGTCAGCAAATTGTCGAAATCCCGATAGCTGGCCAGGTATTTGCTATAGACCGCATGGCAGGAATCAGAAAAACGTGCCGGACGATCGGTACGGCCATGAAACGCCTGAGCGAGTGCCAGAATGCGAATCGATTTGCCCTCGTGCTTGCCGCCGGGATCAGTCATCAAACGAGCATTGATGTCGGTGATGCGTGCACCTAAGGTGACCGCTTCAGATCCGCTGTTCAAACAGAAGAAGCTGGCATAGGGGCACTCGCTGCGAGTGTGGCCGATTTCTTTTCGGAGAGCGTCCATAAAGCGTTTCTGGCTGAATGACGGCGTCATGATATTGGCCATTACATGGGGCTGGTTCATGGCATCGAGCACCTGCGATGGCGCATGACCGAAGCCGAGCA
>Ga0105055_10006975_pt1 | contig 15236 bp, 8 predicted proteins | sample BON03_FD_78090 | JGI IMG/M metagenome (GOLD analysis project Ga0105055, IMG submission 78090) | Freshwater microbial communities from Lake Bonney liftoff mats and glacier meltwater in Antarctica - BON-03 | ecosystem: Environmental > Aquatic > Freshwater > Ice > Glacier meltwater | place: Lake...
CAAGGATTGCACGTGAGTTTGAATTTGCACAGAGCTCCGGGCTTTTGTATCAATGCCGGTTTCGTGGAGCCGTATAATCTTTGGAAAGATCAGGAAGCTTTGGATGCATTCTGTGCGCATTGGGAGATGTGGGCGAATCGGTATAAAGGAATTTCCAAGAAGAAATTAAGCTTCGATTTGGTCAATGAACCCTTTCAGCGTCTCGATCCTAATGATCAGCATAGTCCCGGTGGGCCTGTAGATGTGCTCGACTATCATCGGGTGGCTAAAGCGGCTTTAGACACGATCAAATCTGTGAAAAAGTCCCGATTGGTGATTGCAGATGGAAACGGTGGGGGAGGGACAGCTATGCCTGAGTTGGCAGATTTGCATCTGGCGCAAAGCTGCCGTGGTTATCATCCTTTTCCGATTTCGCACTACAAAGCAAGCTGGGTGTATACCGATCCAGCAAGTGTTCCGTCGGTTGATTGGCCTTTACAGCAAGGAGAGAGACTTTTGGATATTGAGAATATCCGAGAATACTATGCTCCTTGGAAAGCCTTGGTGGATCAGGGAGTAGGAGTCCATTGCGGAGAATGTGGCGCATATAATAAAACTCCCCACGATGTTTTTCTCAGTTGGTTTGGGGATGTGCTGACAGTGTTGAAAGAAAATGGAATTGGTTTTGGGATCTGGGAGTTTTCCGGGGACTTTGGAGTTATGAACTCCAATCGCCAAGACGTGGAATACGAGGATTGGTATGGGGAAAAACTTGATCGGAAGTTTTTGGACTTGCTTAGGGCACAGATTTAATCACTAAAGAGGGCATTTATAATTAAAACGAAAAGGTCAGAGATTTCGAAATCCCTGACCTTTATTTATTTATTCTGACTTTTTATAAAGTGGGATTTTCAACCCGACATATACATCTGCGCTACGGGAAGAACTTGAAATCAGATTGGAGAGAATAGAACCTGAACCTACCGTCAAAGGCCCAGCTCTCAGACCAAAACCCCATGCAATACTTGAGTCGTATTGACGCACACTCAACGGACTGTAAACACTAATCCATCTCATCTCAAATCGAGGAGTGACTGAAAAGGAATTGATGATATTGCTCACAGGTACATCAGATACTTTTTTGACTGAAATAGCGCCTTGTGCACTTACAAAGAATCTGTTTGTGATACTGTAATCGGCAAAAATATGAATGGCAGTGGGTAATCCTAACTTTGTTTCTTCCAGCGTTTCTGTACCGTTATACTTATCTTCCAATACTTCGTCCAAATCTTTTTCGTCAAATTCAGTAGCGTCAATGGTCGCATTCATATCGTAGCGAAAATTACTCGTGCCTTTATAATTGATTGATCCAATATCCGTCACTGAAAGCCCTACTCTAAATTTATATGGATTCTCATCCCTGTTGTCTGTATCTCTAAATTCATAGACGACTCCTAGATCTGCTCCAAAGCCTCCACTGACATCTGAAAAGCTAATTTCTTTAGAATCAAAACCTGAAGTGTAACCATAATTTAGACTACCAGTAGTGGTAAGAGATTCATTATCTGCGCTATAATTGGCAGTCAATAGGGGGCTCAAACCAAACACTCCTCCAGCCCCGCCAAGGTACTTGAGAGAAGCTCCGGCTTTCAAAAAGTGCTTGTCTTTCTCTAGAACTACTCTCCCGTAGGTAAGACCCATCTCGGCCCAAGCATGTACAACTCCAGACAAGTCATTCATCGAAATATTGAAGTTGTTTACACCCTCCTCACTGTTTAATACTTCGTATAGTTCCCCTCCAATATTGTGAAGATTGAAAAATGCCCGTGCCCGCATAGTAATAGCAATACTACTTTTTTTATTGAGGTTAAAAAGAACTGAGGGGCCGAGGATATCTACATTTCCGAAAAAATTATTGTTATTCATTGGGTTCTTCTCCGCATCGGTATTGAAATCAAAACTGTCACTAAAGTTTTTTAGGTTACTCAAATCAACACTTATGAAGTCATTTCCCACAAAAGCGCTGGCAGAAAAGAGATTGATATCCAGTTTCATCCTAGAATTAGCCGCATTTGCAGGGTTAATGAGCACGGATTGAATTCCTGCGTAATTGTCTATGGTACTACCGATAAATGATTGGGCAGCTAATGGTTTTGATAGGATTAGCGAGACAATAGCCAGCGCGAATAATGAAAAGAATGATTTCATAAAATGTTAAGGTTTATTAAAGAGGATTATGTATATCCGCAATCGCACCAGTATAGAAATTATTGTAGTATAAAGTTTGGCGAAATAAGTTCCTTCTTTGAAAACCTGGAGACTCATCTTGAAGTAGCACCGATGGTGCTTAACAATTCATGAACCTGCACGAAAGTGAAGGGAAGATGACCAAAAAATAAACTATAGCCCTGAAAGGGCAAAACTATAAAATTTCGCCCTTTCAGGGCTCCTATCTTGTATTAGTTTTATACCATCGGCTTTGCCGAGGGTTATGAATAGTTTCAATCCTTCGGATTTTTTGTGTGACAGAATTAAATCTATGAATCTATACATACATAAAATTTGGCTACTGGCATAAAAGCGGATAATCATAAAGAGGATATATGAAATGAAAAAACACTAATCCAAAATAATTGAAAATAGGCTCAAAATACAATTCTAATAAAGCGAAAGTTCAATTAATTTGTTTTTGAAGCGCTCCACAGGCAGAAACTGCTTTTCCAGATTTGGAGCAAAAGGTACTGGAGTATCTAAACTTCCTTCTCTCATCACAGGCGCATCCAAATATTCAAAGCAATGCTCGGATATCCAGGCACAAATTTCTGCACCGATCCCGCCTGTCAAGCAATCTTCGTGAAGGAAAATAACCTTTCCAGTCTTTTTCACCGTGGTTTTTACCGCCTCTTTATCCCAAGGTAATAGTGTTCGCAAATCCAGTATATCTGCAGAAATCCCAAGTTCAGCCACAGCTTTTACCGCCCAGTGAACGCCCATTCCGTACGTGATAATTGAAACCTGCTCTCCTTCTTTTGCCAGAGCAGCCTTACCGATTTCTATGGTGTAATATTCATCAGGAATCTCAGCGTTGATGGATCTGTACATTCCCTTATGCTCAAAATAGAGGTAAGGATTTGGATCTTCGATAGCCGCATTTAGCAGGCCTTTGGCGTCGTGAGGATTCGAAGGATAGACGATTTTAAGCCCTGGTGTGTGAAAAAACCAAGCTTCGTTGGATTGGGAATGAAAAGGGCCGGCGGCCATTCCAGCTCCGGTTGGCATTCGGATCACAACATCAGCATTCTGCGCCCAGCGGTAGTGGATTTTGGCGAGGTTGTTTACAATCTGGTTGAATCCCACCGAAACAAAATCAGCAAACTGCATCTCAACCATAGCTTTGTAGCCTTTGATAGAAAGACCAAGAGCGGCACCGATGATTGCGCTTTCACAAAGTGGCGTATTGCGAACTCGATCAGCACCGAATTGTGCCTTGAATCCGTCTGTAATTTTGAAAACTCCGCCGTATTCCCCGATATCCTGACCCATCAGGATTAGTTTTGGAAACGCTTCCATGGATTGTTTTAATCCATCCGAGATCGCATCGACTAGTCTCTTTTCAGATTTTGGTGAGTTTTCAGCGGGAGAAATTACGCGTTGTTCAAAAGGGAAATAAACATCCGCTAGTTCTGTTTCCAGATTGGCTGAAATGGCTTCCTCAGCGAAAGCAATCTCTAACCCATCATTGATGGCTTTTTTGATTTTGATATTAATCTTCTCCTTTGACTTTTCATCCAAAACTCCGATTTCTTCAAGGTAACGCTCATAGTTCTCCACGGGATCTAGGGTTGCCCAATCTTCCATGAGATATTTTGGGACGTACTTGGTTCCAGAGGCTTCCTCATGTCCGCGCATCCGGAAAGTCATTGCTTCTACAAGAACAGGACGAGGATTTTGGCGTATATCTTCTGCCAAGTTTTTGATCGCGTTATAGACTTCCAAAATGTTATTTCCTTGAATTCTTATGGTTTCCATCCCATATCCGGGGCCTTTGTCTGTGAAGTTCTTGAATGCAAATTGCTCTTCGCTAGGTGTAGAAAGACCATAGCCGTTGTGCTCAATGACAAAAATAACAGGCAATTTCCACACAGCAGCTACATTTAACCCTTCGTGAAAATCTCCTTCCGAACTTGCTCCATCTCCAGAGAAAACTACCGTTACTTTCTTTTCATGAGATAGTTTGTCAGCCAAGGCGATTCCATCAGCAATTGCCAATTGAGGGCCCAAGTGGGAGATCATTCCAACGATGTGATGTTCGATCGATCCGAAGTGAAAGGAGCGATCCCGGCCTTTGGTAAATCCTGAAATTTTTCCTTGAAACTGAGCGAATAGTCTTTCCAGTGGCATATTTCTCCCAGTGAAAATCCCTAGATTTCTATGCATGGGCAGGATAAACTCTTCAGCTTGCAGTGCATTGACAACCCCAATGGAAATCGCTTCCTGACCCCAGCCGCTAAACCATTTGGAAATCCGACCTTGACGGAGTAGAATGAGCATTTTTTCCTCGATACGGCGGGGCATTAGGAGCGATTCATATAGCTCACGTAGTTTATTGTCAGAAAGAGTCTTGCGATCGAAGGCTAATGCTTTGGTTGTGGTTTGCATAGAATGGTGATTTCCATTCTAAAGTTACAGGAAGCAAGCAAAAAGGCAAAGGATGAATTAGCGCCTTGCCAAAAGGCCCCGATATGAATCGGGGCGAAAAATAAATGCAAGGAGTTAAAAAGTTTGCTGTACGTCTCAAAAGTAGAAAAAAGCGGTTGCTCTAACCCATGCAGCGAGTTAAGCTTAGTTTAACAATATGTCATATGAAATGATCTTTAGATAATATTGGATTTTGAGAGAAAAAAATCAGAGGTTAATAGGCTGGTGTCCAAAAGAAACTGGAAATTAGGAAGGTAACCTTGACCCAAAACCTACTATTTATGAAACTCAAGTTTTTAACCTTTTCATCTCTTATATGTCTTTTTATGGCATTTTCGGCTATTTCCCAAACTCCCCGCAAGACCGTAGTCAGCATCTCTGCTGATAAATTCTATCTCAATGATGAATTGACTTACTCGGGCACAAATTGGAACGGACATCCGATTGAGGGATTATTGATGAATGCCAGGATGGTGCAAGGGGTATTCGATGATCTTAACTCTGAGACTGTGAAGAATTGGGAGTATTCAGACACCAAGAAATGGGATGCAGGCAGGAATACAGATGAGTTTGTAGCAAATATGTCGATATGGAAATCCTATGGTCTTTTATCATTCACCCTGAATCTGCAAGGCGGAAGTCCCTATGGCTATTCACAGAGTCAGCCTTGGATTAATTCCGCCTACACAGAAAGTGGTGAATTGAGACCAGCGTACTTCAAAAGGCTGGAGAGAATTCTTGACAAAGCTGACGAACTGGGCATGGCGCCGATGTTGGGCTTATTTTATTTCGGGCAGGATGAAAATCTGACGGATGAAAAAGCTGTCGTAAATGCGGTAAGCAATGTGATTGATTGGCTACACAGCAAAGACTATAAAAATGTGGTAATCGAAGTAAATAATGAATGCAATGTGCGATATGATCATGCTATCCTTCAGCCAGAGCGAGTGCATGAGTTGATAGAACTGGTGAAAAGTAAGGAAAAAAACGGCTATAGATTTCTAGTTAGCACCAGCTATGGTGGAGGTGCTGTGCCAAAGGAGAATGTCGTAAGAGCTTCTGATTTTATTTTGCTTCATGGAAATGGTGTTTCTGATCCCAATAAGATTATTGAGCAAGTAGAAGCTACCCGCAAAGTGACTGGATATACCAATCAACCAATCGTGTACAACGAAGATGATCACTTCAATTTTGATCAGGATTTAAACAATTTCACCGCAGCCGTTTCAGCCTTTGCTTCCTGGGGATATTTTGATTATCGAATGAAAGACGAGGGGTTTGAAGAAGGCTATCAAAGTGTCCCGGTGGATTGGGGAATCAATTCCGAGCGGAAGAAAGGGTTCTTCGGGTTGATGAAGGAGATAACAGGGTATTAAGAAATTTAAAATTGAAAATTCTGATACTCGGAGGCCTGGCGTTGAAAAAGTCATTTTATGATATGCCTTTTCGCCAGCAGATCGGTCAAGTCTCTGCACGTCGGAGATATTTTTGGGCAATTTTCTAAATTTCTCTGGTTTGTAGCTTGCTTGCGACTTCATTGCCGATCACCGGCACGTTGATCTGGTGGAATAAGAAAAAGACTTCCAAGAAAAAACCTACCGAACAGCGAGTAGCTGAAATGGCATAAAGCATGGAAGACCTTCTGATTTCGGAAGGTCTTTTTTTAACTGCAAGGTCCGCAGCGGATGACGCAGAGATAAATTAGAATTACTTAGTATTCTGCCTAATTGATTGTTGATGGTGCCGTTGGCACTCTCTGTAAACACTCTTCGCGTGTTAAACCTTGCATTTGGCAAGGGTTGGGGAAATAATCAAGGTCTTTTGCCAACGGCAAAACCATATCAGCCCCCAATACTTTGTAGGGAAATTCGGTGTGTTAAAATCAAATGCAAATCACCAGATTGCCAAGGGCACGATCCATCGCCAAAATGCGATTAGTCGAATAAGTTATTTAAACGCAGAGTTCGCAGAGGATAACGCAGAGCGCACGATTTATCGTTATCCTGATTCTCCAGAAGCTGCACTCACAGATTCGGTGTCACATTTTTCCGTTAAAATAGTCAGATTGTTAAGGGCTGAAAGCCCAAAATATCCAAGCCCAGTTCGCAGGGCTGGGTAATTTGTCAGTTGAATAGGATCTAAGTCCTGAAGGGGTGAAATGTACTTTCTTCAAAATTTTAAGAGAATCTTAAGCGATAGAATTATAGCCTTCCCTTCGAATTGTTAACTTTTGCAAAGCAAAACTATCTTAAAGGACAAGGGATAGAATCGCACAACTCTCTCATTTAGGTAAGTAGGTAAACCGCGATCTTTGTGTGGCCTCCTTGCCCTCTGCGGTAAAAAAATAATCAAGCATGCGAATTCTAGTCGTAGAAGATGAGCCGGGGATATCCGGATTTTTAAAACAAGGGTTGGAGGAGGAATCCTATGCAGTGGATGTCGCTGAAAACGGAAAGAATGGCCTTGAGCTTGCGCTTAGTGGTGATTATGATCTCTTGTTGCTGGATTGGATGCTACCTCTAAAAAGCGGTGTGGAGGTCTGTCGGGAATTCCGAATCAAGTTTTCAGATACTCCGGTAATTTTTCTCACAGCTAAAGACACGGTGGAAGAAACCATTGCCGGATTGCAATCCGGAGCAAATGATTACATCAAGAAACCTTTTCACTTCGAGGAATTACTGGAGCGAATCCGCGTTCAGTTGCGTACAAAGGTGATTTTGGAGGAGAAATATACACTCGGCCCGATTACACTTTTCACAGATCGACATCAGGTATTTAAAGAAAAAGAGGAAATTCAATTGACTCAGAAAGAGTTTGCCTTGCTGGAATATCTCATGAAAAACAAAAACCAAGTTTGCCGACGCACGCAAATCATCGAGGAAGTCTGGGACATTCACTTTGACTATAACACGGGTGTGATTGATGTTTTTATGAATTCACTTAGGAAAAAATTGCATTTCAATACCAATGAGGATTACATACAGACGGTTCGAGGAATCGGTTATATCGCTAAAGATCTATGACTGTCTCCTATAAAGAACGGATAGCACGCAGGTTGACTTTGGTCACGGCACTGATTGTACTCGTGGTGTTTGCGATTATTTATTTGGTGGTGGACTATACTGTAGTAGAAAGTATAGATCGTGAGCTAAAGATAGAAACTGATAAGCATGTAGGGCAAATTTATTTGGTGAATGGGGAAATACGCTTTGTGCACAAGGACGAATGGCTGGAACAGGAGCATAGGCAGATTCAGCTCGATCCGATCTTTATAGAAATCGTGGATATGGAGGGGAACTCTCTGGATAGATCGCCAAACCTTGGGGAGAATCATCTTAGCTTTTATCCTGAAAGAGCTAAAAGGCATGAGGTATGGACGCTGAAAACCGGAAATAGGGAAGTGCGTCAGATGCAGATTCCGCTGAATCATTTGGGGAACCAACAGGGGTACATGTTGGTAGCGAAATCCTTTGAAGACGCCAGGGAGTTGCTGACAAACCTGAGAAATATCTTGATGATTCTGTATCCCGGAATCCTGATTTCCTTGTTTTTGGCTATGCGGTTTTTGGCAGGAAAAAGTATTCAGCCTATTCAGCAAATCATTGAAAAGACAAATTTGATTTCTCAAAGCAACCTCAACGAACGTATTCCAGTAGCTGAGCCTAATGATGAAATCGCCCAACTCACGCGCTCAATCAATGAGTTGTTGGCCAGATTGGAGCAATCATTGATCAGGGAAAAGCAATTCACGTCTGATGCTTCGCATGAGTTGCGAACTCCTCTGGCAGTGATGCGGGGCACGCTCGAAGTGTTGATTCGCAAGCCACGGACTTCTGAGGAATATGTGGAAAAGGTCAAAATGACTTTGGGTAGTATAGATCGGATGTCAGAGATGATCGATCAATTGCTTTCGCTTGCAAGGGCTGGCAAAGGTAAATTGAGCAGGGAGGAAGTGGAGTTGGTTTCTTTCACCCAGAATTTTGCGCAGCAATCAAAGAAAGAATCTGGAAGGGAAATTGTATTTGAGACTAATCTTTCGAAACCACTTTTTACGCTGGTCAATGAGAAATCCCTTCAGATGATCCTGAATAATCTCACCCAAAATGCTGTCAAATACTCCGAGTCAACTACCAAAATTCTAATGCAGGTAGGAAGCCATGAAGGATCGCCATTTATTACGATCAGAGATGAGGGCAAAGGAATGTTTAGTGAATCATTGCATAAGATTTTTGATCCATTCTATAGAGAAATGGATGACACAGGAAGTGCCGTTCAGGGCACCGGTCTAGGACTGGCTATTGTGAGAAAACTGGCTCTTGAGTCTGATATTCAGGTAGAAGTAGAAAGTGAAAAGGGAAAAGGAAGTACGTTTCAATTGATTTTTAGTCCAGAGATTTAAGACAATCTTAAGGGATGTTTTAGTGCTTTTGATGGCTATTAAACGATTTTTGTAATTCAAATTCATGTTTAACCGTTTTAGTCCGCTACCAAAGTAAACCAGCATAGGATATGTTTAGAGCTGTCGATGAGACCACTTGGGTCTTCGGTCTTCCAGCCTTCCTATTATAAGTTTTGTTACTGGGAGTATTTCGGCTCATCATCCTCAATTACAACCTCTCGCATGTTAGATCGAATTATACGATGGAGTATTGGGCATAAGCTCATCATTTTCATTTTTATAGCCGCCTGGATAGGTTTTGGTGTGTATGCACTCATTAACCTGCCTATAGGAGCAGTGCCTGATATCACGACCAACCAAGTTCAGGTAATCACTACTTCCAGAAATCTGGCTACAGAGGATGTGGAAAAATACCTGACTTACCCCGTAGAACTGGAAATGGCAAATCTTCCGGGAGTGCTCGAAATCCGATCTATTTCAAAGTTTGGACTTTCGGTAGTTACCATTGTTTTCGAGGATAAATTAGGTACTTATCTCCCGCGACAGCTAATCGCTGAGCGGATCAAAATGGCTGAAGCAAGTATTCCCACTGGTTTTGGCACCCCTATCATGGGGCCTATTTCTACTGGTCTTGGAGAGATTTTTCAATATGTGATCGATGTAAAACCTGGCTACGAGAGTGAGTATAGTATTACTGATCTCCGCACCATTCAGGATTGGATCGTACGAAGACAGCTTTCAGGAATAGAAGGTGTGGTGGAAGTAAATACCTGGGGTGGTTTTCTAAAGCAATATGAAGTTGCCATCAATCCCGAGCGATTGAAAGGGATGCAAATTGACATTGCACAGGTTTTTCAAGCTCTTGAAAAGAATAATTCCATCGCTGGGGGTGGGTATATTGAACGAACAAATGAGAGTTTTTTTATCCGTGGAGAGGGATTGGTGGCTTCGCTGGAAGATATAGGAAACGTAGTAGTAGAAGTCAGAAACGGTTCACCTATTTACGTTCGGGATTTAGCGGAAGTGGGTTTTGGACATGCCAATAGATTTGGTGCTGTCACTGCTAACGGCGAAGGAGAGAAAGTACTGGGTCAGGTGATGATGCTGAAAGGAGCGGACTCCAAAGGAACTATTGATCGGGTGAAGGAGAGATTAGAAGAAATGAAGTCTTCTTTGCCTGAAGGTATTGTGATCAATGGATTTCTGGATCGCTCAGAGTTGATAGAAAAGACTACGTTCACGATAGCTGAAAACCTGATTTTGGGTTGTTTGATCGTGGTTTTTGTCGTGGTTTTATTGCTGGGTAATTTTCGATCCGGATTGGTTGTAGCATCTGTTATTCCGTTGAGTTTACTGTTTGCACTCGCGATGATGTACATCTTCGGAGTAGATGCCAATTTGATGAGTTTGGGAGCGATTGACTTCGGGATCATTATAGACGGTGCAGTGATCATAGTAGAATATATCGCCTATCGATTTACCCGGGCAGATAGTCAGCTAGCAGGACTTTCTAAGGATCAAAAACAAGCCAAGAAAGATGATATTTCCTTCACTGGAGCTTCCAAAATGATGCATTCTGCGATTTTTGGGCAGATTATTATTATTATCGTATTTATCCCGATTTTATCGCTGACAGGAGTAGAAGGCAAAATGTTCCGTCCTATGGCTGAAGTATTTTCCTTTGCTTTGGTTGGAGCGATGATTTTGGGGTTGACTTACGTTCCTGTCGTATCAGCGCTTTTCCTTAAGACCACTCCTCCTGGGCCAAAGAATATTTCTACGCGAATTATCAAAGGGATAACCAAGGTTTACGAGCCTGCGATTACTTGGGCTTTGGATCATTCTAAAGTAGTGTTGATTAGTGCATTTGGCTTATTAGCGGGTACGATCTTTATTTTTACTACCATGGGATCTGAGTTTGTACCTACGTTGGATGAGGGAGACTTTGTGATTCAGCCATTTTTGAAGACTGGAACTACCCTGACCAATACAGTGGAAACCACTACTCGAATAGAGAAGATCCTAAAAGAATTTCCTGAGGTGAATCAAATAGTGACGCGAATCGGTGCGGCAGAAATCCCGACAGATCCCATGTCTATGGAGGAAAGTGATGTGATCGTGACGTTAAAGCCTCGCTCGGAATGGACTACCGTGGAGACAAAGGATGAGCTTGCCGAGAAATTCAAAGAAGCGCTGGAAATTATCCCAGGGATGGAATTTGAATTTACCCAGCCTATAGAAATGAGATTCAATGAGCTGATCACCGGTGTACGGGCTGATTTGGCGATCAAGGTTTTCGGAGAGGATTTGGATGTGCTGCTTAGCACGGCACAGGAAATCGAAACAGCAATATAGGGAGTAGAGGGTGCGGCAGATATTATTTTGGAAAAAGTGGATGGTCTACCACAAATGAAGATCGAATACGATAGAGGTAAAATAGCCAAGTTCGGCTTGAATATCTCTGACCTCAATGAGATCGTGACGATGGGTTTTGCTGGAATGACGGCAGGAAAAGTCTTTGAAGGAGAGAGGCAATTTGACTTGGTCGTGAGATTTGCTGAGCCTTTCCGCAAGGATATCAGTAACCTAGAGCAAGCATCAATTCAACTTCCAAACGGAGGCTCTGTACCACTGTCAGAGTTAGCAAAAATCAGCTATACCAAAGGGCCAGCGAAAATCTCACGAGATAATACCAATCGGAGAATAGTGATCGGAGTGAATGTGAGAAATCGCGACTTGCAGTCTGTGGTAGATGATATTCAGTCCATTGTTGCCAATCAAATAGATCTTCCTGAAGGCTATCGTGTGGCTTATGGAGGGCAGTTTGAAAATCTCCAAAAGGCCAGAAACAGACTGATGATAGCCGTTCCCATAGCCTTGTTCTTGATTTTCGTGTTGCTGTATTTTGCTTTTTCATCTACTCAGGACGCACTGATGATATACTCTGCAATTCCGCTTTCTGCCATAGGGGGGATTCTGCTGCTTTGGGCTAGAGACATGCCTTTCAGTATTTCCGCTGGCGTGGGATTCATTGCGCTTTTCGGCATTGCAGTTCTTAATGGCATCGTGTTGATCGAACATTTCAAATCTATGGAGTCACATTACACCAATATCAAAGATTTAGTAATCACTGGAGCAAAAGAGCGTTTGAGGCCAGTTCTGCTTACAGCTTCTGCTGCAGCGCTCGGGTTTTTGCCTATGGCTATTTCCAATTCTGCAGGAGCTGAAGTACAGCGTCCACTCGCAACAGTGGTAGTTGGAGGATTGATTACCGCTACATTCCTGACCCTTATCGTGCTTCCGGTACTGTATGTTTTATTTAAAACCAAGTCTGGATCTTCTTCACCTTCGAAAAAAATACTGACTTCCGTCGTGTTGATTTCTATGTTTTCTTTTGCTGTAAAAGCTCAGGAAACACCACTCACGCTAGAGCAGGCGATAGAGATAGGTATGGAGCGAAATCTAAATCTTCAGGCTGCGGACAAGTCGCTGGAGATGGCTAATGTCAGCATCGGTCAGGGTTGGAATCTGGATAAGGCGAATGTCTATTACTCCGAAGATAAAAATGACATCGCTGAAAACGGAGTCTTTAACAGGAAAATTGGATTAAGTCAAAGCTTCGCTTTTCCCTCACTTTATGGAGCGCAGAAAAATGCACTGGAAGCGGGAGCAGAAATGCAGCTCAGCCAATTCGAATTACAAAAAAGAAAGCTTCAAGGAGAGATAAGCAAGGGGTATATCGAAGTGAGGTATTGGCAGGAGTTGATAGAAAACTACGAGTATCTCGATTCGCTTTACGCTGAATTTTCACGCGCCGCTACCCGGAAATTTGAAACGGGGGAAAGTAATTACCTAGAGAAACTGACCGCGGAAGGAAAGCGTCAGGAGATAGGTCTGAAGAAAAGTGAGTCCAATGAAAATTATCTGATGGCCTTGGATCAACTGAAGTTAATTCTGAATTGGGAGGGTGATCTTGAGCTTTCCAGAGCGGAAATAGCGTTGGATATTTCATTGGAACAGGACTGGTCTACGCATCCTGGAGTGGAATATTATGAAAGTGCTGTGAGTCAATCCGGATTTCAGATTCAGACAGAAAAGCGAAAACTGCTTCCTGATATCAATTTAGATGTGTTTAGAGGTACAAATCCAGGTGCAAATGCCAAGATTTATCCAGGTTTTCATGCCGGAATTACGCTTCCTCTGTTTTTTGGAGCGCAAAAATCTCATGTGAAAAGCAGCGAATTTCAGCAGCAAAAAATCCAACTCGAAGCTGAGCAGTATATAAATCAACTGGAAAGTCGAGCGCAGCAATTGCACAGACAACTGGATCAAAACATTCGTGTCATAAACTACTATGAAGCTGAGGGCAAAACCCTTTCGCTTCAAATCCTCGAACAAGCTCAGCGATCCTACCAAGAAGGAGAAATTGATTTTCTCCAATACGTACAGCTGATGGAAAATTCCAGGACGATTACACTACACTACCTGCAAAGCAAATTTGCATATCAACAAACTATTTTGGACATCAACTACCTTCTGAACTGATGAATAATTTCCCTATAAAATTACTAGTTAACACCACTCTTTTGGCGAGCAGTCTCCTGTTCTTTCAATGTAAAGGATCAGGCGAAGCCGAATCACAAGGCGTGGAAGTAGCCGCTGGCACATCTTCGGGGCCTTTCATTATGGTTTCTGAGCAGCAGTTTGAGACGATGAGAATGACTTGGGGTAGCCCAAAACTGGAAGAATTTTCCGAAGGACTTTCTGTACAGGGCATGGTGAAAGTTCCTGTGGAGGGAATTCAGGAGATCTCAGCTTATTTCGGAGGATATGTAAGTGGATTGAATAAGTTGGAAGGTGAACCTGTACGGAAGGGTGAGGTGCTTTTCTACTTAGAAAACACGGATTACATCCGTCTGCAGCAGGATTTTCTGGAGGTAAATAGCCAGCTGAATTACTTGCAGGGGGAATATGAGCGTCAGAAAACGTTGTTTGGTGAGAAGATTTCTTCTCAGAAAAACTACCTAAAAGCGGAAGCCGACTTTCAGGGTACCAAAGCGAAAGCAGAGAGTTTGAAGCGTCAGTTGGCACTGATCAATATCAATACTGATCAATTGAAGCCAGAGAACATTCGTTCCAAAGTGCCTGTGCTTTCCCCTATCTCAGGATTTGTTGAAGCTATTCATCTCGTGCAAGGATCATTTTTGCCGGTTGCAGGGAAAGCCATGACGATTATTAGCAAGGAACACATGCATATAGAGTTGGTGATATTTGAGAAGGATGCTTCTCATGTTCATAAGGGCCAAAAAGTGCTGGTTTCCATTCCTGATTTGCCTGGGAAAGTGTTAGAAGCTGAGGTGTTTGTGGTAGGGCAGTCAATAAATAGTGAGCGCCAGATCAACGTGCATGCACATTTACCAGATGAAAAAGAGGAAGCGCTACTTTTTCCTGGGATGTTCTTAGAAGCGAAGTTGATAATGGATCCCAAGGAAGCTTGGGTAGTTCCGGTGACTTCGGTGGTCGTGTCAGCCGGTCTAAGCTATGTGTTGGTGCAGCGCGAAAAGACTGAAACTGGATTCAAGCTGGAGAAAATTGCGGTGAAGACAGGCTTGGAAAGCGATGAGATGATAGAGCTTTTGCCAAATGAAGCCTTGGATGAGAATACAGTTATTTTGACCCATGGTGGGTTTAATCTGCTTCCTTAATTCGTTAGATCTTAACCGCAAAGCTCACGGAGGATAACACAGCCGAGACAAAAAATTTAAAATTGGCGGAGGGGATAAGTTGTTGGTTGCTCGTTATTTGTTGGTTGGGAAACGACCACAACGTGGTCAAACCATCAATAGCCCCGGGCGCAACCCGGGGGAAATAGCATAGGAAATGATCCCACGACGGCGAAGCTGTCGAACGTTGGAGGACGAAGATTGCCAACCCATGGCTAATCGGTTAGGAAGCGGCTTTCACCGCTGTCCCCCCACACCACCCGGCATACGGCTATCGTACCAAGGCGGTTTCTATAGATTAGAACCTGTTCATACGTGGACGGATTGAGTGAAGCCCTTGTTGGGCGAACCAGTGATTACCCATAGCCTTTGCTACTGCAACCTTCGAAGACATTTTCCACCAGCCCTGGGAGTACATAACCACATTCCAGCAGGAG
>Ga0105055_10006977_pt1 | contig 15233 bp, 14 predicted proteins | sample BON03_FD_78090 | JGI IMG/M metagenome (GOLD analysis project Ga0105055, IMG submission 78090) | Freshwater microbial communities from Lake Bonney liftoff mats and glacier meltwater in Antarctica - BON-03 | ecosystem: Environmental > Aquatic > Freshwater > Ice > Glacier meltwater | place: Lake...
ACCGCAAACATCCAAGGCGTGAACGCCGTCGCAGATATGATTGCCTCGCAATTCGCGCCTCTGGGATTCTCCGCGAAACGGGTGCCGACGGCCCGTGCGGAATTCGGCGATCACCTTTTTCTAAACAGCGACCCACGGGACGATCTGCCCACGATTGCTCTGATAGCGCACCTCGATACGGTGTATCCCGCCGAGGAGGAATTGCGCAACGACTTCGCCTGGAGGGTGGAAGGAAACCGCATCCATGGTCCCGGAACCAACGACATCAAAGGCGGCACCGCAATGATCTGGATGCTCCTCACCGCGATGCACCGCGAGTGGCCCGCGGTATTTTCGGCGATCAATTGGGTGGTAGCGCTTAACTCGTGTGAAGAAGTCGATTCCGAGGATTTCGGAATGGCGTGTCGAGGGCAATTCCCTGGGGGAAAAACTGCGTGTCTGCTTTTTGAGGCGGATGGGGGAACGCCGCAAGCATTTCGCGTCGTTCGTCAACGTAAAGGCCGCGGAACCTTCCGCATTCACACGATGGGCCGGGGCGCGCACGCAGGCGCTCAACACGCTCGCGGAGCAAACGCCATTGCTGAACTCGCAACCATCGTTGGCAAATTACACGCACTCACCGACTATCAAGCGGGCGTCACAGTGAACATCGGAAGCATCCACGGCGGCACGGTGGACAATCGCGTGCCACATGAAGCAACGGCATCACTGGAAATGCGCGCATGGTCCTCCGCTCCCTACCAAGCGGCTGAATCAACGATTTTATCATTCGCCGGCGAGGGAACGATCCGGAGTACTGACGGATATCCCAGTTCCACGACTGTCGAAGTCGTTCACACCACAGCCCCGTGGCCGGAAAATCCGCATACGCAAAAACTAGTCAATATTTGGGAATCTGCGGGTAAATCGCTTTCCATCCCGGTCGAATCCGAAGCGCGCGGGGGACTCAGTGATGGAAACGTGCTCTGGCAGTATTTCCCAACAATCGACGGCCTGGGACCCTGCGGAGATTTCTCGCATTGTTCCGAACGCAGCGCGGATGGATCGAAAGAACAGGAATGGGTGGATACCGCGTCATTTGTTTCCAAAACTCAGCTCAACGCTGCTGCCATTGCGGTGCTCGCCGAGGAGCCTAATCGCTGGATGACATATGGAAATTTAGACCGACCCTAAACAGTGAGTGCTATCGAACGATCCCGCGTTTACTTGTTTCGATAAAGGCGACCAGCACCTCGATCTGGGGGTTGGATGGGATTTGCTCGCGGATCGTTTCCATCGCCTGCTTGGTATTCAAGCTGGACCGATAAATGATTTTATACGCATCCCGCAGGCTCCGGACGTACTCGGGAGCGAATCCCCTTCGCTCCAAACCGACTTGATTCACACCGCGCACTTCAGCCGGGTTTCCATCAGCGATAAAAAATGGCGGCACGTCCTGCACGATCTTGGAGCACCCTCCGGTGATGGCGTGCTGCCCGATGCGACAGAATTGATGGACGGCCGTGAGGCCTCCGATGACAGCAAAATCCTCCACCATGACATGGCCGGCGAGCGTGCCATTGTTTGAAAAAATGACATCATCCCCCACGATGCAGTCGTGCGCGATGTGCGAGTATGCGAGAAAATTCCCGCGCGACCCGACGACTGTCTTTGCTTCGGGTGCGGTGCCTCGGTTCACGGTGCAAAACTCGCGAAACGTGTTGTCATCCCCCACTTCCAAATACGTGGGTTCGCTGGCATACTTCAGATCCTGAGTGCGCTGTCCGATGGAACAATACGGAAAAAAGAGATTTCCAGATCCAATCGACGTGGGACCTGCAAGTGTCACGTGGCTCTGCAACTCACACTCGGCGCCCAATACGACCCCTTTGGCGACGATACAGTATGGCCCGATGCGACAGCCGTCGCCGATCTCGGCATCAGGGTCAATGATTGCGGTGGGGTGGATTATAACCATGAGAAACCTAGCGGTTAATAATTCCGAATAACAACGTTCCTTCGGAAACGGTGTCGCCATTCACGACACATTTACATTTGGCTTTGCCTAGGTTGCGTTTGGCGCGAGTCATTTCCACATGAATAAAGAGCGTGTCGCCAGGAAAAACGGGTTTCCGGAATTTGACTTCGTCTGCGCTCATGAAATAACCGATTTTACCGGCGTTTTCAGTCTTGCGCATCATCACCACACTCGCCACCTGCGCCATTGCTTCCAACTGCAGCACACCAGGCATCACCGGATGCCCAGGAAAGTGGCCTTGGAAAAATGGCTCGTTGATTGTTACAGATTTGACACCGACCGCGCGGAGGTCCTCGATTTCAAGGATCCGGTCCACCATGAGAAATGGATACCGGTGAGGCAAAATCGCCATCACCTGATTCACATCCAGCACACCCGCCGTCGCAGCCACGGGTCGAGGCGCCATGCCTACCAGCTGATCATATCCTTTGACCATGAGCTTCGCGAGTTCCGTGTTCGGGCCATGCCCCGGCTTGATGGCGATGACATGCCCCCGCAATCGACGGCCGGACAATGCGAGGTCTCCGACGATATCGAGGATTTTGTGGCGCACGAACTCATCAGGAAAACGCAATGGCTCTTTGCTGAGCACCGAGTCTCCGCGAGCGACGATCGCATTTTCAAGACTCCCACCGCGAATGAGCCCCTTATCCATGAGAGGCTTTACATCCTCGTAAAAAACAAACGTCCGCGCAGAGGCAATTTCCTTTTCGTATGTTTCAGGCGTGATCTCCAGGCTGAGATATTGAGTGAAGCGGCCTTCAGGACCCACTTGCGTACATGACACACGAAACTTGTCGTCCGGGATAATCGTCATGATTGATCCGCTGCGGGTTTCCACATGGATCGGTTCAGACGGCGCGAAGTATGCCCGGGGGGCATCCTGTTCTACAATACCCGCCTGCTTGATCAGTGCCACAAACGGCGCTGCGCTGCCGTCGCCAATGGGCGGCTCATTGGCATTCATTTCCACCACCGCATTGTCCACACCCAAGCCGATTAGTGCCGATACGACATGTTCAACCGTATGGATTTTGGCGCTACCCTCGACAAGTGTGGTGGATCGCTCCACCATTTTGACATTTTTAACGCGCGCCTCGACGATGGGTTCATCGGGAAGATCCACCCGGCGAAATTTAATCCCATGGTCCACCGGAGCGGCATGTAGCGTCAGGGTGACAAGTTCGCCCGTGTGTAGTGACGTTCCAGTGAGACTGGTTGAAGATGCGAGAGTGCGTTGTTTGTCCACGAAATGCCTTAAAATTATTACTGCTGAAGAATGCGCCGAAATTATTCGGAAGGGGAGGATTCTTTGTGCCCCAGGAGAATTAGGTCGAGATATTTCTGATTACCAACCCGGAGGCGGTTAACCAACGAACGGCCGATAGCGGCCAATAAATGGATCGCGCCAGCAGGCTGAACGCCAGCCATCACACCAAGCACCACACGGGTGATCCGCAATACCTGCGTTTCTCCGGTAGCGACCACCGTTGCAGACCGCGGACCATCATCAACAAGCGCAACCTCTCCGAAAAAGTCTCCGCACTCAAGGTCGGCCAAGGGGATAGGCTCGTTAGCCGGGGAGCGCACAGTCACCTGGACATTGCCGCACAGAATCACATACATGCAGAGCCCTATGTCGCCCTCCGATACGATGCTTTCACCTGCGGAATAGGACTCAAAATCGCACAAACTCAGCAGCGTATCGAGTTCCTCGTCCTTGAATCCGGCAAAAAGCCGAAACTTCGATAGGACCTCACTATGACAATCGGGCTTGGATAAATCAGGCATGGATAACTTTCCCGTCAAACATGCGAATCCGGGAAGATGCCATCCCAGCCACGTGCTCACTGTGCGTTACGATTATCATCGTCGTCATTTTTTGGGAAGCGATCTTTGACAGCACCTCCAGCACCCGCTCCGCATTGGACGAGTCCAGATTTCCAGTGGGTTCATCGGCCAGCAGCAATGCGGGCGAATGCACCAATGCCCGTGCGATGGATGCACGCTGCATTTCACCGCCACTCAATTGATGCGGAAAATGTGTTTTGCGCGGGGTGAGGCCGACCAAATCAAGCATTGCAGCCGCCCGTGCATGCATTTCGCGCGCCGCAACCCCCTGCAGGAGCAATGGAAGTTCCACATTCTCGATCACTGTCATTGCCGGCATCAGATTGAAAAACTGGAATACGATTCCCAAATGGTGTCGCCGATATTGCGTGAGCGTGGCCTCCGCGGCATTGTGGAGCGAAATACCATCTACGATAATTTCGCCTGTATCCGGCTGATCAAGCCCGCCCAAAAGATTAAGCATCGTACTTTTCCCGCAGCCACTCGGCCCTGTGATGCTCACAAAATCGAGGTCCTTAATTTCCAAAGATACATCGTCTAAAGCGCGCACGCCACCGCTGGAATAACATCGCGTCACGTGATTCATTTTCACCATACTCCCCCCACCATCACGATGCAGCCGCCACTAGTCAACATTCCCATCATCGCGGAAACGCCGGACCTCCTCGTGGTGGATAAACCGGCAGGACTACTGGTGCATCCCACTAAACCCGGCGGGCCGGCCACTCTGCGGGATTTCCTATGCGAACTTCTCGCTTATGAGCTAGCCAACGGCGGCCAAGTATCGATCATCAACCGTCTGGATCGCGAGACGAGCGGGTTGACTCTGATCGCAAAATCCGCAGCGGCAGCGCGGGAGTGCGGGATCTCGATGGCGCGCCATAACATCAGCAAACAATACACTGCCATGGTAATAGGCTGGCCCGAGAGCAATAGATTTTCGGTCAACGCACCTCTGCTGCGTGCTGGTGAAATCAGCCCGTCCGCGATTTACCTGAAACGCGGTGTGCATCCGTCCGGTGCTGACGCCCTCACCCATTTTGTCGTCAGCCAACGGTACACGCATCCGGGTATCGGAAAGATTGCCGTTGTCCATGCAACTCCGATCACTGGCCGCACGCACCAGATCCGGGTGCATCTGAGCTACGTAGGGTTTCCGGTAATCGGCGACAAGATCTATGGCCCCGACGAGCAATGGTATTTGCGATTTATCGAAGGCGGATGGTCTCCTGCGATGGAAAAGTCGCTCGTCTTGTCGCGACACGCATTGCATTCGTCAGAACTGAAAATCACGTTCCGAGGAGAACAATTTGCCTGGGCAGCTCCGCTTCCAAGCGACATGGCGTCGCTTCTAGCGAGCGCCACCGTGCCATCCGAATCTACTCGCGGGCAGCAATAATCCCCCGCGCGATTGCCTCAGCAATGCGCTGCCGTTTCGATGCGTTTTGCGCAATAGCATTGTCAAAAGGATTGGATAAAAACCCGCACTCCACAAGAATTGCAGGACGGGAGTTTTTACGCAGCACATAGAAACCGCGACGCTTCACGCCGCGATTTGGCGTGTCATAGGACAAACTGAGTTCCCGCTGCACTTTTTGTGCCAGAACCTGCGACTGCGGCGAGTAATAAAAGGTCTCCACACCACGGGCTGCCGAGCGCCGGGCCCAATTGTAATGAATGCTCACGAAAACAGAATTTCGGGTCCCTTTCGAGATCGCCACCCGTCGACCCAATGGAATAAAAACATCGGTCGTGCGCGTTTCTATAACCCAGAAGCCGCGCCGTCGCAGAATTGCAGCCACGCGTTTGGCTGTATCCAAAGCAACAACTTTCTCGCTGGTCCCACGGACTGCCCGTGCACCGCTGTCATGCGCCCCATGACCCGCATCAATCACCACCGTGTTGAACCGCCCTGGTCCCAGAGTGCCAGCGAATTGGCATCCGGCCCCCAAGAATACCATGAGGGCACCAAAAAACAGCATCGCGACAACACGAGCTACGGGTGATATCAAGTTTCGCACTCCCATTTTAAAATTCTGAAGCCGCAGAGTAAGGCACCCGCGTTCCATAGCAATCACTTTAGACTCGATTTCGGCAGCCTGATGCCGCCATTTTCAGGAATCATGCTTTCGAAACGAGTCATTCCCTGTCTTGACGTAACCGATGGTCGTGTCGTGAAGGGCACGAAATTCCTGAACCTCCGCGACGCAGGGGACCCGGTGGAATGTGCGAAGGCGTATGATTTGCAGGGGGCTGACGAGTTGGTATTTCTTGATATCACGGCGTCCAGCGACGGACGAAATACGATGCTCGATGTCGTGCAGCGGACCGCCGAACAATGTTTCATGCCACTTACTGTGGGTGGTGGCATCCGGACCATCGAAGACGTCCGCACGATGTTGCTGGCAGGTGCTGACAAGGTCAGCATGAATACGTCCGCCGTTCAAACGCCCCGGTTAGTCGCTGAGTCAGCCAATCAGTTTGGCTCCCAATGCATCGTTGTTGCCATCGACGCAAAACGCAATTACGACGGCGGGTGGACGGTTTACACCCACGGGGGACGCCGGGCGACCGACTTGAATGCCGTCGCGTGGGCACGCGAAGTTGCCCGACTCGGAGCTGGCGAAATTTTACTTACCAGCATGGATGCGGACGGAACAAAAGACGGTTATGACATTGCACTAACCACAGCGGTGAGTGCCGCCATTGAGATTCCTGTGATTGCCAGCGGCGGCGCGGGCACGTTGGATCACATGGTCGATGTTTTGTCGCAAGGTCGCGCAGACGCAGTGCTTGCTGCGAGTATTTTTCACTTCGGCGAATTCACCATCGCCCAGGCAAAACGTCACCTCGATGCCGCCGGGATTCCAGTCCGGATGCTAGATCAATCTGTAAGCCCAACCGGCTAACCCGAGGACTGCCCCGGCACCGACCACCCAAAGCACGTCCCACTTCCACCGCTGCAGGACAAGGAAAAAGAGCCCTGCGAAAACGAGTGAGACAAAATCCCACTGCCCCGGAGCGGGTGAAATCACTTGCCACGCGAACCAGACTGCCAGATTCAACACCACGCCAACCACGGCAGCAGTGACCGCTGACAGCACGTTATTCAAACGCAAATTTCCGCGGGTCCGTTCGATATACGGAGCACCTGCAAAGATGAACAAGAAGCCTGGTAAAAATGTCACCCAGCACGTCATTGCCGCAGCCAGCGTGGCGGTGACGAGCGGCGAAGCTCCGCCGCCATTGGCCCATCCCCCCATGAACCCCACGAATTGCAGCACTAGGATCAACGGACCTGGTGTCGTTTCCGCAAGGCCAAGACCATCCATCATTTGTGCTGTGCTAAGCCAACCATGTGACTCCACCGCCTGCTGCGCAACGTAGGGTAACACCGCGTAGGCGCCACCAAAAGTCACCAGAGCGGCCTTGCTGAAAAAGAGCCCCTGCTGCGATAGGATATTCTGCCATCCCAGCACCACGATACTCAGGACCACCGGCAAGAGCCACAGTCCGCCCCAGAGGAAAATACTCCCCACGGTCCGCATCACTGAGGGCTTGGGGATGCTATCCGAAATCTGATCGCCAACGACGCTCGGTTCAATCCTGCCCCCACACCCATGCTCCGGGCGAGTGGGGAGCTCAAAAAGGTCCGAACGCCATTCCCCCCCCCAATACCCGATCATTCCCGCTCCAATCACAATCAAGGGAAAGGGCACATTAATGAAAAAGATGCATACGAACGAGATTACGGCGAGCACCCACATCACTCGCCTCCGCAGCACCTTCTGGCCGATCCTTATCACCGCTGCAGCAACGATTGCCATCACTGCCGGCTTCAACCCGTAGAATACCGCTTCGACAATCGGCACTGTTCCAAACATCACATACACGACGCTGATGGCCCACATGAGCAGTGCGCCCGGCAGCACAAACAGCACACCTGCAATTACCCCGCCCCACGTGCGATGCAAGAGCCAGCCTGTGTAAATCGCCAGTTGCTGCGCCTCCGGCCCAGGTAAAATCATGCAATAATTTAAGGCATGGAGAAATCGGCCATCACTCAACCACCGGCGTTTTTCCACCAACTCGCGATGCATCAACGCAATCTGTCCGGTCGGCCCGCCGAAGCTGAGGAGCCCCACTTTCAACCAAACTAGCACCGCACGAAAAAACGTTGGATGCTCGGGCGTTGAGTTTGGTGAGTCATCAAGCTTCATTGCAGGCAAACCCCAACCAGTGCAGAACTCCTCCATCCGACACAAGCCCAATCGCGCATCGTAGACATTGCTTGACGGGAAATCGTCTGCTACGTTCTCAAGTGGTAGTTTTTATAACGCATGCGCCCGTAGCTCAGGGGATAGAGCAGTGGATTTCTAATCCATTGGTCGCTGGTTCAATTCCAGCCGGGCGTGCCATGTTTTTTTTCCTTCGGTAGCACGATAGAAACTGCATCAGCCAGCAGGCTGCCGCGTCACGGTAAAACCTCGACACGCGCTCCGACGCCTACGCGATCATAGAGTTCGATCACATCCTGCGAGCGCATCCGGATGCAGCCATAGCTGACCGCCTGGCCAATATTGCGCTCTTCGGGTGTCCCATGAATGTAAATATACCGGTCAAACGCATTCTGATTATGAGGCTCCCTCCCCTCCAACCATAATATCCGAGTCACGATCGGATCCCGTCCGGGTGCATCAATCGGAAGAACCTCGCCCGTTGGTCGACGGGATTTAAAAACGGTTCCAACGGGCAAATCATCACCGATTTTCTTCTTAATACGCATTTTCCCAACTGGTGTCCGACTACTCCCCGGGGTGTCCCCGAGGCCGAATTTCGACGTTGATACCGGATACACTGCCACTGGCTGTCCCTCATCAAAGACAACCATTTTCTGATCCGCCGCCGAAATCACAAGCAGGTGACGGCGATCGCCCGCGCACCCGGATAGGAGGAGCAGCCCGAGAACACCGGGCCAGAACAATTGATGCGGGCCGATTCGCATCAGTAGCTGCTTTTGGTGAGCGTTACTTTGCCCCGAAAGATATAATAAATACAGACCGAATACGCGAGCACCATCGGCATTCCGATGGCAGCGATGATCAGTATGATTCCCAGCGTTTTTTCTGAGGAAGCGGCATTGTAAATAGTCAAGCTGTTGGCAGGATCGGGAGCCGAAAGCACCACGTAAGGAAAATAGGTGAGGCCAAACGTGGCCATCATCAACGCAATTGCCGCGCATGAAGACACAAACGCGCTGAACTCCCGCCTCTTGTGGATCTCGCGAGGGATATTCAAGACGACGAGCACATTCAGCGCGACTACCACGAGCACCCAAGGGCGGGCGCGCACCGTTTCCACAACCCATGGCACATCAATGATGGTGTATAAGTTGAAAAGGAGGTAGGCCGTTAGAAATAACCCGATCAACCAGGGAATCCACCCTCGCACCTGGGCCTGCAATTCTCCCTCGGTTTTCATCGCGACGTAAATGGCACCGTGCATCATGAAAAGCAGGACAGTCGTAATTCCCATCAGAAACGCATACGGGTTCAAGAGATCCAGCACCGTTCCCCCGAATTCGAAGTCCGGCTGTAAGGGAATACCCCGAACAATATTCCCCATGGCGACACCGATTAAAAAGGCCGAGAGCACACTGCCGACGCTGAATCCGACGTCCCACATCTGACGCCACCACGCCCATTCTTCCTTACTCCGAAATTCGATCGAGACCGCGCGGAGGATCAGACAAGCGAGCAGGAGCTTGAACGGAAGGTAAAACCCCGAGAATACCGTCGCGTATGCTTCCGGAAAAGCCGCAAAAAGAGACCCTCCGCCGACGACCAACCACACTTCGTTTCCGTCCCAGACAGGTCCAATCGAGTTGAGCATCAGTCGCCGATGCTCATCACCTTTAACAAACAGGTGCAACGCGCCGACGCCAAGATCGAAGCCATCCAACATCGCATAGCCAGTGAATAGGGCACCGACGAGGATGAACCAAATAATGTTATAATCCATGGCTACGGGTTAGTGGATGTCGATTTCTCTTCCGCGGTTGATGACGGCTTTCCAGCTATCGGGCATTTCCTCACTCGATTCTTCATCATCCGGGCCGTGCTGAATTTTACGGGTCAGCGTGTAGATGAAAAGTAGGAACAGCAGCGAATAGACGAAGGCAAACATGATCAACGATGCGGCGATTTCCTCCGCTCGAACTACCTTCGAAAGCGCGTCCGAAGTTTTCAAAAGCTCGTAAACCACCCACGGCTGTCGTCCGATTTCTGCGGTGAACCACCCAGCCTGACCCGCAATCTGGGGACCGAGCACGGAGAAAACCAGCACCACCAAAAACCACCGGCTCATCCACCAGTCCGTGTTAAATAGCCATCCCCGCCACCAGAAAAATAATGCCACAACGACCACCCCGAGGAGGGCAGAGCCAATGGCAATCATGAGATGATAAACCTGAAACGTAAAATTCACCTTCGGCCAATATCCGCGGCGAATATCGACAATCTCATCGGGAGTCGCATCAGGGTACCTCGCAATGAGGAATTCGTCCGGAGGTAGTTCGCGCAGGCCGGTCACTGGTTTTTCAAAATCCCCGTAAGCCAAAAAACTCAGCAATCCGGGAATCTGCGGCCCGATCACCCGTTCCTCTTTGGTATCGACCCACCCGAAAAGCGTCATCGGAGTGTAAGGTTTGGTATCATACACACCCTCCATGGCTGCTAGCTTGATAGGTTGATTAACAGCAACGCCCTTAGCCGTGGCGTCGGCGCTGACAAAAATTTGAAGAAACGTCGCAACAGCGCCAAACGCAAGGCCAATACGCATCGAAGACTTGGCAAACTCCAAATGCCGCTGGCGGAGGATGTAGTAGGCACTGATGCTGATAACCAGAAAAGCTCCAGACATCCAGCATCCCAGGATCACATGCGTCAATCGATCTATGGATGACGGATTAAATACCATCGCCCAATAGTTATCGATGACAGCACGCACCGTCCCAAGGTCGGCCTCCGTAACGATGTGTCCCCGTGGCAATATTTCGGCCACACCATTTACTTTGCGCTCCAAGTGGTATCCCGCCGGCGTTTGCATCCACGAGTTGAACACAACGATCCACACCGCGCTGAAATGTGCCCCGAGGCACACCATCCATGTGGCAAAGTAATGCACCCGGGGTCCTACTTTGTTCCAGCCAAACAAAAGCACCGCAAGAAACCCGGACTCAAGGAAAAAAGCAAAGATTCCCTCTGCAGCAAGCGCACTTCCGAAAATATCCCCCACGAAGCGCGAATACGTCGCCCAGTTGGTGCCAAACTCAAATTGCATGACGACGCCGGTTGCAACTCCAATCGCGAACGTGAGAGCAAACACCCGCGTCCAATACCGGGCCATATTGTGAAACTTGGGATTCCCGGTTTTAAGCCAAAGGGTTTCCATTATAACCAGAACCACTCCCAACCCGATGCTCAGCGGCGGGTAGATATAGTGGAACATGATCGTAAACGCAAATTGCACACGCGCGAGAATCTCAGCATCCATCCCGGTAAATCAAACACGTCAATCCCAAGGTGGCTACACCAAAGTCAGGAAACTACAAAATCGTCACCTCAGAACCCACACGCGGGGAAGGAAAGATCTCTTCAAGAAACTCCCCAACGGGGGTCCAATCGAAAAGCCAGAGTGCCACGTGCCTCTCCGTAGCGGTGCGTAAGCGGAAGACCGGTTGAGTGAGGGCAGGTATTTGGGTTTCACGACTCCAACCCGCAGTCCATCCGATACCTCAATCACTCTCCAGCGTCTATTTGCATCTCGTCTTTTCCACCAGTGACCGATTCCCGTTTCTCTGCGGTCCAATGTCGCGTGCAGGAACGTGAGCCCACGTGCAAATGGCCGCATTTTGGCATAATCTAACACGGCTTCATCGCCTTTGGAAAAAGTCAGGGGATGCTTTCGCACCTTGCACACCCTTCTCTCAAAACTCCTCTACATAGAACAATCAAAATCCGAGTATGCAATAAAATGCACACTGACCCGAGTTTTCGGACACAACGCCCCAGCCAACATTGCAAAGTCCGATCAGGGCAATATTCCGCCACATCAGCTCACGGTCCGCATAAGAGGCGGCCAGTTCAGGCGTTGTCTGGGGCTTGCCAGGGTTTAGCTGCATGGCACGCATGATTGATCTTGCGATCTGACCGGCAATGGTGGTGTGAAGAAATAGCCGGGGTCATCGCGTTGCTTTTTTACGATCGGGAGAATCTCCCGCCAAGTCGCGAGCAGCCCATGCGTGGCCGGAGGGAGATCATGTTCGATTTCCCTGCGCAGTGCCGGCAGGTTGTAGAAGGGAACCGCGGGGAACATGTGGTGCTCCACGTGATATTGCATGTTCCAGTAGAGAAATCCGATGAATGGGCTGCACGTGTAGGTGCGGCAGCAGAGCCGGAAATCCGGGGTGTCGGGTGTCAGCCCGATGTGTTGAGGAGTCCCGGCCAGAGTGATCAACCAACCGCAATAAAAGTTCGCGAAATTCACGATCAGAATAAGAATCCAATTGCCGGAGGCGATGAAAAGGACCGCCAAGGCCAACTGGCCGATCAAGACCACGCGGGCCCAGTTCCGGTGCCGCCTGCGAAGCTCCGCGTTGGATTCCGGCATGACCTCCTGCATCCACGCTTCGCCGCCGGCAAACAGGCCGATGCCTTTCAAATTCCCGAACGCATATTTCACCCAGGTGCGCAGCGTGGTGAAAATCAGCACCGGATTAGGAAATGGCGCGAATTGCCAAAACCAGAATTTAAATGCGTCCCAGTCAACCTTCTGCGGAAGGATGACCTCGCCATCGTGGTCGTGAAACGTGGTAACCTGATGGTGCTTTACATGGCTGACGCGGAAGCTGATCGGATCGCTCCAAGTGATAAAGGAAAAGAGATACATGAAAAAATCGTTCAGCCATTGCCTGCGAAACGGAGTCTTGTGAATCAGTTCATGAACTGCCACCAGGCTCATGAAGGGACTGCAGGTTCCGTGCAGGAATAGGCACAGCAAAAGAACCGGAACGCTCCAGGTCCAGTTCGCGCCCGAGATATTGGCAAAGGCAAGGTAGCTGAGCGTCCCGGTCACAGCGAAGAGCCCAAGTTCAAGCAGTGCCTGCCGCAACGCCTTGCCATCGCTGCGCTTCATGAGTTCCCTCATCACGGCCTTATCCACCTTGGTTCGATACCAGTTTACTTTGATTTGTTCAGTCATAGCCTGTCTGTTTTTGTTTAGGTTTGACCGCCTCGACATGTGTTTTCTCTCTTCAAAGCGGTGCGCAACACAAAGGCCGTGCACCAGGCATGCGAGAATCCCGCCAGGTTTCCGTAATTGCGGCCATACGGGCCGACATCGTAAGCGGCCCGGCGATCATCCGCTTCCAGGAATCGAACGGAGTTCCCCAGCGCCGACCAATCAAGAAAGTAAAACTGCTCGGTCACCATTCCTTCGTAGGCGTTGAATTGCCCGTCCACCAGCGGAGTCAACTGAGCCGAAAACGCCCAGTGATCGTCGGCCAACTGCTGCCATCGTTCATCACCCGTGATTACGGCCAACTCCCTAAGGCTCCGGTCGGCATCTAAACCGTAGATGTGGAGATGGTTATTTTTGAAGGAGGCAAGGTGTCCGCCTCGGCTCCTCAGACCGTAGGCACCGATGAGCGTGCGCGGATCGAATTCGTGATGGAACGATTTCTGCCACAAATAGAGCCACTCAGCAGCCCTGATGCAGGTATCGAGATCCTCTTGCCTTCCGGTGATACGATAGCCGTCAAAGTAGGCATTGATCGCAATATAGATATCCTCCGAGGTCACGCACTCGCCCACATCCTCAGGCGCTCCAAAGAGCTGACCCGAACTCACGGCTTCGCGGTAATGATCCAGAGCACTCCGAATCAACGCGGTGTCCTCCCATTCCCCCATCTGCGCGAGTTCGCTCCAGACGGAAATCCAGATCATGGCCGCAGTGCCCTTCAAGCCCGTCGGCTCGCCGGTTCTGGCGTCCACACTCAGGGGAAGCGGCCAGCCGCTCGCGGCCAGTTTTGCGATTTGAAGAGCCTGAGCGCTCACCTGTTGGCGGAGTTGACCGGCAAATGGCAGTGCTGAGCCGTGCAGACGCAAGGTGCTTGCTGCGCGCCAGACTGCATCGCCCAAGGTCCGCAGGTGCAGGTGGTGGGGATCCGTCATCCAGTTTCCATCCAGACCTCCGGGAAGTTTGGAATCGAAGATCGTCCGCGTCTCACCGCGCGGCGGAACGAAGCGCGTCCACCAGTAGCCTGAGGGCGAGACAACGCCAGCGGCGACTAGCTGTTCCCATGTCTTCGTGACCGCATCCAGTGCTGCGGGGTCATTTTTTTTGATCGCCCATTCAATCAGCGCCTCGAAGACCACCCAGCCGCTCACCCAGCCCAACGGCATTTCGTGCCGGTCCAGCGACCCTCCAGCTCCCTCGGCAATCTGTTGCCCAACCCGATCAAAGGCGACCGTGTAGCGGAAATAATTGCCCTCAGTATTGTAATGCCACTTCATCAAGGCATTGCGCGCGGCGGAGGCGTAGTCCCCCGTTTCCGCAAGCTGCAACTGCCCGGAAGTCGCATGGTAATTGTCCCGCAGAAAACCGAGCAATTCACGAGGACCGCCCTCCAAGCGCACGGCACGAACCATCCAGGTGACTTTTTCCACGCCCAGCGCGGTATGGGTTTCCTTGACGGGTGCGGTGTAGTCGTGCCCAACCGGTCGATAGGGGCGCTCGTTAGGCGGAACCGATGCGACAAGGCAGGGCGCACCGTCAATATATTCAAACCCGATGCTCGCCTTCAATTTCTTCGCGCCACACTGGGCGTAGGGCGCGACTTCCAGAACGACCCAACTGTTGCCATCGTGCACAGCCACTACAGGTTGGGAGGCACGCCACGCGTCGAACTCCCAAAAGGCGCTCTCAAATTTGGCGGGTTTCGCGAGACTCTTACTAAAGCGGGGATAATACTGGCGGGTGGTGTCCTGCTGGTTATCCCCCCAGAAAAGACCGGGAATGCACCAGAATGGATTTCTCGTTTCAGGCAAAGTAAGACGACAACTGGCAGAGAAATCCTCTCCAACCGAGAGCTCCCAGCCAGCGCTCAGCCACGTTTCGTTTTCCGGCGATACCCGAGTTGGCCTCGTGCCAGTCCAGACGATGTGATGATTCAAGATCTCCATTTTTTAAAGCCAGCAGATTGCGTTTATCGCCCATGCGTAAGGCACGTCCCAGTGTTCCACGGTATTCCATTCGATGGCGAAACTCTCCTCCAGATAGGGCGTGTCATCGGGCCGACCGATAA
>Ga0105055_10006984_pt1 | contig 15219 bp, 14 predicted proteins | sample BON03_FD_78090 | JGI IMG/M metagenome (GOLD analysis project Ga0105055, IMG submission 78090) | Freshwater microbial communities from Lake Bonney liftoff mats and glacier meltwater in Antarctica - BON-03 | ecosystem: Environmental > Aquatic > Freshwater > Ice > Glacier meltwater | place: Lake...
GCCCCCCGCCCCCCCCTCGCCCCCGCCCCCCTCGCCGCCCCCCCACTTTCCTCCCTACCCTCCTGCGCCCCCCGCGGGCATCGGGAACCGACGTGCGATGAGTGGCACCGAGGCGGAGGTGGTCACTTACCCCGCGCTAGGGCTGATGGTCCGACGCGCACGCGCCTCCTATCGCGACGAGGCCTTAGCGGAGCCGAGTGTCGCCGGCTCACTCGGCGCCCTGATCAAGAGCCTGGTCGCCGAGATGCCCTCGTTGACCGATGTGTCCTGGACGTCTCTGCTTGCTGCGCAGATTTACATTACACCCGGCGTGCGGGCCGTCAATCATACCGCCACTCAGTGGGGCAAATATCGCAACGTGGCCCTCAATCTCACCGCCACTCCGTTGGGCAGCCATCACTCCATATCGTATGCCAACCGGCGCGTTGCCGCGTCATTCGCATTGGCGCTGGGCCTGCCCATGTCCGCTGTGAGCACGCACAGTGCGTATGCATGCGCGGTCGAGCCCGCGCGCGGCAGCTGTGACGATCCGGTCCCCGTCAGTGAGACGTCCACATGAGGCTGGGGTTAACCCGTGCGCCCGAGTACGCGGGCCGAGACAAATGCAGTGCGGCTGCGGCACCCCATGTGCGCAGAGAAGAACCTCAGCTCGATTTTCAGACAGCCACCCGTTCAATCTCCTCCCGCGCAGGATCCCCGAGCGGTCCACGCAATTTGCACCCAACCCCCGTCGGGGCGGACCATCGATGCCCGTACCCGGATGGATGCCCCCGGTTGACGCGCCGGTCACCCCAGTTGCGACCACTGCGACTCGGACCCTGATGTGGAGGGCGGCGATGGACGCGGCGACGGACTCGGCGACAGACGCAGAAAACGCCGAGGACGCCGACGACGATGACGCCAACGACACGGACCCCGTGGATGACCCAAGGGAGGTCGGCGCGCCTCCCAGTTGATCGCGAGGGGTCGGTGTCACCCGAGCCCTATGCTCGAAAATGCAATGGCACTGGCAAGCGGAGGACGAGGCTCGCGGGCGAGCGGCTGGTGGTGCGCGCTCGGACTCTGGTCGCGACAGGGGCCGCCCTTCGCGCCAGTGAGCGGAGCCGGCCACGGCGCCGCGACCGCCGCGGCTGCCTGGGCGGTAGCAGCGAGTGGAATGGGGACGGGCGGGGGAGGGAGACTGGCACGGGAAAGCTCATGGGGGCGCGCCGTTGCCACTGGGTCGCCGCGAGAGGTTGGCGCACTGGCTTGGTCCGCCCAAGCGGCCGCCTCTGGTCGCGCGGACAGCCCGGGTCGCTCCAGTGGCGGCGTGAGCGCCGCGTCCGGGGGTGGCGCGGCCGCGCTGCCCACGTTCGACGCCGAGTCGCGCGCGCGCACCTCGTCCGCGTCGCGCCCCGTGAGAGGGATATACCCCTGGTCGCTCCGCTTCGGGTCTGGCGATGCCTCGGTCCGAGCATCTGGCATCACCTCGTGGGCCACGGTGTATTCCGAGAGAAAGCTCACCATCACGCTGCGCACCGCGTCCATGCAGGCGTCCTTGGCGACGAGTGCACACTCGGGTGCGAAGAAGCAGCCACTGACAAGGGCGGGGGACTCGCACATCGAGCGCAGGAAGGCCTTGCAGAACAGGGGCGTGGGCGGAATCGTCAACCAGATCTGCATCTTGGGGCACCCTGGGCGCTGGTAAAAGGCCTGCACAAACACGACAAACGAGCCGCGCAGCAGCTCGTCCAGTGGGGCCAGCGCGCGCATCGCCGCGACTTCGGCATCCATGATTGGAGCAGACCACTGGCGCGCCGCCGCCAGGCACCGCCAGTAGACCACCGGGTCACTGGCGGTCCGCGCATGCAGCTCGCCAAAACAGTGCCGCGTCGCGCGCACGCACGCCATCAGCAGCTGCATGCAGACTTCCTCGCGGTAGAAGCCCGCGTAGAGAGAACGGCCGTCTTGCATTGCACCCTTTGGTAGATGAGACCAATTTTTCGGGGGCTGACCCGAACGCCTGGGCGCGGGGGGTGGACCGTCCGGAAGAAAGTAGTTTCTGGATTCACGCTCCATCCCCGATAAAGGGTTGGGTCGAAGATGTGGCACGTCCGGCAGAAAGTTTCCGGGCTGACGCTCCGTTCCCGATAAGAAAGTGTTTGGTCGAAGATGTGGCACGACCGGCAGAACGTAGTTTCCGGGCTGACGCTACGTTCCCGATAAAAAAGGGTTGGGTCGAAGATGTGGCATGACCGGCAGAACGTAGTTTCCGGGCTGACGCTCCATCCCCGAGAAAGTGTTTGGTTGGAGATGTGGCACGTTCGGCCGAACATAGTTTCCGGGGTGACGCTCCATTCCCGAGAAAGTGGTTGCTCGAAGAAATGGCACGTGCGGCCGAACATAGTTTCCGGGATGATGCTCCATTCCCGAGAAAGTGGTTGCTTGAAGATGTGGCACGTCCGGCCGAACGTAGTTTCCGGGGTGACGCTCCATCACCGGTAAAGTGTTTGCTCGAAGATGTGGCACGTCCGGCCGAACGTAGTTTCCGGGGTGACGCTCCATTCCCGAGAAAGTGGTTGCTCGAAGATGTGGCACGTCCGGCCGAAAGTAGTTTCCGGGGTGAAGCTCCATCCCCGAGAAAGTGGTTGCTCGAAGATGTGGCACGTCCGGAGCAGAACGTAGTTTCCGGGGTGACGCTCCTTCCCCGACAACGTGTTTGCTCGAAGATGTGGCACGTCCGGCCAAAAGTAGCTTCCGGGGTGACGCTCCCATCCCCGAGAAAGTGTTTGCTCGAAGAGGTGGAACGTCCGGCATAGTGAAGATGTGGCACGTCCAGCAGAGCGTAGTTTCGGGGGTGACACGCCGTCCCCGGAAAAGTGTTTGCTAGGAGATGTGGCACGTCCAGCAGAAAGTAGTTCCGGGGCTGACGCTCCATCCCTGAAAAATTGTCTGCTCGAAGAGGTGGCACGTTCGGCGGAATGTAGTTTCGGGGTGGCGCTTCGTATCCGATAAATTAAGTTAACCCTTCCGGTTTCACCCAGAGGGGGCGTGTTCCAGTGCCAATGTAAATTTTGAAGGGCCTATGTGAAAGAAGTGCGTGCGATGCGTCAGCTGGCGTCGGGCGCGCTACTGGGCGCGGTCGCGGGCGCGCTGGTCGCGGGGGCACTGCACGCAATGCGGGCGCGGCGGGACTGCGCGGAGGACCTGGGCGTGGAAGCGCCGTCCCTGTGGTCCGACTTGCAGCTGGCGGAGCTGCTCAGCCGGTTCCGTCCGCTCGGGCGCCACTCGAGCGAGCTCGAGGAGCGCTACCGCACACTTGTCGTGACCGTCGATGAGCTCGTGCAACTGGCAACGCAGTCAGGCTCGGGGCAGTTCAAGGCCAACCGTCTCGTCTACCGGGCCCGCGCGTGCGCACGGACCCCCTGCCAGCGCGGGTTTCGCGACTACAAAGACCCACTCGGGCCCGAGCTGCTCCTCGAGATTGATAACTTCGAGGGGCTGCTCAACAACCACCTGCACAACATCATGCTGGGCCCGTGAGGCAGTAGGCTTTCCATGCATCGGTGCCGGTTAGCGGACGCCGGCCCTCGTCGAACTCGCATACAAAGTGGCGCTTGCGAAACAGGTTCGAGTCGCCGTCCAACATCCCGCGCAGCATGTAGGCGGTGGACTCCTTATTGGACGCCGACGCGCCGCCAATGGTGCTGTCGATGACGTTCCACCCCCAGCCTATGCCACTGGCCTCGCGTACGCTGGACTGGTTCACCGTCGCGGACAAGGTGCCGCCTGCGGCGCCGTGTTCACATGGCACGGACGCGCCGCTCTTCGGCGTCTGGCAAAACCAGCGCTGTACGTGGTGCCCCGACTCCCCCACGGCCGCCGCACCCGGCACGGTCCTCATGCCGATGTGCGCCGAGGTCGCAAAGAGCATGTTGGCATCCGCGATCACCGCGCCGAGCTGCGCCGCCCCTGGTATCGCCAAACCCGACACGGCGGAGGCCGCCAGGTCGGCCACGAGGTCGGTAGTCTTACCCGCGCGCAGCGTGTTGACGGCGGTGGTGTGCTTGGCGTGCGTATCGAGCACTGCCAGATGGCCACCCATGCAGCGCCCGCAGAATTGCTGCGCGTCGTCCCACGTGCGCGCCTGGGGGATTAGCGCAAAGCTTGATGCAACGTTGGTCATAGTGAACCGAGACAGAGGCGGGAGAGGGGGGGGGGCGCGTTTGCGGGGCTTTGAAGGGACCATCCTATTTTTTTGCTGGCACAACGCTAAAATAATTTGACGCGGGATGGGGAAACGGCGCCCTCCGCTCCAGATGCAGCCGTGCGCGAACGAGACGGAGGAGTCCACGTGCCGCCGGCGCTCGCACGCATGCGAGTGGGAGCCCAAGGCAAAGGCTTGCATCCCGATCCGCGTTGACGCGGCGCTGCGTCACCGCTTGCGGCAGCAAGGGAACGCCGCTCGCGGGTGGGTGTACATCGTCCTCGGACTTACCGTGCTCGTCCTACTCCTGTTTGTGGTATTGCAGCTATTCTTCCGCGTTCCAGTCATCGCGGCGGTAAGCAGCGGCTACTTTGGCGCCATTCTAACCGTCGTGATCCTCCTCGTGATCCTGGTCATAGGCGCCGCCCTGTTCCGGCTGCTCCAGAAATGCAACTACTCAATCGCGTGCCTGCTCCTCGGGGGGCAAGCCGGGGTCAGCGAGCAGCCCATCGAGAATATGAAGCGCGCCCTGTACAAAGAGTCGAAGCTCGCGGAGGACCACCTCCGCCAAGGACAGCTCGTCACGTTGGAGGTCAACCCGCGTACGACCGCGCCTGCGACCGAGCCTTCCTCGGCCTCGGACTGGGGGTTTTGAGTGACCGTGGCGCGTCAGTTTGGCCCGCACCGCCCACGGATGAGACGGTGACCGGCCCGCCCCCATGGCCCCCTCCCCGGTAGCAATGACGTCGGTCGTGGCTCCCCCGTCGGTGACTCCCGCCACTGCCACGGCGGTGCTCCCCGCCACTGTCACGGCGGCGCCCGCCACGCCAATGCCACGGCGATAGCCACGGCCACGGTCACGGCCCCGGGGGCCGTGGCCCGGGCCCGCGCCCCGGCTGCGCCCCGCGGCGACAAGCGTCCGCTGGAGCCCTCGCCCGCCGACGGTCCCGAGGACGTCGACCCGCGCGGGGCCAAGCAAAAAATCGTGTGGATGGATCAGCGCAGCCACGTCCTCAACCGCCCCGACATGTACGTCGGGCCGATCGAGCCCGTCGAACTGGCAGACGACGTCCTCGTCGCGACCGCGGACGGCTACGCGTGCGAGCGGGTGCAGGCGCTCTGCTCGCCCGCGTTGCTCAAGTTCCTCGACGAGGCCGTGGTCAACGCCATCGACAACCAGCGGCGCGACGCGTCGCAGAAGAGCATCCGCATCGGCATCGCCGACACCGGCGAGCTCACCGTCACCAACGACGGCTCCACCGTCCCAATCTGGATGCACGAGGGCACCACGCTCTGGAAGCCCACCGTCGTGTTTTCCGAGTTTCTGAGCGGCTCCAACTTTGACGACGGCGAGGCGCGCTACACGGGCGGCCGCAACGGCGTGGGCATCAAGGCGACCAACACGTGGTCGCTCGTCTTCGAGGTGGACATCGTGAGCTCGGCGGACGGGAAGCATTTTACGCAGCTCTTCGAGCACAACATGTTGGTCAAGCACGCCCCCCTCGTGCGCGCCACGCGCCTGAAGATGAGCCGCACGTCGGTCCCCTGGATGCCCGACTACGCGCGCCTCGGTATGTCGCACGTGCTCACGGACGGCGTGTCCCCCGCCCTGCGCCGGCTGCTCGAGGCGCGCGCCTACGACGCGGCGGCGTGCACGCGCCCGGGCGTCTCCATCTACCTCAACGACGCCAAGGTGGGCATCCGCCACCTGCAGCAGTACACCCAGGCGCTGGGCGTGACCGGGGGCGCGGCCTGCGACTCGGTCGAGCTCGTCGGCAACGTGGTCCTTCAGGTGTGCGCGACGGCCCGCGCCGAGGGCGACGCCTGCGTTGTCGGCTTCGTCAACGGCGTCAAGTGCTCGACGGGCACGCACATGGACATGGTACTGCGCCGCGTCTCGGACATTGTCATCGCCAAGGCGCGGGCCAAGGCCAAGGACGCGCAGCTCGCGCTGCGCCCGCAGCTGCTCCGACAAGAGGTGACGTTCGTCGTCTCCGTGCTCGTGGTCAACCCGCGCTTCACCTCGCAGGCCAAGGAGGTGCTCGACACGCCCGTGCGCAGCTTCGGCTTCGCCTGGGACCCGAGCCCGGCGTTTTGCGCCGCGCTCGAGCGATCGGCCCTCGTCGACCGGCTCCTCGCGGCAACGCGCGACGCCGAGGCGCGGCAGATGCAAAAGTCCTCGCGCGTGACACACCGTTCGGTGCCGCGCATCGACAAGTACGACCCCGCGACCGGGCTCTTCAAGCGCACCGACTGCTCGCTCATCGTCACCGAGGGGGACTCGGCCAAGGCGCTCGCCATCGCCGGGCTCAGCGTGGTGGGGCGCGAGGCCTTTGGCGTCTTCCCGCTGCGCGGCAAGCTCATGAACGTCACTAAGTTTTCCGCCAAGAAGGTCATGGAGAACGCCGAGATTTCGAACCTGATGGCGATCCTCGGGCTCGAGTACGGCGCGCAGCACGACGCGCGCAGCGTGGCCGCGCTGCCGCCCTACCGCCGGCTGGTCATCTTTGCCGACCAGGACTGCGACGGCTCGCACATCGCCGGGCTCATAATGAACTTTCTGCACGCGCACCATCGCAGCCTGCTCGTGCACCTGCCCGACTTTATCGAGCAATTCGACACGCCCATCGTGCGCCTCGTGGCCGCGCCGCACCTCTTGTTCTTCTCCATGAAGGAGTTTGGCGACTGGCACGCCGCCCACCCGGGGGAGCCCGCGCGCGTCAAGTACTACAAGGGGCTCGGCACCTCGAGCAACCGCGAGGCCAAGGACTACTTTACGCGCTGGGGCGACCACGTCACGCGCGTCGAGTACCTCGGCCCGCCGTGCGACCGCGCCGTCGACATATTTTTCAACGAAAAGCTGGCGGACGAGCGCAAGCGCTTCCTCTCGAAGGACTACTCGCCGCAGACCTACGTCGACTACGCGCAGCTGGCGACGAGCATCGGCGCCTTTTTGCGCGACGAAATGTCTCACTTTTTGCAGGCGGACAACGTGCGCTCGCTCCCTAGCGCCGTCGACGGGCTCAAGCCGGTGCAGCGCAAGGTGCTGTTTGCCTTTTTCGAACGCAAGCAGACCGCCGAGGTGAAGGTGGCCCAGGCGGGGGCCATGGTGGCCGAGCGCACGGCCTACCACCGCGGCGAGACGTCCGTGGCCGAGGCCATCGTCGGGCTCGCCCAGGACCACGTCGGCACCAACAACTTGGCGCTGCTCTCGCCAGAGGGCCAGTTCGGGTCGCGGCACACCAAGCCCTCCGAGCACGCAACGGTGCGCCACATCTTTACCCGGCTCGACCCCGTCGCGCGCGCCATCTTTCGCCCCGAGGACGACCCCGTGCTCGAGTACGCCGAGGACGATGGGCGCACGGTCGAGCCGCGCCAGTACGTGCCCGTCATCCCCATGGTGCTCGTCAACGGCGCCACTGGGATTGGCACGGGCTGGTCCACGACGGTGCCCTCGTACAACCCCCTCGAGGTCGTGCGCGCCTGCACCTGCGTCGCGCACCGGGCCGCCGCCGAGGCTGCCGCCGAGGCCACCGGGGCCGGCGGCACCGGTGGCGCAGGCGACACCGAGGGTGCCGCAGAGGCCGAAGCCGAGGCCGAGGCCACCGGGGCCGCCGACGCCGGCGGTGCAGACACAGAGGAGGCCGAGGCCGAGGCCGAGGCCGCATGCGACACCGATGCCGCCGCCGACACCGGCGTTGATTGCGTGGGGGGGCTCGTGCCCTGGTACGCCGGCTTTGGCGGCTGCATCACGCGCGCCGAGGACGATGGCACCTTTATGTGCAAGGGCCGGGTCGACGTGGACCGCGCCTCGAACGTCATCGACGTGACCGAGCTCCCCGTCGGGCGCTGGACCGAGGACTTTCTCAAATACGTCAAGGAGCGCCTTGTCGCCTCCTCGGCCAAAGACGCCACCGAGAGCGTGTTTGTCAAGTCCGTCGACAACCTCAGCACTGACGTCCGCGTCCACGTCCGCCTGCGCTGCTTCTCCATACCGGCCGCCGATGCGCTCGACCGCGCGCTCCGGCTCGCCACCAAGCTCAGCACCACCAACATGCACCTCTTCGACGCACAGGGACGGCTGCGCGCGTGGCCCGACCCGCAGCACATCGTCGAGGCGCACGCCACCATCCGTCTGGCGACCTACGCTGCCCGTTGCGAGCAGCAAATCACCGAGGCGCGCCATCAGCTATGCATCGCGGCCAATAAGAAGCACTTCATCTCCGAGATCATCGCGGACGAGCTCCGCATCCGCGCGCTTTCGCACGTCGCGCTCGAGGAAGAGCTCACGCGCCGCGGGTTCGACGCGCTCCCCATGTTCGCCTACCTGCTCCAGATGAGCGTCACGTCCATGACGCTCGTCCGCGTGACGGCCCTCGGAGCCGCTAAGCTCAAGTGCCAGGGCGAGCTCCAATTGGCCATCGCGTCCACCCCAATCCGCAACTGGCTCTCCGAGCTCAAGGACCTCGAACGCGCTATCCAAGAGTACCGCGAGCGCAAAGCGAGTCTGCTGGCCGTCGAACCCGCGCCCCCCCGCGCGCCCGGCGGGCTAGTCGCCCAAGCGAAAGGCCGCGCCCGGGGACGCGGAATGGGCACCCCGGGCGGGCGCGGGGCGGGTGGCGGCCGCGGGTAGGGTGGCGGTTTAAACCACGGGTAGGGTGGCGGTTTAAACCACGGGTAGGGTGGCGGTTTAAACCACGGGTAGGGTGGCGGCTGCGGGGCAGGGTGGCGGGTAGTGTGGCGGGTATTGTGGCGGGTTTGTAACCTCGAGTAGGGTAGCGGCCATGGGTAGGGTGATGGCCGCGGGTAGGGGTCGGGGATTATAAACCGAATGACATTCAAATGCCTCTCGCACGCAGCGTCGCCGGCCTCGCCGGCGCGCGCGTGGCGCCTCTACTCGCGCTTCCAGCTGCGGGCCGACCGGAAGCCTGGCCCGGTGGCCACATGCGCATGTGCGGGCGCGGCGTGCGCCGCGAGCGCCCGGTTGGCGCGCCAGTGCAGCCCGGGCAGCCCGGTGCCTTCCAGCGCGGCGCCGGTGGCGCACACGGGCTCACGTAGCTGCAGCAGGCGCGAGTGGTCGACGGCGGGGAAGAGGTGGTGTAGCGTCTGGCGGTCGAGAAAGAGCAGCCATGGCCGTGCCCACGCGGGCGCCAGGATGTCGGCCGTGTTGCCCAGCTGCTGGTCGACAAAGTCGACCATTGTGCCGTCGGGCGAGGCCTTGCTCGCGTTGTCGGCGTCGAAGCTGGCGTCGGCGTCGTCGAGGGCGGCGGCGTCGGCGTCGGCCGTCCCCAGCCCCCGCGCGGGTGGCGCCGCGTGGTTTAGGTGCGCGAGCGCCGAAAACGCATAGCTGGCGAGCGCCATGCAGAGCAGCATCGTCGCCCCCCCGCGCAGCAGCCCCTGCACGGCCATGTGCGACGCGGCACGCGCCACAAACAGCAGCGGCGCCAGCCGGAGCCACCACGGGTAGACGGGGTCGGCCAGCGTGCGCCAGCGCAGCCGGTGCCCGATCGTGCCCTGCGTGGCGACCACAATCTCGCCAACGGCGTAGAGGGCGTGCTTCCCCCGCGACCCGAGCAGGCTGGGCCGGCGCGCGCCCGCAATCCAGTTCAGGAAGGGCTCCATCGCGACCGCGTCGTGGTCGCGCCACGTGTTGACGTACATGTGGTGCGAGTGCACGTGCTCGTGCAGCCACTCGTAGCACGAGAGCCCGTTCCAGTCGAGCAGCACGCTCGCCGGCCGCAGGCCGTGCAGTGCGTTGTGGCCCAGCCCCCCGGCCAGTGTGTTCAGCGTGGCCGAGGCGACGCAGGCCGCGCCGTAGGCCAGCCAGCCGCGGCCGGCGGCGTGCAGCAGCCCTGCGTGGCCGAGCAGCGCGCCGACTGCGCCCGCCGCCGTGGCGCACTGCATGGCCCGACTGGGGCCTCGGTCGCACCGGCGTGGCAAAGCGCGCAGCGCCGCGGCGCGCAGCGCCGCGTACCGGCCAAAGTCGTAGCGCCACAGTGGGGGTGCCACGGGGGCGGGCCGCGAGGGCAGGGCGCGCAGCGCGCGCCAGGCGGCAGCCGCGTCGAGGTGGTGTGTCTCGAAGAGGGCCGTGGCATCGCAATCGGCGCACACGTGCGTCCGCCGGGCCGCCCGGGTGGTCAAAGTTGCGCAGGTCGTACAGGCGCCGGTGGATGAGCACGCGGTCCCTGGGCACCGGCGCACAGACGCGGCGCAGCGCCTCGTGGAGTACCGGGTGCGCGTCGTGGGCGGGCATCGCGCGCCTGGTGGCTCTACCCTGGCCACGTAAAATGGTCGCGCCTGCTGCGCCGCGGCCTCCCTTGTTATCACAGCAAGTTATACGGGTCGACCGACGAAGAGACATCGTCCGAGGTCGACCGCGCTTGGTGGTGCCGGTCGGATGGGCGAGTGAGCCTCGTTAACTCGATTCGCGGGCCCAACTTGCGACTCGCGAACCTCAATCTTTTGTGGTGTTCCGATTGCGCCCAAAAGTGTAGGGTTTGTCCGGAAACGTTTTACGGGTCAAACGGGAAATATAAGCACGTCACGAACCACCACACGCGCACTCCGTGACGCTCTATTGGAATAGTTTACGGACAACCCGTTAGGACTGATCCGCTTGGCACTTCAGCCACGCCGTTCGGTACCCGGCCTCGGCCCCCGTGAGCATGCTGAAGTCCTGGTCCACCAGCGAGTCATGCCCCGGCGTTGCGAACTCCTGGCACTGCAGCCACGCCGAGGGAAACACGCCCATGGCACCCCGCGCGTTTACGCCGTTGGCCATCGCGCCCTCGTCATGCACGTTGTCTGACACGCCCACGTCTGTCACGCCGTCGGCCGCCGCGCCCTTGGCCGACACGCCATCCGCCGCCGCGCCCGTGGCCGGCACGCCATCCGCCGCCGCGCCATTGGCCGGCACGCCATCCGCCGCCGCGCCATTGGCCGGCACGCCATTCGCTGCCGCGCCATTGGCCGGCACGCCATCCGCCGCCGCGCCCTTGGCCGGCACGCCATCCGCCGCCGCGCCTTTGGTCGTCACGCCATCAGCCGCGGCATTGGCCGATGCGCCCGGCGCGCTGTCGGCCTCGCCCTTGCGCGACAGTCGCCACCACACCAACAATCCCACCGCGAAAGCCACAATGGCTATGGCAACTGCGGCTGACACTTGTACACGAGTGCGCATGTGCATTAGGCGATACCCGCTTCGTCGCTCTTGTAAAATGTGTTCCTAAATAAATGTTTGGAAACACACGTCTGTCAATTGCGCGGAGGTGTCGAGTCAAGTCACCCCATCGTGTATGTGGCCACCGCCGCGTGCAACGGGAGTGCGCTGAACAGCGCCACCGCGACGGCAAGGGCACCGGCGCTCGACCCGCCCAGGCTCATGGCATCGCGCCGGACGAGCTCGATCGCCAACGCGGTAAAGGCGAGTCCCAGTTGGCACGAGAGCCCCGCCAGATTGGCGTGCGCCCTCCGCTCAGGTCGTACCGCGTCCATTAATGAGCCCGGTATAGTTGTCACCGCGCACCACACCGCGAGAAGCGCGTGGAGAGTGGCCATGCCGCAAGTCACGCGCCACCCGGCGGCCCGCGGGCGCGTCGCCACGAGGACAATCACGGCCACGCACTGGGCGATGAGGACAGCCAGGCTCGCCACGATCGCAAACACCGGAACGGGATTCAACGCGCACGGCGTACCCATCGCCTTTTTCTGCCCAATGGTTTTCTTAATCTGGCCAACCGGAGCAGCGCGTGCCATGGCACCGGTGAATATGGACAAGCGCACGTGGCGAGTGCCACCTCGCTACGTGCCCCTTCACACCGCGAACGGGTAGCCCGCCGCCACGGACGCCATGGCAAAGAGGGCCACCCGTACGCGCCGAGCGCCGTGGTTAGGCGCAGGGAGCCCGAGCCCCATGCAAATGAGGCTATCCTCGCTGTACGCCTGCTGATCGATGCAACGCTGCAGGTGCCGGCGCTCCTCCCCGTGGAGCTTGAGCAGTGGCGCATATTCGGTATGCGCGCTCCCGGGGGCGCAGAGCGCCGCCACTCCGAGCCGCGACACCCATCTCTGATTCGCCAGGTAGGCGAACGGCGCACCGCTGGCCGTGGCCGAATGCAGGTGCAGGCTCGCGGGGCCCGTTAGGCTTGGGTGCGCCGCCCGGGCCACCAAGAACGCCGCGTGCTGCGACAGGTACGGAACCATATTTCCCAACCCATCTAGGTGCGAGCGCACGTCGTCGCGTGCGCAGTAGGTCGCCAGGCCCATCTGGACGCAGCGTCAGAACTCGTCGCGCCACCCTAGCATTAGCGGGTGACATGGCGGGCACGAGAAGGCCCAGTTCTCAATGCAGCGCGAGTTTTGCCCCAATGCGAACCCGTACACCGCGCCCCCCGTAGCGTCCCCGGCCCACCGCTCCACTGGGGCCATGCAGATACAGGTCGTGTCGAGCCACACTCCGCCGTGCAGCGCGAGCGTGTGGATCCGCGCCCAGTCCGACTTTCCCTGGGGACCAAGTCGACCCGCTTCGACGGTGAACAGGTGGGCGGTGCTCGCGTGGGTGAGGTTCGTGCCGCGCGCCGATGTGCCTGCGCTCATCGGCACGTAGACGAAATCCAGCTCAGCTCCCCCCCCGCGGGCGGTCGGGATCAAAAATGCAACGTCAATCGGGTGAGCTGACGGGTCCTCGGGACCCCAAGGGCGCTGTGCGATGAGCGCACGTGGTCCATCAAACCGCTGGAGCACCGCGGTGACGTACGCGCACGATCCATCGAATCCCAACTCGCGGACAGTTCCTGTCTGAAACTACGACCCGGAACCGGTGCTCACACATTTTTTTGGTACGCGGGTGGCGCCCAGTGGCGCATCGGAGTGTCCCATGCGACTCCGGTTCGCGGTGTACCTCGGAACCGCCATCGCGGTACACCACACCCCGGTAAACGGTACCCCCACGTAAGAGATACGAGCAATGAACGAGGGGAATCCTCCATGCCATACCCCTAGTTTTCGAGCGCGCGTTTTACATGCGCATCGCCCGTCGACTGTTTGACCGACTCGTCAAATTCGCACTCCGCTGGGCGGGTAGGGGCGACGGGCCTGGCGCGGCGGACAAGGGGGACGCGGGGGCAGGCAGACGGACGGCATTCGTCGGAGCAGTGGGACCGGCGATCACCGCGATCGTCGGGACATTGGCCGCTGCCAGTGGCTCGTCGTTGACTGACTGCGTATTGCACCGTACGCATGACATGCAGGCGCACACGATCAGTATGACGGCGAGCAGGCTGAATAAGACCAGGGCGGCAATCGACCAGCCGTCACATAGGTGGAAGAGCGCGGTCAGCGAGCAGATCGAGTTGTCCTTGCTCGTCGTGCGGTTCGTGCTCATCGCATTCGCAGCCTCCGAGGCGTCCCCCGAGGCGTCGCCATATGCCATGGCAAGGAACAGGAGCATGCCGTCCGCGGACGTTGCGAGAGAGCCCATGGAGAGGAACAGCGGGTAGGTGGCGTTATACTGCCACCGAGATTTTTTTTCATCTAGGGCGGGAGTCATCGCGTCGGGGTATGGTTTCCCCCTCCCCCCCCCTCCCTGGGGGGGGCTCCTTGCGCCCCGTCGGATTTCGTTCTGCCCATCGCGATTCCTCACGGAGTACCCGTGCCCTTCGCATCGTAGAGCGCGCGCTCGGCCGGGCCGAGGCGGTGGCAGACGCGGCGCACGGCGCCGCCGCCTGAGTCGAGGCGGTGCGCGGCTAGCGCGCCCTGCCCCTTGAGGTGCAGCGCGAGCAGCTCGAGCAGCGGGCTGCCGTAGCAGGCCATGGCACGCCGCAGCTCGTCGCTGCTGGCGAAGGGCGCGCGCGCGCCGCAGAGGCCGAGCGCCTTGGCGCAGTGGGCGAGGTGGCCCGGGGCGCTGCCGAGCGTGGCGCTGCAGAAGAGCACCTGCAGCCCGGGGAGGCGCGCGCGCAGCCAGGCCACGGCGCGCGCCGCGGCGGGTCGCGGGCGCCGGAGGCAGTGGCACTCGTCGAGGAGCAGGAGTCCTCCGGCCCCGGCGGCGTTGCCGGCTCTGTGGAGCCAGGCGGCGACCGCGGCCGCCAGGCCGCTCGCGAGCTGCGCGTAGGTCACGAGGCGCAGCCCACCGACGGCCTCGGCGGCCTTGGCGGCCTCGGCCTTGGCGGCCTCGGCGGTCTCGGCCGCCTCGGCGGCCTCGCCCGCCCGCGGCACTCGCCCCGTCGGCCAGTCCGAGGCGGAGCCGGCGGCGACGGCGTCGGCGCCTCACACGGCCTCCACCTCGCGCCGTGCGGGGCCGCGCAGCGCGGCGCTCGCCGTCACCCACAGCACCCGGCGGGCGCCGGACTCCAGCGCCACGGCCGCCAGCACCCGGCTCTTGCGCACGCCGGGGCCGTCGACCAGCCAGAAAGCGCCCTGCAGCGCGAGGGCCGCGCACGCCTGGCGCACCGTCCGCCCCTGCAGCGCCGAGAGCGCGCCGCGCGCCACCGCGTCGCGCGCGCCCCGGCCGGCGAGGAGCTCTCGCCGCCAGGGCCTCGTCGGGGAAAGACTTTCTTCCCCGACGAGGCCCCGGCGGCGAGAGCTCCTCGCCGGCCGGGGCTGGGCCGTCGGGGCGCGGCACAAATTGTGACGACAAATAGTGCGGCCCGGCCGAGCGTGCGCACGCATGCGCGCATGCGCGCGCATGCGCGCACGCGCATGCGTGCGCGCGCGTGCGCGCGCATGCGCGCACGCGCACGCCGGCGCACGCCGGCGCACGCCGGCGCACGCCGGCGCACGCCGGCCGGGCCCCCTGGCGCACGTCGATGCAACGCACGGGGCTCCGCCGCCGCGGTTCCGGTGCCCCCGCTGGGCCAACCCGCGGCGAGCCCCCCCCCGGGGGGGGGGGGCGCCGTGGCAACGAGTGGTGCAAGTCCCAGTCCGCGCAAGGGCTTTGGACGGGGGGGGGGGGGGGGGGGGTTTTCTTTTTAAACGGGTCCCCCCTCCACCCCCCACGCCACACCCCCCACCCCCTCATAACAGAGGCCCACATCCCA
>Ga0105055_10006989_pt1 | contig 15211 bp, 15 predicted proteins | sample BON03_FD_78090 | JGI IMG/M metagenome (GOLD analysis project Ga0105055, IMG submission 78090) | Freshwater microbial communities from Lake Bonney liftoff mats and glacier meltwater in Antarctica - BON-03 | ecosystem: Environmental > Aquatic > Freshwater > Ice > Glacier meltwater | place: Lake...
CCAGCAGCACCGTGACCAGCGTGACCGTGCCGGAGACAAAGATCGAACGCTGCAACAGCAGGCCGTAGATCGGCTCTTCCCAGATTTCGCGGTAGTTTTGCAAGGTAAAGGTCGTGTCGACCGTCACAAAATCCTGCGTCCAGAAGCTGAACAGGATAATCGCGGCAAGCGGCACCGCCAGCAGTAGCAGAGCATAGATGAGGGGTGGAGAGACCAGCATCAGGCCACGGCGGGCCTCAGGATTCATCGACCGTCCCCACGCCATGCTGTTACTCTGCACCCTGCCTGATCACCCTTCGCAGATCGTTGCGTGACGAGGGGCAAAGATCAACAGGGAATCTGTGTGTTACCGCCTGCGCCCTGACCGGTTGCACATGAAAAAGGCGGCCCCACAGGACCGCCTTTCTCTTTTCGTGCCAGATCGCCTTAACGCTTGGAGAACTGGAAGCTCTTGCGGGCCTTGGCCTTGCCGTATTTCTTGCGTTCCACCACGCGGCTGTCGCGGGTCAGGAAACCGGCGGCCTTGAGCGCGGGGCGCAGGCTCGGATCGTAAAGCTGCAGCGCCTTGGAGACGCCATGCTTTACCGCACCGGCCTGACCGGAGAGGCCACCACCCGCGACAGTTGCATGCACATCGAACTGGCCAGCGACACCGGCGACGGTGAAAGGCTGGCGCAGGATCATCTGCAGCACGGGACGGGCGAAATAGACCGCCATTTCCTTGCCATTGACCATGACCTTGCCCGAACCCGGCCGGATCCAGACGCGGGCGACGGCGTTCTTGCGCTTGCCCGTCGCGTAAGAGCGGCCAAGATTGTCACGCTTGGGCTCACGCGGGGCGGCCACGACGACGGGCGCCACGGTTGCAGTCGCGATGGAACCAAGCTCTTCCAGAGAATTGATCTGATCGGCCATGATTACGCGGTCCTCGTATTCTTCGGGTTCATCGAGGCAACGTCCAGAACCGCCGGTTGCTGAGCTTCCATGCCATGTTCCGTGCCTGCAAAGACCCGCAAATGGGTCAGTTGGTTGCGCGCCAGCGCATTGCCCGGCAACATCCGCTTGACCGCCTGCATCACCACACGCTCGGGATGCTTGCCTTCAAGGATCTCACCGGTGGTGCGGAACTTGATCCCGCCCGGATGGCCGGTGTGCCAGTAATTCTTTTCAGAACGCTTGTTGCCGGTGATCTGCACCTTTTCGGCGTTGATCACGATGACATTGTCGCCCATGTCCATATGCGGGGTAAAGGTCGGCTTGTGCTTGCCGCGCAGGCGCATGGCGATGATCGAGGCAAGACGGCCCAGAACCACGCCTTCGGCGTCGATCAGGATCCATTTCTTGTCGATATCTGCCGGGGTAGCAGAAAAGGTTTTCATATCTCACCAGAAGGTTTGGGGGCAAAGACGGCAATCCATCTGGCCCGGCACTCGGATGGGCGGGTTATACTGACTGAAAACGCACAGTCAAGGGCCGTGACTGCGGATTAGGATAACGTTTGCAATGACTTATAAAATAGGTATCATTTTACCCCATTCTCAGACGTCAATTTCATGCGGCGGCGCGGACAATAGCCCCGCTAGCGTCTGCAACGCGGCGTTGAACCGCACGTCCGACCGGGTCCCGGTCAGCGCCAGCCGCACCGCATTGGGCGCGCGCCCGTCGATCAGGGCAAATTCATCTGCCGCCTTGAGCCGGATGCCATGCGCCTCTGCCGCACGCATGAAAGAGGAGGCGCGCCACCCGCGCGGCATTCGCAGCCATGCGAATGGCACCCTGTCGCGGGTTACAACACCAAATGGCCCCAGCACGGCGCGGGTCTGTGCCAGCCTGCGATCCTGAAACACCTGCATCCGGCCCCGAATGGCCCGCGCCTCGCCCGAGGTCATCGCCGCCTGCACCAGATCAACAAGCGGGCGCGACAGCCCGAAAAACTGCTGTTGTGCCGCAGCACGCACCAGCCCCGACCTGCCATGTGGCGTGATGACGACACCGACCCGCAGATCGGGGCTCAGCGTCTTGGACAGGGACGAAATCACCCAGCTGCGTTCCGGCCCGAGCACGCGGTAACCGGGGGACACGTCGCTGGACAGGCCAAAGCAATCGTCGTCGATAATCTGCAGGCCATAATGCCGCGCAATCGCGAGGATCGCCGCGCGCCGTTCCGGACTGGTGCGGATCGTTGTCGGATTATGCGTCTCGGCACTGGTGCACAGCACTTGCGCCCCCGTCTCGCGGCAGGCCGCATCCAGCGCTTCGGGCAACAGGCCGTCATCGTCAAACGGCACCCCGTGGATCGGCGCCCGCACCAATGCAGCCGCGTGACGAAACCCCGGATAGGCCAATTCTTCGGTCAGGATCACCGGGCGCGGGCCGTGCAGCAGCGCCTGAAACAGCACGACCATGCCATGCTGCGCGCCAGAGGTCAGGACCATATCCTCGGCCTCGATCTGACCGTGGCTGTCCGAGGCAAACCATTGTGCCAACTCGCGGCGCAGCGGTGCATCGGCGGCGATGGTCGGATAGCTCACATAATGATCGGCACCCGGCGGGGGCAATGTGGTCAGCAGACAATGAAACACAGCGCCTTGTCCGACATCGGCAACCTGTGCCGAGCGCAGGTTCACCTCATCTTCGGGCCAGGCCTCTGTCAGGAATGACATTTCCGGCTCGGGTGCGGGCAACGCCGCAGGCTCGGACACGAATGTGCCGCGCCCGACAACCGCAGCCAGCACCGTCGCATCAACCAGATCCTTGTAGGCGCGCGCCACTGTGCCTGCGGTAATGCCCAGTTTCCAGGCGACCTCACGCACCGGCGGCAGTCGCGCGCCCGCAGGCAACGTACCATCGGCAATCGCCCCGCGGATCGACGCTTTCAACGCCTGATGTTTGACCGAAATACCGGAATCAAGGCGCGGCAGCCATATTGTATCCATCACAAAACTCTCATCGACGTGTGCTTTTGAATATTGTATCAGTACTTCATCGAAGAATGCAACATTGTATTGATACAAAGGAGCCGGCCATGCCCGCCCTCACCCAAGCCAATCTTTCCCGTATGCCGCCGTTCCGGCAGGAAGCGACCAATGGCCTGCTGCCACAATTCGCGCATAATCTGGCGCAACTGCTGGTGATCTGGGATGTCCGCTTCCGCACCCGACGCGCCCTGCGCCAGTTTGACGATGCCCGCTGCCGTGACATCGGCCGCGACCCTGCCACTGTCATGGCCGAGTCCGCGCGCCCGTTCTGGAAGGCCTGAGTTTCCCCGGATCTTCCCGACTGGGCCGGATCGCTTCCGGCCCTTTTTTCTATTTCGGCGGGATCGCATAGGTCATCGTCGCCCGCGCGACCGGCGCCTCCATCCCGTCCGAATAGATCAGCGCATCTCCCACAGCGAGCAACCGGCCAAGCTTGAGCAGCCGCGTGCGGCAGATCAGATCAACCCCCGCCTGCGGCTTGCGCATGAAATCGACCGACGCATTCGTCGTCACCGCCAGCGCCACAGGGCCGATCATCGCCAGAAGCATCAGATAGACCGCCACATCGGCCAGTCCGAATATCGCCGGACCCGATACCGTGCCGCCCGGGCGCAAATGCCGGTCCTGCACCATAAGGCGCAACGACAGCGCCCCTTCCGCCAGATCATCAATCCGTAACTCATCCGCCACCTGCGGGAATTGTGCCAAAAGGAACGCGCCCAGTGCCGCCCTGTCCATCACCAGCATGGCTTTCCTCCTGCGCTGCCAACGCCTAAGGTCGCGCGACAGGCAGTCAGGTGCAAGGCGGGACAGAATGACAATGGTCACATGCAACACAACAGGCGCAGTCGCGCATCTTGAAATGACCGCGCCCGAGCGTCTTAACGCCCTGTCCGATGGCATGATCGCGGCCTTGCAGGACAATCTGGAACAGATCGCGCAAGACCCTTCTGTCCGCGTGGTGATCCTCTCCGGCAACGGGCGCGCCTTTTGCGCCGGGCACGACCTCAAGGAAATGCAGGCAGGCAGGCAAGCGCCCGACAAGGGTGCCGCATATTTCAAGGATCTGTTCGACCGCTGTACGCAGCTAATGCTGACGATCCAGCGTCTGCCACAACCCGTCATTGCGCAGGTCCACGGCATCGCGACGGCCGCCGGCTGCCAGCTCGTCGCCAGTTGCGATCTGGCGGTTGCGGCCGATGATTGCCGCTTTGGGGTCAATGGCGTGAACGTTGGCCTCTTCTGCTCGACCCCGATGGTTGCGCTGAGCCGGGTGATCGGGCGCAAAGCCGCGTTCGAGATGCTGACAACGGGGCGGTTCATCGACGCCTTGGAGGCAAAGCAACTGGGGTTGATCAATCGCGCGGTGCCTCTGGCTGACCTCGCCACCAGCACGGCAGAGTTTGCGGCCATCATCGCGGCGAAACTCGGCTCAGCCGTGCGGGTCGGCAAGCGGGCCTTTTACGAACAGGCCGAAATGACGACCGAAGCCGCCTATGCCCATGCCGGCGCTGTCATGGTGCAAAACATGCTGAACCCCGATACGAACGAAGGAATCGACGCGTTTCTGGGCAAACGCCACCCCGGCTGGCGGCAATAACCGCTAGCGGCTCAGCGTACGGGCGACGGCGTCTTTCCAACCAGCGACGCGGCGCGCGCGGGTCTCACTGTCCATCTGCGGTTCAAACCGCTGGTCCAGCGCCCAACCGGCGGAAAATCCCGCCTGATCGGGATAAACCCCGGCCTGCATCCCGGCCAGCCAGGCCGCTCCCAGCGCGGTTGTCTCCAGCACGGCAGGCCGGTCCACCGGTGCCGCGATGATATCGGCCAGAAACTGCATCGACCAATCCGAGGCGCTCATGCCGCCATCGACGCGCAACACATTGGCCTCGCCCTTGCCTTGCCAATCGGCCTGCATAGCGTCGAGCAGGTCAAGCGTCTGAAATCCCACACTTTCCAATGCAGCGCGGGCAAACTCTGCCGGTCCGGAATTGCGGGTCAGGCCAAAGATAGCGCCCCGCGCATGCGGGTCCCAATGCGGCGCACCCAGCCCGGTAAAGGCAGGCACCATATAGAGTTCCTGCCCCGGATCGGCGGTTTGCGCCAAAGGTTGCGTCTCCTTCGCCTCCCGGATCAGTTTGAGCCCGTCCCGCAGCCATTGTACCACCGCGCCGGCGATAAAGATCGACCCTTCGAGGGCATACGTCGGCTTGCCGTCAAATTGATAGGCGATGGTGGTCAGCAGGCGATGCGTGCTGGTCACCGGTCTGTCGCCCGTATTAAGCAGCGCAAAACAACCGGTGCCATAGGTGGATTTTAGCATGCCCGGCGCAAAACAGGCCTGCCCGATCGTGGCCGCCTGCTGATCGCCCGCTACGCCCAGAATCGGCAGTTCGCGTCCAAAGAGATCGGCCCGGATCATCCCGAAACTTGCAGCGCAATCCCGCACCTCTGGCAGCATGTTAACAGGAATACCAAGTCTTTGGCAGATGTCCTTATCCCATTGCCCGAGCTTGATATTGTAAAGCATTGTTCTGGCCGCATTTGTGGCATCCGTCGCATGAACGGCCCCGCCGGTCAGCTTCCAGATCAGATAACAATCCACAGTGCCGAACAAAAGCTTGCCCGCCTTGGCCTGTGCCGCAGCACCCTCGACGTTTTGCAGAAGCCACTGCAGTTTGGTGCCGGAGAAATAGGGATCGAGCAGTAGCCCGGTCTTGTCGGTAATTTCCGTCTCGAACCCCTCAGACTTCAGCTTTTCACAGCGCTCTGCAGTCCGGCGATCCTGCCAGACGATGGCATTGTGAATCGGTTGACCCGAATCGCGGTCCCATACAAGGGTGGTTTCACGCTGGTTGGTAATACCGATTGCCGCGATATCGCGTGCCGTAAGGTCCGCCTTTTCGATCACCCCGCGACAGGTCGAGGCGACCGTCGCCCAGATGTCGGTCGGATCATGTTCAACCCAGCCTGACTGCGGAAAGTGCTGGGGAAATTCCTCTTGCGCCGTCGCCACGACGCGCATCTGCGCATCAAATAGGATCGCGCGGCTCGACGTTGTGCCTTGGTCGATTGCGAGAATATGGGTCATCCTGGCTCCCTCCGCTGCCCCGACGGGCTGTCTTTCAACCTTCGCTGCGGCCCTTGAAACCGATTGCTACAACGAATTTCTCAGAACTGTCCGAACGCGACGCCGGCGGTTTCACGTTTTCGACCTTGGTAAAGCGCTGTTTGAGCAGTTTCTGCAATTCGGCCTCGGCACCACCGGCCAAGACCTTGGCGACAAAGGTGCCACCCGGCGTCAGCACGTCAAAGGCGAAATACGCAGCAGCTTCACAGAGCGCGATGATCCGGATGTGATCGGTCTGTTTGTGGCCAGAGGCGGACGCGGCCATGTCGGACATGACGACATCGGCAGGACCGCCCAGCCATTCCTTGACCTTTTCATCGGCGTCATCTTCGAGGAAATCCAGCTGGTGAATTTCGGCCCCCGCAATCGGTTCGACCTCTTGCAGATCAACCCCCAGCACCGTGCCACGCGCCTTGCCGCCCTTTTCGCCAAGCGCATTGACCCGCGTCACAGCAATCTGACACCAGCCGCCGGGCGCGCAACCCAGATCGACCACGCGCGCGCCGGGCACGAGAAAGCGGAACTTGTCGTCAAGCTCGGCGATCTTGTAGGCAGCGCGACCGCGAAAACCCTCGGCCTTGGCGCGACGCACATAGGGATCGTTAAGCTGTCGCTGCAGCCAGAGCGTGGAAGAGACCTTGCGCCCTCGCGCGGTTTTGACCTTGACGGTCAGGTCGCGCTGACCGCGACCGCTGGTGTTCTTGATGGGTGGATTTGCCATGGGCCTGATTAGCCTGTCACCCGCAATCGCGCAAGGAGGGTGGGTTGAAACCCACCTTACCCGCGTTTGCGCCGTCCGGCCCCGCCGCGACCGCCACCGCCGCCGCCTTCGGAACCCGGCGCGCGGTTGAAGCGGATCCATTCGCCGCCCGAGGCGTCATTGTCGGTCAGGAAATTCGCGGCGCGGATCGCCTCCATCTCCTTGCCCGGACGCGGCCTGGTCGAACCCAGCCCGGTCAGCCGGCAGAATGTCTCAAGGTCCATATCATCGGGAATGATGATCCCGGCGGCCGCCAGTTCGAGCTTTTTCTCCTCGATCTTGCTCATCGGCACCGGCAGGGCCACCGGATTCATGATGGCAGAGGTCATGCCCGCACACATCGCCATCGGCAAAAAGGCATTGTTGATGCCATGCCGGTTCGGCAGGCCAAAGCTGATGTTGGAGGCACCACAGGTCGTGTTGACGCCCAGTTCCTCGCGCAGACGGCGCACCAGCGCAAAGACCTGCAACCCGGCAGTCCCCATCGCCCCGATCGGCATGACCAGCGGGTCAACCACGATGTCATGCGCCGGAATGCCGAAATCCGCAGCCCGCTGGACGATCTTTTTCGCCACGGCAAAGCGCACTTCGGGGTCCTCGGAAATCCCGGTATCATCGTTGGAGATCGCCACGACCGGCACATTGTATTTCTTGACCAACGGCAGGACCAGTTCCAGCCGCTCTTCCTCGCCCGTCACCGAATTGAGCAGCGGACGCCCCTCACAGGCAGCAAGCCCGGCCTCAAGAGCGCCCGGCACCGATGAATCGATACACAGCGGCACATCGACCAGCGCCTGCACCCGCAGGATCAACTCGCGCATCAGCGGTGGCTCGACAAAGTTATTGTCGGCATAACGCACATCGGTCGCCATCCTGTTGGTAAAGACCGCACCGGAATTGATGTCGAGCATCGTGGCACCGCAGGCCACCTGCGCCAGCGCATCCGCCTCGACCGTGGTAAAATCCCCGGCCTCAAGCTCGGCCGCGAGTTTCTTGCGCCCGGTCGGATTGATCCGCTCGCCAATCACACAGAAAGGTTGGTCAAAACCGATAATCGCGGTTTTCGTTCTGGATTCAACTATAGTACGGGTCATTCTTTATCCTTGCGCGGCAGCAGGCAATCCAGCGGCCCCGCCATGTTCCGTGGCCCATTGGGCGGTTGTCTTGATCCCGCCCAGCGGAAAAAAATGCACTTGCGCGATGCCAAAGCCGGGATTGGCGGCCTTATGCGCAGCAAGTTCGGCCACGACATCGGTCGGTTCGTAGGGCAACAAGAGCTTTGTCACATCCATCGCCCGCTTCTGTAGCACTCGCAGCGACGGGCCGACACCGCAGGCGATGGCGAATTTGATCAGGGTCTGCAGTTTTGCCGGGCCCGCGATACCGATATGGATCGGCAGGTCGATCCCGTTGGCCTGCAACCGTTTCGCCCAGTCGATCACCGGTGCCGCTTCAAAGCAAAACTGCGTGGCCAGTGCCATCTTCGCATCGGTGCGTTGCGCAAAAGCCTGTTTCCAGCGCAGGGCCTCCATCACGATCCGGTCGGTGCCGTCCAGATCAATATCCTTGTTGCCTTCGGGATGGCCCGCGACATGCAGGCGGGTAAATCCGGCCTTGTCGAACAACCCGGTTTCCAGCAGTTGCATCGAAGACTCAAAAGCACCGTAAGGCTGTTTCACGCCCCCCGCGAGCAAAAGCGCCTGCGTCACCCCCGCTTCGCCCTGATATCGCGCGATCCAGTCGGCCAGCATCGCCTCGTCCGCGATGATCCGCGCCGGGATATGCGGCATGACCGCAAACCCCTCACCCGCGACGCGTTTGGCGGTGGCAACCATATCCTCGATCGGCGTACCCTCGATATGGGCAATATAGACGCGGGTGCCTGCAGGTAGCAGCGCCCGAAAATCCTCGATCTTCTCGGCTGTGCGCGGCATCACCTCGATGGAATAGCCGCTCAGCAACGAAGCGACCGCAGCCTGCCCGTTCAGGTCGGGGGCAGCTTTACGCTTGAGAAAGGGCAGCAGCGACATCAGAGCCTCCTTGAAACGGGCTGGAATTGCAGGGGTGCGGGTCGGCGCTGGCGTCACGCCCGACCGTCATTGTCGATCAGTGCCATCAGGCGCGCCTTGTCATAGGTGGCCTCGATCCGGGCGGCTTCGGCTGCGGCAACAGCCTCCTGCTCGCCCGCGACATCGTAAGGTTCCGCCTTGCGCCATTCCGCCAGATAGTCATCCGTGCCCGCAGCACCGGTTTTCATCGCGGCCCGGTCAATCGCCTGTTCAAAGCGTTCGGACAATTGCGCCTTGGCCGCACGACGGCCCTTGCCGACAATCACCTGCGCCGGGATATCGCGCCAGTAAACAATGGTGACTTCGGGCATCTGATTCCTCATCCGTGGTTGCCCCGCTTCTACGCCGGCAAACGGCATCCACAGGGTCGGTTTTCGACATGGCGCAGGCGCATAGCGACGAAGGGCACCGCGGGCGCGCCGCCTTTGCTTTTGGCCTTCTGCTGGCGGCATGGCAACCGGACGGTCCCTTCGAATTTCTCATGACCTTCTTGCAGGGCATTTGCGCAAACCCCGATCAACTCTGCATCAGCACGCTTGCGCGGAAGCCCGCCGATGCCTACCCTGTAAGCAACAAGAGATGGAGGGCGCCCCGATGACGCCCAGGCGTTCCACTGGTGCGGGCGCGTTCCCGATCGCGGTCGATAGCCCCGCGCCGCAATTACCCGACCCGGCCACGCTTTACGCGGCGCTGGACCTGGGGACCAATAGCTGCCGCATGCTGATTGCCCAACCCAAGGGCAGCCAGTTTCATGTCGTCGACAGTTTTTCCAAATCCGTCCAACTCGGACAGGGGCTCGAAGCGTCGGGCAAACTCTCGCGCGCCTCGATGGCGCGCACGATCAACGCCTTGCGGATCTGCAAACAGAAACTGGCGCGCCATCAGGTGACGCGGATGCGCCTTGTGGCGACAGAGGCGTGTCGGCGTGCGCGCAACGGCAATGCCTTTCTGGCGCAGGTCAAGCGTGAAACCGGCCTCACCCTCGACATCATCCAACCCGAGGAAGAAGCGCGGCTGGCGGTGATCTCTTGCGCCCCCCTCGTCTCGACCATGACCGAGCAATTGCTGGTGGTGGATATCGGCGGCGGCTCGACCGAACTGGTCTGGATCGACCTGACCAAAGTGCCCCGCCGCGAACGTCCGCGCGCCATCATGCGGCTGCATGCCGGTTTCCGGCAGGACCCCGGCCCATTCGCTGCGGCCAAGGTGGTGGACTGGATCTCGGTGCCCTTGGGTGTGGCCACGCTGCGCGACCAGTTTCAGGATGTCGAGGATGACTCGGCCCGCTTTGCGCTGATGAGCTGGTTTTTCGAGGAAAATCTCGCCGCCTTCGCCCCCTCCACTGCCGAACAATCGCGCGACGGGTTTCAGATCATCGGCACGTCGGGCACGGTCACCACCGTCGCCGCCAGCCATCTGGGGCTCAAGCGTTATGACCGGACCAAGGTTGACGGGCTGCGCATGACCACAAACCAGATCGACGCGGTAATTCAGGATTACCTGTCACTCGGCCCCGAAGGCCGGCGCAACGATCCGCGCATCGGGCGCGACCGACAGGCGCTGATCATGTCAGGCGCCGCGATCCTGCAGGCGCTGATGCGGCTCTGGCCCACCGACCGGCTCTCGGTCGCGGACCGGGGCCTGCGCGAGGGGTTGCTTTACGCGCAGATGAGCGCCGATGGGATGCTGGAAGACGCGCCCTACTAGGCGCGCCCCTGCTGCATCTTCTGGCCTTAAATATCCCCGCCGGAGGCATCGGTCGCACACGGGACACGCGGTCGGCAGGTTCACCGATAATACAGCGACCGGCCATTGTTGAAAATCTGCACCTTGGCCGGGTCCGCCGTCATCCGCACCGGTTTGCCGCGCAGTTCTGCATGAATCCCAGGCAATTTGCCGATCACCGCGTGATTGTCACCGACCTTGTTGAAGTAGAGGATCGTGACCTCACCCAATGCTTCGGTGAAATTCACCGTGCCTTCAAAGATGTAATCGCCGGTGGTCGCCACCAGATCCTCCGGGCGCACACCGACATTGACCTTAAGGCCCTTGTCCGCCGCCTGCGTCGGTATCGCCGAGACTGCCATACCACCGGAATCGAGCTTCACCGTCGTCTGCGCGCCGGTGCCGACAATCTCGCCCGACAGCAGGTTCATCGCTGGTGATCCAATGAATTGCGCCACAAACTCGTTTTCGGGCCGCTCATACAGATCGAGCGGCGCGCCGACCTGTGCGATGCCTTTGTTGGCCAGCACGACGATCCGTGTGGCCAGGGTCATCGCCTCAACCTGATCATGCGTCACATAGATCATCGTCGAATTGGGCATCGATTCCTTGAGTTGCGCAATCTCGATCCTTGTCGCCACGCGCAAGGCGGCATCGAGGTTCGAGAGCGGCTCGTCAAACAAATATACCTTGGGGTCACGCACGATCGAGCGGCCAATCGCCACCCGCTGCCGCTGCCCACCCGAGAGCGCCTTGGGCAGCCGGTCCAGAAAAGGATCAAGTTGCAGCACCTTGGCCGCCTTGTTGACCGCCGCGTCGATCTCTGCGGGGGATTTCTTGGCCAGTTTCAAGGCGAAAGACATGTTATCGCGCACCGTCATATGCGGATAAAGCGCGTAGGACTGAAACACCATCGCGATGCCGCGCTGCGCGGGCGGCACATCATTGACCACCACACCGTCAATCTCAAGCGTCCCGCTGGTAATCTTTTCCAGCCCGGCGATCATCCGCAGCAGGGTCGACTTTCCACAGCCCGACGGCCCGACAAAGACGATCAGTTCGCCGGTCTTGATATCGAGGTTGATATCCTTGAGGACTTCCACCGTCCCGCCATAGGTTTTGGCGACATTCGTCAGCTTCAGTTCGGCCATGGGTCTCCCCCCCTTAATCGTCTTGTTGTTATTGTTTGCGCGCCAGACAGATCTGCCATGGTTCCAGAAATAGCCGCCCATCCGCCCCCGGAGCGACGCTGCCAATATCCGCACCGATCCGCGACCATGCGCCCGCAGGCATCGCGATACTTGCCGGCGCCTCGCCCAGATTGACAGCGACAAACAGCGTTTCAGTCAGGTCTGACCGGGTAAAATGCGCAACGTCACCCACAGCTTGAATCTGGCTCTGATCCCCACGGATCAATGCCGAATGCGCATGGCGCAGGGCCAGCGCGCGGCGGTAATGATGCAGGATCGCGTCAGCATCAGCCTCTTGTGCGTCCACGGACCGGCCCAGATGCTCTGGCGGCACCGGTAGCCATGCACGACCGGCCGAAAACCCGCCATTCTGGTTCGACAATTCCCAGACCATCGGCGTTCGGCAGCCGTCGCGGCCCTTGAACTCGGGCCAGAACCGGATGCCATAAGGGTCTTGCAGATCCTCAAAGGCGACGTCAGCCTCGGCCAGTCCCAGTTCCTCGCCCTGATAGATGCAGACCGACCCACGCAGGCACATGAGCAGTGTCGCATAAGTCTTGGCCGCTGCGACCGAAAGCCCCCAGCGCGTCACATGTCGCACCGTGTCGTGGTTGGAATAGGACCAGCAGGGCCAGGCATCTGGAGCGGCCGCCGACAGCCGGGCAAATGTCTCGGCCAGAACCTCTGCCGTCGCGCGCTTTGGCTGAAGCAATTCAAAGGGATAGCACATCTGAACCTTGTCGCCGCCCGAAGTGTATTCGGCCATGATCTCGAGCCCGCGCTGCGCATCACCGACCTCACCGACGGCGGCCGCGCCGTAGGGCTCCAGCTCGGCACGGAGTTTGCGCAGGAATTCAAGGTTCTCCGGTTGGTTCTTTGAGTAGATATGCTCTTGCCAGTTATAGGGATTTACCGCTGGCGCAATGGAATCGTTACGCCGTTCCGGCGGCAATGCCGGGTTGTCGCGCAGCAGTTTGTCCGCGAAATAGAAGTTGATCGTATCGAGGCGGAATCCGTCCACGCCACGCTTCAGCCAGAATCGCACCACCTCCAGCAGCGCATCCTGCACCGCCGGTTCGTGGAAATTGAGATCGGGCTGCGAGGTCAGAAAGTTGTGCAGGTAATACTGCATCCGCTTGCCATCCCATTCCCAGGCCGACCCGCCAAAGACCGAGAGCCAGTTGTTCGGCGGCGTACCGTCGGGTTGGGCATCGGCCCAGACAAACCAGTTCGCGCGTGGATTGGTATGATCGCTGCGGCTTTCCCTGAACCAGGGATGCTGGTCGCTGGTATGGCTCAGCACCAGATCGATCATCAGCCTGACGCCCAACCGATGCGCCGCGTCGACGACTGCATCGAAATCGGCCAGCGTGCCGAACATCGGATCGACACCGCAATAGTCGCTGACGTCATAGCCGAAATCCTTCATCGGCGAGGTAAAGAACGGGCTGATCCAGATCGCATCGACGCCGAGACCGGCGATATAGGGCAGGCGCTGCACGATACCCGCCAGATCGCCGATACCGTCGCCATCACTGTCCTGATAGCTGCGGGGATAGATCTGATAGATCACCGCGCCGCGCCACCAGTCCCGGTCGGCCGCCTTGAGAGCACGAGGAGCCGTCGCCAGAGCCATGCTTATTTCACCGACCCGGCCAGCAGCCCGCGCACCAGATATTTCTGCATCGCAAAGAACACCACCAGCGGCACCGCGATCGAGACAAAAGCCGCTGTGGCAAGGATTTCCCAATTGCCGCCGCGTGTGCCCAGCAATTCGATGATCTGTTTGGTCATCACCGTCGTCTCGCCGGTCGAGTCGATCAGGAATACAAGCGCAACCAACAGGTCATTCCATGTCCAGAGGAACTGGAAAATCGCGAAAGAGGCCAGCGCCGGAAAGGACAGCGGCAGAATGATCTTGGTAAAGATCTGGAAGTCCGTCGCGCCGTCTACCCTGGCATTTTCGATGATATCGCGCGGCAATCCGACCATGTAATTGCGCAAGAGGTAGATCGCCAAGGGTAACCCGAACCCGGTATGCGCCAGCCATACCCCCAGATAGCCCTTCCCGATGCCGATATTGTTGTGGAATTTCAGCAGCGGGATCAGGGCAAGCTGCAATGGTACCACCAGAAGCCCGACGATCGCCGCGATAAGGAGTGCGCGCCCCGGAAAATCCATCCAGGCCAGCGCATAGGCCGCGAAAGCCGCCACGAGGATCGGGATGATCGTGGCGGGGATCGTGACAGTCAGCGTGTTGAAGAACGCTTTGGCCATGCCCTCGCTGTTTGCCGGGTCGAACAGCATGTTTTCATAGTTCTGCAGCGTGAATTCGGGCGGCGTGGTTGCGGTCGAAAAGATGCGCGGCATCGGCGCGTCGGCAAAACTCACCGGCCCGCGGAGCGCATAGGCCCCGTCCTCCGCGACGGTCATTGTCACGCCGTCGCCCAGATCGGCCACGTCACCGGGTGCAAATTCAGTCGGCCGGTTCGAATTATTGCCCCATTCGCTGACCGTCACATCCGTGGCGGTAAACAGGCGCCCCTCGATCACATAGACTCCGTCAACAAGCGCCTCCTCGCCGGCAACGCGGATCGCAGGCACCTGCCGGGTCTGGGTGGTCAGCGACGACCACCAGCCCGAATTTGAAATCTGATCCGTGGTGCGGAACGACGACACCAGCAGACCCACCGTGGGAAATACCCAGAGCAGAACCAGAATCAGCACCGAGATATGCACCGCCCAGGTGAGCGAGGATTTGCTGCCAGCGATATTATCCATGTTGAGCTCCCATGCGGTCGCAGGCCATCAGCGCATCTCCTTGCGGGCGTTATAGACGTTCCAGATCAGGATCGGGCTGACCAGCAGCATGATGATCATGGCACTGGCCGATCCCACACCCCAGTCAAGCGCGCGGAACAGTTTGTCATACATGTAATTGGCCAGAACCTGCGTTTCCCATTGCCCGTTGGACATGGCGAATACGATGTCAAAAACCTTGAGAACCGTGATCGTGATCGTGGTCCACACCACGACAATCGTGCCAACGATCTGTGGCACCTTGATGCCAAAGAAAATCTGGAACGGATTTGCCCCGTCGACAATCGCCGCTTCGATGGTCTCTTCCGGGATACCGCGCAGTGCGGCCGAAAGGATCACCATGGCAAAGCCGGTCTGGATCCACACCAGCACAACCATCAGAAAGAAATTGTTCCAGAAAGGGATCGTCAGCCACGTTTGCGGCACGCCGTAGGGGAATTCAAAGCCGAACACGCCGACCACGGATTTCAGCGACAGCCAGATCAGCCAGATCGCGCCGGCACCGACCAGCAGGCGCAGCGGAATGGTGGCGGCGCCAA
>Ga0105055_10006996_pt1 | contig 15196 bp, 14 predicted proteins | sample BON03_FD_78090 | JGI IMG/M metagenome (GOLD analysis project Ga0105055, IMG submission 78090) | Freshwater microbial communities from Lake Bonney liftoff mats and glacier meltwater in Antarctica - BON-03 | ecosystem: Environmental > Aquatic > Freshwater > Ice > Glacier meltwater | place: Lake...
ATGCAGGGAATCTTCTCTGCTGCGACCTCCGGCACCGCCACGCAAATAGCTGTTTTGTCTCTCATGGCGCGGCAAATAGCGTTCAAGTTCGGTCAACGCCAGTTCGTAGACGCCGCGCTTGAATTCAATCACCACGTCCAGTGGGACCCAGTAGTCGTGCCACCGCCAAGCGTCGAACTCGGGGTGGCTGGTAGCGCGCAGGTTGAGCTGCCAGTCGCCAGTGGTCAAACGCAACAGATACCAGATCTGTTTCTGGCCCTTGTAGTGTCCGCGTGCATCGCGGCGGATGAAACGGTCGGGCACTTCGTAGCGCAACCAATCCCGCGTGCGGGCCACGATGCTCACATGTTCGGGCATCAGTCCTACCTCTTCGTGCAGCTCGCGGTACATCGCCTGTTCGGGCGTTTCGCCCCGATCAATGCCACCTTGTGGAAACTGCCAAGAGTGGGAACGGATCCGTTTTCCCCAGAACACCTGGTTTCGCTGGTTGAGCAGAATGATGCCGACGTTAGGCCTGAAGCCTTCCCTGTCAAGCATAATCAACCCCAATTTTTTAAACTGTCTGGATTATGCATCGCGCATGTCAGACGGTGGCCCAAAGCCCGTACTCGCCGGCTCAGAAACCGGGTAAACACCGACGCACAGCGCTTTGGGTGCAGAGCAGTCCACTTCTGCCCTCATATTTCATCCATCTCACCGCTTGGCCTGCGTGGCCCCATCCTGCATGAAAGCCTCCCAGTTCTTCATTTCTACCCTCAAGGAAGCCCCTGCCGACGCCGAGGTGGCGAGCCACCGGCTGATGACACGCGCTGGCATGATCAAAAAGCTGGGTACAGGCATTTACACCTTCATGCCCATGGGGCTGCGGGTGATCCAGAAGGTGGAACGCATCGTGCGTGAGGAGATGAACCAGGCGGGCGCGATCGAGCTCTCCATGCCGGTGGTGCAACCCGCAGAGCTTTGGCAAGAGACCGGTCGTTTCGACAAGATGGGCCCGGAGCTGCTGCGGATTCAGGACCGCCATGGTCGCGACTTCATCGTGCAGCCCACCAGCGAGGAGGTGGTGACCGATATCGCGCGCCAGGAGTTGCGCAGCTACAAGCAGCTGCCGAAGAATTTTTACCAGATCCAGACCAAGTTTCGTGACGAACGCCGGCCACGTTTTGGCCTGATGCGCGGGCGCGAGTTCATCATGAAGGATGCTTATAGTTTTGATCGTGATGAGGCGTCTGCCAAGGCCAGCTACCAGGTGATGGCCGCAACTTACCGCCGAATCTTTGACCGCTTCGGCCTGCGCTATCGCGCGGTGGCGGCCGACAGCGGCGCCATCGGTGGCGACCTGAGTGAGGAGTTTCAGGTCGTCGCTGCCACGGGTGAAGACGCGATCGTCTACTGCCCCGGCAGCGACTACGCGGCCAACCTGGAAAAAGCCGAGGCAATGGCACCGGCTGTAGCGCGCCTTGCACCCGGCCGCCCGATGGCAAGGACGACCACGCCTGGCAAAAGCACCTGTGCCGACGTGGCCCAGCTGCTGGACGTGCCGCTGGCCAGCACGGTGAAGTCGCTTGTTCTGGCAACCGAGCAACTCAACGATGCCGGCGAAGTCGTCAGCTGCCAGGTGTGGCTGCTGCTGCTGCGCGGCGACCACGACATGAACGAGGTCAAGGTGGGCAAGGTGCCCGGGTTGGACGCGGGCTTTCGCTTCGCCACCGTGCCCGAAATTGAGGCGCACTTCGGCAGCAAGCCGGGTTACCTCGGACCGATCGGCTTGACGCTGCCGGTGAAGCTGGTTGCCGACCGAGAGGTTGCGGCGATGGCCGACTGGATCTGTGGCGCCAACGAGGCCGACTTCCACTTCACCGGCGTCAACTGGGGTCGCGACTTGCCCGAGCCTGAGTTGGTGGTGGACATCCGCAACGTGGTGCAGGGCGATGCATCGCCCGATGGCAAAGGCTTGCTGGTAATCGAGCGTGGCATTGAAGTGGGCCACGTTTTCTACCTCGGCACCAAATACAGCCAGGTCATGAATGCCACCTTTCTGGCTGAAAATGGCAAGCCCGCCCCGTTCGAGATGGGTTGCTACGGCATCGGCATCACCCGCCTGCCAGCCGCCGCGATTGAGCAAAACCACGACGAGCGGGGCATTATCTGGCCCGACGCCATCGCGCCGTTTACGCTGGTGATTTGCCCAATCGGCATGGACCGCAGCGCCGAGGTGAAGGCCGCAGCCGAAAGCCTGTATGGCAACTTGCTGGCGGCGGGCGTGGATGTATTGCTGGACGACCGGGGTGAGCGGCCTGGCGCCATGTTTGCCGACTGGGAACTCATCGGCGTGCCACACCGCATAACCATTGGCGACAAGGGGCTAAAAGACGGGCTGCTGGAGTACCAGCACCGGCGCGATACGGCGGCCACGAAGGTGACCGTTGCCGACGCACCCGATTTCCTGAAAGTCCGATTGGCGGCATGACGGTTGGCATGAAGGGCCGCTTTTTGCAGAAGGAGCTCGGCGCAGCCTCAATCGGCCGGCGAAGTGCCATGGGAACGCTGGGTGCAGGCGGTCTGGTGATGCTCGGTTTTCCTGGGACGGCGCAGGCGGGCGCACAGCTGGAGGAACCGCTGGCCGATTCGGTGCGCTCCGTGCTGAGTGATGCGATTGCGAACAGCGCACCACCACGGCCAGAATTCAGCGACCCCGCGAAGCGGCTTGCGCACCTGCGCTGGCTTGGCGCCATGAGCGACCGCCTGAAACGCCGCAAGTCCGACGACCAGACCCGCATCGAGTTTCTGCAGACCGTTTGGTACGAGTCCAAACGCGCTGGGTTGGACACCACCACGGTCATGGGGCTGATTCAGGTGGAAAGCGCGTTTCGCAAGTTCGCGATCTCGCGTGTGGGTGCTCGGGGCTACATGCAGATCATGCCGTTTTGGTCGCGCGTGATCGGCGACGGCGACGCGGGCAAGCTGTTCAATATGCAAACCAATCTGCGTTTTGGCTGTGTGATTCTGCGCCACTACCTGGACCGCGAGCGCGGCGATCCTTTCATGGCGCTGGGTCGCTACAACGGCAGCCGGGGCCGCGCCGCGTACCCAAACGCGGTGAATGCTGCGCAGAAAAACTGGGCGCATCCAGACGCCTGACGCGTCGGGATTGGCCTGCTGAAACCCCCGGTTTACGCCTTACCGCTGTCGGCCCAGAGGGGACGGCGGCTACCAATCGACCGCAGCGATGAAAAATCGCGTGAATCCAGCCCATCTACAGGCTCAAAAAAACCGCCCGAGAGCGGCTCGCGTGAAGCACCAGCGCCTCAGGCCTGGCCGTTGATCACCTGCTGCAACTCGCCCGACTCGTACATCTCCATCATGATGTCAGAGCCGCCGACAAATTCGCCCTTGACGTAGAGCTGCGGAATGGTGGGCCAGTTGCTGTATTCCTTGATGCCATGGCGCACGCCTTCGTCTTCCAGCACGTTAACGGTCTTTACCGTCTTGGGGTCCACGCCGCAGGCTTTCAAGATCTGGATCGCTCGGCCCGAGAAGCCACACATGGGGAAACTGGCGTTGCCCTTCATGAAGAGCACGATTTCGTTGGACTTGACCAGTTGGTCAATCTGGGGTTGGGCGTCGCTCATGGCAGAAACTTCCTTTTGAATGGGGATGTGGAAAAGACCCACATAAACATTCATTATCGTCGCACAGGCCAGCGTCCACCACCGCAACGCGCGATGCCAGTAAGGTCATTGCGGCTGGTCACGGCCTCGAAGCCTCGCGCCTGCAGCAGCGCGTACACCGCTTCCGCTTGGTCGTGACCGTGCTCCAGCAGCAGCCAGCCGCCGGGGTGCAGATGGTCGGGCGCGCCATTCACCAGGCGGCGGATGTCGGCCAGGCCGTCGGGTCCGGCGGTCAGGGCGCTGATGGGCTCGTGGCGCAGCGCGCTCAGGTGACGATCAAGCTCGGCGATATAGGGAGGGTTGCTGGCGATTAGGTGAAAGCGCATATCGGGGATCGCATCGAACCAGTCGCCGCTGTAGAAGACGACGGCCAGGCCCAGCCGCTCAGCGTTGCTGCGCGCCACTGTCAGCGCAGCCTCGCTGGTGTCGCTGGCCCGTACCGCTGCGTTGGGACGCTGCGATTTCAGCGCCAGCGCGATTGCGCCGCTGCCAGTGCCCAGATCGAGCAGCGTGGTGGGCTGCGGCAGGGTGTCGATCAGATCGAGCGCCCACCGCACCAAGGTTTCGGTGTCGGGCCGTGGCACCAGCACGCGCTCGTCAACCTGCAGATCCAGTCCAAAAAACGCCTGCTCACCGAGCAGATAGCCCATTGGTTCGCTGCCAGCATGGCGCGCCAGTAGTGCCAACAAGTGCTCGGCTGCGGGTTCGGGCAGCGCATCGGTGTCGTGCGCGAGCAGCCAGGCCCGATCGTTCGGGTCGCGTGCCAGGGCGTGCAACAGCAGCCGCTGGGCGTCAAGCCGGGTGAGGCCGTGGTGTTTGCCCTGTGTTTCTGCCTGGCGAAGCGCTTCGGCCACCGTCTGTGACATGTTCACAGCTTGTGTTCCAGCTCAGCCAGCAGTTCGGCACCGCGCGCCACTTGCAGCGCATGGATCACGTCGCCCAAGTCGCCTTCCATCACCTGCAGCAGCTTGTAGAGCGTGAGGTTGATGCGGTGGTCGGTCAACCGCCCCTGAGGGAAGTTGTAAGTGCGGATGCGGTCGCTGCGGTCACCGCTGCCGATCAGGCCTTTGCGGGTGGCCGCTTCTTTGCTTGCGCGCTCGCTGCGGTCCTTCTCTTGCAGGCGCGCGGTGAGCACCTGCAGCGCCTTGGCCTTGTTGCTGTGCTGGCTGCGCCCGTCCTGGCACTCGGCAGTGATGCCGGTGGGCAGGTGGGTCACGCGCACGGCTGAGTCGGTCTTGTTGATGTGCTGGCCGCCGGCGCCGCTGGCTCGGTAGGTGTCGATGCGCAGTTCTGCTGGGTTGAGCTTGACCGCTTCGGTCTCGTTGGGCTCGGGCATCACCGCCACGGTGGCGGCGCTGGTGTGCACACGGCCCTGGGTTTCGGTCACGGGCACACGCTGCACCCGGTGGCCACCCGACTCGAACCGCAGCTGGCCGTAAGCACCTTTACCTGCCACCCGAAGCACCACTTCTTTGTAACCACCGAGCTCGCTGGGCGATTCGCTCACCACCTCCACCGCCCAGCGCTGGTTCTCCGCGAAGCGGGTGATCATACGCGCCAGCTCACCGGCAAACAGTGCCGACTCGTCGCCACCGGCGCCGGCCCGCACCTCCACAAAGGCGTTGCGCTCGTCGTCGGGGTCTTTGGGCAACAGAAGCTGTTGTAGCTCGGCATCCAGCGTTTCCAGATCCACCTGGGCCTGATCCATTTCTTCCTTTGCCATCACCGCCATTTCTGGGTCTGGCAGCAGTTCCCGGGCGCTGACCTGATCGGCTTCGCGCCGCAGGTAGCGGTTGAACACCTCAACCAGGCTGCCGGTCTCGGCGTGCTCGCGGCTGAGCGTGCGAAAGCGCTCCATGCTGTCGACCACGTCGGGCGCGGCGAGCAAGGCATCGAGCTCAAGCAGACGGGCGCACTGGCGCAGCAGGGTGTCGCGAACAAAGGGCTTCATGGGAAGAAAGAGGGGCCTGTAAAGTGGGAGCTGTTGGCGCGAGGGCGGCCGCGTCCGGCGCACGCAGCACCGATCGCTGCGCCTGAGCTGGCCCCTAGGATTTGTCGCGCAGAAACAGGCGCGAGACGGTTTGTGCGGTGGCGGCCCGCGCTTCGGTGTCAGTTGCGCGCAGCTCGACCAGCGTACCGTGTAGCATTTTCTGTGTGAGGCCGCGCGACAGCGCTTCCAACACCGCCTCCACCGGCTCACCCTTGGCGAGCATCTTGCGCGCCCGTACCATCTCGGCGCTGCGCCAAGCGTCGGCTTGGGCGTTGATCTGCTGGATCAGCGGTACCATGCCTTTGGCGGGGTCGCGCTGATCCAGCCAGTGCATGAAGCTGAGCACACCCGCGTCGACGATGGCCTCAGCCTGTGCTACCGCAGCTTGGCGGCTGTCCTTGCCGGTTTGCACCACGCTGGCCAGATCGTCCACTGTATAAAGATACACGTCAGGCAGCGCCTTAACCTCGGCTTCAATATCGCGCGGCACCGCCAGGTCCACCATGAACATGGGCCGGTGGCGCCTTTTTTTCAGCGCTCGCTCAACCGCACCCAGGCCGATGATGGGCAGCGTGCTCGCGGTGCAGCTCACCACCGCGTCAAACTCGTGCAGGCGGTCGGGGATTTCAGCCAGCCGCATCACCTCGGCGCCGAACCGGCCAGCCAGCTTCTCACCACGCTCCAGCGTGCGGTTGGCGATCGACATGCTCTTGGGCGTCTTGGCTGCGAAGTGAGTGGCAGCCAACTCGATCATGTCGCCCGCGCCCACAAACAGCACCCGGATGTCTTTCAGGTCTTCAAACAGCTGGGACGCTAGGCGCACGGCGGCGGCGGTCATGCTGATGGAATGGGCGCCGATTTCGGTGGAGCTGCGCACCTGCTTGGCAACCGCAAACGAGCGCTGGAACATCTGGTGCAGGGTGGCGCCCAGCGCGCCAGCCTGCTCTGCTGCGCGCACCGCGTCTTTCATCTGACCCAGAATTTGCGCCTCGCCCAGCACCATGCTGTCCAGGCCGCTGGCGACCCGAAAGGCGTGCCGCGCGGCGTCGTTTTCGCGCAGGATGTAGGCGTGGTCGCGCAGCACATGGGCGCTGACACCACCGGTCTTGGCCAGCCACTCCAGCGTGGGGTCCACCGCCGCCTGGTCCCCGGCCGCATACAGCTCGGTGCGGTTGCAGGTGGAGAGCAAAGTGGCCTCAGGCTGGCGCGGCAGGCTCTGCCGATAGCCATGCAAGGTGGGTTGAAGCTGGTCGAGCGCGAACGCAAAACGGCCCCGCAGATCAAGCGGAGCCGTTTGGTGATTGATGCCGAGCGTCCAAACAGACATACACGAATTATAAAATCGCCCCGCGTCCTTTGTAACGGGTTCCCGCCATGACATTTTTTTCTGCGATCTTTCACCTCATGGGTCTGCTGGCGCCCGCGCTGGGGTTGGGCGGTTTACTTTGGTTGGGGCTTTTGTGGCGGCGCGGGCGGCGTGGGCAGCGTGGGCGGCGAAAATCGGCCGGCAAACCAGGGCGTCAGCTGGGCTGGCTGGTGCTGGTGGGTACGGCCGTGTTGCTGGCCGGCCTGGTCTTCTTTGGCCGCGACGGAAAAATGGCGACCTACGCCGCGTTGGTGCTGGCCCAGGGCACGCTGGCCTGGCGCTTTCGCGGCGCCTGAACAGCAGTGGCTCTCAGTCCGCTGGTGCGAAGCGGTCCACCGCGTCGGTGATGATGTTGTCGGTGCCGAGCTCGATCAGCCGCTGAGCCGCCGCCGCTGTGTTCACCGTGTAGCTGAGCTGGCGCATACCTCCCGCGCGCACCTGCGCCACCAGCGCTTCGTCCCACAACATGTGGTTGCACACAATGGCCACGCAGCCGAGTTGCTGCGCCATGGGTTGCCAACCCGGCCACAAGCTGTCAAGCAACAGGCCGCGCGGTAACTTGGGCGCTGCGCTCTGGACCGCTGCCAACGATTCGGGGCGAAACGAGGTCAGCAGCGGCGGCACCGGCGCGTGGGCCCACAGCCGCTGTGCTTGGCGCGCCACCGCTTCGCCAGTAGCGGTTTCCAGGCCAGGTGTTGGCTTGATTTCGATATTGAGCAGCAGGCCGTTGGCGATGCACCAGCTGGTGACCGCTGCCAGCGTGGGCAGCGGCTCGCCGGCGAAGGCGCGCGAATGCCACGCGCCGGCGTCGAGCTGGCTGAGATCGCTCCAGGTCTGCTGGCCAGCAGCGCCTTGGCCGTTGCTGGTGCGCTCCAGCGTGTCGTCGTGCAGCAGAAACACTTCGCCGTCGGCGCTCAGTTTGGCGTCGCACTCAAACATGCGGTAGCCATGTGCTGCACCCAGGCGAAAGGCTGCCAAGGTGTTTTCGGGTGCGAGCTTGCCAGCGCCGCGGTGCGCGATCCAGCGCGGGTAGGGCCAAGCTGGAAGATCTGTGCTCACAGACGTTGCCCGGTGGCCGCGTCGAACCAGTGCAGCCGTTCCTCGCGCGGCAGCGCGTGAATGGTGCTGCCCACAGCGGGAGCACCCTGGTCTTCGTGGGTGCGGATGATCAGCTTCTCAGCTCCCAAGCGCGCGTGCACCAGGCGCTCGGCACCCAGCAGCTCCACCGTCTCCACCTGCAGTTCCCAACCCGACTTGCCAGTGTCCAGGTGCTCCGGTCGAATGCCCAGGATACTGCCGGCTTTGCCACCCGGCACGTGGTTGAGCAGGTTCATCGGCGGTGAGCCCATGAAGCTGGCCACAAAGGTGGTGGCGGGGCGCGAATACACCTCGTCTGGGGTGCCGAACTGCTCCATCTTGCCGCCGTTCATCACCATCATGCGCTGCGCCAGGGTCATGGCTTCTACCTGGTCGTGCGTGACAAACAGCGAGGTGATGCCCAGCTCGCGGTGCAGTTTCTGGATCTCCAGTCGGGTCTGGGCGCGCAGTTTGGCGTCTAGGTTGGACAACGGTTCGTCGAACAGAAACACCTGCGGCTGGCGCACGATGGCGCGGCCCATGGCCACGCGCTGGCGCTGACCACCGGAGAGCTCGCGCGGCTTGCGTTGTAGCAACTGACCCAGCTCCAGAATGGCAGCCGCCTTGTCGACCCGCTGTGCGATTTCGGCGGCCGGCACCTTCTTGATCTTCAGCCCGTAGGCCATGTTGTCGAACACGCTCATGTGCGGGTACAGCGCGTAGTTCTGAAACACCATAGCGATGTCGCGCTCGGCTGGCTCCAGTGTGTTGACCACGCGTGAGCCAATCGCAATGTCGCCGCCGCTGATGTCTTCCAGGCCGGCGACCATGCGCAACAAGGTGGATTTGCCGCAGCCCGAGGGCCCGACGATGACGATGAATTCGTGGTCGGCGATCTCGGCGCTCACACCGTGGATGACCTGAATCTCGGTTTTGCCGGTGCGGTAGCGCTTTACGACGTTGCGCAGGGAAATGGAGGCCATGTTGTGTTTGCGTTGGGCGGTTGGGAAAGGCGGCTTACTTTTCGGTGTCAACCAGGCCCTTGACGAACCAGCGTTGCATCAGCATGACCACCACCGCCGGCGGCAGCATGGCCAGGATGGCGGTGGCCATCACCACGTTCCACTCGGTGTAAGACTCGCCCGAGATCAGGCGTTTGATGCCCATAACCACCGGGTACATCGACTCCTCGGTGGTCACCAGCAGCGGCCACAGGTACTGGTTCCAACCGTAGATGAACTGGATCACAAACAACGCAGCGATCGAGGTGCTGGAGAGCGGCAGCAAGATATCTTTGAAGAAGCGCATGGGGCCGGCACCGTCCATGCGCGCGGCCTCTACCAGCTCGTCGGGCACGGTGAGAAAGAACTGGCGAAACAAAAAGGTGGCGGTGGCCGAGGCAATCAGCGGCACTGTTAGGCCGGCATAGCTGTTGAGCATGCCCAGATTCGCCACCACTTCATAGGTGGGCCCGATACGCACCTCCACCGGCAGCATCAGGGTGACAAAAATCATCCAGAACACCAGGGTGCGAAACGGAAAGCGGAAATAGACGATCGCGAAGGCCGACAGCAGCGAGATCGAAATTTTGCCAATGGTGATGATGAGGGCGCTCACCAGACTCACCCACATCATGGGTGCTGCCGCTGGTATCTGGCTGCCCGCACTGGTGAAGCCGCCAAACAGGGCGGTGCGGTAGGTCTCCAGCGCGTTGGTACCGGGCAACATCGACATGGGGAACGACTGCGCAATCTGTTCTGACGTCTGCGTCGAGCCGACAAAGGTGATGTAGAGAGGGAAGGCCACAATTGCCACCCCGATCAGCAGGATCAGGTGGGACAAGAAAGTAAGCCCCGGACGTTTTTCAACCATGTCAAAGCTCAGCGGTGGTGGAAAGTTCGGTCAGAACGCCGCCGATCCGGCTTTGCCGGTCGGCCAGCGCCGCCCCCTGGAGGGTGACGACGAAGTCGGTGCGGGAGGGGCATCAATAATTCACTTTCTTCTCAACAAAGCGGAACTGAATCACCGTGAGCGAGATGACGATCACCATCAAGACCACCGACTGCGCCGCCGAGCCGCCCATGTCCAGCGCCTTGAAGCCGTCGTAATACACCTTGTAGACCAAGATGGAGGTGTCCTTGCCGGGGCCGCCCTGGGTGGTGGCATCAATGATGCCGAAGGTGTCGAAGAAGGCGTAGACGATGTTGATCACCAGCAGAAAGAAGGTGGTCGGTGAGAGCAGCGGAAACACGATGGACCAGAAGCGGCGCCAGGGGCTGGCGCCGTCGATAGCAGCGGCCTCAATCAAGGATTTTGGGATGCTTTGCAGACCTGCCAGGAAGAATAGGAAGTTGTATGAAATCTGCTTCCACACGGCGGCGGCCACGATCAGCGTCATCGCGTGGTTTGAATTGAGCAGGTGGTTCCACTCAATACCCACCGCGCGCAGATAGTAGGCAATCACGCCCATGGGTGAGGCGAACATGAACAGCCACAGCACGCCTGCCACCACCGGCGCCACCGCATAAGGCCAGATCAGCAAGGTTTTGTAGATGCCCGAGCCGCGCAGCACGCGGTTCGCCATCACCGCCAGCAGCAGCGCAATCGCCAGTCCAATAACAGCCACCAGCAGCGAAAACACGGCAGTGGTCTTGAACGAATCGAGGTAGGTGCTGTCGCTGACCAGCCGCTCGAAGTTCTCCAGCCCCACGAATTCGGTGGACAAGCCAAACGGGTCTTGAGTCAGCAGGCTCTGGTACAGCGCCTGCCCGGCCGGCCAAAAAAAGAACACCAGCACCACCACCATCTGAGGGGCTATGAGCAGCCACGGCAGCCAGGCGGATTTGAAGCGAACGCGTTTTTCCATAGGTGGGCGATTCTGCCGCAGACCGTGAACAAAGGACCCAAAACAACCCCGCCCGCTGCGCTGAAGCGCGGCGGGCGGGTGAGAGACAGCGTGTCAGATCAGCGGGTGTTGGCTTTTTCGAACCGGACCAGCTGTTCGTTTCCGCGCTTCACCGCCGAGTCGAGCGCTTCCTTGGCGGTTTTCTTGCCGGCCCAGACCTGTTCCAGCTCCTCGTCGTTGATGGTGCGGATCTGCACGAAGTTGCCCAAGCGGATACCGCGCGACTTGTCGGTGGTCTTGCGGATCATCTGCGTTACTGCCACGTCAGTTCCGGGATTCTGCTTGTAGAAACCGCTCTTTTCGGTGGCCGCAAACGAGGCCAGGGTGACCGGCAGATAACCGGTGCGCTGGTGGCTGGCCGCCGCCACATCGGTCTTGCCCAGGTAGTCGAAGAACTGGGCCACACCTTTGTACTCTTCGCCTTTTTTGCCCGACATGACCCACAGGCTTGCGCCACCAATCACGGTGTTCTGCGGCGCACCTGCTACGTCGGGATAGTAGGGCAGGGTGCTGGTGCCGGAGGCAAACTTGGCGTTGCGCTTGATGTTGCCGTACAGACCAGAAGACCCTGTGACCATGGCGCACTCGCCCGAGACAAAGGTGGCGTCGGCCGCATTACCTCGGCCCTTGTAAACGAACAGGCCGGTCTTGGCCATGTTCTCCAAGTTGGTTATGTGGCGCACATGCAGCGGGCTGTTGAAGTTCAGTCGCGCATCCATGCCTCGCATGCCGTTGCCTTTGGATGCGAACTCTGTGTTGTGCCAGGCAGAGAAGCTCTCCAGTTGGGTCCAGCTGACCCAACTGGTTGTGAACGGGCACCTGTGTCCGGCAGCCTTCAGCTTGCCTGCGGCCAGGGCCACCTCGGGCCAGGTCGCTGGCGGCTTTTCAGGGTCCAAGCCGGCGGCCTTGAAGGCGTCTTTGTTGTAGTGAAAGACCGGCGTTGAGCTGTTGAACGGCAGGCTCAGCATCTGCCCGTTGGGCGCGGTGTAGTAACCGGCCACCGCAGGCACATAGGCTTTGGGATCGAATTTGATACCCGCATCGCTCATGATCTGGCCCACTGGCACGATCGCGCCCTTGCTGGCCATCATGGTGGCGGTGCCGACCTCAAATACCTGCAGCACATGCGGCGCATTGCCCGAGCGAAAGGCAGCGATGGCGGCCGTCATTGATTCGTCGTAGCTGCCCTTAAAGGTCGGCACGATCTTGTACTGGGTCTGGCTGGCGTTGAAGTCCTTGGCCAGGTCGTTGACCCATTCGCCCAGGGCACCACCCATCGAGTGCCACCATCGCACTTCGGTCTGGGCATGGGCCGGCAGGCTGGCGAGGGCTGTGAGCGCCAGGGCGGCGGCGAGCGGTCGGATGCGAAGGGTCGTCATAAAAACTCCTGTGGTAACCAAAACAAAGCTTGAGCATGTGCTCGCGGCGTGACGGATGCATTGCACTTGTGTTTCCAAGCTGTGACAACCGGGGTTTCCATGAGCGCTGCGCGCGTATATTGCACTGCGGTAGGCTGAATCGTTTGTTGTTGGTTGGCGCCAAGTCCCCTCATGAACGCTCTCACGCCTCTTTCGCTGCTCGAAACGCCCGCCACCGACTCGCAGCACTTGGGCGATATTCCGTACAACTACACCTCGCTTTCCGACCGCGAAATTGTGTTGCAATTGCTCTGAGAGTGCGCTCGGGCGCTGCTCGATGAGCTGCGCGGCGAGCGCTGCACCGGTCGCTTGGCGCGGATGTTGTACGAGGTGTTGGGCGATACCTGGGTGGTGCAGCGCAATCCCCACCTCCAGGACGATCTGCTGGACAACCCGAAGCGCCGCGCGGCGCTGATGCACGCCTTGCACCACCGCCTGGCTGAGGTGCAAAAGCGCTGCACGCCAGAAGTCGATGTGGCGCGCGATGCCCGCGTGAGCGGGTCATTGGCCTTGGCAGCAGTGGCAGTCAACGGGTTTGCGCAATCGTTTGAGCATATCGCCGCATGGCGCCAGCGCGCAACCCGGCTGCTGCGGCGCCTGAGCGCCAAAGACAACATCAAATTCGACGGCCCCTCGAGCGTCTCCCATGTGACCGACGCCACCGACTGGCGGGTCGAATATATGTTGGCGGATCTCGCGCTCGACACCGAAATCGAGATGGCTGGGCTGGTGCAAGCTTGTTTTGAGCTGGACTTGACCACCATCCCGCGCGGCGGTGGCACCGGCTACACCGGCGGCGCGATCCCGCTGACCTGCAAGAGTGCGGTGATCAACACCGAAAAGCTGGAGGCCACGTCCGATCTGGAGTGGGTCAAGGTGCCGGGCCACGAGCAGCCACTGCCAACCGTTTGGACCGAAGCGGGTGTGGTCACGCAGCGGGTGGCCGACGCCGCTGAGCGCGGTGGTCATGCGTTTGCTGTGGATCCGACCAGCGCGGAGGCCTCGTGCATCGGCGGCAACATCGCGATGAACGCCGGCAACAAAAAGGCCGTTCTCTGTGGCCCGGCCCTGGACAACCTGGTGAGCTGGCGCGTGGCCGCGCCGCAAGCCGAGTGGCTGGAATTCAACCGGCTGGATCACAACCTGGGCAAGATCCACGACGCGCCTGCGGCCACCTTCGAGCTCAATTGTTTCAAAGCCGACGCCAAGACGCTGCTGCGTACCGGGCAGCTTGCGATCCCTGGCAAAAGCTTCTACAAGGAAGGCCTGAGCAAGGCCGTGCCCGACATGTTTCTGAACGGCCTGCCAGGCATTCAAAAAGAAGGCTGCGAAGGCCTGATCACCAGTGCGCGCTGGCCCATGTACCGCATGCCTGAGCATGAGCGCACCGTCTGCCTGGAGGCTTTGGCAACCCGAAAGATGGCGAGCTGTCGATTGTTGAGATCAAAGACTTCATGTTTGCCGAGCAGAAACGCTTGGGCGCGCTGCTGGCAGGCCTGGAGCACCTGGACGACCGCTATCTGAAAGCGGTGGGATACACCACCAAGAGCAAAAAAGGCAACGGTGGCCTGCCGAAAATGCTGCTGATTGGCGACACTGTGGGCGACCACGCCGACGCTGTGGCGCGCACCACCAGCGAGATGATCCGGATCGCCAATTCGCGCAGCGGTGAAGGGCCTAGCGCCATCAGCCCTGAGGCGCACAAGAAATTCTGGCTCGACCGCAAGCGCACGGCAGCCGTCAGCAAGCACACCAAAGCCTCCAAAATCAACAAAATGTGGTGATCCTGCTACCGCGAATGGACGAGTGCACCGAGGGCATTGAGCGCATCGTCATTGCGCTTTCCTTGGCCAACAAAATCCGCTTGGGCGAGGCGCTGGAACATTTCTTCGCCCGTGGCAACCTGCCGCTGAGCAAGGCCGACGACGCAGCCAACATCCCGAGCGCCGAGCTGTTGGGCGATCGGCTGCAACAGGTGCTGGCATTGGGCACGCGAGGTGCGCACGCTCTGGTCGTCTTGGCTGCGCAATCTGTCCCGCTTTTTCCTGAGCCACAAGACCACACGCTGCGCGCCACCTGGAAGGCACAAGTACGCACGCCACTGCAGCAGACTTTCAGTGGCTCGGCGTTTGCGCCCCTGCTGCCCGAGTGCCAGGCGATTCATCAGCGCCTACCCAAGGGTCGGGTTTGGGCGGCGCTGCACAGGCACGCTGACGACAGCAATGTGCACACCAACCTGCCGCTCAACAGCGACGACCACGAAATGCTGCAGATCGCTCACAAGGCCGTGGCGCGCAGCCTGGATGATGTGATTTCCGGCGAGCACGGCATTGGCATCACCAAGCTGGAGTTTCTGACCGACGCTGAGTTGCAGCCGTTTGCCGATTGCAAGGCCCCGGTCGATCCCGAAGGTCGCTTCAACAAAGGGAAGCTGCTGAGGGCCAAGCCTGACGATACTGAGGTCAGGCGGGCCGACTTGGCTCAAGCCTACACGTCCAGTTTTGGGTTGATAGGCCATGGGTCGCTGGTCATGCAGCAGAGCGATATTGGTGCCATTGCCGACTCGGTCAAAAACTGCCTGCGCTGTGGCAAGTGCAAACCGGTTTGCGCCACCCATGTGCCGCGCGCCAACCTGCTGTATTCGCCGCGCGACAAAACCCTGGCCACCTCGCTGCTGGTGGAGGCCTTTCTGTACGGAGAGCAGACGCGTCGCGGCATCAGCGTGAAGCACTGGAAAAAGTTTAAAGACGTGGCCGACTCACTGCACCG
>Ga0105055_10006997_pt1 | contig 15196 bp, 15 predicted proteins | sample BON03_FD_78090 | JGI IMG/M metagenome (GOLD analysis project Ga0105055, IMG submission 78090) | Freshwater microbial communities from Lake Bonney liftoff mats and glacier meltwater in Antarctica - BON-03 | ecosystem: Environmental > Aquatic > Freshwater > Ice > Glacier meltwater | place: Lake...
GAGCGAAGTCGAAGGGTTCAGCTCATTGTATTCGTACCTACAGAAATCATTGTTTCCGTTTTTCTTTGTCGCTCACCACAAGATGATTTCGCAATCCTGCAGCACAAAGTGGTTTAATGACTATTCCTGAAAATCGTCACCGAGAGGCCAACTCTCATCTGTTCTAAAGCATTGATAATCGGACTGATTATCATTCAAGTCACACACGGTTTGCAGCTACAAGAAGGTGGCGATTTTCACCACAAATATTGATGCGGAGAACTAAACTTTGATTAACCACAAATGTGTCTGCGTAGCACTGAACCGCCACTTTTGCCAAACCCGTGTTAGCACTTCGCCCTTCTTTTCTGGCGTGATGTTGTCTATTCATTTTCGTCTGCCTTAGTGCGTTGGCTTGGTGGCTCTTTTGCTGTTTTTTGCTTGGCTATGTGCGGTTGGAAAAACTGCAAGTGTGCTACCAAATGCTTTGGTTATTTTAAATAAATTTCATCTCTTACATAAGTGTTATTAAGCCAAAAACAATGTTTCGTATATTCTTTTCCTTTCGTCAATTTGTCTTTGGTCGGCAAAGGATATGTGTCTGCTGCGTTTGTGGCGTGTGGTCTTACGTGTGATACTGAATTGAAAGATTTGTTTGGAAAGTTTGTGTAACGTGTCGTTCCGATTACTGTTTTCACGATTTTACCTTTAGAAACTATTTCTTTTGTCTTTGCCCAAACTTTTTCTGCTTCAAGAATGTCAGCACAAGGCATATTCCAGAACTTAACTTTTCTCAAAACTAATTACTCGTTTTCAAATTGGAAAAACACTAACAAAAATTTATGCTCTAAAATGTCTTTGAAATTCGAGTCGTCCCATTCTTCATTTACAATTTCTTCATATTTGAAATTTGGAAAAGAAATATCTTCTTTGGGTAAATTGTTTTCCTTTAGTCTTACTGTCTTTACAATGATTTCAGCTTTTTCAAACTCTTCAATTTCTTTGTCAAGTTCAATTCCTAAAATTGCTTTTGTAAGGTTGGCGTAAAAACTTTTTGCCGTTGTGTTTAATTCAACTCCTGTAATAGCAATTATTTGGTCAACGGTCTTTCCGTAATAAGGTTTGAATTTGGCAATTACGACCTCTTCAATTGTCAGTTTTTTAGCAACTGCAACGGATGGAATAAGCTTTCCATAAATTCCTGTTGCTTCATTTGCAATTGATGCAATAATATGATTTACATAACCTTGTTTTAGTGAGTATGCTCTCTGTTTTACAGGAATATCGTTAAAAGGTTGCTTTCTTGTTGAGTTGGCATTTGCACCTTTTGTGCAAGCACCTAAATAAAATGTATCTCCTTCCGAAAGTTCGTGTGCTTTTCCATCCGCAATCTTTAGTTTGATTAACTCCCAATCTTTTTTTATAATTTCTAAATCGGTATTTGGAAAATTCCACTCATCAACAAGTTTTATGAGGTAATCAAGAATGCATAAAAACTATAAATATAGTATGTATAAGATACTTATTGTATATAATGATACATATTGTCGGTTGATCAAAGCATACAATATGTATAGTTTTCCCGAATGGTAAATGAAGCACTAATCAAGGAATTTGGTCTAAGAATCAAACACCTCCGTTCTGAAAGTGAATTAAGTCAAGAGAAGCTATCGTTTGCAACTGGTTTTCATAGAACTTACATAGGTATGATTGAAAGAGGGGAAAGAAATATTTCTCTTACCAATATGGCTGTATTCGCGAAAGTATTTGAAATGCCTGTTTCTGAACTTTTAGATTTTACTACAATTAATCCAAAACATTCCTACAAAAAATACGAAATAAAAACCGAAGAATAATGTCAAGAAAACACTCGTTTATTTTGACATTATCCAATAATGTCACCGAAAAAGAAGGCGTGAACTTCCTTATAGAAAACCACACTGGATTCTTTAAAATTGATTTGGCAACAAAAAAGGAATTACTCGATTTGTTGAAAATTGAACATAGATTTTTGCAAGCTTTTGATTTAATTTACTTACCAGATATGGTGGGGAAAGAAGTCAATTCAAGTTTTCTTCAAACTTTTCTAGAAGATATTATTTTGGTAGAGCTAAAAACAACAAAAAAATATTTACCAGAAAATCCCAAAGGCTTCTTTTTTGGCGCAACTGAAAATGAATTCAATTTTGGTAAAATCCTTGGGGATAGATTTCGATTTTGTTTTGTTAGCATGAATGAAAAAGGTTCTTCATTTGCTCTGCAGACAATTGAAGAATTAGAACTTAGAATTAAAAACAAAAGAATTCAATTTCAAATCAATTTATAATTTGGTCAATTGTAAAAAATGAATTTTCAAATTCTTTTATCAACTCGTCTTTTGAATATTTATATCTATCAATAAATTCAATTTTTTGGTTAATATCAAAATAGAAGTAGGATAGTTTCTTTTTATAAAGCAACCACGTTGAATTCAAGAGTCCTTTTCTGTTTGCTAACTGAAAGCCTTTTTGTTGATTATTATCAAGCTCATTTATGATTTCAAGAATGTTCATTTTAGGCTGCTTTTGCGTTAGGGATTGTAGTGGAAATCCTTTTTTGAGGAATGAAAAAAAGATTAGAACGAAAAGCCCGACCCGATAGGGGAACGCCCAAATTAAAAATCATTCCTCCCTCACTGTAATTATATTCAAAGCCTTGTGCGTTGGTTCGCATTTCTTTTTTCGGTCCTTTTAAATAAGCCCATTTGTCAAGGTCATTTTTGTCAATGTAAAATTCTGATGTTACTTCACCATTTTGAATAAGGTCTCTCAATATCGTAAAATTACCCTCATAATTTGGTTGTGTTTTTATTGTTGTAACCAAACCGTTAATCATTACTCCTGTATTTTCAAAAAGTCCTGTTGTTCCACCCTTATTGAAGTTTTCAGAAATTGAAACAATATCACCTTTTAGTTTAAATTCTCTTGGAAATAAAGTATTCTCTGATGTTACGGGAAATGCGTCTGCCAATGTTCCTTCATCCAAAATCCATTCGGTTGGAGTAACTACTTTTAAACTTTCATAAATACTAGTTCCTTCTAGATATGCTAGAATGAAAATTCTTCTTCTTCTTTGTGGCATTCCAAATTCAGCTGCATTTATAACTCTCCATTCAACTGCATACCCTAGTTCGTTCAAACTCTGTAAAATAATTGCAAAGTCTCTTCCTCTTTGACCTGATGGAGAAATAAGAAGTCGATCTACATTTTCAAGGAATAAATACTTTGGTTTGTCTTGTTTCTCTGAAATTATTTTGTGAATACTCCACCATAAAACTCCCTTTTTCCCAATTAGTCCTTTTGAGTTTTTCAAAGTTGTCGCAACAGAATAGTCTTGACAAGGAAAGCCTCCAACCAATAGGTCGTGGTCGGGTATAATTGTAACATCAACTTGAGAAATATCTTCATTACAATGTTCGCCATTAACAAAGCGATTTTCATAAACCAATGATGCGTGTTGCATTTTTGTAGATGGCTCCCATTGATTACTCTAAACTACTTTATAAGGTGATTTGAGAGATTTTTTATATCCTGATGATGCAGATTTTCCATTCCAGCCTTCAAGTCCTAGTCGAAAGCCTCCGACACCTGCAAATAATTCTACTACTTTAATTTCATTTTCCATTGTGAACAGTTTTAAGGTATTTCACTTTTTCCTCTGCAACTTTTAAGATGCTTAAATCTGCTTCTTCGTCAAGAATTTTGTAAGCGATTTGATCACTTAAAAAATCATTCTGCAATTCCTTTTCGTCAACTTTAAAAAAGTCAGCAACTTGCTTGATTATTAGCTTAGTTGGCTGTCTTTCGTTGCGTTCAATCTTTGCAAGTAGTGAAGTGTCAATACTAATTTGTTCTGAAACAAATTTCAAAGTCAAGCCCGCTTCCTCTCTTAGATTTCTAAGATGTTCTCCAAATGATTTTGTCTTCTTAATCGTTTCCATATTGGTCAAATAATGTCCAAAAATAATGATAATATTTTTATGGACAAAAAAAGTCCAAAGAAGTTTTCAACAATGTTTGGGTGGTGGGTGGGCTTGGGTGTGTCGGGCAAAATTAAATGTGCTGTTTTGGGTTGGCTTGTGTTAGGGGAAACAGCTCTTTTAATTTTGTGAAGCGTTGGTATTTTTCTGTTCGTTTGTTGTCGGTAGTGTCGGTCTTTTAGGGTGAGTGCTAACGGTTGTGTTTCTGCAGTGGTGCGCTTCCGAAGCCGCGTCCTGTCCCACGAAACCAAACGTTGAACGAAGATAAAAATTTATAGCTTACACTTCACCGCACCATTGCAGAAACATTTTGTTAGCGCCTGTGCCATCTACCGAAATTTAAAATGATTGCCATGTGTGTTCGTATAGCATTGTAAAAATGTCCTTATTGTCCATTATTTTCTGGTCTTTCCGTCTCTCTAAAAGATTCATTGTATGTTGGTAGTCAGACTCTAATTTTGTAAAAATGTCAACTTGGTCTGTTCTGTTATTTACTACTGCATTTATTATTGAAAATGAAATTAGTTTGCCTACATACCACTCTAAGTGCGACCAGAGATTTGAGTACTCGTTAATAAACTCTCCAGCATGAACAATTCTATTTCTATGAAGATAAATTCTATCAAGTTGAAAGCAGATTGATTCTTCAGATGTCTTAATTCTCTGGATAAGTGATTCAATTGTTTCTCCCGACTTACCTGTAAATTGGTCATTCAGTGCACAGTACTGTTTGCATAACAAGTTTGAGTGGTCTTTTAGTTTATTAAAAGGGTCAGTAATGTCTCCTGGTGCGTACTCATTACATAACCAGTTTGCCCATGTGCTTATGTTATTTGGAGTATACTTCAGGTATCGACTATAGATTCCAAGTCCGTCCAACTTATACTGATTTGCACCATTTACTGCAATCATCCTTTCAACGAAAGAGACTAATTGTCTGGATATTGAACCAATTGATAAAGACTTGGAAACGAAATTTTTAACGTTGTCAATGTCGTTCTCGGAGGTTCTATATGGAATAAGTGTTTCTAGAGATGTCCATAGCAAGGAGAGGGAGTTTTCGATTGACTTAGACCCAAGAGCCAAGTTGTAAAAGTATACCGCTTCATGGATTTCCATAACAATCGGTATATCATCTTCGTATTTATACTTAAATCCCAAATCTGGCGCTAACCTTGCAAGAGTATGTCTAAGTGTGCTGACCCGAGCTGAAATGTTTACTGGGTCAATGTTTATTTTACTTTTATCATAAAGGTGTTTGGTCTTTGAGATTCGCCAATAGACGTTGTCAAAAAAGTCTGTGAAGTAATTAAGTGAAAGACGGTCTTTACTAGATACATAGAACTTTATACCAGCGTCATAAACTCCTCGAAGAAAGTCATGAGGGTCGACTGCGTTTAAAGTCATTTCGATTAATTCCGTGTCAGCATCAATCGTTAAATTTTGATTTTTTAGATAAGGCTTAATGGCAGCAAAGGTTACTACTGACTGTTTTATTATAGATTTATTTAAATTCTCCTTGATGAATTTAAATTCAGGGCTATTCTTTCTATTAATAAATAGAAATTTGAATTCTCTAGTGTCGCCATGAAATCTTCTTATTAGTCTTAAAAAACTTTTTTCTCCTTGTGGTTTTGAAATAGAACTTGAGGTGATGTCACTAATACTTGTAATTGAATATCCACTAAAGAGTAGATACGGAACAAGGCAGTCAATTAATTTGTCTAGAGTAGTAGCATTTCTTAGAAACTGTGGTGACGAAAAGTCGATTACTCTCAGTTCGGTCTCTATTGCCGCTAAGTAGTTCTTCTCAAGTCTACTTTTGTAAATACGGAGATTGAACTGAAGCTTATCTAGTTTATGATTCTCTAAATCAGCATTAGTAAGTCCCTTTATATAGGTTATAATGTCTGGGAAATGATTAACTAGAATGAAATCATTTATGATGCTTGATGTTAGAGTCTTTGACTTTGCTTCGTCAAGTAAACTTTCTAATCGCCTTTTAAATTTTATCTTCTTTTTGACGAGACCAATCATTAGTACCAATTCTTGAATTAGTACGTAGCCATTCGTTGTTTTGTGTCGGTTTGAAATTACTTCTCCACCGTCAACCTGTTGTCTAACTTTTTCAACAAGGTATTTTGACAGGTCTGTATGAGATGTGTCCCAACTAGTTTTTGTACAAATCCACATACTTCATTGTCTTACGTTGAAACTCTATTCTTTTTGATGGCATTGGCGCTAACGGTTTGCAGCTTGGCGTTCGGTTTTTTTTCTTCAAAAAAAACTGACGCTAAGGTGCTGTTATAAGCTGGCCTTCTGTCCTCCGTCCTTGCAAACCATTGTCAATACTACATTTCATTGTCTTTGTCGTGTCGAGTTGCGAGGTTGCCTATTTTTTATTTTCAGAAGGGGAGGAGATTTTTTTTAATACAATTTTGTCTGTGTGGGAAAGGTGAAAGCTCTTTTGCAAGCTTTGGCCTGTGCTTTGGCTTGTGCGGCTTGCAAATGTGCTTACACATGTGCGATGGCTCTTAGTAATACTCCTTGATATAGTCATAAGCCCTATTAAATAAGTCTTCGTCTTTGATTTGATATTTTGTCCAAAGCACTTTGCGCAATTCTCTTTTTACTTCTCTTTCTCCAACTGTTGAGTTTTGCCAACCGTCAAAGCGAACTACTCTAACTATTTCGTCAATGTCGTTTACGATGCGTTCTACGATTGCTGGTGTTGTGTCGGTTTTTAATTCAAGGAACAATTCTGTCAATGCAGCCTTTGCATTTTTCTGTTCTGTTTCAGGTTCTGTTCCTTTCTCGGCTTGCAATGTTTCCTTTGCTAACTGACAAAGTTCTTTTATGAATTCAATGGAATTTATTAATCCCTTTTCTGCTCTGTCTCGAACTGCTTCTAATCTTTCGCTGAGTCTTTTAAAAATTGGATTGTTGCCGTGTTTGTTTAAGCGACTGATAAGAATTTTCAAAACCTTCTCTGCTTGTTTCGGGTCTTTCTTATTCATCAAATCGTCAATCACTTCGGCATCTAGAATCATTTCTTCCATGTCGTGATTGATGCCCGAAACATGAATGTGCTCATGTATGAGTGCTGTGGTCTGTGCACCTAATGCATGCCACAACAATCTGCCGTTGTCGTCTGATGCTGGTTTTACCGAAGTATAAACCTGCGACAACCATTTGTAATCTTTTTCAAATTGATTTAATACTGGGTCAGGCGATAATGCTTCCCATAATTTTGTTAGGCTGCTGAAATCTTTTGCAAATGCATCTCTCTTTTCATTGGTGTTGATGCAATCTTGTGCTTTTGACAATCCTTCAAAACCTGAAATGGTTCTGTCAACACCTACAAAATGTGCCAAACATTTTTCCATCCATTCAGGCAATTTGTCTTTCAACACTTGCAAGTTGGTGATAACCAATTTTACACTTTCCTCGTCAAATGCAAGTGCTTTAGCTGTGTCGTCAAACACGCCAAAGTAATCTACAATTCTGCCGAATGTTTTATTTGGGAACAAACGATTGGTTCTGCAAATGGCTTGTAAAAGTGTATGGTCTTTCAGCGATTTATCCAAATACATGGTTTGCAAAATAGGTGCATCAAAACCTGTCAATAGTTTCGCAGTTACAATCAAGAATTTCAATGGAGAATCAGCATCGTTGAATTTCTCAATTACTTTTTCTTGCTTGTCTTTATCCATTGCATACTTCTGTTTGAAATCAAAATCATCATTGGAAGATGAACTGATAACAACTTCGCTTGCTTCAGGATTTATTAAAAGGTCTAAAGCTTGTTTGTATTGCACGCAAGCTTCACGGTCTGGCGTTACAATCATTGCTTTTAAACCTTCGGGTTCAACGTGTGCTTTGAAATGTTCTATAATGTCGGCAACAATTGTTTTTACTCGTTCTGGCGACTTTAAGAAAACAGCCATGTTTGCCGCTTTCTGACTGAGTTTGTTTCTATCTTCCTCACTCAGATCGTTGGCCATTTCTTTAAAAGCTATGTCTAAACTTTCCTTGTCGATATGATAATTCGGTAATCGCGGTTCAAAGTGTAAAGGCAGCGTTGCATTGTCTCTGATACTTTCTTGAAAAGTATATCGGCTCATATAACCACCGCTGTCTTGCTCGGCACCAAAAGCCCAAAATGTGTTTTTATCTGCTTTGTTTATTGGTGTTCCGGTTAAACCAAACAGAAAAGCATTGGGTAAAGCGTTTCGCATCTTTCTTCCCAAATCACCTTCTTGTGTTCTATGAGCTTCATCCACCATCACAATAATGTTGTCCCGCTTGTTCATATCGGGATAAGCATCTTTGAATTTGTGCACCATCGTAATGATGATTTTACGAGTGTCTTGTTCCAATAGCTTGTGTAGCTCTTTAATGCTATCGGTAGTAATCATGTTGGGCACTTCGGCTGTGTTAAAGGTGGCGGTGATTTGTGTGTCTAAATCCACTCTGTCCACTACAATTATTACGGTTGGATTATTAAGTTCTTGTTGCTTCCGCAATTTTTGTGCAGCAAACAACATCAACAATGATTTTCCCGAACCTTGAAAATGCCAAATCAATCCTTTCTTTATTTCTCCGTCTTTTACCCGTTGCACAATGGCATTGGCACCTTCGTATTGCTGATAGCGGCAAACTACTTTTATTTTTTTCTTCTTGCTGTTGGTTGCATATACGGTGTAATACTGCAAAATATCCAACAGGGTAGAAGGCTTTAACAGATGCGTTAATTGTTTGGCTACATCTTGCAAGCCAATGAAATAACTTAGTTCGTCTTTTTGATGACGGCTTGTTTTATTATTTAAGGGTGTCATCGAACCCTCAGCTTCATCATTAAAAAATTCAATTGGAAAGCTTCGGGTTTCATCTTCCAATCTCCAGGGAGCCCAAAACTCTAAAGGAGTTCTTACGCCACCAATAAATATTTCTTTGCCTTCGGTAGCGAATGAAAATACATTTGGAACAAACAATTGCGGAACCGAATTTTCATACACCACATTAATATCGTGTGCACCATCAAACCAAGTAACCGCAGGACGAACAGGTGTTTTAGCTTCGCCTATTACCAACGGAATTCCGTTGACGAATAGTACGATGTCGGGAATTTTAGTTTCTCTGGCTCTTATTTTATACTGATTGCAAAGAACGAAACTGTTGTTCTTTAAAACTTCAAAATCTATTAAACGAATGGCAACATGTTCATTGTTTTTGCCAATAGGAAGTGTTATTTCATTGCGAAGCCATTTTGCAAATTCTTCGTTGGCTCTTACCAAACCAACATTGTTTACGGTAATGAGAATTGCTCTAAGTTTATGAATAACTTCTTCGGCTCTTTCAGGATTGGCAGCAATATCAGGATTGAGACGGCAAAGGGCTTCTTTCAATTCTTTTTCTACAAATACTTCGGTAATATCCCGTTGCAGTAAATCGGCTTGAATGTATTTCCATTTTACGGTATCATATTCTACTTCATCTTCCTTTACTATATTTCCATGCACAGCATTTAGGTTCACACCAGTGAGTTGATGTATGATAAAATGTTCTACGGTATTTTGTTCGTTAAATGCCATTATTTCTTCTTTTTGTTTTTATCCGGCAAACTCAAAATAGATTTTGCATTTAATGCACTTACCACTTTTTTGCCGGTTTTTGCTTCCAATTCCTTCCTTGCCACTTTTGCCACATTGCCGCCTTGTTTTGCCACTTTCTTGCTTTCTTCAAAATCTTTGGGGTTCACTGCTTCTGAAATATCCTTGGTTGAAGCTTCTGCCAACATATTTAATATCAGTTCAGTGTTGGTCATGTTGTCCCGTAGGTTTTCCTTTTTCAAACCTTTCAGCACTTTGTATTCTTTAGTGGTTTTATCTGCCCAAGCTTTGGTGATAATATCAGTAAGAGTGGCAAACTGAACGCCTTCTTTCAGCCCACGCTTTTTCCATTCATCGGTCAACTCTTTGCGTATCTCAATGCTTTTGAGCCGCTGGTTAATCCAGTTTTCGGAGTAACCCAATTTCAGGTATTGTTCCAAAGCCCTGTCAATACTTAGTTCGGGGTCTTGCATTTCGTCTAATCTCTCTGAAGCCACCTGTGCCAGCCATAGTTTAAAAGGTTCTGCTTTGGGAGATGGGATAGACTGTATCAATCGAAAAAGCTGTTCGGTATCGGCCACATCGGTAAGGTAAAACTTACCGTCTGCCGATTGCATTTTCAGTTGACTACAATTTGTAGCCAACTGACTTCCTTCAGCTTTTAGCCGTGTTTTTAAAACACTCCAATATTTTCTCGGATTTGGACTATCCGTCAACACAGCAACCACATCTACAATGGACAAATACCATTTCTCCTGCTCCGCATCCCAAAGCGTTCTTACTTTTTTGTCTTCAAATATTTTTAATTCGTTTTCCTTTGTCATTTGTCTGAACTATGATTTATTTGATTCCGGTGATTTGAATTTCTTGTTCGTAAGTCTCTTGAAATTCAAACTTGTTTCTCCAAAGTTTATGAGCAAGCCTATTTCAAGGTTGTAGGCTTCCAGATAATTTATCGCCTGGGCAAAGTGAACATCTTCTAATTTAGAGATTGCTTTTAACTCGACTGAGATAACGCCTTCAACCAAAAAATCTACTCTTCTTGTTCCAATTTGTGCTTCACGGTAAAATATGGGCATCTCAAATTCTCTTGAAAAGGAAATGCCTTCAATACCCATTTCAATTTCTAATGCCCGTTGATAAATGACTTCCTGAAAACCATTACCCAATGTTTTATGCACTGTCATAGCACAACCAATTATTTTGGAGGTTAATTCAGAATATTTGTATTGTTCGTTTATCATAATATTTTGTCTTAACTGTGATTTGTTTGATTCCTTTGATTTTCATGATTAATCACAAAAATCATAGTTCAGACATTTTACCCCAATATTTCATTCAACAATTTCTGCTTCAAATGCTTCAATGTTGTTTTTTGTTGTTTGAGTTGTTCCATTGTTTCATCAAATTGTTTGAAAAGGGAAATCAACTCTTTTTGCTTTTCTTTCTTTGGCAGAATAAATTCCTGCACCGCCAAGGTTTTGTTTTTGATGGTTGGCGAAAGTGAACCTTCTGAAATCTGGACTGCTCTACTCATAAATACATCACTTTGCATAAAGTAAGGCAGAAACTCCTTTTCAATATGCTTTTCATTTGCTCGTAATATCATGCTGTGTGCCGAAGCAATGCCATCAAAATGAGAAACAGCTACTTTACGCAAATAGGCTCTTCGTTTTCCGAAAATAATGTCGCCTTTGTATATTTTTAGTTTTGTTCCAATTACATCATCAGGCGTGCCGGTTCTTTCAATTTTTAAATTATCTGCATCCAAATGTTCTAAGCCAACGTAGAAGGTTAGTTCTGTTTTCTTCGGTTCTACTCTTTCTGAAATATTGGTTGCTACTTTTTCAAACCTTACTTTTTCAAAATCTTTCTCTTTTAAATGATTACCAAACTGTTTCCTCTCGCTGAATAAATCTTTGAGCAATTTGTTTTTCAAGTTCAATAAATTCTTCTCCTGCAAATCCACCTGCTCCATAGCCGTTTCTATACTTTGAAACAATACGGCTATTTGTTTTTGTTCTTCGAGTGGGGGAAGGGGGATTGAAAATCCTTCAATATCTGAAAATTTCAAATTTTGAATATTTGTTCCAGCTCTTTGTTTTTGAATGAATGTTGTAAATCTTTCTGAAAGAAAAATATTGAAAAGTAAATTCGGATTAATTTCTTTCTCAAGTGGTCTAATAATTCCCATAAAACCACCAGCATAATAACCAGTGTCTTCTTTTGCAAATGCAACCTTGCCAATATGGTCAAGACTTCCGCTTGCTGTGCATATTAACACATCATTCTTTTTCAGTTTTTGACTTTCCTTTACTTTAGATTCTCTTCGGATTAATCTTAGATTTTCAAAATTCAATTTGCTCGTATCTGCATTGATATTATTTGCTCTAAGAATACCAATGCCATCAAAATCAACTTCGTCCTTTGTTGAATAAGTAACTCCTCTCTGAAATTCACAACAGTCAGATAAACTTGTCTTATCCCATATTTCTTTTTTCAACTTAATCATGCTTCAATTCCGATTTTATTAAGTTGAGTAAATAAGTTGTCCAATGAAATACTGATTTGTTTTTGTTCTGCTTTTACTTGAGTAATTAAATCTTGCGTATTGTGTTCATTGGTATTAGCGGCTTGTTTTACAAATAACTGCAAACTCATATTGCCATTATTTTCTAAAACATCTTTGTTGCTAACAATCGAAACAAAACCTTCAATTTCTTTAAACTTCCAATATCCTTCGCTTATCTTTTTTATGTGTTGTGGTTCGAGCCAAGCATTGGTGCGTTCTATTCGCAATTCCTCTTTGGCATCAATAAAAATAATCTTGCCTTTGCGTTCTTTTGGTTTTTTCATGCGGCATACCAACAAACAACTTTCCATGCTGCTATTGTAAAACAGGTTTTTACCGAGGCCTATTACGGCATCTACATAATCTTCTTCAATCATGCGTTTACGTATGCCGGCTTCGCTATCTCTAAACAATACGCCATGCGGCCACAATACCACAGAGCGTCCGGTATCGGGGTTCAGGCTTTTCATAATATGCTGTTGAAAAGCATAGTCGGCACATCCTTGCGGTGGTGTTCCCCAAATATTGCGTCCAAAGGGGTCGTTCATCCATTTTGCCTGGCTCCACTTTTTTACACTGTAAGGCGGGTTAGCCATTATTACATCAAACTTTTTTAGTTCGTCATTTTCCAATATCTGCGGGCTGTCTAAGGTATCCCCCTGCACAATCAAAAACTCATCTACATTGTGCATAAACATATTAATACGGGCAATGGCGGAGGTAATCAGGTTTAGTTCCTGTCCGTATAGTTTTAGTGTGCGGTATTCTCTGCCCTGTGCTTTTAAATGCAAGGCTGCACTTAGTAATATGCCACCGCTGCCGCAGGTAGGGTCGTAAATGCTTTCGCTGCTTTTTGGGTCGGTAATTTGCGTCATCAGTTTTACGACCGTTCGGTTGGTGTAAAACTCGGCTGCGGTATGGCCGCTATCATCAGCAAATTTCTTAATCAGGTATTCGTAACCTTCGCCCATTATATCATGCGGCACCTGGTCAACAGTGAGTTTCAATTTGCTAAAATGCTCAATAAGGTCCAGCATTTTTTCGTCACTCATTCTGCGTTTGTTGGTCCATTGAGCATCGCCAAACACATCATGCAGCATTTCAAAGTTGGCTTTCTCAATGCCGTTCAAGGCTTTTTGCAGATAAGCACCTACATCAATGGTTTTTTTTCTTACATCTTCCCAATGGCAACCTTTGGGTATTTGAAAACGGTGGTTTTCGGCAAACTCGGCATAGCTTAAATCATTATCACTTTCTTGCAACGCTGTTTGGTATTCTTCATCCCACAAATCACTTACACGTTTAAAAAAAAGTAAAGGGAAAATATATTGTTTAAAGTCGGCAGCATCAATCATTCCACGCAGAATGTTGGCGGCTCCCCAGAGATAATCTTCTAATTGTTTTTGTGTCATTTTCTATTCTTAAAATTCTTTGGTAAAGTTAGTTTTATATTGGTAAAAAAGGTCCTTAGTGCGTTGGCAAGAAGTGGCTCTTTTGGTTTTGCGAAGAGTCGGCCTGTGTGTCGAGCAAAACCAAATGTGCCACTTGTGCGGCTGGCTAAAATTGAATTAAAAAAAATGTGCGGTGGGAAAAATAAAAAATACAGAAGGGTCGGCAATGAGTGTCGGCTCAATTGTTGTCCAGTTGCAATATGGTCTGTATGTCGTTGGTCACCTGTCAAAATTAGCGTTTCATTTTATGTTTATAGTCGTCAGTTTGGTCGTTGTTGTGTCGTCTGTTAGGCTTGCTTGTAACGGTTTGCAGCTACAAGAAGTTGGCGATTTCGGAGCACTAAACTGTCTGCCACCACAAAATTTGATACGAAGCACAAAGCTTCATTTAACCACTGAACCGACAATTTCTTGTAGGTGCTGTTGGGCGTTAGTCATTTTTCCGTGCTACATTAATTTCAATGTCAACTGGTCGCATTTTTCTTGGTATTTCTCTTGTTATTTGAATAAGTAGTTTACTATAAAAGTCAAAAAATACACTTGGTTTACTGAAATCGTGTTCAGGATAATATTTTACGTTCATATTAAATATCTCGTTTAAAATGTCTTCGTCAATGTCTCGCAAATCAAGTTTCTGAACTTTATCATCTTGTCGTCTGTAAATATGAAGTAAGTCGCAAGTGTAAGTTTGAAAGTCATTGTAGTAGGTTATTGAAATACTGTCACTTTCGCTTGCCATTGGCATATCTTCTTCAGTATCTAACCAGATTTTCTTTGCTCTTGTGTAATTTGCTTTTCTTGAATTAATAGTAAATAGTCGGTCAAAGTTTGTTGTATAAAGTGCAAAAATGTCAAGTAATTGTTTTGGTATTTCACTTTTTGAATAGCTAAACAAAAAATGAAAAGTGGTTGAATAGAAGCGAAGATTGTCGCCTATTTCTATAATAAAAAAGAGTGTATAGAAATGAAGCAATGTTCTTTTCTCCTTAATTGGAAGACCTTGTTCTTCAAATAATTTATCAAATTCAGACTTGTCTTCATAGTGTTTTAAGAAGTCATAAAGTTGTCCTTTTGTTAGATTTATTTCCATTGTTTTTGTCTTTCTATGATTACGCCCAACGTTTTGGCGCTTGGCGAAGAAGCGGATTTAGAAGCACTAAACTGTCTGCCAGCACTGAACTTGATACGAAATACAAAACTTCATTTAAGCACTGAACCCGCTTTTTTGCCAAACGCCTGTTAGCGGTTAGGCGTTCTTTAATGTCCCTTGTTCTCAGTTAAATTTGAGATTTACTTTTTAGTCAATAGGTTCCCACAATTGAACTTTGTTTCCTTCTGCGTCAAGAATATGTACAAATTTACCGTAATCAAATGTTTCAATTTTGTCAACGATAGTTACTCCTTCTTTTTTTAATTCTTCAACAAGTCCTTCCAGGTTTTTTACTCGGTAGTTAATCATAAAGTCCTTGTCAAAGTATTTAGAATTTTCAGCGAAAGGTGTCCATTGTGTCTGTGCTTTTTTTGTACTATCTGGACTTTCATACCATTCAAAAGTCGCACCATA
>Ga0105055_10007005_pt1 | contig 15186 bp, 14 predicted proteins | sample BON03_FD_78090 | JGI IMG/M metagenome (GOLD analysis project Ga0105055, IMG submission 78090) | Freshwater microbial communities from Lake Bonney liftoff mats and glacier meltwater in Antarctica - BON-03 | ecosystem: Environmental > Aquatic > Freshwater > Ice > Glacier meltwater | place: Lake...
CCGGCGCTCACCGGCAGAGGAAAGCTGCCACGCAAGACCCACGGCCACCACGCGAAATCCTGGTTTCGAACCGGCTTCGATGAGGTTCGTCGGCTCTTGCGAAGCGACCCGATGGCCGCGCCCGTTCCATCGGCTTCAATCCCAAAACGACCCGGAGTCGGGTAGCATGGTCGCCCCACGTACCTTTGTTGGGACGGACCCTATCTTGATGGCGCCGCCGCTTTGCTCGCGCAGCATTGCGGCCCAGATTTCGACCGTGTTGCTGAGCGGTGATCCGACCGTCCCGGACATGGCGATGTGGCAGGTTATGCCCTGCGCGTGGGCAGGCCGCAGGATCGCGGGCACCATCAGGACAGCGGCGACGCCTGCTGATCGCTGCAACATGCGGCAGCGGCTGATCCCGGCGGCGTGCCGGTCGTTCTGAGTGTCGGACAATCTTATCCCTCCCTTTGAAACCGCCGGATTTTACTTTTGTTTGGCCACGATCCGCCCCCGCTGGGCCAGCTTGCGTGCCATCCCCCTGCCGTGCGCCCCGGTTTCACGAGCCCCGGCGAACCGCGTTCAGCGCGTCCCACAACCGCGCGGGTGACAGCGGCAAGGCGGGCAGAGCCGCGCCAGCGCCGCGCAACGCATTGGCAACGGCATTGGTGGTGGCCGCCAGCGCGCCGGTGGTTCCGGCCTCGCCCACACCCTTGGTGCCCAACGGGTTGGTGGGCGACGGGCTGTCCTGTGTGATGATGCGCACCGGCGGCATGTCTGCGGCACGGGGCAGCGCATAATCCATCAAACTTGCGCTCAGCAGTTGGCCCGTCTGATCAAACACATGGCCCTCACACAGCGCGTTCCCGATGCCTTGGGCGATGCCGCCGCGCAGCTGACCATCGACCCCGTGATGGGACAACACGCGCCCGGCATCGTCCACCGCAAGGTATCGCAAGACGCGGCATAACCCGCTTGCCGGGTCGATCCGCACCTCAGCAATGTGGCAGCCCGAGGGAAAGGTTTGCACGACCGGTGCTGTACCTGAAATGCGGAACGCGCCGTTGCGCGCGGCACGGTCCAAAGCGGCGGCAAGGGTGCACAAGGTGTGGCCCGCGCCATCGCGGATCGTCTGGGCATCGGCGGTCAGGGTTTCCGGCGGCAGGGCATGGTCGGCGGCAACGTCGTCGATCAGACGCACGATCAGGGCGTCACATGCCACATGCACGGCCGATCCGACTTGCGTGGTCGTGCGCGAAGCGTAGGAACCCGCCGCCTCAAGTACGGCATCGGGCACGCTTTGCGCCAGGGTCAGCGCCGCAGGGGGCAGACCCAGCCGCGCGCCGATCATGTCGCAGAACAACCCGGCGTGATCCTGTCCCGTGCTTTGGCTGGCGGTGGCCAGGGTAACATGCGCCGTGCCGTCACGCAGGGCGATATCAAGGCGCACCTCGTCGCGCGGCGTGGCGCCGCCGCCCGCCACCTCGACGAACAACGCCGCACCGATGCCGCGCAGCAGCCCTTTTTCCGCGTCGGCCTTTGCCCGCGCGCCAAACCCGTCCCAGTCGGCGGCACGGCGCGCCGTGTCGATCAGCGCCGGATAATCGCCGCTGTCATAGCGCGCGCCCAGCGGCGTGGCCCAAGGGAAATCACCCGCCCTGACCGCGTTCAGACGGCGCAGGGTCACCGGGTCTTGCCCGGTCTGCGCCGCCGCCTCGTCGACCAGCCGTTCGATCAGCAGCGCGATGTCGGGCCGCCCCGCGCCGCGATAGGGGCCCATTGGCACGGCGTTGGTGAAAATCAGATCAAACTGCGCCCGGGCGGTTGGAATCCGGTAACAGCCAGTCACGGTCGTCAGCGGATTCTGCACGCTGATGTGGGCGCCGACGGGGTGGACATAGGCGCCCAGATCGGCCTCGATCTGTACTGAAACGGCGGTGAAGCGGTGATTGGCATCCAGCGCCAGACGCCCCGTCAGCCGTGTGCCGCGCCCGTGATAATCGGTGACGAAACCGTCAGTGCGGGTCGCCTGCCAGCGCAGTACGCGCCCGGTGCGCCGCGCGGCTGCCAGCAGCGCGATGGTTTCAGGACGGGCGGCACCGCGCACGCCGAACGCGCCGCCCACACGGTCGGCATGAACCCGCACCGCGCCGGGGGCCACCCCCAGAACGGCGCAAATATCGCGGCGCTGTTCGGCAATACCCTGATGCGGCGCCCAGAGATCGAAACAGCCGGTGATTGCGTCATAGGCGGCGACGGCGGCCATGGGCTCCATCGGGCTGGGCGCGAGACGGGGCAACGCGATGGTGGTTTCGATCACCCGGGCGGCGCTGGCCATGGCGCGATCAACCGCCGCCGCGTCGCCCAGATCGACGCGCGCGGCGCGGTTGCCGGGGGCCTCGGGGTGGATGTCGGGGCCGGTGCGCGCGCCGTCCAACCCGACAATGGCGGGCAGATCGCCGTACTCGGGTGCGAGCGCTTCAACCCCGTCTTGCGCGGCAGCGGACGTTTCGGCCAGAACCATAGCGACAAGCTCGCCCACATGGCGCACATGCGTTTGCGTCAGAACCGGGCGGTGCGGCACGATCAGGGGGCGCCCGTCGACCGTGGGCTGGCGCAGGAACGCCGGGAAATTGCCCAAAGCCCCAAGATCAGACGCAACCAGCACATCGACCACCCCCGGCACCGCCCGCGCGGCGCCGGTATCCAGGGCGGTCAACACCCCATGCGCCCGGTCCGAGCGCAGGAACGCGACATGCAGCGCCCCCTTGGGCGCGATATCGGCGGTATAGCGGGCGGTGCCGCGCAGCGGATCGTTCATCGCTTCAGGCGGAAGAAATCCACCGCAGTGCCTGACAGAACCGCCGCCTGCGCCTGTGCCTCCGGGACCGCCGCGCGCACCAGCGCGACGGGGCCGCCGTCACCCATGTCAAAGGGCCAGTCGCTGCCCATCATCACCCGGTCGGGGCCAGCCAGATCGACAAGCCGCGCCAGTGTAGGGGCGTCGAACACGCAGGTGTCGTACCACATGCGCCGCAGATAGGTTGAGGGCGCATCGCCAATCAGGCGGCGCAACTCGGGGCGGGCCTTCCAGGCGTGATCCATCCGCCCGACGTAATAGGGGAAATACCCGCCGCCATGTGCGATCAGCACCCGCAGGTCGGGATGACGGTCCAGCACACCGCCAAAAATCAGGTGGTTGACGGCGATGATTTCCTCCAGTGGCTGACCGACGACGTTGACCATGAAGAAATCGCTCAACCGCTGGCCATGGCTGAACCCCAGGGGGTGAATTGCCAGCACCGCACCCAGTTCGGCCAGTTTCGCCCAGACCGGAGCAAGCGCGGGGTTCGACAACTCCATGTCATCAGCGCGGCTGTCGATCTGGAACCCGCGCAGGCCCAGTTCCTCGACCGCGCGGGTGGCTTCGCGCACTGCCTCTTGCGGCGCGCTCAGCGGCAGGGTGCCAAGGCCGGCGAACCGCGAAGGCGCGCGCGCCACATGGGCCGCGACGTGATCGTTTTGCGCGCGTGCGAGGCGGGCCAGAAGATCGGCGTCGGCCCAGTAATGCTGTTGGCCGGGGGCGGGGGCGATGATCTGAAAGTCCACGCCCATGGCCGCCATCACCGCGTCACGCGTCGCGGGGTCGTTGAATTTCTTCATCAGAGCGGGGCCTTGGGCGGCATCCACAGCGCGGCTTTCATCCGACATGTCACGTTGATAGGGCACGGCGCCGGGGGGCGGCGGGCCGCCCAGAATGTCGTTCACACCCGGGCACAGGGTGTGGGTGTGGATGTCGATGATCATGGGGCGGCTCTTTCGGGCTGGCGCGTGTGGAAATCAATCTCCTGTTGAAACGCGTCGGCGATGCGCAGCAGCAAAGGCTCGGACCAGGGGCGCCCGACAATCTGACAGGCAATGGGCAGGCCCGCCTCGTCAAAACCGATGGGAAAGGCGATGGCGGGCAGGCCCAGATAGTTGATCGCGCGGGTGTTGCGGGTCAGCGTGCCGATGACGCGCGCCACGTCTTGCGCAGCGCCTTCGGTGGTTTTTGCGATGGTCGGCAGAGGGATCGGGAAGGCCGGCAGCAGGGCCAGATCGGCGCCGCCCATCACGGTTTCGATCCAGTCGCGCGCCAGTGCCCCGCGCCGCATTAGCGCCCCGGCATAGGCGGTGGCGGGATAGCACAGGCCCGGTTCGATCCGGGCGCGCACCTGTGCGGCATAGTCCTGCGGGCGGGTGGTCAGCCAATGGCGGTGCAACGTCGCCGCCTCGACCGCCATGACAAGGTGGGCAAAGGCGTTGGCCGCCGCCATCTCGGGGGCTGTGGTTTCCACTAGCGTGGCCCCCAGCCCGGCAAGGGTGGCGGCGGCATCGTTCAGGGCGGTAGCGATGGTGGCGTCCAATTCGCCTTCATAATACCCGCGTGGTCGTGCCAGGGTCAGGCCGCCGATTTGCCCGGTCAAAGCCGCCTCGTGGTGCAGCACTGGCGCCCAGGCGGTGGTGGGGTCGGCTCGGTCTTCGCCTGCAATCACGTCCATGATCCGCGCGGCATCACGTGCGTTGGTCGCCAGCGGCCCCACGGTATCCAGCGTGGCCGACAGCGCCATGGCGCCCGCGACGCTGACCGCGCCATGGGTCGGTTTCAACCCGGTAAGACCACAGGCCGCCGCCGGGTGGCGCAGCGACCCGCCGGTGTCGGTGCCCAGCGAGGCGGGAATGGCCCGCGCTGCCACGGCAATGCCCGACCCCGAGGACGAGCCGCCGCAGATATGCCCGGGGTTCCAGGGATTGTGCCCGTGGCCGTAATGTTCGTTGTACCCCGTGGGCGACAGCGCGAATTCGGCCATGTGCAGCGTGCCAAGGTCGATGGCCCCTGCCTCGTCCAGCCGGGTCAGTACGCTGGCCGTCGTGTCGGAAACAGCCCCGGCGGCGATGATGCTGCCACAGTGGCTGGCGCGGCCTTTGCGGAAGAACAGATCCTTGTGCGCCATGGGCACGCCAGCCAAAGGGCCCAGCGTTTGGCCCCGCGCACGGGCACGATCCTGCGCCTGGGCCTGTTCCAGCGCCGCATCGGGGTTCAGGGCGGCAATGGCGTTCAGGTTGGCGATGGAGTGCAGCCGGGAAAGAGCCGCAGCGGTCGCCGCCTCGGCGCTGATCTCGCCGCGCGCAAAGGCATCAGCGGTGGCGATCACGCCCAGGGTCGCGCTCATCGCGTCTGCTCCCCTTCGGCCTTGAGAGCGGCGAACCCTTGCGGGCTCGCGTCAAAGGGCAGAGGCGGCAGGGCGTCGATGTTGGCCAGGGTGGCTGCGATCAGGGCGGCGTGACGCTGGCAGGCGTCGTGCTGTGGTTCGGTTCGGTCGATCATGGCGGTCCTCAGAGCAAAAGCAGGGAAATCGCGGGGATGTAGGTGACGATCAGCAGCACCACAATCATCAGGCCGACAAATGGAAGCACGCCCTTCACCGCCTCGGCATAACCGATGCGGAACGTCGTCATCCCGATGAACAGGTTCAGCCCGAAGGGTGGCGTGATCATTCCGATGGACACGTTCACCACGACAACGGCCCCCAGATGGATCGGATCGATCCCGACAGCCATGGCCGATTGATAGACCAGCGGCGCCAGCACGATGATCGCCGAGTTCGGATCGATGAACATGCCCGCAATCAGAAAGGCGACGTTGATCATCGCCAGTAGGGATTCGGGGGCAAACCCGCCAATCGCCTGACTGATCTGCGCCGGATATTGCATCAGCGTCATGAAATAGGTCATTACGGTGCCCGCCGCGATCAGGATCAGCAGAATGGCGATTGTCTGTGCCGAGGCGGCCGAGATCCGTGGCACATCACGCAGCCGCAGCTGTCGATAGATCAGCGTTTCAACGACTATCGCGTATACGCAGGCAAAGGCGGCGGCCTCGGTCGGGGTGGCGGCGCCGGAATAGATGCTGCCCAGCACGATCACCGGCAACCCCAGCGCCCAACCGGCACGGCGCAACGCAATCATCCGCTCGCGCCAGGGGGTCTTGGGCGACTTTCCGATGTTGCGCACCCGGGCATAGACATAGGAATAGACGCCGAGGAACAGTGTAAAAACCGCCCCCGTGGTCAGCCCCGCCAGGAACATGGCGCCCACCGAATTGTTCGTTTCAATGGCGTAGAGGATCATGGCAACGCTGGGCGGCACCAGCATCGCCAGCGTCGAGGCCGACAGGATCAGCCCCACGGCAAAACCGCGGCTATAGCCCTGCCGCACCAGCGACGGGTAAACGATGGGCCCGATCGACACCACCGCAGCTGGGCCGATGCCCGACATGGCGCCAAAGATCGCGCAGGCCCCGGCAGTGGCGATGGCCACGCCGCCGGTGATATGGCCGGTCATCGATTCGGTCAGCGCGACCAGCCGCTTGCCGATCTGCCCGCGCGAAATGATGTCGGCGGCGAAGATGAACAGGGGGATGGCGACAAGCGCGAACCGGTTCACCCCGTCGATCATCCGCTGCGGCAGCACCATCGACGGGATCGGTGGGGCGAAGGCCTCGAACCCCACGATTGTGGCGGCTAGGATCGCCAGAAAGATCGGCGCCGCCATGAGAAGCCCCAGCAGGGCGATGGCGGAAAAGACGATGGCCGGCATGGGCTCAGATCTCCTTGTCGGCGGCGGAGTTTGACGCAACCCCTGCCTCGACGTCGGGGGCCAGCACGTTGGGCAGGTCCGGCAGCCTGTTGGTCAGCGCCTGCAAAATGGTTTCAACACCCGACAGGGTGGCCAGCGATGCGCCCAATGCGGCGGGCAGGAAGAAGAAGTAGCGCGGCACCGGCAATGTCGTGCTGCGCTGGCCTGTGCCCGCCGAGAACGACACCAACTGCCATGCGGTATAGGCCAGAAACCCCATGACCAGCACCACCAACAGCCCGATCAGCCCGCGCATGATGCGTTGAACCCCGGGCGGGGCCAGCAGCATCACGATATCGACGCTGACATGGCCATTGCGCCGCAACAAGGTATAGGTGCCCAGAAAACACAGATACACCATCAGCAGGCGCGCGCCCTCTTCGGCGCCTAGAATGTTGAACGAAAACAGGTATCGCCCAAGCGCATTCAGAAACACGACCGCGGTGATAAGCATCAGCGACAACCCCGCCGTTAAATCGATCACGGTATCGATCCGGTCAAGCAGGCGGCTGGCGGGATGTCGGGGCACTGTGCATCCTTTGGCTGGGGCCTTCCGGTTCGCACCGGGGGTCAGGGTGGGCCCGCCCCTGTGACGGGGCAGGCCGAGGCGTCAGTTGGTGACGCCGGCCTTTTCCATTTCGGCACGGAAGGCATCGAGAATGGCCTGACCCTCGGCGCCGGTCCGCTCAAGATACCACGCCTCGATGCCCGGCAGGGTGGCGTCGCGCATTGCGGCGCGTTCTTCGTCGGTGACTTCGACAACTTCCACACCGGCCTGACGGATCAGTTCAAGGTATTCCTTTTCCTGACGCGCGGTTTCATCGAACGACACCTTGTTGCCGGCGGTCACGGCCTCGTCGATGGCGGTGCGGCAATCGTCGGTCAGCCCCTGCCACCACGCCTTGTTCACCGTCACATACTGATCCAGCGTGCCATGCGACGTCATGGTGACGAACTTCTGCACCTCGTGGAATTTCATGTTGTACGTCGTCGGAATCGGGTTTTCCTGTGCCGCGATCGAGCCGTTCTGCAGCGCGCTGTAGGTTTCCGAGAACGGCATCGTCGTCGGGTTCAGCCCCAGCAGGATCTGCCGCTCGGTCATCAGTTCCGACGGCATGACGCGCGCGATCTTGCCCTCATAGGCGGCAAGGGTGTTCAGCGGTTCGTTCGATGTCCACTGCATGAAACCGGTGTGCCAGATGTCGAGCATCACCAGGCCATACTTGTCGAACGTCTCGGCCAGCATCGCGGTGGCCGCGCCTTGGTGCAGCGCCAGCAGCTTGTCTGTGTCGGTGGGCCAGAAGAACGGGAAATCCAGGATCGCCGAAGTGATGTTGATCGGCGCCATATAGGCGGCGGGCTGCACGCTCATCTCGATGGATCCGAACTGCACGCCTTCGTTGATTTCGGTGAACCCGCCCAGCTGGCCCGACGGAAACACCTGAACGTTGATGTCACAGCGGGCGTCGGCCATCAGCAGTTCTGCCACCTTGTTCGCGCCCTGATCGCGCGGATCGCCCGGCGGCAGCAGGTGCGCGATCTTCATGTTATAGGTCTGCGCGGCGGCGGCACCGGCCCCCAGGATCTGGGCGATCACCAGAACGGTGGCGGCTGTGAGTTTCAGTTTTGCATTTGCATTCATTGTTTTACTCTCCTGTTGGTGTCCGGCACTGCTGTGCCGGTTCGGGCCGGTTTCACGTTATTTTTCGGTCTTGTCGCGTTGCCCTGTGCCAGTCGCACAGCGCGCCGCCGGTGGTGAACATCACGCCTTCGCGCCGCGACAGATGTTCGATCACCTGCCGGAAATACCGTGCGCGGTGCGGCGCGCCCATGATATAGGGGTGCAGCACAAGGGCCATGACCCGGGCCGACCCCTTCGCATCGTCCAGCAGCTGTTCAGCCTGATCAATGGCGCGGTCGCGGTATTCGCGGGCGGGGTGGTGCTGAATCAGCATCATCGCCACATCATTGCATTCCTGGGTATAGGGGATGTTCACGATCTGCCCGTTGCTTGTGCGCAGATCGACGGGCTGATCGTCCAGCACCCAATCGCAGACGTAATCATATCCGGCATCGACCAGATGTTCGGGCGTGTCCCAGGTTTCGGTCAGCCCGGGGCCCAGCCAACCGCGCGGCCGCGTGCCGGTGAAGCGGGTGATCGCCTCGGTCGTCTTGCGGATATCCTCGGGCTCGTCGACGACCTTTTGCATGTTCTGCTGGGTGAAACCGTGGCCGATGAACTCCCACCCGCGCTTGTGCGCGGCCTGCGAAATCGGGGCATAGGTGTTGATGGCCGAGCCGTTGATCGCAAGGCAGGCGGGAATGTTGAAATCGTCGAACACCTTCAACAACCGCCAGAACCCGACGCGGTTGCCATACTCATGCCAGGCCCAGTTCGGCACATCGGGCACTGGCGATCCACCGGCGGGGGGCGTCAGCACGGTGCGCGGCATCGTGCGTTCGGGATCCCATTCTTCGATGTTGACGATCACCCAGACCGCCAACCGCTTGCCATCCGGCAACGACAGGGGCGCGCGCTGCGAAATCGGCGAATAATCCAGCCTCTGGTTGGGCAAAAGGCGGGTCATTCCGGGTCTCCGATGGTGATGGAAAGCGGCGTCAGGCCGTCGGCGCGCGCCTCGATCCGCTGACCGACGCGCAGAGCGCCCACGCCTTCGGGGGTGCCCGTCATGATCAGATCGCCCGGCATCAGACGGTACTGGCGCGACAGGTTCGCCACGATTTCAGCCACCGACCAGATCATGTGATCGGTTTTAGAGTTTTGCCGCATGTCGCCGTCAACCGATAGGGTGATCGCGCGTGTGTCGTGCCCCACATCGCCCGCAGCCGAAAGCGGGCCGATGGGCGCCGAACGGTCAAAGGATTTGCCCATTTCCCAGGGCCAACCCTTTTCGCGGGCGCGAAATTGCAGGTCGCGGCGGGTCAGGTCGATGCCGATGGCATAGAATCCAACATGATCCAGCGCGGTTTCAACCGCGATATCGCGCCCGCCGGTGGTGATGGCGGCGACCAGTTCAACCTCGAACTGCAAGTCGTCGGTCATTGGCGGATAGGGCACGGTTGCGCCGGTTTCGACCAGTGCATCGGTGGGTTTCTGGAAAAAGAACGGCGGATCGCGCGGATCGGCGCCTTCATTCATTTCGCGCACATGGGCGGCATAGTTGCGGCCGACGCAATAAATGCGCCGCACCGCGAACCGGTCGTCGCGCCCTATGATGGCAAGGCTGGTGGTCACGGGTGAACCTTGTGGTCAGCGTTGTACCAATCGTAAATCTCTTCGCCGTTCATGTGCAGTACGCCGTCATGGGCATTGATGTGGCTGTACACCTCTTCAAGGTATTTGATCCGGTGCGGCTGGGCCGAGATATAGGGGTGGATCGCGATGGCCATGATACGCGGGCGCTCGGCCCCCTCCTGCCACAACCGATCAAACTGATCGCAGCATTTCTGCTTCCAATAGCCGGATTCGTGGTGCTGTACGATCATCGTCGGAATATCGTTCAATTCGACCGAATAGGGCAACGTGACAAGCGGGCCATTGTCAGTGGAAATCACGGTGGGTTCGTCGTCATAAACCCAATCGCCGATGTATTTCACGCCCGCTTCGGCCAAAAGCTCGGGCGTGTCATAGGTTTGCGTCAGCCCGGGGCCCAGCCAGCCGACCGAAGGCTTGCCGGTGAATTCGTGCATCGTGTCCATCGAGCGTTTGATCATGCCACGCTGATCCTCGATCTTGTGCATCGGCCCCTGCTCCCAGGCATGGCCCATGAACTCCCACCCGGCATCGCGGGCCTGTTCGGCCACGCGGGTATAATCCTCGATCACGCGGGCGTTGATCGACAGCGTCGGCTTGAGGCCCAGCTTTTCGTAGAGGTCATAAAACCGCCAGACGCCGACCCGCATGCCGTATTCGTGCCATGACCAGTTGGGCACATCGGGCAACAGCACCTGGCCGGTGGGGGCCGGAATCACCTGACGCGCCATCGGCTTGGAAATATCCCACACCTCAAGGTTGACGATGGTCCATACGATGATGCGGTTGTCGCCCGGCAATTTCAAAGGCGGGCGGTCGACGATGGCCGAGAACGGCGCGCGCGAGGATGGGATTCTGTCGCTCATGCGTGGGCTTCCTTCGGCTTGGTGACGTGCCATTCGCTGGCGATGCGGCTGCCGGCATTGCGCAGGATCACCGACATTGGACAGCGCTGTTCCAGCGCCTCGCGCAGGCTGTCCAGCGTTGCCTCGTCGGCATCGGTTTCAGCCTCAAGCGTCAGTCGGATATCGGGAAACGGCACCGGCACGTCGGCCTCGGCGTCGATGCCGCGATGGTCCAGCATGCCTTCGCAATGGATACGCTTGAATTTCAGATTGATGCCCCGCTCGTGGGCAATGCGCCGGGCAATCACGTTGGTGCAGGCGACCAGTGCGCCCAGCATGGTTTCCAGCGGCGTTGGCCCCACGTCGGTGCCGTGGCGATAGGGCGGTTCGTCAATCACGAAGGCATGGTTGCGCATGCGCACTTCGGTCAGGCTCATCGTCGGGCAGTGCCCTTCGACGGTAACGCGGATCAGGGGTTTCGTGCGGATGTTCATTGTATCTCGGTTCTCCAAAAGGGCAGTCCGGCGGTCAGGATCTGCGCCAAGGGTATGTAGAACAGGCGCGCGCCCCGGGCCTGCCAATCGCGCGCCGTATCGCGTGTTACGGGCAGGCCGAAGGGCATGTTGTGCGCCAGCAGGCGGGCGGCGATGTCATTTACCGCGGCTTTCACTTCGGGGTGGTCGGGCTGGCCCGGGTGCTCCATGGACGCGGCCAGATCGTTAGGGCCGATCAGCACCGTGTCAACACATGGATGGGTCGCAATCGCGTCCAGCGCTTCGTGGCCTGCCACGCTTTCGATCTGGGCAATCAGGGCGGTGCGCGGGGCGGTTGCGGCATGTATGGCCAGGATTTGACCCAAGGCACCGCATTGCGCGGCGCTTTCCACCTGCGGCACGACCAGCGCGTCGATCCGGCAATCAAGATAGCGCACGATGTCCCCCGCCGCGTCGGTTTCGGTACGCAGCAGCGTGGTCAGCCCCGCAGCGCGGGCAGCGCGCGCCATCTGCGCGGCCTCAGAGATACCAATTGCAGTGCGTTCGCAATCGATGAACAGGGCCGCGTCGGTGTGCCGCGCCAGGGCATCGCCCACCGTCAGTCCCGGGCCGCCCGGGTTCACCGCAAAAAGCGGAATATCACCGCTCAGCCGCTGGCGCAGCTCCCCCATTTGACGAGTCCCCCTGTTTGCCAAGCCGCTTGACACCCAGACAGGCGCCGACCCATGACGTTCAAACTGTGCACAATTATGATCGTCGCTGTCAATAACTTACCGGACCATTGAGCACTCCCTGTCAGGGGTCTATATTTTATGGTTATATATCATATTCTTGCCCTCTTATTGCCTGCGGCGTTCGAATCTGGCTTTTCAAGCTGTCGAATAATTGTGCGCGATTTGGCCCGTTCTGTTATGTTGAACGCGACAGCACAGCACGGATGCCCACCATGGAAGACGCCTTTGACACTGCCGATTCGCTGGACCAGGGGCGCCAGGGGCCACGCTCGATGCAGGTGGCGGATCGGCTGCGCGAAAGCATTCTGGCCGGTGATATTGGCGCTGGCGAACGGGTGAACGAGGCCCGGCTGAGCCTGCGGTTGGGCGTGTCGCGCACGCCGACGCGCGCCGCGCTGCATGCGCTGGCTGCCGAGGGGCTGCTGGATTATGAAACCAACCGCGGTTTCACGGTGCGCAGCTATTCCGACGCAAGCATCGTCGAAGCCTTTGAAATCCGCGCCGTGCTGGAGGGGTTGGCCTGTCGGCTGGCCGCCGAACGGGCACCGGATGCCACGATCACTGCCGCCTTTAACCACGCCCTTGCCGAGGGCGACGCCATTGTCGAGGCGTTTCGCGGCACCCAGGAACAGATGGAGGCCTATCGCCGGATGAACATCGCGTTTCACAGTGCGGTAATTACGGCAGCCGAAAACCAGATGCTTGAGGACACCTTGCGCCTGGCCCTGGCCCGCCCGGCCAGCAGCCTGCGCAACATCGTGTCGTTCACCCAAACCCAGGTCAGGCGGCGCCATGACGACCATCACCGCATTTTCGATGCGATCCTAGGCGGCGAGGGGTGGCGCGCCGAACTGCTGATGCGCGAACATGTCACCAGCATCCAGTCGAGCCGGGCCATGTCGCGCGGCACACCCTGAGTGCGGGATCGCGCCAAGGGCCCTCACTGCGTCGGCCGTGCAATCCGGCGCCCCACTGTAAGCCCACTGATTTTGTTGACAATACTTTCAGCATCAATGCCGAAATGCCGGTAAAGATCGCCGATGGTTCCGGTCTGGCCAAAATGTTCAACCCCCAGCGGGATCGTGCGGTGCCCGATGACCGACCCAAGCCATGACAAAGTAGCGGGATGCCCGTCAATCACCGTGACAAGCCGGCAATGCGTTGGCAAATCCTGCATCAACCGCTCGACATGGCTGATCGCGGTGCTTTGGCCCCGTGCCCGGGCCCTTTGCGCAGCGCTCCAGCCCGCGTTCAAACGGTCAGCCGATGTCACCGCCAGAACCCCCACATCGCGGCGATGTTCGGCCAGGGCACCGGCGGCGCGTATCGCCTGTGGCGCGATTGCACCCTGATAGGCGATCACCACTTCGCAGTTCGGCCCCGGTTTGCGCAGCCAATAGGCCCCGTCGATGGCGCCCTGCCGCCAATCAGCGTCGGGCCTTTTGCCAGGTTGCTCGATTGGGTTTGTCGACAGCCGCAGATACACCGACCCGCCGGTTTCATCGCGCAGCCATGTGCGCTCATCAGGGTCGCCCGAACCGTCGCGCTGAAGATAATCGAACGCCCAGGCCGTGATCACCAACAATTCATCAGCAAAGGCGGGTTCGAATGCGGCAAGGCCGTCCTGGCTGATCCCGATGAGGGGGGTGCCGATGGATTGATGCGCGCCGCCCTCGGGGGCAAGCGTGACGCCCGAGGGCGTGCCGACGACGATAAAGCGGGCATCCTGATAACAGGCGTAATTCAATGCATCGAGGCCGCGCATGACAAACGGATCGTACAGCGTGCCAATGGGGATCAGCCGCTTGCCGAACAGCGAATGCGACAGACCAGCCGCCCCCAGCAGCAAAAACAGGTTCATCTCGGCGATGCCCAGTTCGATATGCTGCCCCTTGGGCGTAAATTCCCATTTCGCGGTTGACGGGATGCGGTGTTCGATGAACGCATCGGCCTGTTCGCGGCGTGAAAACAGCTTGCGGCGGTTCACCCAGGGGCCAAGGTTGGTGGTGCCGGTCACATCAGGCGAGGTGGTGACGATGCGCGCCGCCAGATCGCTTTGGCCCTTTGACAGATCGTCAAGGATCTTGCCAAAGGCCATCTGAGTGGAAATTTCAGTGTCGGACGAAAAGGTGATTTCGGGCACCGGCAGAATGGCATCGGAAAACCGACGCCTGCCCTTGGCAAAGAAAGGCACCCGGTCAAGAAACCCCTGCAACGCCGTCTTGTCGTCGACGGCGGCGAATTTGTCCCATTCCTGCCCCTCTGGCACGCCCATATTCGCCTGCCAACCGGCCATCTGCGCCTTTGTCATCAGCCCGCCGTGGTTGTCCTTGTGCCCTGCAATGGGCGTGCCCCAGCCCTTGATCGTATAGGCCAGAAAACAGGTCGGGCGGTCGTCGGTGACATTGGCGAACACGTCGGCCATGGTGACCACGCAGTTGCCCCCCAGGTTTTCCATCAGCGCGCCCAGTTCCGTATCGCTGCGCCGTTCGATCAGCGCCGAAACTGCGCCCTGATCGCCCAGATCGTCCATCAGACGTTTGCGCCACACGGCACCCCCCTGATAGGTCAGCGCCGAGTATTGCTGGTTCGGGCAGGCATCGATCCAGTCGCGCAGGGCGGCGCCGCCTTCCTCTTCAAACGCGGCGCGTTGCAGGGCACCGTGTTTCACCCGGATCACGTTCCAACCGAACGCCTCGAATATCTTTTCGATCCGCCCGAACAGCCCTTCGCGCACCACCCCGTCAAGCGATTGGCGATTATAGTCGATGACCCACCAGCAGTTGCGCAGATCGTTCTTCCACCCCTCTTGCAGGGCCTCGTAAACGTTGCCCTCGTCCAGTTCGGCATCACCGACCAGTGCGACATGGCGGCCCAGGGTCAGATCATGCCCCCAGTCCTTGGCGGCGATATAATCCTGCACGATCGACCCAAAGGCGGTGATCGCCACACCCAGACCGACCGAGCCGGTGGAGTAATCAACATCATCCACGTCCTTTGTGCGGCTGGGATAGCTTTGCACGCCACCCAGACCGCGAAAGTTCTGCATCTTCTCCAGCGTCTGGTTGCCCATCAGATATTGCATCGCATGAAAGATCGGCGAGGCATGGGGTTTTACCGCCACCCGGTCCTCGGGGCGCAGTGCCGAGAAATACAACGCCGTCATGATCGACACCATCGAG
>Ga0105055_10007006_pt1 | contig 15186 bp, 5 predicted proteins | sample BON03_FD_78090 | JGI IMG/M metagenome (GOLD analysis project Ga0105055, IMG submission 78090) | Freshwater microbial communities from Lake Bonney liftoff mats and glacier meltwater in Antarctica - BON-03 | ecosystem: Environmental > Aquatic > Freshwater > Ice > Glacier meltwater | place: Lake...
GAGCGATCATACCAACTCGAATGCACCTGATCCCATTCGAACTCAGAAGTTAAGCGAGTTTGGGCGTGATTAGTACTGGGCTGAGTGATCTCCTGGGAACCCCGCGTGTTGCTCGTTTTTTGTCAATTCTTTTATGCAAATATGTTTTTTATTTTTTTGGCATCCTCATTCGCACAATAACAGCGCGACCAAGCCGAATCGGGTGCGTCGACTGTGCGTGTGCGCGCCTCCTGCGACGGCCGCCCCCCTCGTGTCCTGGACGCGTGCACGCTCACGAGAAACAACAGACGCAATGGCGGCCCGCATCTTTATTTTGTTTTTCGGGGCGATTTCCCGTCTTTTTTCCACCTCGCTCGCTCGCTTGTCCTAAAGTGAAGCCGCGCGCGCCACGCCTCGCGTGGTTCGCGACTCGCACTCACGACAATTGTTGTACCCCGCAACGCCGATCGCGCCCGCGTGGCGGCACACGTAGTAGGGGGCGGCCGCCCCTATGGTCGCCGACGCCGCCGGTTTGTTTGGGGCCGAGCGAGAAAGTGAAGAGGAAAGCGGTGCGCGTTGCTCTGCGCCCACGGCTGGGAAAGCTGACAACGCATCCCACATGGCAGAGAGTCGAACGAGTAGTGAGTGGCGAGGTATCACGACACGTCCTTTTCGCAACTCTTGCAACTCTCTTCTGACTTGGCGGCGACAGCAAGAAATAAAACGCCGACGGCCGACATTGTCTCTCTTTCTCCCCCCCTCGCTTTACGACGCCATCGAAGTTCTTAACGAATGACATGATGGCCACGCACTCTTCCGAGGCGTCGGCCGGGCTTGCTGGTGGCACCTGGCGTAATCGCACCTCTCGGCCGCCTAAACGACGAGAACGCAAGGGGCGCGCGCACCGAAAGAAAGCGCGCGGCACGCCACCCGCCTGCAGGCGCGCGCTTCCTTTTCCTCGTTCTCAAAGTGAGGACGGCGGCGTTTGGGAGCGCAAAACAAGAGGCATTTCCGCTTCTTACGCTTTGTTTTCGAGTTTAGAATCCAGCTGTTTGTGATGCGCGCCGACTCAAAAAAAACAGCGCGCCGTCAGAGCTGCCCGTCGAGCTCGGCCGCCGCGCGCTCGAGCGCTCGCCGCAGCCCCTCCTCCGCCTGCCCGGCGCGCGCCGCGAGCGCCCGCAGCCCGTCGCGGACGACCTTGGCGTGGTTCGAACGCGAGCGCGGGCAGCGGCGGCGGCGAGGACGAGGCCGCCGCCCCCTCCTCAGCCCCCCCTCGGCCGCCGCCGCCGCCCCTGCGAGCGGGAACCACCGCGCCTCGCGCGCGTCGTCCCCGGCCTTGGCGTCGGGCCGGCCCGCGCCGGCCGGCAGCAGGGCGCCGTAGGCCACCGTCACGGTCCACCCGCGCGGGTCGCGTCCCGGGTCGCCGTACGTCCAAAACTGCGCGAGCGGCGGCACCGACGGGGGGAGGGCCAGCCCGGTCTCCTCGAGCAGCTCGCGGGCGGCGGCCGCGCCGAGCGCGTCGCCCTCGTCCACAAAGCCGCCGGGGAGCGCCCATGCGCCCTCGAAGGGCGGTCGGTCGCGGCGGATCAGCAGGAGGCTCGCGGGCGCGGTGCTGACGACGAGCGCGTCGACCGTGAGCGCCGGGCGCGGGTACTCGTAGGTGTGGGGAATTTTTTTTTCGTTTCTCGCGAGGGGGGGCGCTCCGACGGGCGACGGCCGGCCGGCGGCGTCGACCCTTCCTCTTCCTCTTCCTTTTCTGTTTTGTGTTTTCGGGCGGTGGTGACGGCGCGACGGAGCGTCGCTATGATGGCCTGTGTACGCGCGATCCTTTGTAAATCGGTGGGTTGTGCGTAGAGGGCTGCCGTTCAAAGCGTGCGGGTGCGAACACGGAAATGGGAGGAGCGGGGAGCAGCGCGCCGACGCTCTGTCTCCTTTGTTCTGAAAACGCGAGAGAACTGGATGCTGCTGCGAGTTGTATCGGTGTCGTCTTGTGCTCTGAGTCGTCCGTTGGCGTGGCGGGGGACTGATTAAGTTTTCAGTCTCCTTTTCGCGCCGTCCGCGCGTTCCGCCGCCTCGTGCAGAGCGCGCGTTCAAACGATCAAGCCGCCGCGCCGCCGCAAAGCCAGGCGCAACACACGAACAAAGCCAAGCGGGCGCATTCGAGCCCAGGCTCGCACTCTTCATCGCAAGACTCCGATACCGCTTCAGCACACGCGCACTCGGCAAGTTTTTGAAAGCGGACGAGCAAAAAAAAAGAAGAGGACAGCTCCCGTCCCCGAGCGCGCCGCTCTCCTCCCACACGCCTGCGCATGAGCGACCCCAAGGCCGCGGGGCCGCCCGCGGTGACTCCGCCCGCCGCACCGCCGCAAGCGATGGACATGGACCAACGAGCGGCAAACGGCGCCGCCGCCGCAGAAAACGCTGCCGCCGACGCTGCCGACGCTGCCGACGACGCCGCCGCCGCTGCCACCGCCGCCGACCCCGCCGACCACGCCGCCGCCGCCGACCCGGACCTGCTTCAGATGTACGCGGCCACGCAGGTCGTCATGGACGAGGGCATCTACGACGACGACGGCGGCGACAGCGACGAGGAGGACGAAGACGATGACGAAGCCGGGGCCGCCGCCGCCGCCGCCGCCGCCGAGGCCGCCGCCGCTGCCGCCGCCGCCACCGGAGCCTCCCCCGTAGCCTCCCCGGGCGGCGCCGCCCCCCCGCTCGGCTCGGCAGTCGACGCGAGCCTGCCGCCCGACCTGCGCGACCTGCGCGACAAGGTCAACGCCCTCCCCAACGACGAGCGCGGCTTCCTGCAGCAGGCCGTCTTCGCCACTGAGACCCTCGCCGTCGGCCGGCAGGCCAGCATCGCCCGGCGGCTCGGCGACGCGGCCGCCGCCGGCGCGCTGACGCGCGCGGCGCTGCTCGTGTACGGCGCGCGCGAGCGCCTGGGCCTGACCGAGTTTGACTTTGGCGGCCGCGGCGCGGCGGCGGCGCCGGGGGGGCCGGCCGCCGCCGCCGCCGCGTCAGCAGCAGGAGCAGCAGGAGAGGCTACAGAAGCGGCGGCGACGGCGACGGCGACGACGGCGGCGGCGGCGGCGGCGGCGGCGCTCACGCCGCTCGACGAGGACGAGCTGGACGAGGAGATCCTCGGCGCGCGGCCGCAGCTGGGCGGGAGCAGCGGCGCCGAGACGGCGGCGGCGGCCGGGGCCGCGGCCGACGACGGGCCGTCGGGCGGGGGCGGCGAGGAGGGCCTGCCGTCGCCGCCGTCGCCGCTGCCGCCGGCGGCGGCGGCGGCGTCGGCGGCGGCAGTGGCGGCGGCCGTGGCGAAAGGCGAACCGCCGCCACCGCCGCCGCCGCTCCTGGCGACGCATGCCCCGATGATGGGCACGCTGCGCCTGGAGAGCGAGTCGCACCCGATGGATGAGGACCCACCTGCGGGGCCGCGCCAGGAGCAACAAGGGCAGCAGCAGCAGCAGCAGCATCGGGCGGACGACGGCCAGCCTTCGCCAGGCGGCGGCGGCGGCGGCGGCGCTGGCGGCGGCGACGATGACGATGACGACGTGACGACGCTGCCGGAGACGGCGCCCGAGCCGCCCCCGCAGCCGCAGCCGGAGGCCCGCACGCAACAGCGGCACCAGCCGCCGACCACGATCGCCGCCCTGCTCGGCGAGAGCGGCGGCGGCAGCCCCTCTGCGGCGCCGGCAGCGGCGGCGCCGGCGCCGGCGCCGCCTGCTGCTGTTGCCGCTGCTGATCCTCGTCCTCCTCGCGCTGGAGGAGACCTCCGCCTCGTCGACCGCATCCCCGACAGCCAGGCGCAGTTCGTGCCCAGCTCGCTCCCCTGCGGCGCAGCAGCGGCAGCGGCGGCGGCAGCAGCGGCCAAGACGGCGGCCAAGACGGCGGCTGGCCGCCCGGCCGCCGCCAGCGGCGCGCGCCGTTCCCCGCCTGCGCCCCCGCCTCCCGCGCCCCCTCCTCCCGACATGCGCGCCGCCGAGACCAAGGTCCAGAGGGTGCAGCAGCAGCGCGAGCGCCGCGCGCAGCAGCAGGCGCTCCTGGCGGCCAACGGCTTGGGCCCGCCCGCGCGCAACAGCGGGGGCGTCCGGGGCAGCGGCGGGCCAGCAGCTGCAGCGGCGGCGGCGGCGGCGGCGGCGACGGCGGTCGTTGTGACAGGCGCAGTGGCGGCGACGACGGTTGTGGCGGCGGCGCCCTCGAAGACCACGGGTCCTCCCGCCTCCTGCCTCGCCGCCGGTGCCGTCCCTGCCGCGGCGCGCGCGCCCATGAGGCCCCGCGAGCAGGACGAGGACGACGCGATCGAGGGCGAGACCGACTCGCCGCCCGAGGCGGGGGCGGGCGCGGCACCGGCGGCGCCGGCGGCGCTGGGGCACGGGCGCCCGGCCGCCCGTGCGGCCGATCCGCCAAAGCGACGCGGCGACGGCGACGGCGACGGCCACGGCGACGGCGAGGGCGGCGGCCGCCTCCCGGCGGACCCCTACGTCTTTCCCGGGACGCAGGAGGCGGTGGCCGCGCCGCCCGCGCGCCGCGCCGCCGTCGCCGTCGCCACCTTCGCCGTCGCGGCCGCCACCGCCTATGTGCAGCTCGGCCCTCCACTGAGCGCGCGCGAGCGGTCCAAGGAGCGGGAGGAAGAAGAGGAGAATGGCGACGAGGACGAGGGCGAGGCGCCGCCGCACCCGCCGCTGGGCCCGCGCCGCAACCGCCGCAGCATGGTCGTCGAGGAGGAGGAGGAGGAGGAAGAAGACGGCGACGACGACCGGGCGGCGGCGACAGCGGCGGCAAACGGCAGGACGCCCGCCCCCAGGGTCGGCGGCGGCATCAAGCGCGCGCGGCGCTCGGTCCGCCTCCCCGCCCGCTTTCTGGCCGGCGAGCAAGGGCGGGAGGAGGATTCGGGGCGGCAGCAGCGGCGGCAGCAGCAGCATCAGGACGGCGCGGAGGAGGCGGAGGAGGGGAACGAGGCGGACGACGACGACGACGACGACAACGTGCCGCTGGCGGTCGCGGCCAAGCGCCGGCGCGAGTCGTCCGCGGCCGCCGCCTCGCCCGCGGCGCCCGAGCCGTCGCTCAAGCTTCCCTCGCTGCAGCCGCTCGAGGGCACCCCGCGCGAGATCGGCGCGGGCTCGCCGGCTCCCGGGCCGCCGGCGGCAGCTTCCCGGCGGCCCGCCGCGCGCACGCCGCCCGCGGCGGCGGCTGCCGCCTTTGTGGCCGCCGGCGTCGCCGCCACGCCCCCGGCCGGCGCCGCCGCCGCGGTCGCCGCGGCGCGCGGCGCCGCGGGCACCCCCCGCCGCGGCGGCGTCAGCGGAGACGCGCGCCCTGGCCGCGACCAGAAGGGCATTTCCGCCGCCGCCGACGCGCGCTCGCCTGGCCTGGGGGCGCCGTCGCCCGCGCTCGTTTCCAACCAGCACCAGCAGCAGCAGCGCAACAGGCAGCCGCCGCCCCCATCGCCCCCGCGCACGCGCGCCCGCAGCAGCAGCGGCCGGCCCTCTGGCGCCGCCAAGAAGCGCGCCGCCGCCGCCGCAGCCGCCGCCGCCGCCGCTGCCAAGCCGCCGCCGCCGCCGCCGGCGCCGCCGCCGCCGCCGCCGCCCGAAGCGATGGCCGCCCTCGCCGCCGAGCGCGACGCCACGCTGCGCGCGCTCCACGCCTCCCTCGAGAGCCGCGTGCGCGCCGCCATCGCCGCCGGCGCGCCGGGTGGCGGCCCGCTCACGGGCTTGCGCATCCTGCTCACCGGTTTCGAGGACGCGCCGGCCAAGCAGGCGGCGGCAGACCTGTGCGTCGCGTGCGGCGCCGTCGTCGTGCGGCAGATGCCCGACCCGCCTGCGGCCGTCGCGCAGCGCACCGCCGCGCAGGCCGCCGGCGGCCGCGCGGCCGCGACCGCGCTCGGCGTGCGCCGGCCGCCGGCCGCGCCGTCCGCCGCCGCGCTCGGCCGCGAGGCGCAGGCCGCGGGCCGCAGCGCCGCCCACGACTGCGGCGTCGACCTGCTCGTCGCGCGCGAGGAGATCAACACGCCCAAGTTTCTGTTCGCCACCGCCCGGGGAATCGCCGTGCTGCGGGCCAAGTGGCTCCACGACTGCGCGGCCGGCAAGCGCCTCGTCAACCCGGCAGCCTCGCCGCCAAAGTACGTTTGGCGGTCGCCGCGGCCGCCGCTCGCGGCCGCGCCCGTCTTCTCGGGGGTGCGGGTGTACCTGCACGGCTCGCGCGCGCACAAGGCGGCGCTGTCGCCGGTCCTGCGCCACGCGGGCGCCATCGTCATGGCGCAGATGGAGGCGCCCGTGGTTCTGCTCGGCAGCAGCGGCGGCGGCGGCGGCGGCGGCCCGGGCGCGGCGGCGGCGGCCGCGGCGGCGCGTCCCACGGTGACCGAGGCGGCCGTCGACCTCTGCCTCTACGAGGCCGGGGGCGGCGGGCCCGACGCCGAGCGGCAGGTGCGCGAGCTCGAGCGCGCGGCGCGCCGCCTGCGCGTGCCCGTGCGCCCGCACGAGTGGGCCGTCGCCGCCATCGCCAGCGGCCGGCTGCCCGCGGATTTCGCGCGGCGGCTCGAGGCGGCGTCCGGCAGCGGCGGGGGAGGAGGGGCCTCGGGCGCTGCGACGGCGGCGACGCGGGGGCAGGCGCCGCCGCCGCCGCCGCCGCACCCCGCGCCGACGCCGGCGCCGCGCGGCCGCAAGACGGCGCGCGCGAGCGCCGGGTCGTCGCCGCCGCCGCCGCCTGCGCCCGCGGCGCGCGCCGCGGCCCCCGCCCCCCCTTCGCCGCCGCCGCCCGCGCTCTCCTCCGAGGGCGTGGCCATCGAGCTGATCGACCGCATCGCGCCTCCGCCCGGCGCCCCCCCGTCGGCCTCCCAGTACCGGACCTATTATCGCAGCGTCCGCGTGCGGCGGCCTGCTCCTCCTCCTGTGCCTTCTCCGCGTCCCGCCGCCGGAACGCCGCCGCCGCCGCCGCCGCCGCCACCGTCGCCGCCGCCGCCCCGCTCGGTTTACGCCAGCATTGGCGACATCCTGCTGCTGGAGCCGCTGCCGGGCGAGGGCCCCGGGCCGCGCGTCGCGCGCGTTGAGCTCATGTGGGAGGAAGTGGCCGGCGGGCCCCGCCGCTGCCTCATGAGGGTCCGGCGCCTGTTGGACCCGCGGCAGACGCCCTTTGCGGCCCTCGCCCTCTGCGGCGGAGGCGGAGGCGGAGGCGGAGGCGGGGGCGGGGGCGACGGCGACGGCGCGGAGCGGGAGGGGCCGCGGCAGCAGCTCTTCTTGTCCAGCCACGTGGAGGACCGCGTGGCGGTGGCCGCGATATTGGGCCCTGGAGGAGACGTCGACTGCGCCTTTTACTACGACCACGAGGCCTTTACGCTGAGGCCCGCGTCAGAGGCGCCGCCCGTGCCTTTTTGAATCTGGCGAGCGTGTTTTTGTTTTTCCCGGACCGTTTTTTCGCACGGCGGCGCCGTTGCCGGTTGTTTGATTTGCCGAGGGGACGAGCGAGGGGCGCGCACACACAGCTCGCAAAATAGTAACAACCAAGTGCCCAACGACACGCGCGCAACACCACCATGCCCCCAGACTAGTCGGTCGCTCGTTCTTGGGCGCCCGCGAGCGGGTGCGACGCTGGCGGCGGCACGCGTCCCTCCGCGCCCCCGTTCTGTCTGCCCTCTTCCTCGTTCCCAGGCTGTTGCTGCTCGCCGTCGTCGCGCACAGACACGGCGTGGCTGGCGGCCCCCCGCCTGGTCTGTCCTCTCGCTGCGCCGCGCGCCTGCTCGTCTCTGGCCGCCGCCGCCGCCGCCGCCACCAGCGCCGCGAGCCGGCGCGCGTCCGCCGCGCCGGCCGCCTCGACCTGGCGCGCGACCTCCGACCGCGAGGCGCCGTCGGCGGCGCGGGCGGGGCGGTCGGCGGCGTCCCACCACCCCGAAGCCGGCCTCGATTGAAGCGCTTGCTGCCCAGGCGGGAGCAGCGCGGCAGGCGCGCGCCCGCTGCCGCCGCTCACGCCGCCGCCGCCGCCCACGTCGCCGCCGCCGCCGCCGCCGCTACCGCCCGTCGCCAGGCTCAGGAGGCCGGACCACCATGGCTGGTTATTGGCCGCGGCCGCAGGCGGGGGCTCGGCGGGGGATGCAGGAGACGAGGCGGCGCCCGATGGGCGAGGTGGCTGCGACACCGCGGTCTTGCCGGCGGCGGAGGCGTCGGCGGCGGCGGTGGCGCTGCCGACGCCGGCGCCGGCAGCGCCACCTCCGAACGGCCACAACCACCGCGCCTCTTCCAAGGCGGCGGCGGCGGGGGGGGCCGGTGGCTTGTCCTTTTCCTGCTGCTGCTGCTCAAACCCGCCGCCACCCATGCCCACGAGCCAGCCGCGCGCGGCCGCCTCGGCCTCTCGCGCGCCGCCCTGCAGCGACTTGAGCAGCGCCGCCTGGGCGTCGGCGGCGTCCCCGCCGGCCGCAAACGCCGCCCGCAGCCTCTGCACGGCGTCGGCGGTCGCCTGCGCGACGGCAGCCGGCACAGCAGTGCCCGCGAGCGCGGGCGGGGGAGGGGGCGGGGGGGACGCGGCCAGCTGGGGCTGCGGCGACGGCAGGTATGCGCCCGCCGATCCAGCCCCGCCGCCCTTCGCCCACTTTGCACCGCCCGACAACCCCCCCGCGCCCACGCCCACGCCCGCGTCGTCGTCCGAAAAGCCGTCGCTGCTCATCTGCAGCAGCGCCTCGAGCGCGCGCGTGGGCGGCAGCGCGGCGTCCGCCGCGCGCTGGGGCGGGTTGAGCGTCAAGCGGACGCGGAGCTGGCCGCCCTGGCCACCTTCGAGAGGCAGCCATCCCTCCCACGAGGGCGGGCCGGCTGCCGTCGCCGTCGCCGTCGTCGTCGCAGTCGTCGTCGTTGTCGCCGCCTCGTCCGAGCTCTCCTCTCCGTCGTCGGTGCGCGTGACAGAGGCCGCGGCCCGCGCAGCAGCGGCGGCAGTGGCGGCGGCGGCAGCGGCAGCGGCGGCCGCCTTGGACCTCGCAATCTCGAGCGCCGCCTCGACGTCGACGTACGCGCAGCCCACGCTCGCGTCGCGCCGCGACGCGGCCGCGCCTCCCAGGCCGCCGGCGCCGTCGCGGGCGTCAATGCAGACGCGGGGCCGGCCCCTGAGCAGGGCCGCGCGCGCCGCCGCCGGCATCGCGGCGACCGCCGCCGCGCCGCCCGCGTCGTCGACGACGGACGCGACGGGGGCGTCCAGCAGGAACGTGGCGCGCGCCGCGGCCGCGTCGGCGGCCAGGGTGCCGATCCCGGTCAGGCCGAGGCTCGGGAAGCGGGGCGCGGCCAGCGGCAGGCCGCCGCCGACGGCGCGGGCGCCGCCGTAGGAGATGACGTAGCGCGTGGCCAGGGGCGCGTCCGGGCGCGGGCGGGCGGCGGCCTCGGCCGGCGTGAGGGGGGGCGCCGCGGGCCGCCGCCGGGCGGCGAGGCCGGCGCGGGCGTCGGCGTCGGTGTCGGCGTCGTCGTCGTCGTCGTCGTCGCTGTCGTCCTCCTGCAGCCCGCCGCCGCCGCCGAGCGACGCGACCGAGCGCCGGAACCCCTCCTCCTCCATGGAGCGCAGCGGCAGCGGGACGGCCGCGCGCAGGACCTCGACCGTGACCGAGTGGCGCTCGGACGCCGGGAGGGTGCCCAACAGGTAGGCCGTGGCGGTCGTGACCGAGGCCGAGCCGGGCGCGCCGTCGACGACGGCCGCGCGCACGCGCACGCGCCCGGCCTCGCCGCCGCCGATCGGCAGGAAGCGATCGATGATGCGGCCGCCGCCGCCAGCCGGGCCCGCCACGAGGTTGTCGATGAGGGGCCGCAGGTCGAGGGCGGCCACGCCCAGGATCTCGGCGCGCCCGCTGCCGCTGGCCCCGCCCGCGGCGGCGGCCGACGGAGCAGGAGGAGGGGGCGGCGCCCCCCCCCCGGGAAGCGCGGGGACGCCCGCGGCCGCGCCCGTCGCGCGGGCCGCGGCCACGGCCGCGCGGACGGCGGCCGCCGAAACGGCCGCCGAGACGGCGGCCCGCGACGGCGGCGGCAGCGAGGGCGCGGGGGGCCTGTCGCCGCCCGCGGCGAGCTCGGCGCTGGGCGCGAGGGCGGCCGCGGCGGCCGCCGCCGTCGCCGCGCCAACCGCGGCGCCTAGGCCGGGCACGACGAGCGACCAAGCCTCGACGCGGACGCTCGGGGCGGCGCCGGCTTGCTCCAGGAACGCAAAGGTCGCGCCGTAGACCGGGGCGCGGCAGTTGAACACGGGCCGGGTCGAGGAGGTCTGGGTCGGGGCGGCGGCTGCGGCGGCTGCGGCTGCGGCTGCGGCTGCCGCGGCGGACGAACCGCCCCCCCAGCGGCCGCCCTTGCCAGCGGGGGCAACCCTGCCACCGCCGCCGCCGCCGCCGCCGCCGCCGCCGCCGCCGCCGCCGCCGCCGCCGCCGCCGCCGCCGCCTCCGCCGTACGTGAGCGTCACAAACGGCGACGGGGGCCCGGCGTAGTCCGGCAGGGCGAGATCACGAGCCTCGACGACCTGGATCAGAAACGTGCGGGGGGTTGGCGCCGCGACAGCAGGCAAGCCTGCCAGCGTGCCCGCCGCCGCATCCGCCGCCGCCGCATCCGCCGCCGCCGCCGCTGCCGCCGCCGGCGATCCAGGCCCGGCGAGCGCAGTGTCCCACGGCGCGGTGCTGACGGCCAGCTGCATCTCGCCGAGGTACGGCCCGAGCGCCGCGGGCAGGCCGCCAGAGGACGACGAGGACGAGGACGAGGAGGACGACGAGGCGGCCTCGATCGGCAGCGTGCAACGCCACGGCGGCTGCCCGCCGCCGGGAGTCCACCGCGTGGCGAGCGGGCGGCCCTCGCGGTCCGAGGTCCAGACGAGGGTCGTGCCGTCGCGCGCGGCGGCGAGCTGCAGGCGCGCGACGCCCAAGAGGGTGCCCTCCGTGGGAGGCCTCTGCTGCTGCGACGAGGAGGAAGAGGCGCCGCCGCCGCCGCCGCCGCTGCCGCCGCTGCCGCCGCCGCCGCTCCCGCCGTCGCCGCCGCCACGCCCTCCCTCGGCGGTCCCGCGCCTCTCCGCCGCCAGGGACGACGGACCCTGCGTTCCCATGCGCACCTCGAGCAGGTAAGCGCCCTGGTTGCGGGGCAGCTCCAGCCTCAGCGTCTCACGCAGCGCCACGGCGACGCGGCTGTCGCCGCCGAGCGCGCCAAAGACGCCGCCGCCAGAGGAGGAGGAGGAGGAGGGGGAGACAGAGGAGGAGGAGGGGGAGACAGAGGAGGTGGAGGAGGAGGAGGGGGAGACAGAGGAGGGGGAGGAGGAGGAGGGGGAAAGGTAGAGCGCCGGCACTCGCCCGGCCGTGGAGCGCCGCAGCTTGGTCAGCGGGTCGACCGCCGTCACATAGATGCGCGGGAACGGGGACGCGGCCGCGGCGGCCGCCGCGGCGGCCGCCGCCGCCGCCGCCGCCGCCCGCCGCCGCGCCGCCTCGGCTGCCGTCCACAGCGCCCGCTGCACGGCCGGCGCGGCGCCGAGCTCTGCCGCGGCCCGCCGCGCGGCGCCCGCGGCGGCCTCGGCGGCGGCGGCCTCGGCCGCGACGGCCTCGCGCTCGGCGGCCCCGGCCACCGCGGCCAGCCGCAGGGCCGCGAGCGCGCCCGCGGGGAGCGGCACGCCCGCGCACGCCTCGACCGTCAAGAAGACGACGGTGCCGACGGGCTCGGCGGCGCCCGTGTCGTAGTCGAGCGAGAGGCAGCCGCGCCTGGGCTCGACCAGGGACTCTTTGAGCGCCGAGGCCAGGGCGCCGCGGACGAGGCCGAGGCCGGACAGGTCGAGGGTGGGGCCCTTGCCGGCCGAGACGGCGGCGGCGGTAGCGGCGGCGCCGGCGGCGGCGAGACTGCTGCCGACGCCCCGGGCTGAGGAGGAGGAGGCCGGCGCGCCGCCGCCGCCGCCGCCGCCGCCTGACCCTCCGCCCCCGCCCTGCAGCGCCAGGCGCACGCTCACCTGCGGCGGGGCCTTGAACGCCCACAGCAGCAGGCGGTGCTCGGGCACGGGCAGCAGCCGCAGCTCGCCCTCGACGCGCGCGCCGGAGACGCGCGCCGTGAAGGTCGAGACGCCCGCGGCGGCGGCGGCCAGGCCCGCGGCGGCGCCCGCGCCGCGCACGCGCCCGCGCACGACGACGCGCAGCGAGTCGCTGTCGAACAGCACGCGGCAGTCGACGGCGGCCAGGCGGGCCGGGGCGGCGGCGGCGGCGGCGGCGGCGTCGGCGGCGGCGAAAGCAGATGAGGAGGAGGAGAGCTCGGGCCCCGAGGCGGCGTAGCCCGCGCCCGCGTCTCCGCCGCCGCCGCGCGCCGCGCGCAGGAGCGCCTCGGCGACGGCCGGCGCGTCGACAAAGGCCTGAAACGCCGACACCTCGGGCGCCTGGTCGCCCATCGACAGCTCGAGGATCTCGAGCTCGACGCCGCGAGGGGTCGCCGCCGACAGCTGCAGCTGCAGGGCGTCCGCGTTGCTGCGTAAGAGCAAGGGGCCCGCGTAGGGCCGCCAGACGGCGGCCATCAGGGCGTTGAGCCAGAGCGCCGGCTCGAGCGGCGTCACAGGAAGCCGCGCCAGCATCTCTGCGCGCGTGCGCTCGGCCGCGCGCGCCACGAGCGCGGCCTCGCGGCGGGCCACCTCGGCGCGGCCCGGGGCGACGAGCACGATGGCGAGGGCGGCGGCGAGCGGGGCGTAGAGCGGCGCGGCGCCGGTGAGGGCGGCCTCGGCGGCCGCGGCCGCCGCCACGAGAAGCAGCTTGCGGAATCGGCCGCCGCGCGGGCCGCCGAGCAGCGCGGACAGGGCGGCGCCCGCGAGCGTCGCGTTGGCGTCGGCGTCCGGCGCCCCGGCCGCCGACCCCCTGCCCCCTCGCCTCCTGCCCGTCCCCCTGCGGACTGTCCGCCCCGCCTCCGCCTCGTCATAACTCGCGTCGGCGCCGTCGCTGCCGTCGCTGCCGTCGCTGCCGTCGCTGCCGCCCGGGCGGGGGCCGGACGCGAACGCGCCAAAGGGGGGCGCGGGCGAAGCCATGATGGGCGACGGGGCGCGGCCGCGGCCGCCGCTGCGCCCGCCGGCGTCCCGCCGGCGGCCCGCGCGCTCGTCGGCCTCGTCCGGCCCGTCGTCGTCGCCCGAGGACGCCATGAGGTCGAGGAGCATGGACGCCGCTGCGTCCGTCCTGCCGCCGCCAAAGGGGGCGGCGTTGTTGCCCGGCGCGGAGGCCGACGGCGACAGCGAGGAAGGAAGGGGGCGGCGGCGACGGTCGGCCGGCAGCAGCAGCGGCGGCGCTCGCCGGCGCCAGGGCTGCGCGGGCAGCAGCGGGACGCGGCGCTGACCAGCAGCAGCAGCGACGCCGTTGCGGGGTCGTAGGACCTTCTTCATGGTTCTTGTGATCCGGAGGCGGGATTGGCTTGTGTCTCTCGTGTCGGGGATGGTTCCGTCGCCCGGGGCGCGTCCACCTCACGCCGCCTCGTGCGCGTTGCGCAATACGTTCATGGCATTCAAAGTGGGGTGATGACTGGCGACAAGGTGATGCACGATTGACGGCAGGGGGGGGCGGCGAGGCGTTTCGTGAAAAGCCCGGCGTGAATCGGGCGTCGCCGTTCGCAACGAGCGCCGGCCTCGACGCCCCGTCGCTTTTGCTTGGATGCGAGGGGCGGGGCGCCTTTTCTACTGGTGCGTTCTTTTTCCGTGACGTTCGTTTTCAACATAGGGATGAAGTGATATAGGGGCCGCGACTGACCTAGGATCGTTCACCGGCTGGCGGGCGCGGTCGCCGCTGCTGCTGCATCGGACGCCGCGTCGCCGCCGCCCCCGCCTCCCTCGCCGCCGCCGCCCCCCGCGCCGCCGCCGCCTCCCTCGCCGCCGCCGCCTCCCTTGCCGCCGTCCGCCGCGCCGTCAGCCGGGTCCACCCACCCCTCCTGTCCGGGCAGCGGCAGCGTCTTGCCCACGTTGGCCGGCAGGTCGGACGCGTACAGCTGCCGCTGCCGGTCCGTGTACAGCAGGTCGAGCGCCGACGCCGTCACCACGCTCGCGCGCGCGCGCCGCACCCACCCCTGCAGCGGCGCCCACACCGCGCCGTAAACCGGCTGAGGCACGTCCTCGGCCAGCGGCTCCGGCGGGAACGGCGCCGACCCGCGCGCCGCGCCCTCGGGGCTGTCGCCGCTCGCGCCGCGGCCAAAGTCGGCCGCGACGTCCTCGACGTAGCGCCGCACGGCCAGCACGCGCTCGAGCGTGCGCGGGTCGAGTAAGGCGTCACGCACGCGCTCGGCCGCGTCGTAAGACGTGGCGACGCCGATCAGGTCGCGCACGTCGGTGCGGCCGAGCACGGCGCGCGCCACGGCGCGCAGCGTCTCGTCGTCGAGGCGCACGACGTCCTCGTCCTCGTGCCCATCGGAGCCGGCCTGCGCGCCCTGAGCGCCCTCGGTCTGGCCGCCGGCAAGAGGGCGCGCGGCGGGCCGGAAGGACGCGGCGCCGGGGCGGCCCGCGCCAAAGAACGAGGCGCGCGCGCCCGCGCCGGCGCCGGTGTCCGGCGCGGGCGCGGCCGCGGGCGTGGCCGGCGACGGCGGTTGCTTCCCCTTGCGCTTGCGCTTGAGGCGCAGCTGCCCGTCCGCCGCCGCGATCACGCCCGGCACCCTGCCGAGCACCTGCTTGACGACGGGCATGAAGTCCGACTCGACCACGATGTCGTGCGCGTCCGGCGGCGTCGTCTGGTGGTTTGTTGGGGTTGTTGGTGGGGGGTGGGGGGGGGGTTGTTTCGCGTTAAAGGGGCAGGGGGGAGGGAAGGGGGCGCATGGTGAGCGTCACAGAGCGTCGCTTCCGACAAAAAAGAGGCGGGCAAAGAGGCGAGCGGCCGCGGCAGCCGACGGGGCGGCCGAATGGACAGAAAAACCACAGAAAAACCACAGAGAAGAAAGGGAGGGCGGGACCGCCGCCCCTTACGACCGCGACCGACGACCCACTACCCACCTCGATGATCTCGACCAGCCGCGCGCCCGACACGCGCTCGTCGGCCGCCGCCAGCATCTCGTCCGCCACGCGGCGGATGGCCGAGCGGCGCGCGGCGACCAGCGCCTCGGCGCGCCGGTAGGCCGCCTTGAGCATGGTGAGCGCCACGCGGTGGTACCTTTGTTTTTTTTGGTCGTGTTGTTCGTGCGGGGGGGGGGGGGGGGGGCAAGAACAAGACCGCGAAGAGCCAGAAAAAACAAAAAAAAAAAACCCCCCCCCCACCGCCCCCACAAAAACACCCCCCCCCCCCCCCCC
>Ga0105055_10007010_pt1 | contig 15181 bp, 17 predicted proteins | sample BON03_FD_78090 | JGI IMG/M metagenome (GOLD analysis project Ga0105055, IMG submission 78090) | Freshwater microbial communities from Lake Bonney liftoff mats and glacier meltwater in Antarctica - BON-03 | ecosystem: Environmental > Aquatic > Freshwater > Ice > Glacier meltwater | place: Lake...
AACTCGCACCCTCTGGGTGATCCATAAAACACGTCCCTCTCAGCCATCAACACTATGATTTATATAGGAAATAACGAGTTCAGGACAGCGAAATCACAGATTTACTTGGGGAATGCGGGTTCAGTTGTCCTTGGCCACCCGCGCCAGTGTCACGATGTCGACACGCGCCGCCCCCGCCACCAGGCACGCCTCGGCGCAGGCGGCCAGGGTGGCGCCCGTGGTCATCACGTCATCCACCAGCACCACATTGCGCCGGGCCAGCAGCGCGCCGTATTTCGGATGCGGCCGGATCGCCGCCTGCACATTGGCGAACCGCTGGTCCAGCGACTTGCCATCCTGCCGGTCGGTGTGGCGTGCCCGCACCAGCGCCCGGGGCGAAACCTGCACCCCGGCAACCTTGGCCAGCCCGGTGGCCAACAGCGCCGACTGGTTGAACCGCCGCTTCAGCATCCGCAGCCAGTGGATGGGCACCGGCACCAGCAGGGTGTCGGGCGTGATCAGATCGCGCGCCGCCCGGTGCATCCAATGCGCGGCAGGCCCGACGATATCCTGCCGGTCGCCGTGTTTCAGCGACAGCACCATCCGCCGCCCCTTGTCGCGGTAGACCAGCGCCGTGCGCCCCCGCCCCCAGGGTCGCGCGAGCGTCAGGCAATCGTCGCAATGGGCGGCGTGGCTGTCAGCCTCGCCCATCAGGGGCGTGCCACAGATGTCGCAGACCACCCCTCCCACGAAGGGAGTGTCGCGCCAGCAGGGGCCGCACAGCCCGCTGCCCCGTTCCACCATCGTGTCGCATAAAACGCACTGGTGCGGGTAAATCAGGCTCAGCGCGCTTTGCAATCCGGTCATCCCTGCCCTACCTCTGCCAAATGTCAACGCCACCGCCCCTGACCGACCGCACCGCCCTGACCCTGCACCGCGCCCGCGCGACCAAGAACGAGGCGCGTTTCCTGCATGACGAGGCCATCGCGCAGGTGCAGGAAAGACTGGAAGAGGTTAACAGGGCGTTTACCACACCAGCGATCGTCACCGGGCACCCCGAGATCTGGGCCAATGTGGTGCAGAACGCGCGGATTGTTCCCGATCTGGAAACACTCGCGCTCGAATATCAGGCCCAGGATCTGGTGATTCACGCCATGGCGCTGCACTGGTCAGACGATCCGGTGGGCCAGCTGGTACAGGCCCGCCGGGCGCTGCGCCCCGACGGGCTGTTCCTTGCGGTGTTCCCGGGGGGCCAGACGCTGCACGAATTGCGCGCCGCCCTGGCCCAGGCCGAATCGGCCCTGCGCGGCGGCCTGTCGCCCCGGGTCGCGCCCATGGGAGAAATCCGCGATCTGGGCGGGCTTTTGCAACGGGCCGGTTTCGCCCTGCCCGTGGCCGATTCGACACCGCTGACCGTCACCTATACCAGCGCGCTGCACCTGATGCGCGACCTGCGCGCCATGGGCGAAACCAACGCCCTGACCCGTCGCGACCGCCGGTTCGCCCCGCGCGCCCTGTTTGCCCGAACCGCAGCGGGGTACGAACAACACTTCACCATCGAACCGGGCCGAGTGCGCGCCACCTTCGATCTGGTGTTCCTGACCGGCTGGGCCCCCGCCGACAGCCAGCCAAAGCCGCTGCGCCCCGGGTCGGCCAAGGCGCGCCTGGCAGATGCCCTGGGCGTGCCCGAGATGACGGCCAAAGACCCCGCGACGCCCGGCCACGATTGACCCCGGACCAAAACCCTTTATTTCCCCACTGAACCAATGAGAAACGGAGCGGGACACACCATGCTGGATGCCAAGTCGACCGAAGGCACACCCATGTTCACGGCGAAAGACGCCGTGTGCCCGGTGCATGCCCAGGCCGACCACCCTAAAATCCCGCCCGCCAAGGTGGGAATCCTGCTGGCCAACCTCGGCACGCCCGATGGCTATGACTACTGGTCGATGCGCCGGTACCTGAACGAATTTTTGTCGGACCGCCGGGTGATCGACTATTCGCCGTTCATCTGGCAACCGCTTTTGCAGCTGGTCATCCTGAGCAAACGGCCCTTTTCGTCGGGTGCGAACTATAAATCCATCTGGAACCACGAGGCGGGTGAAAGCCCCCTGGCCACGATCACCAAGGCACAGACCGCCAAGATCACCGAGACGATGAAACAGCGCTATGGCGACGACGTGGTGGTCGATTACTGCATGCGCTATGGCAACCCCTCGACCAGGTCCAAGGTAAGGGCGATGATCGAACAGGGGTGCCAGAAGATCCTGTTTTTCCCGCTCTACCCGCAATATGCCGGCGCCACCTCGGCCACGGCCAACGACCAGTTCTTTCGTGCCCTCATGGCCGAGAAATGGCAACCCTCGGTGCGCACCGTGCCCGCCTATTTCGACCATCCGGTCTATATCGATGCCTTGGCGCGGTCGGTCGAGCGGGCCTATGATGCTATGGAGGTAAAGCCCGATCTTCTGATCACATCCTATCACGGCGTGCCAAAGCGGTATCTGATGGAGGGCGATCCCTATCACTGCCAGTGCCAGAAAACCACGCGGCTGCTGAAGGAACGGCTGGGCTGGGCGGATGATGCCATCGCCACGACTTTCCAGTCCCGATTCGGCCCCGAAGAGTGGTTGCAGCCCTATACCGTGGAAGAGGTGGCCCGCGTCGCCAAGGACGGCAGGAAACGCATCGCGGTGATCGCGCCTGCCTTTTCCTCCGACTGCATCGAGACGCTGGAAGAGATCAACGAAGAGATCCGCGAAAGCTTTGAAGAGGCGGGCGGCGAAAGCTTTACCTATATCCCCTGCCTGAACGATGACGACGCCCACATCGCAGCCTTGTCACAGGTGATCGAGGAAAACCTGCGCGGCTGGATCGACCGAACTGGCCCATGAAACGGGAAAAGGCGACCGGATTGCCCCGGTCGCCTCTCCTGTGTTCCAACCCTTGATCCGATGGATCAGTCGGCAGCAACTGCGATCAGCAAAGCCAGCAGCAGCAGCGGGACCACGATGCCGCCGGACGAAGAGGTGGTCTCTTCGATGATGATGGCAGGCTCAAGGATCGGAGCAGCCAGACCACCGGCGAACGCGCCGGTTGCAGCAACCGACAGAACGGCAGCGAGTGCGATTTTCTTCATAATAATCCTCCAGTATCGCCTGGTGCCGGGGGTTATTGAGGACGGCAGCAGGCACCCAAGACTGTACCTCGTGCTTTTCTTTAAGCAGGATTGCGTCGGGGATGCAAATGGCAGTTACGGATGTAAGGGGCTGTTTCGCCTTGCATTCGTTAAATAAGCAACACTTGGGTCCCGATATTCGTCATCTCGTAAAGCTGGGCGATATGCTCGTTGTAAAGCCCGATGCAGCCGTTCGACGACCGGCGCCCGATCTTGCGGGTGTCATGGGTCCCATGGATCCGATAATAAGTCCAGCTCAGGTGCAAAGCGTGCGTTCCCAAGGGGTTATCTGGCCCGGGGGGCACGAAATCGGGCCATTCGGGGTTGCGTTCTTTCATCGAAGGGGTGGGGCGCCAGCTGGGCCCCTCCACCTTCTGGGTGATCGCGGTCCGGCCCTTGCGGGTCAGATCGTCGGTCAGCGGCACCGATGTCGGATATAACCGATAGACCGACTCATCCTCCGACCAATAGTGCAGGGCGCGCGACGTGATGTCGACCAATACGGCGCCACCGTTCAGATTGTTGAAATACGGGCGCCATTCCAGCATCCGGAAGCTGGAAGCATTGCGCCGATTCGTTGTGGCGGGGGGCAGATACTCCGTGCTGTTTTCCAGCGCCAGCGCAGGCGTGACCAGCACGCCGGTCGCGGCAGCGGCCGTGCCGAGAAATCGGCGGCGATTGAACATATTGTCGTGATCTTGCGCCATGTCGCACCTCGTCCCGAATTCATCTGCGTGAGATGACCCGCTGATACAGCGAAAACGACCCCGCCGCAAATCAAACCGGCGTCAACGCGCCGAGACAAGACGCAGGATAGGTTTGAAACGGCAGGGATTTGCCTATAAGCCCTGCGCGACACGATCCTATCAGGTAGCCCGTTGATGAACCGTCGCCTTGTCCTGCTGATGCCCGCCCTGGCCGCCCTGGCCGCCTGCGCCACCCCTGCCCAGCCGATCCGCCTGGGCAGCGACGGCAAGCCGCTGGCGCGGCTTTACCGGATCGATGCGGCCGACACCGCTGCTATCCAGTTCCGCATGCTGGATTCGGTGAACGCCCTGCGACAGGCACGGGGCGCTCCGCCGGTGCAACTCAACGCCGAACTGAACGCCGCCGCCTCCACCCATTCCCGCGACATGCATGTGCAGAACCGCCCCTGGCACTTCGGCTCGGACGGCTCGTCGCCGATCGACCGGGTGCGGCGTGTCGGCTATACCGGCACGCTGCTGGGCGAGAACATCAGCGAGACCTTCGAGACCGAGCTTGAGACGCTGGCCGCCTGGGCAGACGAGCCGTCAACCCGCGAAGTCATGACGGACCCGAGTGCGCGCCAGATGGGCTTTGCCTGGTTTCAGGAGCCCACCGGCAAGATCTGGTGGACGCTGATCACCGGCACCTGAGGCTCAGCGCCCGATCCTCGACGCATGATCACGATCCGCCTTCACGGCATGATCACGATCCGCCTTCACGGCATGATCACGATCTGCTTTCAAGGCATGATCACGATCTGCGTGCCGGTCTTGACCATCGAATAGATCTCTTCGACCTCGCGGTCCGACACGGCAATGCAACCCCAGGTCCAGTCATCCTTGCGATTGCGCGCGATGTTGTAGAACGGCCCCCGCCCGTGGATGAAGATGTCGCCACCCGGGCTTTCGCCCAGCGCCTCGGCCTCGGCCCGGTCAAATTCGTTGGGATATGAGATGCCCAGCGACAGATGGAACCGGCTTTCGGGATTGCGCCGGTCGATGAAATACACGCCCTCGGGGGTTTTTCCGTCACCCTCGATCTTCTTGTCGCCCGTCGGGGCGAAGCCCAGATCGAACCTGTAGGTCTTCAGCCGCTGCTTGTTGTGCATCAGATACATCGTGCGCTGTTCCTTCAGCACGACGATCTGGGTCACTTCAGGGCCGTTGTACGACTTGAACTTCGACCGCTCGCCGCAGGATGCAAGGGCGACCAGCGCAACGGCCAGTATCAGGAATCGGATGAAACGCATGGGATGCTCACTGCCTCGGGATTTTTTCCAGCCTTATACAGCCAAAGACCCCATCCCGGAACCGTCCATCGCGCCGCAGTCATCACGGTTTCGCGTTCCTGTCACCTTCCAGCCGCTGCTCGATGGCCGACAGCCGCGCCAGCACCTCGTCGCGATAGGTGTCGGTCTTTTCGTTGCTGTCGACATTGTGGGCATCCTGCATCGAATTCACGATCAGGCCGACCAGCAGGTTCACCACCGCAAAGGTCGTCACCATGATGAACGGCACAAAGAACAGCCAGGCATAGGGATAGGTTTCCATCACCGGGCGCACGATGCCCATCGACCAGGATTCCAGCGTCATGATCTGGAACAGCGTATAGCCGGACCGCCCGATATCGCCGAACCAGTCGGGAAAGCTCTGGCCGAACAGCTTGGTCGCCATCACGGCACCGATATAGAAGATCAGACTCATCAGCAGGAACACCGACGCCATCCCGGGCAGGGCCGACACCAGGCCCTCGACCACCCGGCGCAGACTGGGCGCGACCGAGATCACCCGCAACAGCCGCAGGATGCGCAGCGCGCGGAATACCGATGCCGCCTGCCCGCCGGGTGACAGCGACACCGCGACGATGGTGAAATCGAACAGGTTCCACCCGTTGCGGAAGAATCGGCTGCCATAGGCGATGATCTTGGCCAGAAGTTCGACGACAAAGATCATCAGGCACAGCGAATCCAGCGCCGGAATGATTGGCCCCGTGGCGCCCATCACCGTATCGGATGTCTCCAGGCCAAGCAGCACCGCATTGAACAGAATCACCCCGAGGATGAAATTCGTGACGGCGGGGCGTTCCAGAAATGCGGCAAGGCGTTGGCGAAAGTCCATGGCGTCCTCTTTCGGGGTCAGGCCTTGGGGATATGACCCCGGGTGAACCGCGCCGCAAGTTCCACATGGGGCGACCAGCGGAATTGATCCACCACCTGCACCCATTCCAACCCATAGCCCGCCGCAACGAGGATTTTCGCATCGCGTGCGAAAGTCACCGGGTTGCACGACACCGCCGCGATCACGGGCACCTGCGCGCGGGCAATTTCACAGATCTGCGCCTCGGCCCCCGCACGGGACGGGTCGATCACCACCGCATCAAAGCGGGCCAGTTCATCGGCCAGAAGCGGACGGCGGAACAGATCGCGGGTCTCGACGCTCAGCCGCTTCAGGCCCGTCGCACCGCGCCAACCCCTGTCCAGCGCGGCCAGCATCCCGGCCTCGCTTTCCACCGCATGCACCTCGGCCCGTTCGGCCAGGGGCAGGGAGAACGTCCCGCACCCCGCGAACAGATCGACCACCCAGCGCGCATCGCCCACCGCCCGCAGCACGGCTGCGGTCAGCGCCGCCTGCCCCGCCTTGGTCGCCTGCAGGAAGGCGCCGGGGGGCGGGATGACCTGGGCCTTGCCGAAATCCTGCACCGGCGCGCGCCGGGTGACGATCATCTCGTCCTCCCAGACCAGCCGAGCCAGATCGTGCTGCGCCGCGAGGTCCGACAGGGTGACGCGCATGGGCTGATCCAGTGGCTTGCCGCCGCGCACGACCACGTCGAGACCCGTCGTGCCATTGGTCACTGTCAGTTGCATCTCGGCCTTGCGCGAGGCACCTGCAATGACCAGCGCCTGATAGGCCGCCATCCCTTTCAGGATCGCGGTGTCGAGAAGTTGACAGCTGTCAACTTCACTGATCACCCCAGAGGCGCGCCCGTGAAACCCCACCAGCGCACCGCGTTTCGTGCGCCGCCCCGACAATGTGGCACGACGTCGGCTGTTGGGTGGCGAGGTGTCGGGGCCTGTTACATTCCCCTCGATCCCCTGAGCGCGCAGCGCCTCGCGCACCACATCCACCTTCCATGCCGCAACGAAAACGTCGCTGGCATGCTGCAAGGCACAGCCGCCGCAGGCGTTGTAATGCAGGCAAGGCGCCGCCACCCGGTCGGGCGAGGGCGTGACGATGCGGGGCGCGTCGATGCGGCCCTTTTCCACCGCACCGGTGATCACTTCGCCGGGCAGGGTGCGGGGGGCAAAGACGGGGCCGGGCGCGATGCCGTCGCCCTGGTGGCCGAGACGTTGAATGGTGTGTTCCATGGGCCCCGAGCTATCCCGCGCGGCGATCCGCGGCAATGCCCGCCAGCCAGCGGGCCGATCCGATGTCGGATCGCAGGTGTACATGACCGGCATGGGGCGCCTCGTGCCGCAGATTCAGATTGCGGGCGCGATTGCTGCGGTTGCTGGTGATGACATAGCGCAGAAATTCCCAGTTCAGGTTCTCGGGGCAATTCGCTGGCAGATCAGGTCGGGTCTGCCCGCCGCACCACCCGCCACAACCGCTGCCACACCTGCAGATCAAGGAAAATGATGGTATCGGCCCGTGCGATCCGGTTGGCACAGGTGCGCGTCAGGCCGCCTTCGATGATCCACCGATCCCGCGCCTCCGATGCCACCACCAGAGGCAGCTTTTCAACCATGGGTCGGCTGACCCAACCGGGTTTGTGATGTATCAGATCCAGATGGCACACGGGCAGCCCGGTGATGCCGCCCAACCGCCGCGCCAGCGTGGATTTGCCCGACCCGGGCCGGCCGACGATCATCACCCGGCGCATTCACGCGGCCCGCCCTATTCCGCGGCTTCACGCACGTCGATGAACCCGCCCGACTGGCGGTTCCAGTACCGCGCATAGGTGCCGCCGCGGGCCAGCAGATCGTCGTGGGTGCCTGCCTCGACGACGCGGCCTTCCTCCAGAACCACAATGCGGTCCATCCGCGCGATGGTGGACAGGCGGTGGGCGATGGCAAGCACCGTCTTGCCCTCCATCACCCGGTCCAGCGCCTCCTGGATCGACGCCTCAACCTCGGAATCCAGCGCGCTCGTCGCCTCGTCCAGCACGAGGATCGGCGCGTCTTTCAGGAACGCGCGGGCCAATGCAATCCGCTGGCGCTGGCCGCCCGACAGTTTCACGCCCCGTTCGCCCAGATGCGCGTCATAACCCCTGCGGTCCTTGAAATCCTGCAGGTCCAGAATGAATTCATGGGCTTCGGCCCGCTTTGCGGCGGCAATGATTTCGTCCTCGGTCGCGTCGGGTTTGCCATAACGGATATTGTCGCGGGCCGAGCGGTTGAACATCGCCGTTTCCTGAGTGACCATGCCGATCTGGCGGCGCAGACTTTCCTGGGTCACGTCGCGCAGATCCTTGCCGCCAATCGTCACCCGACCCGTTTCCGTATCGTAGAGCCGCAGCAAAAGCGCAACCAGAGTGGATTTTCCGGCCCCCGACGCGCCAACGATCCCCAGCTTTTCCCCCTGACGGATCGTCAGATCGATGCCATCGATCCCGCCCTTGTCTCGGCCATAGGCAAAGCTGACCTTTTCGAACCGGACATCACCCATCGAGTTCAGATCACCCGCATCCACCCGGTCGGTCAGGGTGTGGGGCGGGGTCAGGGTGTTCATCCCATCCTCGACCTCGCCGATGCTGGCATAAACCGACATCAGCGTGAAACTGACCCAACCAGTCATCTGGGCGATACGGATCGAAATTGCCCCCGCCGCCGCAATGTCGCCAGCCGAGGCGGTGCCCTGCTGCCACAGATACAGCGTTCCGCCCACCAACAACACGGGCAAAACACCCGCCAAGGCCATCAGTGCAAACCGAAACGCCGTCGACACCACGCCAAAGGCAATTACCCGTTCACGGAACGTGCGGATCGCACCGATGGCGGCCTTGTCCTCGAACTCGGCATGGGCGAACAGTTTCACTGTCTTGATGTTGGTGATCGTGTCCACCACCTGCCCGGTCACCATTGCGCGGCTGGCGGCGCGGGCCATGGCGCGGGTGCGGATGCGCGGCATGAACCATTTGATCATGTAAAGGTAGGCGGCCACCCAGATCGTCAGCGCCAAAGCCACCCACACGTTGATCGTGGTCAACAAAAGCGCCGACCCGATCAAGGACGCGAGGGCGAAGAACACGACGTTGATAACTTCGGTCGCCACGTCAGTGATCGCGCGGCTGGTCTGCATCTGTTTTTGCGCGATCCGGCCTGCAAAATCGTCGTCGAAGAACGTCACCGCCTGGCCCAGGGTCCAGCGGTGCAGGCGGGTCAGAACCAACGGGTTCACGTTGGGGCCGACGATGATGGCATTGCTGGCCGCCGACAACCCGAACAGAACGGGGCGCACCACCATGAAAAACGCGGCCACCCCGATCAACATCCACCAATTGTCGACAAAGAACTGGGTCGTGCCTGTCTCAAGCGCGGCGTCGATGACAACACCCAGCAAAATTGCCGTCACCACCTCGGCAGTACCGGCCAGCGCCGACAGCATCCCCGAGATCCACAGCCATTTCCACGACCCCTCAAGGTTCCACTTGAAGAACTGATACAGGGTCTGCGGCGGCGGTCCATCGGCGGGGCGGAACGCGTCGATCAGCCCGGCAAGGCGGTTTGCGGAAATGCTCATTCGGCTGCTTTCGTATCTATGAACCCACCCGACTGGCGCGCCCAGAACCGGGCATACAGCCCGCCTTTGGCTAACAACGTATCGTGATCGCCGGTTTCGGCAATGCGGCCGCCGTCGATCACCACGATCCGGTCCATCGCGGCGATGGTGGAAAGCCGGTGGGCGATGGCGATCACGGTCTTGCCTTTCATCATCCCGTAGAGGGTGGACTGGATCGCGGCCTCGACCTCGGAATCCAGCGCACTTGTCGCCTCGTCCAGCACCAGAATGGGCGCATCCTTCAGGATCACCCGGGCCAGCGCCACCCGCTGGCGCTGTCCACCCGACAGTTTCACACCGCGTTCGCCCACCTGCGCATCGTATCCCTGCCGCCCCTCGGGATCAGCCAGATCGAGGATGAACTCATGGGCCTCGGCTTGGCGGCTGGCGGCCAGCATCTGATCTTCGGTCGCGGTGCGGTTGCCATACAGGATGTTCTCGCGCACCGAGCGGTGCAGCAGCGAACTGTCCTGCTGCACCATCCCGATACCGGCACGCAGGCTCTCCTGCCGCACCGTTGTGATGTCCTGTCCGTCGATCAGGATCTGCCCGCCGTCGGGGTCATAGAACCTGAGCAGCAGCTTGACGAGGGTGGATTTTCCGGCCCCCGAGCGACCGACGATGCCGATCTTTTCGCCCGGTCTGATGACCAGCGACAGGTCGTGCAAGCCGCCGCTGTCACGCCCGTAATGGTGGGTCAGGTGGCGCAACTCGATCTCGCCCTCGGTCAGGCGCAGGGGTTTGGCATCCGGCGCGTCGGTCAGGGTGATCGGGTGCGCGATGGTCTGCAATCCCTCGGCCATCACGCCGAGATTGCGGAAGAAAGTGGTCAGCGCCCACATGATCCAGCCGGTCATCGCGTTCAGCCGCAGCGACAGCGCAGTCGCCGCCGCCACAACCCCGACTGTGGCCGTGCCGCCGATCCACAGATACATCGCCCAACCCACGACGGCCACGATCAACAGGCCGTTCAGCACCACAAGCGCCACGTCCATCGTCGTGAAGATGCGCATTTCCGCGTTGAACGTCTGGCGCGCCTTTTCGATCGCCTCGCGGGCATAGGCGATTTCGGTATCGTCCTGCGCGAACAGCTTGACGGAATGGATATTGGTGTAACTGTCCACCACCCGGCCCGTCACAGCACTGCGCGCGTCCGATGCCGCCTGCGACGCCGGGCCGACCCGCGCAATCGTCCAGCGCATCAGCGCGCCATACAGCACCAGCCACAACAACAGCGGAATCACCAGACGCGGATCAGCACCCAGCAGCAGAACCGCCGCGCCGATCACATAGGCCAGCGCGAAGGTGATGGCATCGAACGCCTGAAACACCACCTCGCCCGCCGCCGGAGGGGTTTGCATGATGCGGTTGGCGATGCGGCCGGCAAAATCGTTCTCGAACCAGCCGACCGACTGGCGCAGCACCTGACGATGCGCGCGCCAGCGATAGAGGGTGCCATAGTTCGGAAGGATGCCGTTGTTCAGGAGTCCGACATTCAGCGCCTGAAGGGCCGGGCGCAGGATCAGGATGAACAGGGCGACCGCGATGAATTCGGTGCCGTGGTTCGCCCAGACATTGGCGGGCGTGTCGGTCGACAGCACGTCCACCAGCCGCCCCATGTACCAGATCAACCCGATTTCCACCGCCGCCACGATCACCGAACTGAGCGCGGCCCAGACAAACACCCGTTTGAACGGCTGCGAATAGGCGCGGATGAACGGCCACAACCGACGGGGCGGCGTGTCGGTTTCCTCGTAGCTGACATAAGGATCGACCAGATTTTCAAAGAATCGGAACATGGAAATGCCTTCCTGTGGGGCGATATATTCCGCGCCCCCCGGGAAGGCAAACCCGCCAAAGTCATTTCAGCAGATCGTCGCGCGTGAGGGTAAAGCCGGAGGCGATCCAAAGTTCCTTGAGCCGCAACAACTCGGCGCCCAGAGCGGGGCCTTGGAACAGAGGCATCAAATCGGCGGCTTTTACGGGAAAGATGGCGTTGGCGCCTTTGGTCAGTTCATGTTCCAGATCGACCGGCAGAGGCTGTTCAAACTGTGCTGCGCGCAGTTCGCAGATCTGGCGCGCAACGTCGGCGCCGTACTGCTGGGCCAACGCTCCGGGCGGGTTTGCCCCGCCCATTTCAGCGCGCAACTGGTCCAGCGCCCGGCGCTGGGCGCGCGACAGGCACAATCCGGTGGTGTCGCCCCCGAGGATCGCAAGGCGGCGCATGGGTCTGGGCGCAGTGGTTTCCAGATGCACAAGCAGCGGCAACGACCGGGCATCGGCGCCGGGCAGCACGGCGTTCAACACGCCCGATTGCGCCATGGCGGCCACCGCAGGGGCCGGATCGGGGGCGCACAGCAGTTTCACCAATTCGGCCGTGATCCGTTCGGCAGACAATTGCACGATTCCCGCAACCGCAGCGGCGCAAGCGGCCAGACCTTCGCTATCAATGCCCTGTTCGGGGTCGCCATACCACGCCTGGAACCGGAAGAACCGCAGGATACGGAGGTGGTCCTCGGCAATCCGCTGGGCAGCCTCCTCGATAAATCGCACCCGACGCGCCAGAAGATCGGGCAACCCGTTCAGCGGGTCGATCAGCGCGCCGCTGGCATCGGCATAGAGCGCGTTCATGGTGAAATCGCGCCGCCGGGCATCTTCGCAGATATCGGTGCAGAATCGCACGACCGCATGGCGCCCGTCGGTTTCCACGTCGCGGCGGAACGTCGTCACCTCGTGGGGCAGGCCATGGGCGATCACCGTTACCGTGCCATGGTCGATGCCGGTGAGCACGGTGCGAAAACCGGCCTCCTGCGCCCGTTGCAGCACCTGTTCGGGCACCAGATCGGTGGCAATGTCGATGTCGACCACTGGCAGGCCCATCAGATCGTTCCTGACACAGCCGCCCACCAGATAGGCCCCCGGTCCCAGCATCCCAAGCACCGCCTGCGTCCCCGGATGGTGCAACCAGGCGCCCGACACACCCATCACGCCATCCGCGCGGCCAGAGCCCGCAGGATGCGCGCCGTGGCGCCCCAGATGTAATAAGGGCCATAGGGCACGGTGTAATAGCGCCGGTCGGTGCCACGCCAGCGTCGTGACTGGATGGAAAAGCGTTCGGGATCGGTGACATGGGCCAGGGGCACGCGGAACACCTCGGCCACTTCGCCCGGTTCCGGGCGCGCGTTGAATTCGGCCCGCACCACGGCCAGAACCGGAGTGACGGTGAACCCCGTGACGGTTTCATGGGGCGGAAGGGTGCCCAGCACATCGACATTGCCGGGGTGCAGGCCGATCTCCTCATGGGCCTCGCGCAGGGCGGCACCCACCGCGCCATCGTCGCCTGCGTCGATCTTGCCCCCGGCAAAGGCGATCTGGCCGGGGTGATGTTTCAGCGCCGAGGAGCGTTTCGTCAGGATCACCTGATCGCCGATCACCGCCACCAGCACCCCCGCCGCGCGCAGACGCCGCCCTTCGGGCAGGACGGTGCCGGGGTTGAGGTCAAAGTCAGAGGACGCGCCGCCGGGATGATCCAGCGCCGCGATCAGGCGGGCCTGCCGGTCAGGCGTCACCGTCATGGGGCACCTCGGCCTCGAACCCCAGGGTTTTGGGGTCGAATTCGTAATGCGCACCACAGAACTGGCAATCGGCGGTGACGATGCCCGCCTCGGTGGTCATCGTGGCGATGTCGCGGGCCGAATAGATCGACAGGCTCTGGCGCACCTTGTCCTCGGAACAGCCGCAGCCGAACACGATGGGTTGGGCATCGAACACCCGTGGGCCTTCCTCGTGAAACAACCGCACCAGCAGTTCGGTGGGCTGCACCGAGGGGCCGATCAGCTCCAGATCATCTACAGTGTCGAGCAGGGTGTTGGCGCGCAGCCAGTTTTCGGCCTCTTCCCCATCGAGAATGTCGGCGCCCTCCAGCAGTCCACCCTCGCCGGTGGCATCGCCGCTGGCGAAGGGCGACGCCTTTGGCATGTGTTGCAGCATGACGCCCCCGGCGCGCCACGACGCATCCTCGCCCGGCACCTGCGAGCGGCCAAAGGTCAGCGCAAAGCGCGTGGGCAACTGTTCGGACTGGGCAAAATAGGTCTGCGCACAGGCGGCCAGCGACCCACCGGCCAGGGGCGTGATTCCCTGATAGGGGGTGTTGCCCTCGCCCTGGTCCAGCAGCATCGCGAAATAGCCCTTGCCGATCATGTCGTACGGGGCCTTGTGCGGCTCCAGCCGGCCGGCGTCGTAGCTGGCCCAGCCGCGAATGCGCGCGGGGGTGCCATCGTCGCCGGGGGCATAGTAATCGGTGGCGATCAGGCGCACCGGCCCATTGCCACGCACCTGCAACGACAGTTTCCAGCGCAGCTTGATCGTCTGGCCAATCAGTGCGGTGAGCAGGGCCATTTCGGCCACCAGCGCCTCGATCTGGGGGGGATAATCGTGCTGTTCCAGCACATCGTGCAGCACACCGTCAAGGCGTGCCACCCGGCCCCGGATGTCGGAGCGGTCAAACTGAAAGGGCAGGACTGTATCGTCCCAGGCGATTTTAGAGCCGATGGTCATGGGGTTTCCTTACGCGTCGCGCCTTGGCATATCGCGTCTATATAGTCAGGACAACGCGATGACCAACGGGAGGCTGCGATGATCAGACGGTATGGCGAGGCGGTTAAGGCGGGGCGGCGCTATGTCATGCGCCCGGGGGTCTATGCGATCCTGCCTGCGGGTGATTCCCTGCTGCTGACCTTTCAAGAGGAACCCCAGCCCGAGTTCCAGTTGCCCGGCGGCGGAATCGACCCCGGCGAGGCCCCGATTGCCGCCCTGCACCGCGAAGTGTTCGAGGAAACCGGCTGGCGCATCGCGGCGCCGCGCAAGATCGGGGCGTTCCGGCGGTTCACCTTCATGCCAGAATACGACATCTGGGCCGAGAAAGTGTGCCACATCTATCTGGCCCACCCGGTGCGCCCCCACGGGCCGCCCACCGAACCGGGACATACGGCGGTCTGGATGGAAACCCGCGAGGCGGCGGCGCAGTTGGGCAATCCGGGCGATGCGGCCTTTGTCGCCGGACTTATCCGATAGCCCTGCGACGGGCCAGCCAGTAATCGGCAATGGCGCCCAGGGTCTCGGGCTGATGACTGTCGACATAGGCGATCATGTCATGGTCGAACCGAAATTCGGGGCCGCACAGGGCGACGAGGGTGCGCCGCACGTTTTGCGTCTTGCGGAAGCTGGAATTCACGGGCGTTTCACGGGTCAGCGGATCGGAATGCCAGTCGATCTTCATGCCGGGAACATTCCCCGGTTCAGTTGCCAGACCGAGGCGTTCAGCGCCCCGGCAATCGTCACCCACAAAATGTAGGGCAGGAAGAACAGTCCCGCCACCGGATCGGCCAACCAGAAGGCCCAGGTCGTGGCGGCCACCGCAAGCCACAGACCCATGATGATGACCAGCGCGGCGCCCACGCGGTTCAGCCCGAAAAACACCGGCGACCACAGCGTGTTCAGC
>Ga0105055_10007014_pt1 | contig 15179 bp, 16 predicted proteins | sample BON03_FD_78090 | JGI IMG/M metagenome (GOLD analysis project Ga0105055, IMG submission 78090) | Freshwater microbial communities from Lake Bonney liftoff mats and glacier meltwater in Antarctica - BON-03 | ecosystem: Environmental > Aquatic > Freshwater > Ice > Glacier meltwater | place: Lake...
CCGGGGGCGGCGGCGCGGATCTCGGTCAGGGCGCGGGGCATATGATAGTCCGAGGTCACCACGATCAGGCTGTCATAGCCCTTGGCCTCGGCCCAGGCGGCGATCTCCTGGGCATTGCCCACGGTGTCCTCGGCCTCGAAGCCCAGATCGACGCAGCAGTTGAACAGGCGGTTGGAGCCGGGTGTCAGGGCGCGCAACTCCTGACGACGGACCTCACGGTTGACGCCGGAAATCAGCACCCGCTGGCCCTTGTCCTGTTCCAGCAGGCGGATGGCGGCATTTACCCGCTCGGCCGAAGGGCCGGTCAGGGCCACGATGGCGTCGGCGCGGGCCGGCTCGGGCGTGGGCGTGAAGCCGCGCACACGATCGGCGAAGGCGAACAGGCCGATCACCCAGATCAGCACCAGAATGGCGATGAAGGTCAGAAACTTCATGTCCCGAACCTAGTGACCCTGTTTGAGCCGCGCCAGCGCGGTGAATCGCGCCGCAACGACCGCTACCGTAGCCGCCAGCAGCGGACATGGCGAGAAAATCAGCAGGTCGCTCCACGCCAGCGGCAGGGCGGGCGTCACCCCGCCGGTTCCGCCGAGAAGGCGCAGGGCCGCAACCAGGCTCATGGCGACCCCGGCACCGATGGCCCCGGCCCCGGCAGCCAGCAGGCCGTAGCGCCGCTGAAACAGGCCGGCGATAGCCCCGTCTGAGGCCCCGTTTAGGCTCAGGGTGTTGATCACCCCCGCCTGCGCCGCCATCCCCGCCCTTGTGGCATAGGCGACGGCCGACCCGGCCGCGCCGGCGGTGAGCAGGAAGGCGACGGCGGCCAGAAGGGTGATCAGGCGCGCGGAGCGTTCGACCTCGCCGCGCCACTGGCTGTGGTCGTCGACCGTGGCGTCCAGCCCGGCCTCGGCCAGGGCCCGGCCCAGGGTCACAGCGCTGGCCGGGGCGGCCTGGTCCAGTCTTACCGTGACCAGATAGGGAATGGGCAGGTCGGGCAGGACGGCGTCGCCGACCCAGGGTCGCAGCAGGGCCTCGGCGGTTTCACGGTCCATGGCCTCGGCCTCGGACACGCCCTCGACCCCGGCCAGGGTCTGGGCCGCGCGGGCGGCGGCCTCGGCCCCGGTCTCGCCGACGCGCGGTCGCACCTGCACTGTGGCCTCGGCTTGCAACTGTCGCGCCCAGCCGTGCGCGGCACGGTCGGCCGAGACAGCGCCCACGGCGGACAAACAGGCCAGAAAGCAGAGCGCAGCAATCAGGCTGGTCAGCCAGGCCTCGCCGCCGGCATCACGCGGCAGCAGGGGGGCGCGGGTTCGGAACAGGCGGTCGATCATACCCGGCCTCCGGTCAACCGGCCGCCTTCGAGCCTCAGCACGGTCGCACCCGAGCGTTTGGCCAGGGCCTGGTCGTGGCTGGCGATCAGCACGGTGGTCCCCAGCCGGTTGAGCGACTGGAACAGTTTCAGCAACCGCTCGCCCATGCCCGCATCGACACTGCCGGTCGGTTCGTCGGCGAGTATCAGGTCCGGCTTGGTGACGACGGCGCGGGCGATGGCCAGCCGCTGCTTCTCGCCCCCCGACAACGCCGGCGGCCGCTCGTCCATCCGCTCGCCCAGCCCGACCCAGTCCAGCATTTCCTCGACATCGTCGGCATAGTCGGCCTGTTTCCGGCCGGTCAGCCGCAGCGGCAGGGCGACATTGTCGAAGGCCGAGAGGTGATCCAGCAGGCGGAAGTCCTGGAACACCACCCCCATACGGCGACGGAAGGCGGGCAGGGCCCGGCGCGGGGCCGTGGTGGCATCCTCGCCGAACAGATGCAGGGTTCCGGTCTGCGGGTGTTCGGCCAGGGTCAGCAGCTTCAGCAGGGTTGATTTGCCCGCCCCGGACGCCCCGGTAAGGAAGTGGAAAGAGCCGGCTGGCAAGATAAGATCGACGTCCCGCAGCGCGCGGTGCGCCGCCGCATAGCCGAAACCCACGCCAGACAGGCGGACGGTGTCGGTCATGGCGTCGGATTCATAAGCGCGGCGGGGCTGGACGGACATGAATTTCGGATCAGAACGCGGCCAGGCCGCGACGGGAGGGGGCGAAGAGCCTCGCAGTCAGCACCCATGATACTGACCTGCTCGTCCTGCGCCACCAGCTATTTCACCCCCGATGAAGCCATCGGGCCGAACGGCCGCACCGTGCGCTGCAAATCCTGCAAACAGACCTGGCGCGCCACTCTGGACGAACCGCTGGAGCTGTCGCAGTCATCGACGCCGGGCGAGGTCGTCAGTTTCGGCCATCGCGACGAGCCAGAAACCGAATCACTGGCCGAAACCCCCGCGCCCGAACTGCCCAAGGCCTTCCGCGCCCGGGCTGAACAGCAACGCCGCCTGCGTCGCGCGGCGACCCATGGCGTGGTCTGGGCCGGTATCGCCTCCGGTTTCGCCGCCATGCTGGCGTCTGCGTGGCTGTTCCGGGTCGAGGTGGTCGAAATGGCCCCCCGCGCCGCTGCCGCCTATGCCGCCGTCGGCCTGACGGTGAACCCGACCGGACTGGATTTCGAGGCGGTCAGCGCCAAGCCCCTACCCAATGATCCCGGCAAGGTGCTGGTTTCCGGCGCCCTGCGGAACGTTCGCGACAATGAGCGGATCGCCCCTCCCGTGCGGGTGGCCCTGCTGGACGCCCACGGGGCCGAGATCGGCCACGCCATCGTACGCATCGACGCTGCCCCGGTCCTGCCGGGCAAGGTCCAGGGTTTCGCGGTCGTCATTCCTGATCCGGGCACCCGTGGTCAGGGCGTGGGTGTCGCCTTTGTGCTGGACGATGCCGGACCCCGCGCCGCGATGGTGCCCGCAGCCGCGGCCCATACGGATACGCGCCGCCCCCCGGCCCTGGCGGCCGATCATGAGCCGGCGACAGCCCACGGGTCCGCTGAGGGTGCCGACTCCGGCGGCCTGCGCCCCGCCCTTTCGCCGGGAGCCTCGGCTCCGCTGGACATGCAGCCGATCGACGCCGTGCCGGTGGTGGACACACATGCGGCAGAGGCGGTATCCGCCTCGCATGGCTGATACCCCTTCCCAAGACGCCGCCAGGCCCACCGTCCTGCTGCCCGAGGCCGAGGTTCAGCGCATCGTCGCCGACCTCGCCGCCCAGATTGCCCCGGTGATAGACGATGAGACGGTGGCGGCGGTGCTTTTGACCGGCGGCCTGTGGTTCGCCGCCGACCTGACCCGCGCCCTGTCGCGGATCGGTCGCAACGTACGCTTCGACGCCCTGTGGCTGGCTTCCTATGGCGATGAACAATCGAGCCGGGGCCGGATCGACGTCTATGCCGATTTCCAGAGGCCCATCGCTGGTCGTCGGGTGCTGATCGTCGATGATGTGTTCGACACCGGCCTGTCGCTGGCCGAGGCGGTGCGGATCGCGAAGGAAAAAGGGGCCTCGGAGGTCCTGACCGTGGTCTTCGCCAAAAAGCCCTGGCCCCTGCCGCGCGCGCCGGAACCCGATTTCGTCGGCTGGGAGGCCCCGAACCGGTTTCTGGTCGGCTACGGGCTGGATCACGCGGGCGCGCTGCGGGGCCTGCCGGACGTCTGCGCGCTGGACTGAGGAGGCCGATGAACAGTGAAAAGTGAGCAAGGGGTGAGCAGCACCGAGCTCACCCCTTGCTCACTTTTCACTGTTCACCCCAACCAATCCGCCCTCGGCTCCCGCTCCAGCATCTCATCATAGGTCGGCCGCGCCCTCACTACGGCCCAGCGGTCGCCGTCGACCATAACCTCCGGCACCAGAGGCCGCGAATTGTATTCGCTGGCCAGCACCGCGCCATAGGCTCCTGCGCCCATGAAGGCGACCAGATCTCCGGCCTGCACCGGCGGCAACTTCCGGTCGCGGGCGAAGATGTCGGTGGATTCGCAGATTGGGCCGACGAGGTCATACAGGCGCGGTTCGCCGTCGCGCGGCCGAACCGGGACTAGATCGTGGAAGGCGTCGTAAAGGGCCGGGCGCATCAGGTCGTTCATGCCGGCGTCAAGCACCAGGAAGCGGCGACCCCCCTCTGCGTGAGAGATGCCGCGTTCATTGACCTGGATGACCCGGCTCAGCAGCACCCCGGCGTTGGCGGCCAGCAACCGACCGGGCTCGAACACCCCCTCGACGTTCAACCCGTGCAGCACCCGCGCGGCCATGGCCACATAGGCCTCGATGGACGGCAGGTCCGACTGCCCATGATAGGGCACCCCCAGACCGCCGCCGAGGTCCAGCCGGGTCACGGTCAGGCCCGCGCCCCGCAACTCCAGCGTCATCGCCCGCAAGGACCGGAAGGCGGCTTCCAGTGGCTCCAGCGTGGTGATCTGGCTGCCGATGTGACAGGCCAGCCCGACCGGGGTCACATGTGGCGACAGGCTGGCGCGGGCATAGAGGGCGTGGGCCTCGTCGGCGGGTACGCCGAATTTGTCGGTGGCCCCGCCGGTGGTGATCCGGGCATGGCCTCCTGCGCCAACGGCCGGATTGACCCGGATGGCGATTTCAGGAGTCGCCCGCTGCTTGAGCGACGCTGAGATTTCGATCAGCCGATCCAGTTCGACGGCGCTCTCGATATTGATCTGACGCACCCCCGTTTCGATGGCGAAGGCCAGTTCGGCGTTACTCTTGCCCACGCCCGAGAAGACGATCCGGTTCGCGGGGATGCCCGCCGCCAGCGCGCGCCGGATCTCGCCTTCAGACACGGTGTCGGCCCCGCAACCGAGCTTGGCCAGGGTGGCCAGCACCGACAGGTTGGAATTGGCCTTCACCGCGAAGGCGATCAGCGCCTCGCCCAGGGCTACCGGATGGGCCGCTACGGCCTCGGCCAGCAGGCGATAGTGCCGCGTCAGGGTGGCGGTCGAATAGACATAGGCGGGCGTGCCCACCGCCTTGGCGAGCGCCTCCAGCGACACGCCCTCGGCCTGGAGCACGCCGTCGATCCGGTCGAAATGATGCAAGGGAACCCTAGCCGGGACTGGAGCCCGAACCGCCATAGGGGTTCGAGCTGGGGCCGCCGTCGATGGGCATCTGGCTGGGCGGGCGGTTGATCGTGGCGGGTTCAGGCAGGTTGGGAGCGCCCGCATCGCGCATGCCGCGCTCGGTGCGTTTGGCCGGCGGTGCGTCGAGGTCGGCCATGCGACCGCAAGCGGCAGCAGAGACGGCGATCAGGGCGGCGACGCCTGCAACAATGATCTTTTTCATCCCAATTCCTTCACGCGAGGCGCGCTTTCCACTCGGCAATGCGCGCGCGGACCTGTTCCGGCGCCGTGCCCCCGAAACTCTGACGGCTGGCACAGGAAGCCTCAGGGGTGAGCACCTTGTAAACCGCTTCCGTCACCCTTGCCTCCAGCGATTGCAGTTCGGTCAGCGGCAGTTGCGACAAATCCACGCCCAGGACCTCGGCCCGCTTCACCGCCGCGCCTGTCACATGGTGTGCCTTGCGGAACGGCAGGTTCAGCGCGCGGACCAGCCAGTCGGCCAGGTCGGTGGCGGTCGAGAAGCCCGATCCGGCCGCGGCGCGCATCCGCTCCGTGTCCGGCTGTAAGGCGGAAACCATGGCCGTCATGGCTCCCAGCGCCAGGGTCAGGGCGTCAAAGGCCTCGAACACCGGCGGCTTGTCCTCCTGCATATCCTTGGAATAGGCCAGCGGCAGCCCCTTCATCACCGTCGACAGGGCCACCAGAGAGCCCGTGATCCGTCCGGTCTTGGCCCGCACCAGTTCCGCCGCGTCCGGATTGCGTTTCTGCGGCATGATCGACGAACCGGTGGTCAGGTCGTCCGGCAAGGTCACAAAGCCGAACTGCGGCGTCATCCAGATCACGATTTCCTCGGCCAGTCGCGACAGGTGGCCGGCGCAGATCGAGGCGGCGGCGAGGCTTTCGATGGCGAAATCACGGTCCGAGACGGCGTCCAGCGAATTGGCCATTGGCCGGTCGAAGCCGAGCTCCGCCGCCGTCATCTGCCGGTCGATCGGGAAGGGCGATCCGGCCAAGGCCGCTGCGCCCAGCGGGTTCTCGTTCATCCGCGCCCGGGCGTCGGCGAACCGTCCCGCGTCGCGGCCGAACATCTCGACATAGGCCATCAGATGGTGGCCGAAGGTCACCGGCTGGGCCGGTTGCAGATGGGTGAACCCCGGCATCAGGTCGCCCGCATGCTGTTCGGCGCGGACCAGCAGGGCGGATTGCAGCCCCTTGAGCTGTTCGACGGCGGCGTCGCATGCGTCGCGCACCCACAGGCGGAAATCGGTCGCCACCTGATCATTGCGGCTGCGCGCCGTGTGTAGCCGCCCGGACGGCTCGCCGACCAGTTCGGCCAGCCGCGCCTCGACGTTCATATGGATGTCTTCGAACTGGTCGCGGAACGGGAAGGTCCCGTCGCGGATCTCCGCCTCGATGGCGTCCAGCCCGTCCAGTATGGCTTCGGCGTCGGCCCCGGTGATGATCTTCTGTGCCGCCAGCATGCGGCAATGGGCCCGCGATCCGGCCAGATCCTGGGGCCACAATCGCCGGTCCACACCGATGGAGACGTTGATCGCCTGCATGATATCAGCGGGTCGCGCGGTGAAACGCCCGCCCCACATGTCTTGACCTTCCGCGTTCGGAGAAGGCTTAAGTGACGCTGACGGTGGGGAAGGCTCGGTCATGAAGGGCTCAAAGGCGGCGGGGATGGCGATCGCGGGCGCGCTGGTGATCGGCATGGTCGTGGGCGCGGCCCTGCTATACGCCAATCGCGACGCCTTCTTCAAAGCCGCAACGCCCGAGCCGGCCGCCAAAAGCGAACTGGCCCGCTTCGCCACCGGCTCTCTGACCCGGCTGGAGACGCCCGCTGCCATCCCGGTGGCCCCGGCCTATGTGTTCAAGAGCCGCGAGGGGGCCGACGCGACCTTCGCCCAATTCCGCGGCAAGGTGGTGGTGGTCAACCTCTGGGCCATGTGGTGCGCGCCCTGCCGCACCGAGATGCCGACCCTGGCCCGACTGGCCGAGGCCTATGCCGACCAGGACCTGGTGGTCCTGCCGATCAATGTCGATGCCACTGAGGACGGTCTGGCCGAGGCGCTCAGCTTCATCGACGTGCACGAACCGCTGCCGCTCTACAGCGACATGAAATTCCAGCTCCCGTTCGAACTGCCGGGCGAGGGAAAGATGCCCCAGACGGTGCTGCTGGACCGACAGGGCCGCATCCGCGCGCACTTCTCAGGCGAGGCCGACTGGGCCAGCCCCGAAGCCCGCGCCCTGATGGACGCCCTGCTGGCGGAGCCAGGCTGACGGCCTGGTACCTCAGTTTGCGGGGACGCGCTGGTCAGTGGCCGGATCGACCGCCCCCGGCCGGCCTTCGGCGGCGGCTTCGGCCTGGTTGTTTTCCAGTTGCGAGGCGACACTGCCCGCGCCTCCCTCGACCGCCCGCGCGGCCTTCATGGCACCCGACTCGATGACTTCTCCCGTCCGGGCCGCCGCGTCCCCGGCCTTGTCACCCGCGACTGCCGCATTGGTCTCTGCCTCCTGCTGCTCAGCCGGCGTGCAGGCGGCGGCCCCCAGCGCCAGGGCGGCGACGGCGGCGAGTGTGATGGTCTGGATGCGCATGGCATATCCCCTTGGGCGTTGAACCTGGCCGATTAACGCGGGGAAGCATGAGGGGTTGCGGGAATGGTGGCTGGAGGCGGACTTGAACCGCCGACCTGTGGGTTATGAATCCACCGCTCTAACCAGCTGAGCTACCCAGCCCCGTTTGACGATTATGTCGCTCGAGTCCCGGCGGGAACTGGTCTGTCCGCCGGAAGAGGCGTGCCTATATAGGCGGGCGGCGGGGGTTTCAAGTCGCGTTCAGGCCCTCTCGCGCCGGGACGATGCGTCGCACACGGGTGACGCCGCCGCGACAGAACAGCTAGACTGTTCGTAACCTTCGTCCGCCGTCCGATTCACAGGGTTTTTCATGCGCCTGCTCGCCCTCGCCGTCTCCGTTTCCGCCATCACACTCGCCACCGCCTGCGGGGCCAGCGGTCAGGACCAGGTCCGGCCCGGCGATCCGGTCGACACCCGCCCCGCCAATGGCGCGAACCAGCAGCCCGCCTTTGCCGGCCAGACCCGCGCGCCGTCGGTGCGTACCGAGGCGGCGCTGGCGCATACGGTGGTGGCCTCGGGACTGGTTGAGCCGTGGGGACTGGCCCTGCTGCCCGACGGTCGCTGGCTGGTGACCGAACGGCCCGGCCGGTTGCGTATCATCACAGCCGCAGGCGCGGTGGGTGCGCCGATCACCGGCCTGCCCGCCGTCGATTCCCGTGGTCAGGGCGGCCTGCTGGACATCGCGGTCGGCCCGACCTTCGGTCAGGACCGGATGATCTACTGGAGCTATGCCGAACCACGAGAGGGCGGCAACGGCACTGCCGTGGCGCGCGGCCGGCTGTCGGATGACGGCGCGAGGGTCGAGAGCGCACAGGTCCTGTTCCGCGCCATGCCGACCTATGACGGTGACAAGCATTTCGGCTCGTCCCTGGCCTTTGCCCCCGACGGCACACTGTTCTTCACTCTGGGTGAGCGATCCGATACGCCAATGCGGCCCCAGGCCCAGGATCTGGGCTCGCACATGGGCAAGACCCTTCGCATCAATGCCGACGGCACGGTCCCGGCCGACAATCCCTTCATCGGCCGCGCCGGGGCCCTGCCGGAAATCTGGTCGCTGGGTCACCGCAATGCCCAGGGCATCGCCATCGCCGCCGACGGGGCCGTCTGGACGGTCGAACACGGCACGCGCGGCGGGGACGAGGTCAATCTCGACCGGGCGGGCCTGAACTATGGCTGGCCCGATGTGACCTATGGTGTCGAATACCGCGGCACCCCGATCAATGGCGGTTTGACGGCGGGTGAGGGCACCGAGCAGCCGACCTACTACTGGGACCCTTCGATCGCCCCGGGCGGCATGGCCCTCTATGACGGAGCCATGTTCCCCGGCTGGCGCGGCAATCTGCTGGTCGCCGCCCTGCGCGACAAACACATCGCCCGGCTGGTGCTCGAGGGAGGCCGCGTCGTCGGCGAGGAGCGGCTGTTGACCGACCTCGGCGAACGGGTCCGCGACATCGCCGTGGGGCCTGACGGCGCGGTCTGGGTGGTGACCGATGAGCCGGACGGGAAACTGGTGCGGTTGGCGACGGCGAACTGACGGCTATTCGGAAGCCGGGCCGAATCGGTTGGGGCCCGGATCGCCGCGCCGCCACTCCGTGAACCCGAGGTCGAGGAGGAAGAAGCTCGCCACGAAGGCCGCGACGGTCAAGCCGGTCAGAGTCCAGGCTATCGCTTCCGGCAGGGCAGGGAAGACGATGACGGCGATCAAGGGAACGGCGAGACCGGCGCAGAAGATAATCCGTTTCGCATGGACGCGGTGGGCATGGCGTCCGACGTCATGGAGCCGCCGGAAACCGGCCGCAGCCCCTACGACCGTCACCGGTATAAAAACCAAGGCCGGGAGCAGGGCCAGGATGGCGGGCACGCCGAAGATCAGGAGCAGGACATGTGCCACCATCCCGGGCATAGCGACGAAAAGGATATTCCGCTCCAGGCGGATCAGTTCCGGGCGGTTCAATCGCCCCCGGAAATCGAACAGGCCGAAAAATTCTTTCGGCATTTGATCAACCCATCATTGATCGCTGCTCGCGTCAATCCCGCAAGAGTTCGTTCACGCCCGTCTTCGCTCGTGTCCGCGCATCCACCCGTTTGACGATCACCGCACAGTACAGCGACGGCCCGCCGTTCGGATCGGGCAGGGCGCCCGGCACCACCACGGACCAGGCCGGCACCTCGCCGCGGAACATTTCTCCCGTGGCGCGGTCGACGATCTTCGTCGATCCCGACAGATAGACGCCCATGGCCAGCACCGCGCCCTCGCGGACGATGACGCCCTCGGCCACCTCGGCGCGGGCGCCGATGAAACAGCCGTCCTCAATGATGGTCGGATTGGCCTGCAGCGGTTCCAGCACCCCGCCGATCCCGGCTCCACCCGAGATGTGGACGTTCTTGCCGATCTGGGCGCAGGAGCCGACCGTGGCCCAGCCGTCGATCATCGCGCCTTCATCGACATAGGCCCCGATGTTCACGAAACTGGGCATCAGCACCACGTTGCGGCCGATGTAGGCTCCGCGGCGCACGATCGAACCGGGCACGGCGCGGAAGCCCGCCGCCTGAAAGTGGGACGCGGTCCAGTCGCCGAATTTGTTCGGCACCTTGTCCCACCACGGGCCGACACCGGGTTCCCCTGAAAACGACCCCGCGCTGGCCGGGCCATGGTCGCCGGCGCGCATGATCACATTGTCGTTCAGCCGGAAGGACAGCAGCACCGCCTTCTTCAGCCACTGATGGGTGATCCAGACGCCGTCGGTGCCGCGCGAGGCGACCCGCGCCTGACCCGAGTCCAGCATGTCCAGCGCCTGATCGACGGCCTTGCGGACCTCGCCGTGGGTAGCGGCCGAGACATGGGCGCGGTCGTCCCAGGCGGCTTCGATGACGGCTTCCAGATGGGTCAGGTCGATCATCAGTGGTCTCCGGGCAGGCGGGCGGTGGCGAGAAAGGGGCCGAGGGCGGCGGCACGGTGCTCTGCGAAGGGGGCGTCGGCGTCACGGGCGTGCGGCCCGACCAGCACCGTGGTCATGCCGAGGGCATGGGCCGGTTCCAGGTTGCGCACCGTGTCCTCGAAAAAGGCTGCCGAGGCCGGGTCAATACCGAACCGGTCGGCCATCCGGGCAAAGGTGCGGGGGTCGGGCTTGGGGATCAGGTCGGCGTCCTCCAGCGCGAACAGGCCGTCGAACAGGTCGGCCAGCGCCAGTTTCTCGACCACGCGCCGGGCATGGGCCATGGAGCCGTTGGTAAAGATGATGCGCGAACCCTCCAGCCGCTCCAGAGCCGCGCGCAGGCCGGGATCGGGCGTCAGCACGTCCAGCGGCACGTCATGGACATCGGCAAGGAAGTCGTGCGGATCGATCCGGTGGTGCGCCATTAGCCCCGCCAGCGAGGTGCCATAGTCGCGCAGATAGCCCTTCTGCAGCACCATCGCCTGATCCGCCGGCAGGCCTGCCGTACGCACCACATAGTCATTGATGCGCTGCTGGATCAGCCCCATGAACCGGTTCCCGGGCGGGTAGAGCGTGTCGTCCAGATCGAAGATCCAGCTGCGGATATGGCGCAGGTCGGCCCCGGATTCCGTTGCCTGGAACGGCTCTGCCGTCATCCCGCCTTCACCAGGGTGCCGGCACCGTATTCGGTGAACAGTTCGACCAGCATGGCGTGGGGGCGGCGTCCGTCGAGGATGACCACGGCCTCGACCCCGTCGCGCACAGCGGCCATGGCCGTCTGCAGCTTGGGGATCATGCCGCCGGTGGCGACGCCGTCCTCGATCAGTTTCGAGGCCTCACCGACCGTCATCTGGCGGATGATCTCGCCGTCAGCGCCCGTGACGCCCGGCACGTCGGTCAACAGCAGCATGCGTTTGGCGTCCAGTGACCCGGCGATGGCCCCGGCGACGGTGTCGGCATTGACGTTGAAGGTCTGGCCGTCCTCGGTCACCCCGATGGGGGCGATCACCGGCACCCAGTCGGCGTCGGACTCCAGCAGACGTTTGATCAGTTTGGGATCGACCCGGGTCGGTTCGCCGACAAAGCCCAGATCGACCTCGTGCTCGATCATACTGTCGGGGTCGCGCTTGGTGCGCTTTGTTTTCTCGACGGTCAGCAGGCCGGCGTCCTTGCCCGACAGGCCGATGCCGCGCACGTCCGCCTCCTTGCCGGCCATGGTGATCCAGTGGGCGATCTCCTTGTTGACCGCGCCGGACAGGACCATCTCGGCCACCTGCATGGTGTCGGCATCGGTGACCCTCAGCCCGTCGACGAAGGCCGACTTCACCCCCGCCTTTTCCAGCATGGCACTGATCTGGGGGCCGCCGCCGTGGACCACGACCGGGTTCACTCCCATCAGTTTGAGCAGCACCACATCTGCGGCGAACTGGCGTGCGACCGCGCTCTCGCCCATGGCGTGGCCGCCGTATTTTATGACCACGGTCTTGCGGTCATAGATCTGGATATAGGGCAGGGCCTCGGCGAGCGTCTTCGCCGTGTCCCAGCCTCGATCCTCGGATTGGCGTTCGGTCTCGTCCATGATGAGCAGGCTCCTAAAGCCAGGTCCGGCTGCTGTCACCATGAAACCGGCGCGCCTCAAGCCGGTTGATGCCGGTCTCTCGGAGCCCGGCAAGTGGCGACCGCGTCCTGATCCTGTCAAATACAAGACAGGCTCAGGCAAGTCCGCTCTGTTTGCGAGCCAACGGGCCGGCCGGAATTCGCTGTTTGCGGGGCGATGTTCGTCTTGCGGGCGATCAGCGGGACCCGGAACTCGCGGAAACGGCGCAACCGGCCTGTGCCTGTAGCATCGCGGTCACGCTGACGGATGTTCCTTCGGCGACGTCTCGACCAGGGCGAGCAGGGCTGTTATGTTAAGCTGTGCGGTGGAACTTTTGCCGTCACAGATTTTAATTTTGGGCTGCGGAGGGCCCTCACCCATGCGCGTTAAAACTTTCATCATGGCGACCAGCGCTGCCGGGGCACTCGCCCTGTCCGCCGGCGTTGCCAACGCCGAGCCGAACGGCTGGTACGGCGCGGTCGATGCGGGCTACCACACGATCGACGACGTTGAGACTGCGGGTCCGGCGCTTGACATCGCCCTGGACGACGACTGGGCCGCCTTTGCCCGTCTGGGTTACCGGTTCGACCAGAACTGGCGCGTCGAGCTCGAGGGCGGTTACCGCTCGAACGACATCTCGTCGATCACCAATTCGATCGGGGGCGCTCCGGCCGTCTGCGCCATCGGCCCGGCCGCCAGTCCGTGCGGCACGCCTGATGGCGAGATATTCTCGTCCGCTCTCATGGTCAATGTGATCTATGACTTCGGCAGCGCCGGTTCGGCCGTGCGTCCGTTCATCGGCCTGGGTGCCGGTGTGAACCGCGTCAACACCGAATTCCTCGGCACCCGCGCCAGCGCCCGTACCGTCGGCGTCGGCGCGGATGACAGCTCGGCCAAACTGGCGGCGCAAGCCATCGCCGGTATCGCCCTGGCGATCAGCGACCGGGCCCATCTGGACCTGACCTATCGCTATCTGATGTCCGACATGGAGTTCAACACCTTCCAGTCGTCGGCAATCCCGACGGCATTTGGCCAGGTTAACGGTCGTTACGACGACAGCCATACCCTGACGCTGGGCCTGCGCTATGCGTTCGGTGCGGACGAGCCGGCCTATGTGGCACCGCCCCCCCCGCCGCCTCCCCCGCCGCCTCCCCCGCCGCCTCCCCCGCCGCCGCCGCCGCCTCCGGTGGTTCAGGCCGAGCGTGAGTTCGTGGTGTATTTCGACTGGGATCGTTCGGACCTGACGGCCGAAGCCTCGTCGGTGGTGACGCAAGCCGCCAACTACGCCAAGTCGGGCCGCGCAACGCGCATCCTGGTCGTCGGTCACGCCGACACCTCGGGCTCGGCCGCGTACAATGTCGGCCTGTCGAACCGCCGTGCGCGGACCGTGGCTGATTCCCTGGTTGCCCAGGGCGTCAACGGCGGCGTGATCTCGCTCGACGGCAAGGGTGAAACCGCCCTGGCCCGCGCCACCGCCGACGGCGTGCGCGAGCCGCTCAACCGTCGCGCCACCATCGGCATCAATTTCCGCTAAACACGGAAGTGCCGGTGGACCCGCCAGCCTTCGGCCTCAAGCAGGCCGAAGGCCGGTAGGCCAGACCAAACACAGCCGCCGGTTCCCGAAAGGGGACCGGCGGTTTTGCTTTGTCAGACGGTTTCAGTCACCGGGGTGGTCAAAGCTGCGGCCGCTCGCTATCCCCGTGCGACGGACGAAGGACGGATTTTCATGCGCGTAGCGATGATCGGCACCGGCTATGTGGGCCTGGTCTCAGGGGCCTGTTTCGCCGATTTCGGTCATGATGTGATCTGTGTCGACAAGGACCCGTCCAAGATCGAACGGCTGGAGCGGGGGGAGATCCCGATCTTTGAGCCGGGACTGGACGATCTGGTGGCCGCCAATGTGCGGAGCGGCCGGCTCTCGTTCGCCATGGATGGTTCAGAGGCGATCCGGGCCGCCGATGCGGTCTTCATCGCGGTGGGCACGCCGTCGCGGCGCGGCGACGGCCATGCCGACCTGTCCTATGTCTATGCCGCGGCTGAGGAAATCGCGGACCTGATCGAGGGCTTCACCTTGGTGGTGACCAAGTCGACGGTCCCGGTCGGCACGGGTGACGAGATCGAGCGGATCATCCGCGAACGCCGTCCCGACGCCGACTTTGCTGTGGTCTCCAATCCGGAGTTCCTGCGCGAGGGGGCTGCGATCGAGGATTTCAAACGGCCTGACCGGGTCGTGGTCGGCACCGAAGATGCGCGCGCCCAGACGGTGATGCGCGAGCTCTATCGCCCGCTGAACCTGAACGAGACGCCGATCCTGTTCACCGGCCGGCGCACTTCGGAGCTGATCAAATATGCCGCCAACGCCTTTCTGGCGATGAAGATCACCTTCATCAACGAGATGGCGGACCTGTGCGAGGCCGTAGGGGCGGATGTGCAGCAGGTGGCGCGCGGCATCGGCCTGGACAAGCGGATCGGCGGCAAATTCCTGCACGCCGGTCCCGGCTACGGCGGGTCCTGCTTTCCCAAGGACACCATCGCTCTCGTCCGCACCGCGACGGACGCCGGGTCACCGGTTCGCCTGATCGAGACCACGGTTCAGATCAATGACGCGCGCAAGAAGGCCATGGCCGGCCGCGTCGCTGAGGCCCTGGGTGGGGAACTGAAGGGCAAGACCGTCGCCCTGCTGGGCCTGACTTTCAAACCGAACACGGACGACATGCGCGACGCCCCCTCGCTGGATGTGGTCCCGGCCCTTATGGCCATGGGCGCGACGGTCCAGGCCTTTGATCCGGAGGGCATGCATGAAGCGGCCCGGCTGCTGGACGGCGTCGTCTTCAAGGACGGTCCCTATGAGGCGGTCGAAGGTGCCGATGTAGTGGTGATCCTGACCGAATGGGACCAGTTCCGGGCGCTGGACCTCGACCGGGTCAAGTTGTTGATGGTTCAGCCGACGATGGTGGACCTGCGGAACGTCTATCGGCCTGAGGAGGTTCGCGCACGCGGTTTCCGCTACACCTCGATCGGTCGGGCCTAA
>Ga0105055_10007019_pt1 | contig 15156 bp, 6 predicted proteins | sample BON03_FD_78090 | JGI IMG/M metagenome (GOLD analysis project Ga0105055, IMG submission 78090) | Freshwater microbial communities from Lake Bonney liftoff mats and glacier meltwater in Antarctica - BON-03 | ecosystem: Environmental > Aquatic > Freshwater > Ice > Glacier meltwater | place: Lake...
AGGGACAGGACGCGCCGCACGGTGGGAGGGGCGAGGATGAAGAGGCGTCCTTCTCTGTCCCCATCTTTATTTTTTGTGTATGTCCTTCAAATGCATGGCGCCCTCTACGTTGTGGGGAGGGAAGAAGGGAGGGAGGAGGAGTGTTGTCATTCTGGCTAAGGGGGGAGATGGAAAAAAGAAGTTAGATCTTGATGACAGGGAATGAAGGGCGGCGGTGCTGGTCACATGAGCAAAAAACAACAACACAACAACAACAACGACGACGAAGACGACGACGACGACAGAAAAGCAAGTGCGAGATAGAGGAGAAAGAAATAGATTATGAAGAAAAGAAGACAGACATATATTTAAAAACACGCTCGCCGGCTTGAACAAGCCTTTCGTTATTATTCCGAAAACGTTAATCTTGTTTCTTTCCTTCTGTTTTTGTATGTTTGCTGCGACTCCTACTGTTTACTCGGCCATGGCCTCTTCTTCCTTGCTCTTTTTGCGCTGCTCGAGGACACCCTTCATTTATTCTTCTTATATATCTTCTTGCACCTTTCTCGCTTTTCCCCCCTTTTCGTTATTTAAGGTATTCAATGGGATGAAAAGACAGATGGGTGACACAAATGAAAGCCGCTTCGGAGCAGAGCATGAGCCTTTTTCCACTTACACCACTCTTTGATTATATATAGCCTCCCTCTGCTCCTCCTGCCACCACCACGAAAGAATAGAAATCAGAAGGCGGCTTTTCAACCATTTCCTTTCTCCTCATCTCATTCCCACCCCTGTCGCCTTTTCACAAACACCGCCACAACCAATCACGCGTCTCCTTCAATTTTCATCACTTGATTTATATGAATTCAAAATCACAACACAAACAAAACTCACTCATGGTCTCAATATGCTGCCTTTCTATGTACATTATCACGCCTCTCTCTTCGTCCTTTTGGTGCCATCGCTGCTCGTGTTGTTGCCGCTTTTCTCCGCAGCGGCAGCCGCTGCCCGTAAGACCAAGCCTACAAAAACCTACAAGACAGCTCGCAGTCTTCTATCTCTCCACCCTTCTTGTTTTTAAATTTGCAACGCCGCCACCTTGACCATCGTGAAGGTGCCCACCGTCACCACCACCGGCTCCGACCCCTCCTCCGGCGGGGCTGTATCCCTGTTCCTCTGAATCTTCCCCTCAATCACATCCATCGCTCCATCCTTGAACGTGCCCAGGTAAAAACTCACGCTTGGCATATGATCCACCGACTCGTACTCGTCAAAGTCGATCCCCACCTCCTTCCTGTTGATCCGAAACCGCAACGTCGGCGCCGAGTACACATCCTTCAAGTTCGTCCATTGCCAGCCCATGCCAAACGCACACGTGCCCTCCTTCGTCAACATCAACGCATTAAACATGTCAAAAAGCAAATCCTCCTCAAATTCCGAATAGGTAGGCTTCAGCTTCGCGCCATATTTGGCCAGGTCAGCAGCAGGGGGCCGGTCGATGGACTCTTCTGCCAAGCGCCAGCGTCCCCAGACTTTCTCGTCCAGCTGTCGTTCTTTGTCGCTCTTGGGGGGTTGCTTGGGCCGGGAGGCGGCGAGGAAGGCGAGGCGGAGGGTGCGGCGGTTGGGGTCGAGGGGCTCGCCGCTGTAAAGCTCCTCGATGGAACCACGGAGGGGAGGGGTGCTTGAAAGACGGCGGATCAAGCGGGGGGTGGGAGTGGTAAAGGCCAGGATGGTTGCTGGCAGCACGAGAAGGGCGAATAGCAGTGGCGAGGAGGGGGAGGGGGAGAGGTGGTGCATGGTGACGATATTGTGGTGACGGTGGAGAAGTTTCGCACGGCAGGCGTGCTGGTATTGGCGCTGAAGCGTTATGGCTTATAGTATGGCCTGTGGTTGGGAAAGAAGGGGAGAAGAAGGGTTGAGTTCGTTCGATTGCGTGTTTGTGTTTGAGTCCTCCATCAGAGCAAAAAGCCTCCTCTCGCCGCGTACAGCAGCGCAGCACAATAAGCATAAGAACACAATAGCTTGACATCAGAGAATTCAAATTCTCATGGTCAACGATACTCAAATCGAAAAGGCCGGAGTGCTGTCGGCGGTAAAGCGACACAGCTCCCTTTCTCATCAAGGGAGGGCAAGCTTTACTCCCCTGCGCAAGCATGGCCAATAATAGCGGGCCGGCGAAACGCGCCGTGACGGGATAATGCACACACACAAAAAGGAGCCCGCGTCCGAAGCAAACACAAGGCTTGGTGGGCCATCGTATGTCAAGGGGGGGAGGGGCGCCGTTCTAGGAAGAAGAAGGCTAGCCAAAGGGCTGAAAAGCTGCCGACATGCCTTGACTGCGGCCATGCCATCGCATCCTTGCCGCCGCATTTGTCGTCGAATGATGCCCACGCGTACAAAGCAAGGCATGCGGCCGCTGTTGACAGCACTCCGTCGACATCGTCGTCGCCAGGAGGGCGCGGCGAGGGGCTCCACATGCGCGGCCCTCGGCATGAACAAGCGCCGCGACCGCGACCAGGCCGGGTTCAACGACGAAGACAACAGGCAGCAGTGCGGACACGGTGGCAGGGCGTGGCTGCGTAAAGGCGGGGTATGTCCTGCTGGTGTCGGAACACTCGCTGTTTGAGGTTGTGTGTCCCAAGACTACGCTGTTTTGTGTCGTGGGAGTCGGGCGGCAAGTAAGAAGGCCACGCGTGCAGGTGCAGGTAAAGCAAGCGGCAGCGCGGCTACGACGTCGTTGCGTGGGCCTAGAGCGAGGTGAAGGGGTGGGGAGGGGTGGGAAATGAGATCGAGGAGGCCGCACACAAGTCAAGCGGCCGGGCAGAGGGCAACAGTGCAACAGTTCAGAGTGGCCACGATGACGCGGAAACTTCTTTGAAGCGCGAAGAAGGGCGGAGAGGCAGAGGTTGAGTCGTTGCCTTTTCCAACCGACACTGTGTGCAAGGACAAACAACGCAGGCACTTTACGTTGGTTAGAAGTAAATGATCATACCCATGTTAGCTTGGCTTGCGTGTTTCTTTAAAGAGGGCCACACACAGCACATGGACAAAGACTAGGGGGAGCGGGGGGGAAGCCAAGTCCCATCGCCCGGCACGCGAAACACTCTCACTCTCACTCGCTGATCGCTCAAGGAAAGCAACAAGACGAGGTCGGGGGGGTCGTTCGAAATGCCATGCGCCTTCCTCCCTTTTTGGTGTAGTTTCAAGACGTGGAGGAGTCGACAAGCACAACGGCCTCTTCTTGACCCGCTGGCCTGCCCTCTTTTCAATTTTGCCTGGCCTTTCCATCCTCTCAGTTTCTCTTCCTCCCCCCTCCCTCATCTCCTTGCCCCTCAAAAACACCAACAGGCACCCAGCCACCCTATGGAGACCAAGGTGCGGGTCGGGGTGCGGGTACGGCCCTTGCTGCCGAACGAGATGGCCGTGGGCTCGGAGATGGTGATGAAGTACCCCGGGACCAACAGCAAGCAAATTGGCATGGGGGAACGCGCCTTCACCTACGACCATGTCTTTCGTCCCGAGGTGGAGCAAAACGCCTTGTACGGCATGACGGCCAAGCCCATGCTCAAGCCTTTCTTGGACGGGTACAACGTGACCATCATCGCCTGTACGTAATGCTCTCTTTCCTTTCTTCCTCCCTCCCTACCCCGAATGCCCATGCACGAGCATCCACCCGACATCTAGAAAAGCACCCCACTTACTCTCTACCCTCCCTCCCTCCCTTCCTTCCTCTTTTAGACGGACAAACCGGCTCCGGCAAGACGTACACGATGGGGTCCGAGGCGGTCAATGAGGGAAACGGCGCGGTCGGGAGTGGGGAGGCGTCGCCGGTGGGCTTGATCCCTCGGTTTGTGGACGACCTGTTTACGCATCTGGCCGCGCGAGAGCAGCATCAGCCATCGCAGCAGGCGGGCAACACGGTGGTGTCCGCGTCGTTTCTGGAGATTTACGGGGAGGACGTGTATGACTTGTTGGACGACTCGGCCGACGGGCGAGGTCGGCCCTCCTTGCCCATCCGCGAAGATGTCAATGCCGGGGTCATGGTCTCGGGCTTGAAGCAGGTGGCCGTCAGCACGCGCGCAGAGGCCTTGCAGGTTTTGAGGAAGGGCACCATGAATCGCACCACGGCGGCGACGTTGATGAATGTGGTGTCGAGTCGCTCTCACGCCGTGTTTACCGTCACCTTGCAGCAGACGCTCAGTACGGGGACCAGCAGCACCAGTGGCGGTGGCGGTGGCGGCGAAGAGGAGGGCAGCGTCGAAAGCGAGGCGGAAGGGCAGGTGGTGGTGTCCAAGTTGACTTTTGTGGATTTGGCGGGGAGCGAGCGGCTAAAGCGGACGGGGGCCGAGGGGGAGAGGCGCCGAGAAGGGATCCAGATCAACGTGGGTTTGCTGGCCTTGGGCAGTGTCATCAATGCTCTGGCCGACGAGGAGCGTTTGGTCAAGGGCAAGAAGTCCGTGCACGTCCCCTACCGTCAATCGAAGCTCACCCGGCTGCTCCGAGACGCCTTAGGTGGGAACAGCCAGACCTTGTTCCTGGCCTGCGTCTCCCCCGCAGACATCAACGCCAGCGAGACCCTCTCCACCCTCTACTACGCCAACCGCGCCCGCAACATCCGGAACAAGCCCATCAAAAACACCGACTCAGTCAAGGAAGAACTCCGGTGCTTGCGGCAAACCGCGCACTTTCTCAAGGCCGAAATGGTACGGCAAAAGTTCCTGCAGCCTCCTCCTCCTCCCGCGGTGGCAGAGGGGGAGGAAGCGGACGCAGTCTCCGTGGCCTCCTCCGTTGCCTCCGTCCCCCAAATACCCGATTCTGAGTTGATGGAGCGGGCGGACGTGAAGGCCTTCCTGGAGGCCTTGGGCGCGAAGCTCGACAGCCACTTGCGGCGGGTGGGGATAGAGGGCGTGGACGGCTCCAACCTCTTGCTCAAGCCCTTTGCGCCTGCCACGCCAGGCGGAAATCGTCATAGCCCTGCTCCCTGGGGGGATGCGTCTCATCGGGTGTCGTATTTTGCGCCGACGGCTGTGGCGGCGGCGAGTCGGAATGCCTTGCCTCCCACGAGTCCGCCGCGGGGCTCCATCACACAGGGGATGGGCACACGGCTAAACTTTGGAGCAGCAGCAGCAGCAGCAGCAGCGGCAGCAGCAGCGGGTGGTACGGAGGGAGGGATGGGTTCGGCGCCGTTATTGTCATTGCCGGCTGCAGCAGCGGGAGCGATGGCGAATGAGGAGATGGTGGTGGAGGTGGAGGGGGACCCAGAGAAGGAGCTGGCCTTGCTGGAGAAGCTGCGGGAGCTACAGCAGCACGAGGCGGCCGTGGGCGCGGAGGAGGAGCAGGGGAGGGAGGCCTTGGCGACGGTGGAGGGGGAGTTGGAGCAGGAAGAGGGGTTGCTGGAACAGTTGCGGCAGACGTTGGAAGGGTACCATGGCATGCGCGGGCGGTATGAGCGGCTGCTGAAGGACGTGGAGGCGCTGGAGATGGAGAAGGAAGCCTTGCACTACCAGCTGGAACAGGCCCTCGTCGCCGAGCAGCAGCAGCAACAACAGCAACAGCAACACCACCAGCGTCACAAGTCGGGGGGTGGGGTGGCTGCTGCTCCGGCAGCGGGCGCAAGCACGGCAGCAGCAGCAGCGGCGGCAACGGCGCTGAGGGAGAAGCTCAAGGGGGTGGAGGCGCAGCTGGACCGACTTAAGGTGCAGAAGAAGCAGCAAGAGAACCTGCAGCGGCTGGCGGAACGGCAAAAGCAAGAGCTGCTGGCGCTAGAGGAGAACTTGGGCAAGCTGAAGAATGTGCGGGCGGGGTTGATGAAGAAGCAGAAGGAGACGAGCAAGAAGCACGAGGCCCTCATCCAGCAGAAGCGGCGGGAGATGGAGGCCTTGCGGAAAGCCGACCGGACCTTGCAAAAGAAGATGGGCCGGCTCCAGCTCGAGAACAGGGGAGCCAAGGCTTTGCTGGACAGAAAGGAGAGCTGCATTCGGACGCTCAAGCAGAAGGCAGCCAAGGCCGAGACCCACGTCTTGCGCCTGCTGCAGCTCCAGAACCGGAATCGCGAGGCGGTACAGCAGCGTCGGACCACCGCAGCGCGCCGCGGGGCTGGGTTAGCTGTTGCTGCCAAGAAGGCAGGTGGTGCTAGCAGCAGCAGCAGCAGCAGCAGCAGCAGCAGCAGCAGTGGGGAAGTGGTGGTGAACGAGGAAAAGGTGGGGGCGGCCCGCTTTTTAATCGAGAAGCTGGTGGAGGAACGGTTGGGTGATTTGGAGACCCGCCGGCTGCTGGAGCAGAAGACAAAGGACTATGGCCAGCTAGTTCAGGAGCTCCGCACGCAGGCCCAAGCGTTGGAGTCCCTCAAGGCGGGGGGGAAGGGCGAGGAGGAGGAAGAGGAGGAGGTGGACGAGGCGATTCGGGAAGCGGAAGCGAGGTTGGAAGGGTTGGATGTGGAGATGGAGTTGTGCGCGGCGGCCATTGCGGAGCTGCAGGCGTGCTTGGAGTCCTACGATGCCAAGGACACCACCAACAGCAGCAGCAGTAGCAGCAGCAGTAGCACCACTGGTGGCAGGAATACTTCTCCTACTAAGCATGGGCGGAAACCCTACTCTTCCTCCTCCACAGCCAATCTGGGCTTGAACGAGGAGGCGGCCCTGAAAGCAGTCTCGGAGCTTGGGTCGGCCGAAGCCAAGGTGCTTCTGGCGGGGCTGATGGAAGGAATGGTGGAGGCCCGGGCGAAGGTGTGGGAGTTGGAGAGCGATGTGCAGAAGAAGGCGTGTGCGGAGGAAGGGTTGAGGATTGATAGGACGCGGTTGGAACGACGGTTGTCTGAGTCGGCAAGGGGGTTTGAGCAGAAGGTGGTGGATTTGAAGTGTCAGCATCAACAGGATCTCATGACCTTGGTGCGAAGTGGGGTGGGTCCCTCGACGGCGATGACGACGGCGGCGGGCAAGACGACGACGAGGATGATAACGCGGGCAGCGGCCAAGGGATTGTTGGCTCAGGCAGACGCCAAGTCAGAGGAGGATGAGATGGAGGTGGAGAACGAGAGGGAGAGGGAGGAGAACGAAGAGGAGGAAGAAGACCGCGAGGACCAGGTGGCGAAGCGGCAGTTCGAAGCGTTGGTGGCCCAGAACGATAGCCTGGAAGGACGCTGTCAGACGCTTGCAGGGGCTTTAGACCAAGCTACAGCAGCGAAGGAGAAGTTGGAGCGTGAGGCAGAGGCAGCCCACCGAGAGGCACGCGAGCTCCGGGAGGCCCTCGAGGCGATGCGGGCGGCAGAGGACAAGACGGAGGAGCAACGGGGGGAGGGAGGGGTGATGGAAGAGCTGCTGGAAGCTTGGGCGGAGTTGGGGATATCGGAAGAGAGAAGGAAGAGTCTGCTGGACAAGGTGACGCAAGCCCCTTCAAACGTGTGTCAGAATCTGCTGGAGGAAGCGCGTCGGCAGCGGGCGCAGGTCAAGTCCCAGGTGGTGGAGCTGAAGGATGAGCTAGCGGTTTTGGCTCGGTTGCTGGACGGGAAGGCTATTGAGGAGGGAGAGGAGGAAGGCGAGGAGGGAGGCACCCACCACCACACCGAGGAAGCTCTGGTCATGCTTCGGGATGAACTGCAAGCGCGTCATGTGCAGGCCACAGCAGTGTTGAAGGGGCGGCTGCAGCAGGCTCGGCGTTTGGTGCGAGAGGCGGAGAAGCTCCAGCGTAGCGTAGGGGGGGAACCACGCCCGGCGTTGGCTGACCTTTTACGGTTGGGGGCGCTTCTGGTGGCCTCGGCGGAGGAAGGGGGGGAGGACGCGATGGAGGAGGAGGGGGGCGAGAGAGGGAGGCAAGAAAGCTTGGACATGATTAAAGTGATCGAGGCGGCGGCTGAGGCAAGGAGGGGGGTGGGAAGAGCGGTATTGTTGATGAGCGAGGAGAAGTTGCAGGAGTGGGAGGGCGAGATCAAGGCCATGCGACGGGCGCGCTCGACCATGGTCCTGGAACTGCAAGGCCTGCTCGAGCGGGGCCATGGCGCGTGTTCTCTCATGGACATGAGCGCCCAATCTCTCAAAGACACCATCCAAGCCACGCTCGAACGAGGGAAGCAACCGCTACCACCTCCCCAATCTCCGCAGCAGCAACCGTGCGCGCCTCCCCCCTTCTCCTCCCCCGCCGGCGGCACCCCTCGCCTGATCACGCTGACGAGCCCCCGACCCCACCGACGGAGCAGCATCACCCCGTCCCCCGCCAGCGTCGTCTCGTGGGAGAGCCCTTCCCTGCACAAAATGGTAGCCATCCTGACCTCTGGTGGGGGAGGCGCCACGGTCGCAGGGCTATGGGCAGCAGAGGACCAATCAGTGTCTCTGGTGGGCGCCATCCCTCAAGCCCGGTTTTTGGTGGATGTGTTGGTGGAATGCTGGAACCGACGACGGGAGCTTTTGGTCCTGTGCTGGTCTACGGCAGACGCGGTTAAGAACTGTGTGGTGGGGGAGGGCTTGGAGGGTCTGGCGGAGGGCGTGTGTCTGACGTTGCCGGAGGCGGATGGCGAGGAGGGGGAGGTCCAGAATGGGGGGTTGTCGGCAGAGGAGGCCGAGGCTTTTGTTGCGGGGCTCGATGCCCTGCTTGCGGGGGTTGAGCAGGAGGGGCGAACGACTCGAGCGACGTTGGAAGGGCTGTGGGACCTGTTGAGAGTGCCGGTCAAGGAGAGGAGCACCGCCTTGTTGCTGCAGCCAGCCGGAGCAGCAGCTGTAGCAGCCGCAGCAGGGGAGCAAGCGCAGCAGCACGCTGACGGTAGCACTGGAAGCGAAGGGCGGGGGCCGGACGTGGCAGCGGCCTTCCGGCGTTTGCTGGCCGATTTGGAGAGGACGCAGGTCAACACCCGGGGGCGTCTGGAGGTGGAAGCGTGGATTGGGCAGGTGCTCGAGCGCGTTCGCCAGCAGGTCCAGGCCCTGCAGTCGGGCCTAGAGACTGTGGAGGCCCAGCAAGAGCTTGTGCACGTGCTGGGGGAGCGGCGACGACGGCACGAGGGGATCCTGAAGTTGAACGATGAGATTGTGGGATTGGAAGGACGGGCGCGGCGTTTTGAGACCGAGGCCAGTGATCGGACGCGCCTCGTGGACCGCAAAACCAACTCGGCCCGTTTGCTCAAGGAGGAGAAGTTCCGGAAGGACAGCAAGAACCGCTTTGCCAGGTTGCTGGAGCGCTTGCAGCAGGAGTTGGAGGAGTGGGAGGCCCAGGAAGGCGTGGCCTTTCATCAGAGCCTGCTGGGGGAGGACATCCAGCGGGCTTTGTCCCATTCCGTCGAGTCGGGAGGTCGTAGTTGGGTGGAGGGTCGCACCGAGCTCATGCACCTCCACACCAGCCAGCCCAAGAGCCGGAATTCCTCCCCCAACCAGCTCTCGCCTCCGCTCCTTGTCGAAGAAGAGGTGGTGGCTGCTGCCGTGCTGCCCCCGCAAGCACCGCCGCCCACTAAACGCGACCCCTTTGCCCGAGTATTGTCGCCCACCGCTGCCATGGCCGCGGTCACCTCGTCTGTGACCATGACGCCCGAAGGGCCGAGCGCAGTTGCGGCAGCCACCACCGCCGCCGCCGCCGCGCCCAGGGATGGGAGGGGGATGGGAGGGGGTCTCTTGGGCCTGAACCGCCTGACGGGCGCCGGCGCCTCGGTGAGTGACTTGCTCGTGCGCGGCAAGCACAACCAGCATTCGACAGCGCCCCATGCCGTTGATGGCATCCATTCGAAGAAGCATCGCAAGGGGGGAGGAGGGAGCGGCAGCAGCAGTAGCAGCAGCAGCAGCAGCAGCAGCAACGACAACGACACTGGCGGCCCCGGTGTCAGTAGCGCCTGCTGCCGGAGAGGTACCAGAGAACAAGAAAATATTGCCAATAATTAGGGATAGTCAATAGTAAGAAACTGTATGTGTATGTATGTGGATTTTGGGCAGCTAGCTATGAAAACAACAGAAGAATAAAATAAGCATCAACGTTTTCCCTTTTTATTTTAGGGGTGTTAATTTTGTTCCTTATTTGTTTTTGTTCCAATAATAGTCTTGCGGCCTTAGTGTCCTACTTTGCTGCTTGTGTTCCTCAATCAAATTCCAAATGTATAAAAGGAGGGGCCATGTTGGGGGGGTATTGGGAATTTCTTTTGCCTGCGCGCTTTCGAGTTGGACACACCAAGGAAATTGGTGCGAGGCATGCCAAGGCAGGCCAACGCTAAGCCCTGCAGAGTGCCTGTGTTTTACCGGGCTAACAATGTAGGGCTTGTGTGTGCACGGAGGCGATTTGAGGCGCGTAAGGAGGATAGTCTAACCTCCCGTTGCCTCGCCCGCCACGTATGCCCGAATTATCGCAACGGCGAAATCGGGCGAATGACTGGGAAATGAATCGCATCCGCACTACGTCCACCCTCACGACTTTGCCTTGCACATCCCTTGTAACACGCTTTACATTCCCTTAACAAGGATACAGGCGCGACGTTGCCAAACTGAGAGGCAGCCGCCGCAGCGTACAGAACTCCGCCGTGGTCCCTTGCCTCGCTCCGTCATCCTCATTCCCTCTTCCTCACACCACGCACTACACTATTACACTACGACACCACAGGGACGCAAAGCAGGCACGCACGCAAGCATGACCAAGGCCCTACTGCTGCTGCTGGCGGTGGGCGCCGTCACCGCCACAGCCACAACAACGGCGTTTGCCTTGCCCACTATTGAGCCCGAGGGTGCCACCAGCACCACGACATTCGCCTCAGCCACCACCACGACGATCAATGAGGATGGTCTCCTTTGCGATTCAAGAGCAGCCGAGCGTCTCCATGTCTTGACACAAGCGCTCGGCATCTTGCAGGGCGATTACAAGTACGAGATTCACGAGGGGAATTTGTCATTCCACCTAGGTGGCAATCCTGCAGGGAAGTATGGCGTTGTCAGGTTCGACACAAGTTTGCTTCCTGCCGCGATGCAAAAAGCAAACAAGGCTACGGCTGCGTTTCCTCTTCCTCTCGAAGCGTCTTTTCTCATGGGACCCCGCGACGCTGTCTTTTGGTACGGGTGCACACCACCCCCGGTACGCTACTTCTCCATCCGCAGTTACCTTGCCTACCGATTCCCCGGAGAAGGGCGGAACATTAGTGGGTTCATGCCGGGCGCGGAGCTAGGAGATCCGACCAATAATGCGGTCATTCAAACGACGGGCGGGCCGCACGACCCCTTTAGCAAGACCACCCTGTTTGTCTCCACGGGGGATCAACTGGCCTTCCACCGCGTGCGCGAAGCATTCCGTGAGGCGGGGCACCCCGAATCGGCGACGAACCTGGACACGTTGCCATCGGAGCTGGTGCATTTTCGCAACGAGCGGCTCCCTTGGGCATTTTCCCGGTCGGATACCATCGCCTGGCAATTCAGGGTGAATGAGTTCGTCAATCCAGCAGAGAGCGCCGCTTATCTTGACAAAAGCTGGCCCGTTTTCTTGCTGCGTGCTAACCTGAACGAGGGAAAGGATGGTGGCATGCCCCCCATGCCCTTGACCACCCCTCCCCTCAAAGCTCGCGGCACGGGCGAAAGCGAGGAGTGGCTCCGCCCGGCGTTGGACGAACTGGTGGCGGCCGTGGAGACCCGGATGGCCGCGGAACGTGGTCTGGTACTCGCCCACACCTTTCCCCTCACTCCCTTAATACCTGACGCCGCTCGCTGCATCTCCGACCTGAGCTACTGCCCTGTTTCGATGCCCATTCCTGCCTACAACCTGACAGCCTGCAACCCCACGTGCGACTGGTTCACTCGCGACTCCCTTTACTCAACGCCCCCGTCCGACAGTGACTTCCTGAATTTCTTGCTGCCCAAGGACAGAGTGCTCGTGGTCGTCGGCGTGAACCACGCCTTGTTGGGGAAAGCCAGCTTTACGAATTTTTTGATGACTGGCATCAAGAATCCGGAACGCCCGGGCCACACACCGAATTTCTCCTCCAATCACTTGGCGGGATCCGGGCAGTACTTCCTGCCGTCGCGAAGGCCGGAGAGTGACTTCCTGTATGCGCAAGAGTTGTCGCGGGATTGTGGGACACCGGCCATGCGGTTTTGCGAGCTGGTGACGGAGGAGTGCATTGCGTATGACGAGTATCTGTTTTTCGCGGAGCGGGTACGTGTTTGGGTCGGGACGGAAGGGTTTAGGAAGGAGTTGGCTGCTTTGCTTGTAGCTTTTGATCGTATACACATGCTGTGGCAGCCAAATATGCAGTCGGTCTCGCTCCGCTTTCATTGTTCTCACCGTCACAACCTTCACTCACTCCTTCTCTTTCTCTCCTCTTCCCTCCCTTTTCCTCTTCAGGCGTACCTAGAGCCAACGACAACAGTAGGGCCGAGCCCGGATGAGATCATCTCCCCTTTCATCCTCGCATTTGATCCCGCGCCCGCTCCCGTTGCTGCCTCAGTAAGGTCACGGTCAGCAGCAACATCAGGAGGGAAGAAGAAGGCCGCGGCAGCTAAGCTGCGTGGACAGGGATCGTCGCTGATGGACGAAAAGGAGGAGTGGAAGTCAGTAGCTGCCGAGCAATGAAGGAAGGGAAGAAATTGAACAGCAGAAAGAGACTGTGAAAATGTTTTAAGGACGGAAAGAAGGAGTGTGTGAATTGCCCAATTTTGCTTGAATATGGGATGAGAAGAGGGAGCGGTTTTTGTTGTCGTGTGAGGCTGCGCGTCGATAAGAAGATAATATAGAAGGTGCTGATTTCTAACCTAGAAAGACTTTGTGTGTGTGCGTTACATTTTTTGGTCTTTGGATGGAAAAGACTGAATGGGCCTTGTCGGTTTCTGACAGGAAAGAAGAGAAGACGACTTTTGATAACAAAAATGAAAATAACAGGAAAATAACAAAAGCCAGCTTGGAAGTTGTTGTCCCTCAATCGCATTCTTTATTTTATTTAAACCCTCGCCATTTTCTTTCTTCTACCTTATACATTACATACATAGTTCACCTTAAGTAGAGCACATCATGTAAAATGTGCCTCCTCTTCTTGACGTTCCGTCTCTACTTGCGCCAATCCAGGCCCGCAAATGGGTCAGGCGCTTGCGACCTATACTGCTGTTGCTGCTGCTGGTGCTGGTGCTGCTGCTGTTGGCCATATCCCGGAGGAGACGGTCGGGGCGCACCACCACCATTCATCATCATCATCGGCATCTGAGGGTGGGAAGGCCGCGGTGATGGTTGCATCGTCAGGTGAGGAGGAGCGTACGGCTGCCCCCCGACACCGTACCCAGCTCCGTAAGCTTGCGGAAACCCAACCCCACCTCCCACCATCATCATTGCGGACGCAGGCATGGGTCCCCGGGGACGTGGTTGCTGGGAGGGCATGTACGGAGCGGAGGAAGCGGAGGAGAAGGAGGGCTGCTGCTGTGGTGCAAGGACCGCGAAAGGGCCCTCGATCAAAGGGCGAGTCAGCATCATTGCAGGAGGGGCGGGGCGGGGAGGAGGAGCAGTGCAGGTCAAGGGTTGTTGTCCATGCGTAGGATTAGGAGGAGGAGGAGGAGCATCAGCTGCAAAGTCGCCAAAGCCATCGTGGTTGGGAGGAGCTGCTGTGCTTGGCCCTGCTCCCATAAAGGCAAAGGCGCTGCTGCTGTTAGTGCGGATTTTAGAATTCGACGCGGGTGCCACTGCTGGTGTCGCAAAGGCTGGGGCAGCTCCAGGCACAGGGGAGGCAGCCACAAACGCGCCGAAGTGTTGCCAATCATCTGCTTGTGGCCCGGGTCCTGTCGGCAAGGGGGAGAAGGAGGAGAAAGCGCGCGTGGCAGCGCTACCGATAAAATCGGAGCTAGTGTTGCCCTGACCAGTCTGATTCATAAAGGCAAAGTCGCTCGCACCCCCCGAGGGTGGGCTGGCATTGGGGTGGTGTTGGGATGGATCCGTCGCCGGCGGCGTTGCTTGTGTGAAGTCAGCATCAAAATCAAGAAAATCCGTGCCTGGAGCGACAGAAGCAGGCTTGGTAAAGGTAGTGGTGAAGTTTCCTACCCGCTGCTGCTGTTGCTGCGTGGAGGGAGCGGACTCAAAGCCCCTTGAGACAGGCCCGGGGCTTTCCGTGGCGGCGACGGGGCTACTGGTCCAACTGGCCTCCATCTCCTTCCAGTACCGATGGTGGTTGTAGGCGTCGTTGACGAATGCTTTGACCTTATCCAAAGGATCGTCTGGCCGGAGCGTCAGTCGTCCCTCAAGCTTGCCCAGCCAGGTCAAACGCGTAATAGCATTGCCACCCCCGGCTTGGTCTGAGAGTTGATTCACCTCGGCAGGGGTCCAGTGAGAAAGGCTGATGCTCTTGCACCGGTGAGAAAAAGACTGGTGTGCGCTTTTGCAAGTGTGGCAGACAAAGGTCTGAAATTTGGCGCACACGTCCCCATGACCCGCAATGCTTTCCTTGTCGCAATTCACACAACGTTTGTTATGCGGCAGGCGGCGGATCTGCGATGGTTGGTTGGGTGCGGAACGGTTTTGAAGTGAGCGGATTGTGGATAGCGGAGTCGTACCATGAACGCCAATATAAAACATCTCTCTGCCAGTCACTACGTATTACGGTGCCGCGCTGCCCATCCCCCATTATACACGACATGCGGACGTTGGGAAGAGAGACGGCTTCCACCGCTTGTCAACTCGTCCACGCCTTCACTCCACCAAACAAGCACAACGACGACATACCTGCTCCAGCAACTGCTTGGTGCGCTTCTCCTCCGCCGCGGTGGTGGCCATGGTTTGTGTCTGGTCGCTGGGCGGCGTCGTGCGTCCGAGGGTGTAGTCTTAGCTTGCCTCGGCCTGCACCGCTTGCCTTGTCTGTCCGTGTCGTGGGAGAAGTGAAAGGAAAGTGGTCAATAGTAGCTAGTATCAAAACAGCATTCTTACCAAGCTTAGGCATTCCACTGCCGCCTCGTAGAGCTTATCCGAGCACCCAATGGCATTGACGACGCAAAGAGAAGATGGCGTAGGCGCCGGCCGTTGGATGATTTGGGTCGCGGCACTGACAGTATTGAGACCACACCGATACGTTTGATTGACACGACCGTTCGGCTTCATAATTGAGTTGTAGATGCAACACGACCTGCTTGATGCAACGCGCTACGTGCAGGTGTCCTGGGGTTGTGACCGGGTCGAGAACAGGGGAGGTGCGAGGGGAAGCCGGCGGTCGAAAATGGGCCTGGGGAGGAGGTTGGGGACGGCGGCCGGCGGCCGGCAAAT
>Ga0105055_10007021_pt1 | contig 15154 bp, 11 predicted proteins | sample BON03_FD_78090 | JGI IMG/M metagenome (GOLD analysis project Ga0105055, IMG submission 78090) | Freshwater microbial communities from Lake Bonney liftoff mats and glacier meltwater in Antarctica - BON-03 | ecosystem: Environmental > Aquatic > Freshwater > Ice > Glacier meltwater | place: Lake...
GGGGGGGGTAAAATTTTAATTATTTTTTTTTTTTAAAAAAAAAAAAAAAAAAAAAAAAAAATAGCTTGTGAAAATACGCAAAATAGCCCCCCATCATTTGCATCGATGGCAACATTGGAATGGTTTGACAGGGCTCTCTTGCGATGTGCTGATCCGAATGAAGATTATTCTTCGCTGGTAGCTGATTTGGTTCCTGATCTTGCCATTAAAATGCAGCACACCCTTGATGAATCGCAGCACCAGAAGGTCAGGGATGCTTTATTTTTTCACAATTCTGAACCGTCGAGGGTGCTTGCAGCTGTGTCAGAGCTGGCGTGGAGTTTGAGGAAACCTGGTAATACGGTTGCCATGGATATTATTGGTAAAGCTAATCCTGGCTCCCATATAGTGTCTCTCACAAACGCAATCGTGATCAAGTACTCGGGACATGTGTTGTTGGAAATCCTCGATGGTACCGGATGGTGGAAGGAGGATAAGAAACTTGATGCAATAGGAAAATGTATATTTAAGCTGCCAGATCTCATCATGGGGGGACTCGATCCCACTGACAGAGAGGAGCATCTTTTAATTGATTTCAGCCCCCAAGAATTCTTTCAAGCTCGAAGTTTGACAGTTGCGTTAAATGGTTCGCAAATATTTCAAGCGTTTTTCGTTTCTAGATTGATGAAATTTGGATATCCCAACATTGTAGCGGATTGTTGGAAAGGTCATTTGGGAGGGTTAATCGATAAGATCGATCAGAGTTGCTTGTCTGCTTTGATAGTAGCTGTTTTGACTAGCGAACACGCAGAAACTAGTTCAAGCAACATCCTTGAAGAAATAATGCCGTTATCAAAAATTGAAACTTCACCAGTTCTTCGAGTCTTGGTCCTTAATAAATTGCTCTTGGAGAAACTGTTAAGCCCTTCCGTTCTGTTCGCTCTTATTGATCACATTGCTGGATCGCCAATTGCTGAAGAATACGCAGTAGCTGCAACACGGGTCTGGTCTCAACCCCGATTCATCCAATCAATGGACATCTCAAGGCAAGAATATATTACTGGTGTTGTGTTCAACCTTGTTGCCGTCATTGGGAAAGATATTATGGAGTCTAGCGGCGTTACTGCGTTGATTATCGCTGGAGTACAAAATCGACTCGAATCCTCGATTGTAGATATACGAAGAATGGGGATGGTAATAGGACAAGAAATGGCTGCTCACCTAGACACACGAAATCCGTTGAAATTCGAAGAGGTTGAGGATTTCAAATTCAAATACGATCGAACAATGGTAGTAGTACCGCCGCGAGTGCTGCCAGCTAAACCTGAACCTGTAGTGGAATTATCGACCGACGAAAATGCACCTATTGATGTTTTTCAAGTTCCACGATCCAACACGATCTCTAACGTATGGAATTCCGATAGTTCTGATTCCGATGATGAATCGGATCATTCTTCATTGTCTCCCTTGTATATCGACATTCAGGATACACCGCAGCATGATGTACCACAATACATCAGAGAGTGCATGCCACTATTCCAATGCAGTGACTTTGAAAAAATGTCTGCTTTTGTAGATCAATTGCCCGAGTTAATCAAATATAACCCCCCTGATTTGAATGTGATGGCAATTGAATTATCATCTGCACTACTTGCATTTGAAAACCGATTTAATTTGGAATTTTTCTCTGAAAAGAGGTTTCAATCACTAGTAGCAATCACTGTCGCAGCTCCTTCGCAGGTACTGCCGCAATTATCTGTCCAATTATTCATGCCAGCATGTTTCCTCAGTATTCGATACTTGGCTATTGATACGATGGTGGCGGCTGCTACAGAACTCAGTGAAGTGAAGTGCCTTGATATTCCCCCCAAGACAATCACACAATCAGTTGGAACCGTGCTAAGAAGATGGGGTCGCTCTCAACATGCTCCAAAACAAAGTATCAATAAGTTTGCGTCCATAGTGCCGTTGTTTTTCTACGCTATGAATCCTCGTAACTGTGCACCCCTTTTGGAGCGTGAACCAGTTCTATTAGCCAAGGTGGTGATAGCTCTGGGAACCTTCATTAGCTTGGCTCGTAGTAGCTGTCATGTGCATCAGGTGAGTGCTTCGTTATTGCAGCTTTTATTATGGACGAGGTTCAGCTGTGAAGCGTGTGTAAGGAGAGCAACGGTCTTTGCTTTGACACAGGTTTTTATCGCTGGTGATATGATACCAGAAGGGGTGGAGTGGATGAGAAATACAGCCATTGAAGATCCTGATGAAGAGTGCAGGAAACAAGCTTCGTTGGTGATGAAATCCATCGGATGATAAACCGTTGAAATAGTGGCCTTTTCGAAACTTTCTTTTCCTCTTATGATTTAAAAAGTATTATATATTGTTTCTACAATTGTCGACCCAAGATTTAATTTTGTCTTGGTCGAGGTGGAACATATCCTCCCAATTCTTCAGATAAATTATTATACGGAAGTTCTCGAGGACCATGGGGTTTCCGTGAAGGCGGATCCCAAACAAAATGAATAAAAGAAGCTACAGAAACAAAAAATCCAAGACCCCCTAACCACATAGCAAATCCAGTCCACTTGGAATAATTCTGGGCATCAAAATCCAAGGCCAGCTCAGGTGCTACGCCATCATCCCACAGCAGTTCAGACTCCTCGTGCATTTTTGAAGTCGGTGGAGGAAGCCTCTGGAAGGTAGGAGGACCTGGTCTGTCACCGTGTCCACCTCGACGGAGCATCTGCTGCTTCCCTCGAACTATGAGTCGACATGAACGTATAGCCAACGAACGAGACATGCTGTGTTTATAATTCTTCAGAGCCGTGAAACACACTACCAAGTACCATAGGACATCCTACAGGTACTTCACTACAGAGCAGGTGGAATACCGGTATTAGTAATGATGGAAGGAAAAGAAGGCAAGCTGGTGGAGGAGGAGGAACCTGAATTTATAAAAGTCGAAAGCATCCATTTCAATAATGGAAGTGATTTGTGTGGCGTCACAGAACCTGTTAATATTGAAATTGCATTTACTGCGTTGGATCCTTTACAAGTTGCGCATTGGGAGTTCAAGGTACGTTATTTCGCTCTTGTTTATTATTTAGTGTGGTTTAACAATGAAACAATTGTGTAGTACCTGGTTGATTGTATTCAGCAAAGAAATATTATAAGTAAGTGAGATTTTGGATGGCGGTTTTGCTAATCGTGTTCCAGTTTTAGGGGAAACGCCAAAACAAACGTATGCTTCAAGTTCGTTGGTTTGCTTTGAATCGGAGCCTGTGAATGTGAGTCATATAAAACCAAGCCACCTCACAAATGCAGGTTTATTAATTTGTACATTGTTTCGTTCTGGTGAAGAAATAACTGAAATCAAATTGGTTGTTCAAGTGAATCTTGAGGAAGGCCAGCTGACTCGCACAATATACAATCCTTTAGATTGAATACCTCTGAATTATCTGTTATTAAAAATGTCCTTTTCAATTTGTTGAATTTTGAAAAATCTAAAATAGTTTAACCGAGAACTTTGGCTACTGCTCCTGCACCAACGGTTCTGCCTCCTTCACGAATCGCAAATCGAAGGCCTTCAGACATAGGAGTGGCCGAGTGGAGTTTGACAGTAAGTGCAGCATCATCTCCTGGCATGATCATTTGCACACCTTCTTTCAGTTCAATCTCTCCAGTAACATCAGCAGTACGGAAGAAGAATTGAGGCTTGTAGTTGGAGAAAAATGGAGTATGTCTTCCTCCTTCTTTTTGTGTCAGTACGTATACTTGGCATTCGAATTCCGTGTGTTGTTTCACACTGCCAGGCTTACACAAAACTTGACCTCTTGTAACATCCTCTCGTTTCACACTTCTCAATAACGCACCAATGTTATCACCAGCTTCGCCTCGATTCAACTGCTTCTTAAACATTTCCACTCCTGTGCAGGTAGTTTTAATATTCTGGCTTCTACCAACGATTTCTATATCGTCTCCAGTATTAATTATTCCGGTTTCAACGCGACCTGTTACTACAGTGCCTCTTCCAGCAATGGAGAACACGTCTTCAATTGGCATCAAGAACGGTTTATCAAGATCACGCGTTGGTTGAGGGATATATGAGTCCACAGCATCCATCAGCTTCTGAACTGCCTCTTTCCCAATGGCATCATCGCGTCCTTCAACAGCTGCAAGAGCTGATCCACGAATGATAGGGGTGTCGTCACCAGGGAAGGAGTTACTGTCTAGAAGCTCCCGGATCTCCATTTCAACAATTTCCAATAGCTCGTCATCGTCTACTTGGTCCACTTTGTTCAAAAACACCACAATGGAGGGGACTCCAACTTGTCTAGCTAGGAGGATATGTTCTCTCGTCTGTGGCATTGGACCATCAGAAGCAGAAACAACAAGAATAGCTCCATCCATTTGCGCTGCTCCGGTGATCATGTTCTTCACATAATCTGCGTGACCTGGACAGTCGACATGTGCATAATGACGGTTGGCAGTACGATACTCGACGTGAGCTGTGGAGATGGTGATACCTCTAGCACGTTCTTCAGGTGCCTTATCGATCTGGTCATAAGCCATGAAAGTCGCGCTATCAGGATCGTTCTCTGAAAGTACTCGAGTGATGGCAGCGGTCAGGGTGGTCTTACCATGATCCACATGACCAATAGTTCCGATGTTACAGTGAGGTAAGTCTCGGTTGAACATAGCCATGCTTCTAGTGGTGTTCTTGGTATTGATCCATGAAGAATTTCTTACTACGCGACGCAACATGATTCAATGATACGAAAATTCGAGTGGTATTGAAAACAATGAAAGCTCCCATCCAGTAAAATTATCTTTTTTATGACCCAAAATGGGATAGTCCCGTAACTAAAATAATTAGGTTCAAGTTCCTTAGTCTCACTGCCGCAGTAACGGAACGATGACATTCCAATTAGAGCAGTATGGGATGGTTGGCTTTGATATGGACCATACCTTCGTGAGATATAAACTTGATAATATGTATGATCTTATGCACGGTGCTTTGTGTCATTTTCTGCAGGACATGTATCCGAAAGAACTGTTTGTTGGCTTGAACCGAGACCAAACATTTGAAATGAAAGGTCAAATATTTGACACCGTCAAAGGCCATTTTATTGCTGTGGATAGTACTGGAAATGTCTGCAGTTTGAGACATGGTTCAGGAGATCGTATCCGAGATACCATAAAGATTCACTCGGAATACCCCGAAGGTAAATGGGAGCATTTTAACTTGGCTCGCACTTTTTCAAAAGATATTGACAAATATGTGGCGTTTTTATCCGCCTTTGGTATTCCAGCAGCTTTTATTATTGCAACTGTTATTGATTGGATAGATGAAAACGAAAATTCTGTTGAAAATAGAAAAAAGGCCTATCGAAAATTGGTGCACCATGTGTACGATGGTTTCAATCACCACTACGACCCAGACAGTCTCGTGTTGGATCAAGGACATTTTTTCCCGAATATTAAACGAAACCCCGAAAAATTCCTTCACAAGGTTCCTGACACATTGTTAGAATTCGTCAAGATATTACAGAGGCAAAATAAGAAAGTGTTTTTGATGACCAATTCCCGTGCGGATTTCACTGAGGTAGTTTGCGATTATGCGCTAGGTCCTGGATGGCGATCTCTATTTGACATTGTTGTTTGCCACGCCCAAAAACCAAGTTTTTTCTTTGAAGAAAAACCATTTTTCCAAACTGATGGAATTCTGAGTGGTGGGAATTCGACAGCGTTCTTGGAACGAAACGAATTTGTTTCGAGAGAAAAAAGTCTTATTTTATATTTTGGAGATGATGTAAATGGTGATGTCTTTGCACCATCACACTTTTCAAATTGGCATACGGTTGCTATCCTTGAAGAACTTGAACGACCATCCATTCTAAACTTGGGTTTTGTGGAGCATTTTTTCAACGAAGATAAGAAAAGTTTCTTGTTCTCAGTGATCAATCAATATTCTCGGTATTGCGTCAGCAGTGTTGAGATGATTGCGAAATTTGTAATAGCGGAGGCGAATTCATTAGAGTAATAGTATTTATTCTGCTGATTCATTTTTAATTATTTATTCAATTTAAAGATTGTCGAGCTTCTGTTGCAACCTTGCTGCGTAGATAGTTTCTATGTTTGGTTTAGTAAGCTCTTCAACTTTGGGTATAGTTGGAGTACTTTTGGTTGCGGCAACGTGAGCGTTGGGAAATGTCTTTTTAAAAAGCATGGAAGCAACACGCTCTTGTGAAAGCAACATTTCCAATACACTTTCTCGTTGCAATTCGTTAAAATCAGAAGTAGATACTGGCTTTCGTAACTCTTGTCCAATTTTTATTTTTACGTCTTCCACAGTATTTCTCAACAAATTTTCGAGTTCTGTTCTATGCTGTATATCAGCAGAATAGGAATTTCTGACTTTTTGCAGATTTTTTCTTTCTGTGTCTAATAACTTCTTCAATCGTTTTATAATCTCCTGGTATCGAGTTTCATTTTCTGCGGGGATAACTTGGCTGTCGAGATACACCGATCCACCTTTCCCAGCTATCGGAAGGCTTATACTCGATTTCGTTGCAAGAAACGAACCAGATTGAGCTACTGATTGCTGCTGCATAACCTGTTTTTTAAAAGATTTCAGTTGTTCTATTTCCGCCGCAAGCTGAGTTTGAACCACTTGAGAGTTTTCAACGTCTTGTCGAAGTTGTACATTTTCTTTCTTCACCATCACCAATTGACGTATCAAGAATTCTCTGTCGTCTTCTTGGATCTTGTATTGAGATTTTAGTCTCGTATTATCCTCGGTAAGGCTTTGATTCATTCTTTCTAACCGATCGGCCATTTCTTTTGCCCAGTCTAAACCACGTTCCAACTGGTGGTTTTTTTCGATCCATTCGCTCGCACCATTATCCGATACTTTTTTCTCCTCTTCTAATTCTGTTTGAACATCATACAAGCGGGCCCTAAATGCACGTAGCAAGTCCTTTTCTTGTTCTTGAAGAACTTTTGCCGTATTCACCTGAATGGTTCCAACATTTTTCATCAGCACTGAGTGCAACGACTTTATCTTTTGCATTTTCTCATCTTTTTCCATCCAATCAGTTTTCCCAGATTTTAAGTTAAGGATCTCCTCTTTCAAGTGTCGAATTTGGTCTTCATAATCTCTTTGCCTTCTAATGTAACTTTCTTGGCGACGTCGCAGATCCGATTCCAATTCTTCAACTTTATTAGAACTTGTCGTATCATTTGTTGCCTCGTGTAACTGGTTCCTCAGAGCGCTCACTCTCGACTTGATAACCTCCTCCTTGGACGTCATACCGCGTTTTCAACGGATCTTATTTTTAGAATAAAAAAAGTGCTTTCGTTTTTTTACACCAAGATCGAAAACAAACAAACATCGATGGGAAAGGTTGTGTGCGTCTCTGGTTTTTTCGACCCTCTTCACTATGGTCATGTAGATTATCTCCGAAAAGCGAAGGAGCTAGCACGAGAAGGTGGCTCTGAAGGGACTCTATGGGTGATTGTCAACAATGACAAGCAAGCAGAGATGAAAAAAGGGAAAGCGTTCATGCCAGTGGCAGAACGAGTTAAGATGGTTCGCGCATTGAGGATGGTTGATGCTGTTCTTGAAGCTCCTGATGCTGATGAATCGGTGGTTATGGGTATCAAGGCGATTTCACCTGATGTGTTTGCAATTGGACTAGATGAGGGGCCGGAGTATATGAGGGCAGAAAGGGGGTTCTGTTTTGAAAATCAGATACAGGTAGTATGTCCACTTGGTGCAAGAATTCAGTCCTCTTCTTGGCTTCTAGATCAAGCCAAAAATCCAGCTAAATAATTTCTTTAAACTTTAGTAGTACTGACTAAACAATTTCCAATCTAAGCCAAGTGTATGCATATCATCGTTTCGTAGTCAGTGAAAACCGTAAACTTATCTGAGATCTCAATAGTGGGAATAGAAAACTCACCTGGTTTTAGTGGCACAAATTCACATATGATACTGGCTTCTTCTTTCTCCTTCATGGAAATAGTTCCAGCTTGGATGCCTGTTACCATCCAGGCGTCAGCAGCAAAATGAATTTTATAGTCAACATCTGATGTTAAACGAGATATTTTCTCCGAGGCAGCATTTTCTTCCACCGGACGAACAAAAGTTGTTGTCTCGCCAGAAACCGCGACTTTGAAGTGTACCACAACAACAGAACCTACAACTATTTTGTTCGTGTTTAACACCAAAGTCTGAATTCCGAGGTATTTCTGGTTCGCGGATTGCTCGAATGAAATCCTCCGTGAAAATGTAACAGAGTCAGACTCATCGTGGTGGAGCATACAAGTGTAGTCTGTGCTAAATTCAAGCACATGGGTTTCCTGGGGCAGTATTTGGGGCATCACATCGGCAATGAATACAAGATGGAGTGTACCCATAGCTGGGATAACCTTTTCTAGGTTCGTATCTAACGCAGCGAGATCTGCTAGTCTAGTATTGCGCAGTTTAATCCGATGCGAGCATTTAGACTCTAATTGGAGCTGGAAGAACAATTGGCCTTGAAAGAACATCACCGAGTAAATTAAGACGAAAGGCATTTGATATCGCAACGCGACTTTTTCTTTTTGTAAAACACTGGTGATTATTTCGTTGCCAAAATGATCAGGGAACGAATATTGTATATTCGCACTTATCTCCAAACACGTTTCTAGTCGAAACGAGCCGGATGATCGATTTAGCGATCGATTCTTTTTATTCAAATCCCCATTCACAGAAGATTTGAACGATTCTACGGCACTTACGGGAGTCAAATGCAGAGTGATCGGATTTTCAAAATGGGATACTTCGAAATGGCTCTTGTCTGTAATTTTCAGGACCCTTTCGTCGTTCATGGTGAAGGAGAGAGCCGCGGAGATTATTTTTAAATCTGGAAATGTTTGTTTCACATTCAATGGCAACATCATATCAGCTTTTTGATCATCCGCCAAGAGTAACGTTCCTAGTTTTCTGGCAATAGAAAATTGAAGAAGTGAAACCATTGAAAGTATTTTCACGGGCACAATCACATGATCATCGGTAATTTCGTAGACGAGTGTCATTTCTCCAAATGTGAATACCATTCGATCAGGTAAATACACGCCATTCGCGATCGAATTTGCGACCGGCAATGATGAAAGAATAAGTTCGTTTTCTCCTGGAGTTACTGTCGTGGTTTCTATGGTCGCAATAAGTGAATCCACGGTGGTGACAAGGGAACTCTCCCATTCCTCCACTAAGAATAAATGCTCTTCCATCTCATCTACGGTAGGATTGGTGGACACTGACATTACTTCTCCAACAATGGTCTTCTCTGCACTTTGATACTTGACGAGTCCGGTCAAAATACCGGAACTTTCATTCTGTTTGCGAATAGACTCTCGTTTAAAACGTACTTTCAAACTAGTACACGGTATTTGTTCAGGGAACATGCTCATAAAACGAACACGCACATGGAGTATTTCACTTTCGTGTACTATAACTGAATCCTTACTAGAATCTCGCGGGTTGAAAGCGATTGCGGCGCGAGGAACCACGAGCGGATATCGTTTACCAGCGTACACAGCTTTGCATTCAGGACTCGGTAGTTGTTTTAAAAGGAGTTTGTGAGCGTGAAGACGTTGGGACCGTGTAGCGAGGTTCAAACTTAAAACTCGTAAGAGAGTGGTAACCGATTGCAACGGCAACATTGTTTTTTCTTGGATGTAAGCCAACAGTAACTGGGAATCGGCGTAGAGCTTGCTCCAACTATTTATTTCATCAGAGGATTCTAATGACGACTGAAGAATGTCCATGGCCATCTCCCAATCTTCATATATGGCATACAAGTAGCTTCTTCTCAGATTCAGTCTTTGTGCACTCCTAAATCTATGTGCGTCGCTAAGAAATTTTGCCCTGCATCCTAATAAATCAGAGAGGAACGTCAAACACAGATGCATATCACCTAATGCATCGACAATGCCAACTGGGATCCACGACATAAATGCCTCTCGATTCTCCATGATAATCCCAGGGGACGTGCAATGTCGCAGAAGCAGTGATTGGGGAAGTTTCGCCAGCCACTTTTTATCAGCAAAAAGAAACATGGACAAATCTGCTGCTTGAGATTCGTTCGATTTGCTATCTAATCGAACGATGCGTTCTAAGCATGAGGCCCCATATGCCAAGAGTTCAGAAATGAACAAAAACGACTCACCTTCAAATCCCGACACAGCTTGGCCGGCGCAAACCATCTCTAATGAAGCAGAAATCGCCCATGACATTGCTACCAGCTCGATCTGCTCTTCACTAGTGCAGTCAATCTCCGCGTCACTATTGCACGTGGTTTCTAATGCCATGTTCGCACTCCTGATCATCCCCTTCCAAAACGTTGAAATAAAATGAAGCGACCTTCTTAATGCTTCTTCGGAATGACCTACCTGGAATAAGAGCAGCGTGCTTCTAATAAAGAGATATAGTCTTATCTCCAGTGAAGAAATCGCACTTTTATGAATCTGATCTCTATAAGGCTTCCTCGAAACATCTAATAAGAACACAGGAACATTCCCGACGATAATCTCTCCAGGACTAGGAGGCGAATCCCTTCTCGGTTTGTTGGTGTCACTATTCGCCGACATCGGGGTTTGTAAGGTGAAGCTACTGGAAGGACTACCAACGCTGAAACGATCAGGTGAGTCATCTGAATCATCTGAATCAGTGAACGATCGCATGCGATTCACCAGTTGTTCACTTTTAGGCCCAAATGAGAGAGAATACGACAATTTCCTACTTAATGTTCCTGCTATTTTTCCGGCGCTGCTTGATGAGAGTTTGGATGTTTCCTTTTCCAAGTGTTGACGGTGATTTTGCAAATTCGCGCGAAGCACTTGGGCTTGGTACAGATCTTTGTTGAGCTTTGAACTTCCTGTATTCGCATCCAATTCTACATCATGGGCAAGTTCCTCAAATTGCTTTATGAGGTTGTCGTAGATTCGGATGGCATCATAGTATTGATGTATTTGTATCCACATAAATGCTAAACTTTCCTTGAGAATAAGATATATGCAGTAGTTCCAACCCGGAAGGCTCTTTTGGGATTCTAATTTCAAAACCTGGTCTTCCACTCTTCGACAACGCAACTCAAATGATTTTACCACCGAGGCAAAAATCGATTTCACCACTACATCCCATTCACTGTCGACAGTTGATTTAGATGAAGAAAGAGCACTCCCCATATTCAAAGAAAGTTGGCAAAAGCGTTTACTGCCACCAAAATCAGCTTTCATTCGATCCACAACTTTCTTGCCGCCAGCTAGTTGGACAGCATTAGCTTCGGCATCGCCTGACAACCTAGACACATTAAGAACTATCCACTCTGAAGTTTCCATCCCATTGGTAGGATGTTTCATATCTTCAATCCACGCCTTTAGTCTCGTTTTTGAAATATTCTTATATGTTTCCATACGATCGCAGGTAGAGACGTAGACATTCAAATAAGGGATTTTGTACGAATCTAGCGGGGAAGAAATATGATATTTTAAACATGGATCTTCCAAAGAACAGAATTCAAATCGAACTGATTTTAAAGTTCTGCCGTTCCAGTCAAAGGAAGCATTTTTTAACTTATCTTGCAGAGTAGTTTTGATCAACTCCCACGAGGAGTCAGGGTCCGCAACAGAAATAGTAGGATGCCTTACCCCAGTACCTGCTTTAGGAACTTTGTATGCAAACCGTCCTCCCATTTCGGCAAGTTCTCCTCTCAGTACTCTCATAGTCAATCGAGTGACATCCTCCTCTCCCATCTCACAGAGATAATCAAGACCAAAAAAATAAAAATAAAAACGACAGAATTTCAAATTCAAAATGAACTAGAAAATTACAAGGACACCAAGTTATCAAACCCCAACAATGAAAATAATGGCATCATTATTAACGGAGAGGGAGCAGCGATACAAAAGATAGCCCAAGTTCGTCGCATTTTCAAATAGTTCCACCTGTCCACCTGTAGATATCTTTCAAGAAATAAAAGCAGAGCCTGCGAAACGAAATAAACAAACATCAATAAAACACACTGGAAGTTTAGCCCGCCATATATCAACGGAACTATATGTAGCAAACCACTGGAACAGAAAGTTAAAAGTACAGCCGCATCCCCGCGCAGTCCAACTCTCCGACGGGCTCCATAGTACACGTATGATGCAAGAATCTCTTGAACTACAGTATCCCATCGCGAGCGCCAAAACTCTTTTAAACTCAGTGCGCTTAATGGGGAAAGCATTAGCTTAGGTACCTTGATACCAAAAGGTACATAAAGAATTTCAAGAGCGAGTCCAAATAGTTCTAATGAGAATAAAACATAAAACCCACCACTCATACAAGCGAGGGTAAATCTCCACGAATTATAAGTCATAGAATTCAAATAATTCAAAACTCCTATACTTATTCCAACTCCAATCAAGTTCCGAACGAAATCACTCAAACAAGACATTATGATTGGTTTTTTCGTACCATGTTTTAAATTTCGATTGCAAAGTTGAATATCATGAAAGGTGCCACCAGTGTGCAAAAATCTGTAAACGATGGGCTCATTATGAAATCTTTCCTCCAAGAAAGTCTGCGAGGCTCTAATCGTGTAGAAGACCCCAGCAAGGCTTACAATACCGCGCATTAATCTGTCATCTCTATCAATAAACCCTGCAGCAAAACAAAGCGGTAACAACGCCAACGTCGAAAATAGTTTAGAAGACGATTCGCTTAGAACCAATTGAATAACTTTGTGAAGCAATTGACAGCCTAAACTGCCGTACAGCCACGTGCAAAACCAAACTATCCCTCCGTTCGCCATCCCAGATTGCCCGAATAAATCCTATGTCAATATTTCCTCAACTTGTTGTTGTCGCTTGTTTGGTTGATGACGATACAATCGACAAACTGGGACTATGAGGGGGGCTAGAATCTCATTTGGGGAGGATGAAAGTTGAGTTGATCACGGCAGCAAGAATCATAGTAGTTGTTACATGCGCCACTTCGTTTCCTCGCCTTTTTCTGGGTTTTTTCCCGGTGATTCTGTTGAAGAACATATAATGCACATTGTCTGGACACATGTCAAATCTAGAAATGCTGGGTGATTCGCCATCGACTACAAGGAGATTACGCGATTGTGCGTTTTCAACCCAACCTTTGTTTATCTCTTCAATGCGACGGCCTATCAATGACTGTTTATGAGCTTCCAAAGACACTGTTCGATTTGATCTGCGCGGATCTTCATGTGCTTTCCATGCGTGTACTTGGGGTTGAGTGCACACTACTATGCTATAAGTATGCGAGGAACACCGTTGGCCTATCCATGTTAAAGTTGCATTCGAGAAAATTCTTGGTTCAAACGGATGACCAAGTTCTCCGCCATGTGTAGCCTCCCAAATCCCTAGACTTACTACGATGGCTACTTTCTTCGCTTCATGAGCACCAGCCGGCATGCACACATCAGCCTTGTCAAAATGTCTAGTGAGCTTTCCTAGCAAGTCATTTGTTCTTCCGTGCCAGTGAACTGTAGATATAAACTTGATAGTGGCATTTGGAACAATACCTTCAACATGGTACATAGCCAATAAGGTATTCACAAAATCACCTACACGAGAAGTACCCACAAAAACCAGCTCTGCAATATCCCGTTTACGAACGGCGTCATTGAACATATGAGCAGTGATCATTTGCTGTCTACAATTGCGAGGAAACCACACATAGAGTTGCTCCGGTATCAGCTTATCAGCGCTTTTGAGAATAGCAGAATGTGAAATATTTGTTCCCAATTGTTCGGAAGGGATCATTAATGAATTGAGTGGTGAATAGCCTCGCTTAACGAGTCTGCTTCGATCGACCCATTCAAACTGATTTCGAGAGTAGTTGTAAGCTGAATATGTACAATTTATATTCGGAATATCACTGGCGTGCTGTACAGAAGTATTAATGTGTATTCGGGCGCTAAAATTACTTAATTTCTCGCTAACGATATATGTGGTTTCCATTATTGATCCGATAGCGACATCGTCGGGGAATGTATTCTTCATCGCCGACAATCCATCTTGCCAAGCTTCCAGCGACACTAGGGTTTGATACGCCCCAGTTTCATGAACATTGTATGCTATTGAGTAGCACCCATTGCACTCCGTAGTGGAGGTCAAGTACCCTCCAAGTACAGACGGGCCAAGCAAATAGACTCTGAAGACACATTGACCAGTTTGACACTTTAAACGTGTTGTCTTAAGGAGAACTTGGATTGAGTTTTTCCTTACATTCAAGATCACTGAATCAAGTGACTGGTTCAAACCAATCTGGGTGCTTCCATTGAATAGCATGTTGACAGCTGGCTGTTCAATATGCTTGTCATCAAATATCGGTTCATCAACTATCTTCGTATTGTCCAGATTGACGAATTGCGATGCACCCGAAGTTTGACACAATATCCAATCAGTAATGAAAAACAGCAGTGCAGATGCGCTTATCAACAATACAATAAACTCCCGACGATGGTTCCTGGAGTTCATACACATACAACCTACTCAATTGCTTTAATAGTAGACCATGAGTGTTTCTTTCTTGCACTTCAGGTTATATGAACGAACCATGAAGAATGAAATTGCTAGAAGATATTTCGATATACCGGTGTGTCTTTCATAAATAATAAGTATTCAATGTATACAGGTGGCTTAAAAAGTCTAGGATATTGTTGTGTCCCTATTTCCTTTTTTACTGAGTTTTAGGAAAGGAGGACCTTTTCATGTTTCGAAAACGGATCCTTCAGAAATGAAATACCTTTTTATCTACATGCATTCTATTCTGGAGAAAGCATGCATCGGAGTAATATAGCGTTTTCATGATCAGATATTTTTTCTTCTTTGGACATTCCTTTTAAATGGTTGAATTGCACGTTTTCTCAAAAGAAAAGTTATTTACGGAAAGCTATTTTATTAAAGCATTTTGGATGTTATAAATTGTTGCAACGTACTTTTTGTACGTCGTTTAATTTAACAATTTAATTAATCAATTTTTTATTTGGATTGACCGTACACATTTAACTAACTTTTCCCAACAAATGTTTCAAAAATGGTCGATTTGCTCGATATTTTTTTTCAGGAGTTTCCATTTTTACGCACCAAATGTAAATGGAACAAGATTTGAAAC
>Ga0105055_10007022_pt1 | contig 15153 bp, 13 predicted proteins | sample BON03_FD_78090 | JGI IMG/M metagenome (GOLD analysis project Ga0105055, IMG submission 78090) | Freshwater microbial communities from Lake Bonney liftoff mats and glacier meltwater in Antarctica - BON-03 | ecosystem: Environmental > Aquatic > Freshwater > Ice > Glacier meltwater | place: Lake...
ATCGATACTCGCGAGCCCGGGCATCACGGCTTTGTAACCACCGGAAAATCCGGCGATGAAGTGTGGCTCGATGAAGCCGAGAATAATGCGACGATCTGCTTCGACGTAGTCACGGGCAAAATGGATCGGGTAACCTTTCTCAGAATGTCCACCGAGGGCGTGAGTGGATCTATCGTGGGCATCGTGATTTACCACCCGATAGCGACGCGCGATGTCGGCTCCAAGCATTCGATCGAGCTCTTCAGGCGTGTTGGCCCGGTGGGAACCGGTGCCGATCAGAATGGTGAAGTTTTCAACGGGAACGTGCGCAAGCTCGGCGAACAACCAAGGGAGCAAGCGATCACTAGGCAATGGGCGCGTGCCATCAGGGAGCACGACCGCGACTGTCTCGTGAGATTGGACGATCTCGCGCAAAGGCGGAGTATTGATCGGAGCGCGCACGGCTTCGTTAAAGGCGGCGGCCTCATCAGTTAGCCCTTCAATGAACCGAGGATTGAGGACAGTTGCGTTGAGACCGTCTAAATCGAGATCGAGACCTGTTTGGCCGTATTGCAGTTGAACTTTCATGCGGAGATGGAATCGAGCGAACAGCTCTTGATGTTGTTGGCTTCGGGAGTTTCGCAGTTCGGACGAGCAATGACCCCAGCATAGGGTTCTGTAACAAATTCTTTTCCTGGAACGGATAATAGATGCCGATCGCACACCGTAAACAATTCAAGCTCAGTGGTCGTTCGTCGCATGTCATGAAGAAAGGCACCTGCGGGATCCACACTTTGGCCGACGAAGTTCAGATACTTCTTCATTTTGTTAACGTGAGCGCGCTCGGGGCATTTATCGTGATTAGTGGCGTGGAAGAGGCGATCAATGTAGTCACGCACATCGGCCAGTGTGATCGGGGTGACAACGTTACCGCTAAAGGCTTCACGGCATTGACGGAATATCCACGGATTCCGGATCGCGTGGCGACCGATCATGACGCCGGCGGCTTCCGTATGTTTGAGAACTTCGACCGCGGTTTGCGCGGAAGTAATGTTGCCATTGGCCAAGACCGGACATTCGAGAGTGCTGGTAGCCTGCTTGATGTAATCATAGTGAACTTCACTGCGATACATCTCCTTCACAGTGCGCCCATGCAAACTGAGAAGATCAACCCGGTGGCGTTTAACGCTTTCGAGGATCGCTTCAAAATTTCGATCGTCTTCGAAACCAATCCGCATCTTCACGGTGAAAAGCCCTGGGCATGCTTCTCGGAGAGCAGCCAGAATTTCATCGATACGGTCGGGATCTCGAAGAAGGCCGCCACCGACGTTTTTCTTATAAACTTTGGGAGCGGGGCATCCCAGATTGAGGTCGATTCCGGCCACAGGATAGTTGAGCAATTCTCGGGCTGTTCGCGTCATCTGGGTGATATCTTCACCGATGAGCTGGGCGAAAACGGGACGACCTGTTTCGTTTTCGGTGATGGAGCGCAGGATGTGTTTTTCAGGCCGTGAATTGGAATGAACCCGAAAGAATTCGGTGAAGAAATAATCCGGTGCGCCGTAGTGTGCGATGACCTGCATGAAGGCGAGATCGGTTACGTCCTGCATCGGTGCAAGAGCGGTGAATGGCTGGCCTTGAATAAGAGATGGCGGCAGAACTTTCGATGTCGTTGCCATTATTCAGAATGCATCTGCTGCGGTGTCGTCAGATTGCTGTCGGAGCACACGTTCCAGAATCTCGGTGCGATCCTCTTCCTGTTCATAGACAGACCGGCTGACATGAATGGGTTTTTTGTGATGGAGGGCTAATACGATTGAGTCGCTTGGGCGGGCATCAATTTCGACGATTTTCATTCCGAGTTCGTTGCTCATTTTGAGGACAATACGGGCAAAGTAGGTGTCCCCTTTCGTATCGTTAATCACGACGTGATCGAGTTTGGCCTCAAAGCCGAGTAGGATGTTGTCGATGAGATCGTGGGTGAGCGGCCGCGACTTGCGGGTGCCTGCGAGCGACATCTGAATGGCACTGCCAACGGGATGATCGACGTAAATGAGGAATGTTTTTTCTTCGTCGCCCAAGAATACGGCGCACCCATTGGTCGTGGGCATAACCCCTTTGACGGATACGGTGATAGTGTCGGTAGCCATTTCGGAATTATTAAAGATGAATTGTGGAGTGTGATGAATTATTCAAAGCCGAGTAGAGAGATCCCCCAACTGCGGGCCTGTTCGATGACAGTGGATTTATCAATGAGGATTACTTTCCCAGTTTCAAGCGCAGCGCATTTAAGACCGGCTTCTTTCATGCTCTCCAATGTGCGTAGACCAAAACAGGGCACATCGAATCGGTAATCCTGCTGGGTTTTGACGGTTTTAACGAAAAGGGATTCATCGGTTTTGAAACTCCCAGCGCGACGGAGCATTTCATCGGTCCCTTCAAAGGCTTCCACCGCGAGCACGGTCCCTTTGCGCACGACACAGCCTTGGCCTATATCGAGGCGGGCACTTTCCCGCGCGATATGGATGCCGTGGGATAAATATTCATCAGAAATCGGAAAACTATGGCCAGTCATTGAACCGAGTGATGCGAGCTGATCGTCAAGAAAGGAACGGGCATCGAGCAATGTGATCCCCAATGCTGCTATTTCGGTGGCGATGGCACCAAAGATTGTCTCGGCATTGCGTCGCTTCAGTGAAAAGAGGATTTGGGCCGCCTTGATATCGGGGCGGAGGCCCTTGAATAAACGCCGTGGTGTTATTTGGCCGGCCATCAATGCGTAACCGGAATCGAATACAGTCAGTGCTTTGAGCATCTTGCCGAGTTGTCCGACTTTAATAATCCTGCGCTCGGATTCGGGGAAAAGCTCAATGAGTTCTGGAGCGGTTTCTTCGTCGAAGCCGATCAACCTGAGCGGAATACCCGCAGATCGCGCATTTTCAGCGACAAGCAAGGGATAGCGTCCTTGTCCAGCGATAAGCGTAAGTGGAAGTTGAGCACTATAGTCGGCCGGGAGATATTCTGAGAGCGAAGACACTCCGATAGCTTGAGCTGGGAAACCGCGAGATAGAAGCTGAAATATCAGGATACCCCATCCTAATACTGGGCACCGTAGTATTTTTTGTAACTGCGGTAGTAGCGATAGTTCGAATAGTATTCGATCCGACGTGGAGTGAGCCTGTTGAGCACAACTCCAAGGATCTCGTTCTTGGCGTTGTGAAGTGCCTTGATGTAGAGACGGATATGCTTGCGGTAGGCTCGATTAAATCGACAGACGTAGATCACTTCATCGGTGCGCTCGGCAATGAGCAAGCTGTCGGTGACTGCACCTAACGGAGGCGAATCAACCACGATGAGTTCGTATTCCTTTTGGAGTTTTTCCAGAAGATTTCCGAAGACTGGGTTTTCTAAGAAAGTAGTAGGACTCTTAGAACGCCCTCCTGAACAAAGGAGCGAGAGATTCTCTGTAATCTTGACGATGCCGAGACTCGGATCGTTGCTGAGGTCAGTATCAGTGTTAGCTCCGCCGTCGAACCAAGTAATCAATCCCGCCGTATTCTGTTGATTGAAGTGACGGTGCAACATCGGGCGACGTAAGTCGCAGTCAATGAGCAGTGTTTTGCGGCCATGTCGCGCAAAGCTTCCCGCGAAATTACACGATATGAGTGTCTTGCCCTCACCTGGAATGGTGCTGGTCACTAGAATGGACTTAGGGAAATCCAGTTTTGAGTGGATTTTAACCGAACTATAAACGCTCAGAAATGCTTCAGATCCGGGTGCTTGATTGTCATTTAGCAGGAGCGAGTATTTATCCTCGTCCTTAATAGCGGAAAGATCCGGGATGATTCCGAGAAGATTTACCCCAATGAAATTTTCAACATCCCACGCACTTTTGATTCGGTCATCAATATAGCTTAAGCCGACAGCTACGCCGAAGAAAACGAGGAAGCCAATGCCCACACAGGTGCGAATAATTCTCGGGATGTTGGGTGTGTATGGATGGCCGGAGATTTGCGCTCGATCAAGTGGTCGCACGGGAATCTTTTCCAAATACTTGGTCGTATTGGTTTGATTGAGGCGATCCAGAATTTGCCCATAGTTGCTCTTGGCTGCATCGGCCTCGCTCTTGAGACTTTCGAAATCTACTCTCAGTCCACGGAGTTTTAGCGCCTCTTGTTCATTTTGAGTGTATTCTTTAGCAAGATCTTGCTCACTCTGTTTAGCTTCTGTCAGGCTGGTTTCCAGATCGGCGATCGCGAGTTTTATAGCGCGATCCAATTGCGTTTCCATAAAAGCAATGGCATTGGTAACATCAATCAACTTGGGGTGTCGCTCAAAATAACGCTCAGCGAAGCGAGATTGGTCTTGTCGTAGTGTTGAAAGTTGGACTTTTACGCTGGGCACGGTTCCGTGATTAGCGATGAAGGAAATTTCCAGAAGGTTAAAGCCTTGCTGGCTAAAGTTCTCTACCTGATTGGTGAGGGACTGAACCTCGATTCTTCTCAGGCGCGCGGACGTCAATGCATTGCTGACCGTTCGTAGACGGTCATCGATGATACTCATGTTACTATCAAGCGAGATGAGATTATGCTTCTTCATGTAGTCCTGCAATTTCTTAGCTTTCTCGGCTGATTCGACTTTCAACTGCTCGGCTCGTTCATGCAGGAATTCAACCGCGAAGTCGTTAATTTCACTGACGTTATTAAGCAGATAGTTTATGAATTGATCGACGTAGCGTTGGGCAACTAGTGCAGCGGCCTCTGGGTCTTGATGACGGACGGTGACGCTAATGAAGAAACTGTTGCGCACAGAATCAATACTGACCGATCCCAGCAGGTTGCCGTGGGAGGGAAGCGAAGAACCGGGTTGTAGATTTTTGAGATAAGGGCGTTGCAGAATCTCGATTTCTTCGGGCGTAAACGATTCAACGATATAAGTCCTCAAACGGTTACTGCGGAGCTGCTGTAGATAGGTGTTTAGATCGATTTCGGTCCGAATGCTTGAATCAACGACTCTCTGGGTCGTGACAATCGTCTCTGGCTTTTCGAACTGCATGGTCGCCGTGCTCGAATACATGGGCGTCTCCTGTGCCTGATAGTAGCCCGTGCCGATGGATATAAGCAGAGCCAGGGGCAGGGCTATCCATAGTCGTTCCCTGAGTATAATGTAATAATCCCTAATGGTGCGACGTTCGACGAACGTATCATTCTTATCTCCATGTCCGGTTGTGACTGGAGGAGGCGAGGAGGGAACGACTGGTATATCGGCCATAGATAATGGAAATCAGAACATTCGCTGAGGGATGTAGACGATATCGCCGGGAAGAAGAATCAGTGAGCTGTCCTGCACCTTATCTTTATTTTTCCCTTTGATTAAACTTTCAACATCTTCCTCGAAGACCTGCTTGGTGCCGTCGGGATTAATGCGTGTGATAGCCACTTTTTTGCCGTGAGCGGTGCCAGTGAGGCCTCCTGCTTTGGTGACTAGCTCCAACACAGACATGGTCTGTTCGATCGGAAGCACATACCGTCCAGGGGAACCAATCTGGCCTTGAATGGAAATTTCTCGAGGAGTATATTGCTCAACGCTGATGGTTACCTCTGGATTGCGTAAATAGCGCTGCTCCTTGTAGGAATTTTCGACGACCATTTCAGCTTCTGGAATGGTAAGATCGCTTACAGATACAGTGCCAAGCAGTGGAAGATTAACGGTGCCCTTCATATCTACCCGAGCAATCATATCGAGATCCGGTTCTTGGAAGACCCCGATGCGGATTCGATCATTTGTCGCAATGCGGTAAACTAGGGCTTTCCGTGGATCTATTTTTTGGGGTGATTGCGCAAACGCAGTTCCGCCACAAACCATCATCGCGAATGTGGTAAGTAAAAGACTTCTGTATATGCGGTTTGTGAAGAATGGCATAAATCAGAATGTGGAAGTGGCAGTCAGATTAATAGAATTACGCGTAAAGTCCGAGAAATCCAGGGTAGACCAGTTTTGGAAATAGGAGTAGGTTATAGCCAGCTTCAAATAGCTGCTAAAGGTGTAATGCGCTCCCGCACTCCATGTGAAGTAATTATCCTTACGGTTGGCTCCTGGAATACCTAAGAATTCATTAATGCCATAACTTATACCGCTAAAGAGAGCCGTTTTCGAGTTCATGCTATATTGAAAATCGATACCCACTGAGGTAGCATCCACAGTGGTGTTGGTGGAAGTGGTGGAGAAATCTTTTGATAGAAGTAATGTGGCATTTATTTTTTTCGACAGCGTCCATTTGGCTTGTCCAGATGCCGTGATGGACGAATAGGATTCATCGCTTCCCTTGGTGGGCTGGTGAAATTGATAGCCAGCTCTGAGAGTGCCGCCGACCTTGGGGAGGATTTTGCCCGAAACGCCGACAGTGAACGCGTGGTCGGAGTAAGCAGAATCAACAGAGGTTGCCCCATAGCGGACGCGATAACCGGCTATCAAGTCTCGTTCAGTATTATACACATAAAATAGATCAATTGATGCCGTATAGGTCGATAGATCAACAAAGAGTCGATTGTCCAAATAATCTAGATACCCGAATCCAATTGCGCCTGTTAAACTGTATCGTTCAATTACGGGGTATTTTAGATTTAGACCCACATTGTAATTCCACGATTCATTCCGGACATTAACCAGAGCATCGGCCTTACTTTGACGTGACACTGCCGCAGTGAGTGAACCTGTGGTGCGACCGGATGGTTTCGTCAGTTCTAATTCAAAACGTGGATTTTGGGAATTTTCACCGGCATTTGTGATAAAATTAGTAGCATCTATAAATGCGCTGCCATTGATCCCGATCAGGCCGGCTTTGCGGCGGAAATCGATCCCCACCGATGCAGTATAAATACTGTCGCCACCACTGGTTATATTAGCAAAAACGTTGGAATCCCACGTATAAGATACGTTTGCGTTTATGTAGAACTCGTTCTTCCCGTCGTCGACTTTGACTAATGCGCTCGCGGGAGCACAAGCTATCATGAAAGCGAGCAGTGAGGCTAGGCTGATTTGTAGTCGGGAAGTGCGCGGCATTTTCCGTTTGTGATTGGAGGCGAATACTTATCTCTAAAGAGAAGCCGCGCTGACGGTGAATTCCTGCGCCGGCGCTTCGGCTGAGGTTGTCTTTATGGCTACAATTTCTTGGACTTCTTCGGAACCGAACGCGGTCAAATTATCTGCACTGTCTTTGGTATCGAAATAGACAGTTTTGCGTGCCTTGCATGCCATGGAGACCTTGTCATCGAGGGCAGCCATTTGATTATTGCTTATATCCGCTACTTGCACGGGGCCACCTCCACTTGGGATAAAAGCTTGTTGTCCGGGTTTGACCACATAACCACCGGCATCATTCTCGTCTCCTTGCACGGTCACTTCACCCTCCAGCACTGAAACCGTGGTGCCTTCGTTACTCGATTGAATAACAGCCTTTCTGGCATTGATCCGAATATTAGCGCTGGGTGTGGCAACATTCATAGTGCTACCTGCAACCATCTTGCTAGTGCAGAGACCAACTGATCCACGTGGAAGAAAAGTGCTAGTCTTGGAGATTGAAGGCTCTAAATCCATATCGGACCGATTGGGCGTAAAAGGTTCCTGCACGAATTTTTTGATCTCCAATCTCGTGTCGGGATCGAAATGAATTCCCGTGCCGTTGGAAAAAACCATGGCGTTGGTGGAGTCTGCCTTTGTTTCGACGACTGTTCCTTGTGCAGTGTAAACAGAGCTTTTGTCTAATTCGAGAATCTTTTCTCCCGTATTGATCTCCGAAGTGCCTTCAGTATCAACGACAAAGAGTTTACTGGTCGGATTCTTTTTCTGTCCAGCCGCGTTGAGTGATGTGCTGACGACAAAAGCTAACGTGGTTATGGTGAGAACCACGGCGAAAAGACTCTTGGATGGCTGTTTAATTATCATGACGGGTGCTTTGTTTACGGGTATACGTGCTTATTACCGCACATAATAGGGTATAACCCCTAATTTTAGCAAGTCGATAATGCTATTAAGTAACTACTAGGTTGAGAATACGGCCGGGCACATAGATCACGCGTTTAATAGTTTTGCCTTCGAGGTGTGGAATGACTTTGGGATGGCTCTTAGCTTCCTCTATGGCAGTATCTTGTGAAAGATTAACTGGCAGCATCTTGTCTCCACGATGCTTGCCATTTATTTGAAACACTAATTTGGATTCATTTTTAGTTAAGAATTTTTTATCGAAACTAGGCCATGGGGCCGTCATGATTGAGCCGAATTGTCCCAGCCTGATCCAGAGTTCCTCGGTGATATGCGGAGCAAATGGTGCCAATACCTGAAGGAACGAAGTGATGGTAGATCGATTGATTTCGGAGGCCTTCTGGAGGTTATTGACGAGAATCATCATTTGAGAAACCGAGGTATTATAGCGCAGGTTCTCGATGTCTTCACCAACTTTGCGGATGGTTTCATGCAGCACTTTAAGTAGATCATCAGAATCGGTGGCAGTAGTGGTGATCTTCGGATTGGGATTTCCTTCAGGATCGACACAAATGCGCCACAATTTTTGGAGGAATCTATGGACCCCTTCGATACCACGAGGGTTCCATGGTTTCATCGCTTCCAAAGGACCGAGAAACATTAAGTAGAGTCTCAGGCTATCAGTGCCATATTGCTCGATGACCTTATCGGGATTGGCCACGTTGCCCCGGCTCTTGGACATTTTCTCGCCGTCTTCACCGAGTATGATCCCCTGATGAAACAGTTTAGTAAATGGCTCATCCGTGGGAACGACACCGAGGTCGAACAGGACCTTATGCCAGAATCGGGCGTAAAGTAAGTGGAGCACAGCATGCTCTGCACCACCGACGTAAAGATCCGGAGTGCCCCAGTATGCAAGTGCCTCGGGTGAGGCGATGGCTTCTGCGTTTTGGGGGTCGAGGTATCGTAAATAATACCAACACGAGCCGGCCCATTGCGGCATGGTATTGGTTTCACGTCGGGCATGCACCCAATGTTTATCAGGACAGGGTTCTGAGGCGGGGACGGACTTTCCGCTGCAGGGTTCGTGCCAGATTTCCAACCACTCCGTCATGGAGGCGAGGGGGCTCTCGCCGATGCCGGTAGGTTCGTAGCTAGTTACTTCGGGCAAGCAGAGCGGCAGCGCATTTTCAGGGAGTGGGAGTGCAAATCGTTCCTCTCCATCGATTGTGCAGCTGACGGGTGCCTCAGGCAAAGGCAGGTCTGCATTTGCAATCGCTCTTTGGTAGTCAGGTTCGCTTACCCAAACGATGGGGAACGGTTCACCCCAATATCTTTGGCGGGAAAACAACCAATCACGTAGTTTGTATTGGATGGTGAATCCACCGCGATTTTCAGCCGAAAAATGGGCAGAGAGCTTCTGTTGCGCTTCTTTTGGGGTGAGACCGTTACATTCACCTGAGTTGATGAGATGCACCGCATCATTCTGGTCCACATAAGGGAGCTCGACCGCGGAATTATCCTGAGGAGCAATTACTTGGGGAATTGGCAGGTCGAATTTCTCCGCGAATTCAAAGTCACGTTCGTCATGAGCAGGCACGGCCATAATCGCGCCAGTGCCATAGCTCACGAGGACATAGTCAGCGATCCAAATAGGAATCTTTTCGTTGTTTGCCGGATTGATCGCGTGGGAACCTGTGAAAACGCCTGTCTTGTCTTTCGCGAGTTCGGTGCGTTCAAGATCGCTCTTCGAAGAAGCCGACCGTGCATAGGAGGCCACCGCTACTTTTTGCTCGTCGGTCGTTAACTGATCAGCGAGGGGGTGCTCCGGCGCGATCACCATATAGGTGGCACCGAAAAGTGTATCGAGTCGCGTGGTGAACACCCGCAACCGTTCGTTGGCGTGCCCCTCGATATCGAATTCGACTTCACTGCCTTCACTTCGACCGATCCATGCTTTCTGCATGCGTTTGGTAGAGTCGGGCCACTCGAGTTTATCCAAACCTTCGAGCAAGCGATCCGCATAAGCGGTGATTCTCAAAACCCATTGGCGCAGCGGTCGACGTTCAACGGGGTGTTTACCGACTTCGGATTTTCCATTGATGACTTCTTCGTTGGCCAGCACCGTGCCGAGGGCAGGACACCACCAGACAGGCTTGTCTTCAACATAAGCCAGACCGCGTTTGAAAAGTTGAAGCCAGATCCACTGGGTCCATTTAAAATACGCTGGGTCAGTCGTATTAATCTCACGACTGAAATCATAGGAGATCCCGATTGATTTCAACTGACGGGTGAAGGTGGCGATATTCTCCTTGGTTACATCTACCGGATGCCGTCCCGTTTTTACCGCGTAATTTTCAGTCGGAAGACCAAAAGCATCCCATCCGATTGGGTAGAGCACATTAAACCCCTGGGCGCGTTTGTAACGGGCCATGATATCGGGGATAACGTAGTTTTCACAATGACCGAGATGTAGACCGGCTCCCGATGGATACGGAAACATATCCATCGCGTAAAATTTGGGTCGCGTGGAAGTTGATTCAGCCCGAAACAGATTGTTTTCCGCCCAGAATGTTTGCCACTTGGGCTCTATTTGACGAAAGTCGTAGTCTTTGCAATGCGTTGCCATCGTATAAAATCCTTCACTGTGCTCCTTTCATCATCCCGGTCAATCATGCTGAACATCCTTCTGTGGGTCGGACTGTTGCTGCCTCTAACTGCTTCCGCAACTTCGTCGGGCTTCAAGCGTTTATTAGACGCCGTCGTCAAAATTGACGTGCGCGAAGTCTCCTTCGAGGGAGGCACGAAACGTTTCGGTTCCGGAATCGGATCGGGGGTGATTCTCTCCAAAGATGGCCTGATTTTGACCAACGCTCATGTCGTGAGTCCCGAGGCGGTGGAGATCAACGTGACTCTGGCCAGCCTTGAACGTGTAGGCGCGACTTTGGTCGGGTGGGATCACTGGACTGATTTGGCGCTCATCCGTTTGGACATGGATGAAATCAAGAAACGAAAACTCAGCTTTGCCACGGCGAAACTGGGCAACAGCGATAAGCTGCAACCCGGGCAAACTGTCTTCGCGGTGGGCACTCCCTATGGGCTAACGCGCACAGTCACTCGCGGAATCGTTTCAAATGCGCGGAGACATTTCGAAGACTCACGAGGAGTGCGCGGTTATGAGACCGGCGCCTTTAATACGTGGCTACAAACTGATGCGGCGATCAATCCCGGCAATTCAGGCGGTCCTCTCGCCACGGAAAACGGCAAAGTAGTGGGAATCAATTCACGCGGCTATCTCGGTGCGGATAATCTCGCCTTTGCCATTCCATCCAAGGTTGCCCGGCAAATTATTGGAGCTCTGGTTGCGGATGGCGAGATTACGCGCAGTTACGTTGGGATCGTGCCGGGTGTGCTGCAGGATCTGGAAGGATTTTATGAATTGGCTCAGAATACCGGCATGTTGATCAAGAGTGTCGATACCGGATCGCCAGCTGCGCAGGCTGGTCTACGAGGCGGGGATATTCTGTTGTCGATTGACGGGGAAAAAGTAGATGGACGATTCCCCGAACAGTTGCCGGAGATTCAAAACCAAATCGCCTCGCGTCCTGTTGGGGAGGAATTGAAGTTAGAGATTTTTCGAAATGGCAGCTCCCTATATAAATCAGTGAAAACTGAAAAGCTGATCAGTCGCGTAGGTGAAGAAGAGGCTTTTGAGGAGTGGGGATTAAGCGTGCGCAAGGTATCCCGCACTTACGCCCGAGAGCATCAATTGGAGAAATCTGATGGCATGGTGGTAATCGGTGTGCGTCCGGGTTACCCTGCGGCGGTATCGGGCCTCACGCGGGGCGATATTATTTTGAAGATCAATCGCCAGGATGTCACTTCTTTGGAAATCGCTAAGGAACAGCACGACGCTTACGCGGTGGCCCCCTCTTCCGTTTTAGTTGAAACCAGTCGCAATCATCGCGTCTCTCTCTACGTATTTAAACCATGACCCGACGTTCTCTCGTTCTGATAGTGTTTACCTTAACCGCGTTGATATCGCGTGGTGGATCGGCGTTGGCCGATATGTGGCAGGACCGCGTGAAAACCGTGGTGGCGGTGGAGTTTTTCACGGAGACGGAATTGGATCGGCGTTCGACCAATACGTTTGGAGTCGTGATTGATGACATGGGCACGATCATCTTCCCTTCTCAAGCCATCGGGGCACGGATTTCGCCGAAGCAATTAGAAGATTTCCGAATCTACTTTCCCGGCGAACCCACGACACAAGAATACTCGGCGACTTATCTAGGGCGAGATGAGTTTACGGGATGGGAATTTATCCGTGTTGATGAAGAAGCCGCGCGCGCGCGGCTCGTGCCAATCACGGCCTATGAAGAGGCTCCGGAGCCAATCGTTACAGAGGAGATCTGGGGATTGGGACTGAAGAAAAAGACTGAGGATTTTTTGCCGTATTTTATGAGCAGCCGCGTGTCGGTCTTGCAGAGTCTTCCTCAAAGGACCGCGATCGCGGCACAGGAAGTTTCCGGGTTAGGTTTACCGGTTTATGATCAGGAAGGACGATTTGTGGGGCTTTCGATTGGAGGTTTTGGACGTTCATTTTTACAATACACCGCCCGTATCCGTGGAGGTGTCCCTGTCGTTTTGGTCAATCCCGATGAAAGTGCCGTGGTGATCTTAGCTCAGGAAATTCTACCTTACCTGAATCGTATTCCGACGAATATTGAAGGCCGTCCAATTGTGTGGCTGGGCACCAATGGACTGCAACCACTCGACCCGGTAGTGGCGCGTTACTTGGAACTCGAAAATCAAGCGGGCCTGGTCATTAGTGAAATTTTGGAAGACAGCCCCGCGGAAAAAATGGGGCTGCTGGCGCGCGATGTGATTCTCTCGCTGGATGGAGATCCCCTGCCGGTTTTGAAACCTGATCACGTGGTGATCACCTATTTTCAACGTGAGATGAGTCGGCGGAATCCGGGCGACAAAGTAGTCTTGGGCATTTTACGTGATACCGAGCGGCAGCAAATCGAAGTAGTGCTGGAAGATGCACCGCTCACTCCGCGGGAGGCAGAGCGACGCTACTTTGATTCACTCGGGATGACGATTCGTGAGTTCACTTACATCGATGGGGTTCAACGTCGACTGGATGTGGCTGATCATCACGGAGTGATTGCGCATTTTGTAAAAGCCAATGCCCCCGCGAGCACGGCTGGTCTACTTACCGACGACCTGATTGATGAAATCGACGGGGTGAAGGTCGCCTCGTATGAAGAGGCGGCGGCAATTTTAGAAGGTATTGCCCAAGACAAGGAGCGGGGTGAATTTGTGCTCCTGGTAAAGCGAGCTGGCGACACCGCTGTGCTCCGCGTGAAACTCAAGTAAAGCGAGCGATGTTTACTGGAATCGTAGAAGAAAAAGGTCGGGTCGTCTCCTTTGAAGAAAAGGAGCGGGCTTGGGAGCTGCAGGTCGAAGCGGACGTTGCGCTGCAAGAGGTCGCGTTGGGCGATAGCATTGCGGTGAACGGCTGCTGCCTCACGGTGACGCGTTTTGATGAGCGCTCGTTGATCTTTGATGTGCTCGCGGAAACGAAGCGACTGACCAATTTTACCGCCTTGCAAAAAGACGATGCGATTAATCTGGAGCGCAGCCTGCGATTTAATGGAAAATTGGGAGGGCACTTTGTGACTGGTCACATCGACGGTCAGGGGCGCATCGAAACTTTCGAACAACGTGGGGTAGATCATTACTTAAAAGTGCAGGGCGGCGAAGCAGTGCGGCGTCTCGTGGTATCGAAAGGCAGTGTGGCGCTTGATGGAGTGGCCCTAACGATCGCAGAGGTCGAAGAGGAAAGCTTCGCTGTCTGGTTAATTCCTACGACTTTGGCGGTGACCAATCTTGGCACCAAGGGAGTGGGTGATTTTCTCAATGTGGAATTCGATCTTTTGGGGAAATACGTCGAAAAACTCACAGTGCAGTCATAACTTGATAAGATGCGAACTGCGATCACAGCGCTGACCGAAGAACTACGAAGGCTGAAGGCTTCGGGGGTAACTAATGTGACGATTTCGCCGGACAGTATCGAACGACTTCAAGCCGTCGTGGCGAAGCGGGTTGAATCATCCGGTGCAGCCACAGCGAAGGAAACAACCACGCCGTCAATCGAGCCCACAGCCGCCCCCAGTGTAAGAGCTCCGAAAAAAAAGGAAACTCCGAAACGGTCTTTGCCGGATCCACCAACTGTGAGTTTACCGGAAGGTGATAAACAGACGCGATGGACGGCGTTACGTGAATTGGTCCTGAAGAATGGGACTTGCCTCGCTCAATTGAAACCCGGTAAGCAGCTCGTATTCGGTGAAGGCGATATAGATGCGAAGATTATGTTTGTCGGTGAAGCACCCGGAGCTGATGAGGAAATTAAAGGAGAGCCATTTGTGGGCCCGGCAGGTCAATTGCTGACTAAAATGATTTCAGGGATGGGTCTAAAACGTGAGGAGACTTATATTTGTAATATCATGAATTGGCGGCCCCCATTACCCACCAGCGGAGGTGCTGAACAGGTGGGTAATCGTCAGCCAGACGCAGAAGAGATGTCTTACTGTTTGCCTTTTTTACGGGCCCAGATCGAGGTGGTGGCTCCTCAAGTAATTGTGGCGCTGGGCGCGACTGCCGCACGCGGCTTGATGGGGGTTGATGCCTTTCGGGCTCTCGGTGAGGTGCGGGGGAAATGGCACATATTTGCGGAGACTCCTCTGATGGTCACTTACCACCCAAGCTATATCTTGCGCAACAAATCTGACCGTTCAAAACGTGCGATCTGGGAAGATTTGCTCCAAGTTATGGAACAAGTAAAAATGCCAATCACTGATAAACAGCGCGGCTATTTCCTCAGTGATTAAGATCAACCGCGACCGGCGATTTTATCCAGTTCTACTTTGGCTTCGGCAAAGTGAGATTTTAATTCTACGATCATATCTTCGGTGCCAGTGATACCTACCTTGCGGGTGTGATTCTCAAGCTTTTCGGCTGCTCCGCGTAAGTGCATGGCACCGAGATTAGCCGAACTGCCTTTAGGGAGGTCCTAAATTCATTCCTGAGGATTGATTTTAAAAAGTTGGCCATAGCGAGCGGGGATGCGTTCGCAAAAGCGGGAGTAGATTGGCCTTAAAGTTATGTTTTTAAGCGGGTTGAGCG
>Ga0105055_10007025_pt1 | contig 15145 bp, 9 predicted proteins | sample BON03_FD_78090 | JGI IMG/M metagenome (GOLD analysis project Ga0105055, IMG submission 78090) | Freshwater microbial communities from Lake Bonney liftoff mats and glacier meltwater in Antarctica - BON-03 | ecosystem: Environmental > Aquatic > Freshwater > Ice > Glacier meltwater | place: Lake...
AACCACGTAACACTCCAGTTGGTAATTTGGTCCGCCAACAATATCTTCCAGTTAAAATTCCATATCTGGTTGGCGTACAAACCGAAGAAGGTGAATGTGCATCGGTAAACCGCATTCCCTCTGAGGCCAATTTATCAATATTGGGAGTCTTTATTTTAGACTCAGGGTTATAAATGGATACATCTCCATACCCTAGGTCATCTGCTAAAATATAAACAATGTTGGGGGGGGTAATGGGTTCCTTGTTTTCGGAACAACCCAACATAATCAATACTCCCATGACTAAATAAGCGCTGCTATTTTTGATTTTCATAAGACAAAAATTTTCTATTCCTTAATGGGTACATCATTCATTTCCAATTTGAATACCCTCCTGTTTATTTTCAATAACATTAGGCCTTGTTACTTTTGAAATTGAACCCCTAGTACATCAGAATTTGTACCATAGGATATCACTTTTTCTAATTCAAAACCATCTACAGAAAGATCGCTCACCTTTAAACCCTTAACGTCCTTAATAATAAATTGCTCATTATCTGATAGCGAGGTGATGCTCCCACCTTCTATATTTAGACCTTTTACATCATCAAAGACATAAGCCGGCCTAAAATCTAGTTCTCGAACACTTAACCTCACATTCTTCATTTCCAAACCTGTTACGTGTCTCACAAAGAGTCCCCAGGAGGGAAGTTCTCCGAACATAGAGAATTCCGGATACGAAGAAGCTTTTTCGGGTATTGTGTTAAGACGCCAAACCGGTAAGTGGGCATAACCTTTATTTCCACGTCCAGGATAGGAGATGGAGATGTTTTCCAATGTAATATTTTCCACATCATGTCCAGGCAATCCGGAAATAGATGCAGGAAAAACGTTGTGAAAAAACGGGGATTCCGGACCTCTAATATTATATTTAAGATCTGGTTTGGAAAATGGGATATGAACGTTTAGATTTTTAATCTTTATATTTTTGATGGCACCTACTTTACCGTCTACATTTCTATGTCCTAACTTAATAAAGAGTGCATTCCCTGTAGTGGTTGCAGATACATTGGTAACAGTTACATTTTCTATGGTACCCCCATCAACGGCCTCAAAGGCTAGAGCGGATCGAAAGGTATCAAAAATCGTTATGTTCTCTATTTTAATATTCCTGAATCCACCAACAGATGCAGTACCAAATTTTATAGCACTGGCACTGGATCGAATGGTACAATTAGCGATATAAATATTGTCATTCAGGAAACCTTTCGAATGCGATTTAAGACAAATTCCGTCATCGGCCGCGTTTACATAACAGTTAGTTATGCGAACATTTTTACAGTCACTTATATCTATGCCATCATTGTTCCAATAGGCATCGCTATCCACCCGAATCTTATCGATAATCAGGTCTGTACACTTATCATACGTCTGTACCCAACAAGCTGCATTCTTCAATGTTATCCCAGATATAGTAATATGCTCGCTGTTCACTACTTCAATAAGCTGCGGGCGCATAACCTCACTTGGCCTTTTCCTACGGATGTTATAATGGGTACTATCAAGTTTCCCGACATGAAAAAGACTATCTACTTTTAACGCCAGCTCTTGGCCCTGACCATCAATAGTGCCTTCACCGGTAATTGCAATATGATTCTGGCCATCTGCCAAAACCAGTGATTTCCATCGGTTTATTCCCTTATAATCATATGGATTCGTACTTCCCAGAAGTATGGCTTCCTTCTTTAGGTGTAGTTCAACTCCTGTTTTAAGGATGATACTGCCCGTAAGGAAAACACCTTTGGGAACAACTACCTTTCCGCCGCCTTTTTTATGGGCAGCATCAATGGCAGATTGAATTGCGGATGATGCCAATGTTTTTCCATCATTCCTGGCCCCGAAGTCCGTTATCGTATACTCTTGGGCATAGATGCTGGTAGAGACGACCAGAATAAGAAAACTAGTTATTAATTTCGTTAATAGAGTGTTGTACATGAAACTTGATATAATAATTTTAGAGTTTATAATATTCCTCCCAACCCCTGCGTGGTTGTCCTCCTCTTAGCATCATGTTGGCAAGTGGATTATTGGTAATCTGTTTTGTTTCGCGGTCAAAAATCAATTTTGAATTTAATCTTTGCGCCAAAACACCTAAGGTAAAAACTTGGCTCAATGGCCCCGCAATATCAAATGATGACCGGCATTTTTCTTCGCCCTTACATGAAAGCAAAAAGTTTTCAAAGTGGTTTGAAGGGCTTTCGGGAACAACAGGTAAACTCCCCTGCATTTCCTTCGCCTTTTTCTCTGGGATAATTGATAATGGACTGCTGTGGGAACCTCCCTTAAAAGTCAAATCCTTTCCGTAGATTATTTTTCCGGGCTTTAGTTTGGTAGGCTCCAATTTTCCGTTACTCGGTGGTGGAATATTAGAATCTGTTGTAGAAACACCATACCCTTTTGGTATTGGTGGTTGATTATTCATCCCATCATACCAAGTGATGTCCAGTGCTGGCATGTTGCCCCTTTCCGGAAATTTAAATACAAGGGTAGATGACATAGGGAAGAAAAAAGGATTATGTCCTTCAAGCATAACCGGATCTACTTCATACGGCAGGCCAAGCTCAAGAAACTGATGTGCCGTATCCATAATATGTGCTCCCCAATCGCCAAGGGCGCCCATACCAAAATCGTACCAACAGCGCCATTGTCCGTTTATAAAATCTTTGTTGTAATCGTGCTCCGAGGCCGTACCCAACCAAGTATCCCAATCTAGTGTTTTAGGTAAGATCTCCTTTGCTGGATATTTCGTCATTTTTGTATCAAAACCATGCCAACGTCTACGACCGTTCATGTGTGCGGTAATAGCCGTTACGTCCTTGATGATTCCGGCGTCCTTCCATGCTTTGAATTGAAAATAATTCTCCCCAGAATGTCCTTGATTCCCCATTTGGGTAACTACATTATGCCTCTCGGCACAATCCATCATCAATTCTACTTCATTGAAAGTCCTTGCCATTGGTTTTTCTACGTATACATGAATGCCCAAAGACATAGCCATCATGGTAATCGGAAAATGTGAAAAATCTGGTGTTCCCACATTCACCGCTTCAATTTTATCGCCCATTTTATCGAACATTTCCCTAAAGTCCTTAAAACGTGGAACGTCGGGAAACATTTCCATTACCTCTAAGGTATGGGGAGCACCCATATCTACATCACATAATGCAACAATATTGGCCAAACCTGTTGTGTGCAAAGATTTGGTAATACTCCCTCCTCTATTGCCAATTCCGCAACAGGCCAAATTTACTTTATCACTAGGGGCAATATTCCCAAAGGTTTTTCCCAGAACAGTTGAAGGTATTATAGATAAGCCTGCAATACCTACTAAAGCAGAGGCACTGGATTTTACAAAATTTCTTCTTTCCATAGGTTTAATTTATTAAAACTAATTATCAAAAGTTGATCGGTTAAAGGATGGAATTAAACATATGTCAATTTTGGCAAAGACATATAGAAACTTACCGCTTCCTTATTTCTGATGTTCAAATAGTGACCTATTCTATTATTGCTTTCTAAATAGGTATAGCTATAATTATAGAGAGAAATGTAGCTAAACAATAAAATATAAGGTCATTTATTTGAGTGAACCCATCATAATAAGTATAGACAAGCCCATATTGGGCATGTCTATACTTGAAAACTAACTAAACTAACATTTTGTTTTAATAACCTGGGTTCTGTCCCAAATTATTTGAGGACAAATCTATCTCCTGCTGAGGAATTGGACGCAATAGATGGTGTGCATCCAAACTACCACTAGCTGCGGTCCAAGGGTTATATTCTGTAGCTCTTTCAATTAGCTTTCCGGTACGCTTCAAATCGTACCATCTCATATACTCTCCCATCAATTCCCTTGCACGTTCGTCCAAAATCATATCGATATCAATAGTGGCTCCAGTGGCCCTATATGACTTTGAAGCTAAAGAGGTAATATCCTCTGGAGCAGATGCCTGTAATGGATCGGCTCCAGCGTTGCCACCTAAGGCTCGATCAAGGATTGTATTGTAATATACATCTGCCGTTCCAAGACTGCCACCAGTCGCACCTTTCACTATTGCCTCAGCAGCGATCAAATAGGCTTCCGCTGAACGGAATAAGGCAAAATCGAACGTTCCCCCTCCATCGCCATAAGGAATACCCGGTTCCCAGAATTTCCACATCATAGGGGACTTATAAGGGTCATGGTATTTAGAAGCGTCTATTCTACCATATTCGTCGGTATTGATGACGGAATAAGGCAACGTACCCCCAACGTCCAATCCTCTTTCTGCTGGCGTCAACGCCGGACTGTTCCAAGGTCTAAACTCAAGTACAACATCTCCCTTTGCTATATCTATTGGGGCACCACCCTCTACAGGACTAAACCCAGAGGCATCCTTTAGGGCATATAATTTTCCGAGGAAGTTATGGTTGTAACGCATATCCATTTCCGGGTCAAACAAACGGTATATTGCCGGGGTTGTATTGAATTTATTCAAGTGTCGGTTATAGGATCCGGAACGGGCTACTGCACCTGGCACATCGTCCGCTCCTCCACCGAAGATAGAGTGGTAATCGTTACCTACTATCGAATTGTCATTGGTGTCATCACCGGCATTGGTAATATCATTTGTATTAAATTGAATGGCAAATACAATTTCCCCATTTTTAGCATTCTGACTACCTGGATTATTGGTTTCAAGCAACGGATTATCATTGCGTTGTGGAAAAAGATCAGCATAGTCTGCAGACAACGGATATTCTGCAATTACTTTGTCTGCAAAATTCAGCGCCATATCAAAATCAGTAGTACTACTCCCTAAAGAATTGTTAAAATTCCATCCACGGGTCAGATATACCCGGGACAACACAAATTGAGCGGTTCCCTTCGTTACACGTCCATAATCGGAAGCTTCTTTAGGTAAAATAGATTCAGCGGCCGTTAAATCCGTGATGAGTTGGGCATACACATCAGCTGCAGCTATCTTGGTCACTTCCTTGTCCGCAGAAGAGGTTTCTGTCAATGGCATTGGAATATCTCCCCATTGCTGTACTGCATAGAAGAGTGCCATTGAACGCAAAACCTTGGCTTCGGCAACCCTTATAGCCTTCAGTCCAGCGTCCATACCTTCGACCGCTTCCGCACGGTCAATTACGGTATTGGCCCTGTTGATTTCCCTGTACAACAAGTTCCATAAGGTTTCCAACGGTTCAAGGCCAGTTCCAAAACCTGTGTCATAAGCATCCTCTGGCGGTGCCTGGCCTAGGTTGGTAGTAGCGTCATCCCAGACACCCGCGCTGAATATATCCGTGCCTCTCAACACTAAGGTACGTTCCCTAATAATATCGCGCCATAAGGGATAAACGGCCCTTACCAGATCTTCAAACCCATCTTCATTTACATAATAATTATTAGCGGTCTGAAGTGATAGTGGATCCTCATCCAAAAAATCACTACATGCAACTGCCGAAAAGACCAAAATACATGTGGTCAGTAATTGCCATTTTTTATATATTTTCATTTTATTCTATTTTTTTGTGAAACAATTTTTACCAAATTATATAACCTAAAAAGTTACATTCAACCCAATTGCAAACATTGCGAAGGGCACATCATCACTATTTACACCCGAATTGTATTCCGGACTGAACCCTTTGGTATTTGTAAACATAAATGGATTGGTTGCTTGTGCATAGATTCTTAAATGACCTAGCCCTAAGTGACTTATTAACTCATTGGGTAAGGTGTAACCCAAAGTTATATCCGAGACCCTAATAAAGTCCGTATCCACTACGGCAAAGGAATTCGTTGGTGTTTTACCTGACCCCCCAGCGCCATCTAAACCATAATAGTCATTGGTAGGATTTGTACTTGTCCAATAGTTGAGACTGGCATCTGCATTATATCGATCCTCGTTTATTTGACCAAAAGTCCCAGTCAGGTAATTACTTTTCCATTGTAAACCTTGTCTGGTATAGATAAAGAAGGAAAAATCGATGTTTTTGTACTTAATTTGGTTTTGAATACCCATAATAAAATCAGGAACTTCAGACCCAACGATTACCCGGTCGTCATCTTCTGTTATTTTGCCATCTCCATTTTGATCAACAAACTTTACATTACCAGGTTCGTAACCAAATCCTTCTGCCTCTGCTGCTTCGTCTGTTTGCCATATCCCGGCCACTTCATAGTAATAAAGTGCATTAACCGACTCGCCAACAAATCTATTGTTTCCAATGTCCTGAGTAAGGCCCCCGGCCAATTTAGTTACCTCATTTTTATTTTTGCTAAAATTTACGGAGGTAGACCATCTAAAATCTTCTTTATCAATATTGACAGTGTTCAAAAGAACTTCTACGCCCGAATTGCGAATCTCACCCACATTGGCTACGACATCGGTAAATCCAGTTGAATTGGGTAGTTTATCACCCAAGATCAAATCAACGGTTTTTCTATCGTAAACTTCGATCGAAGTGGAGATCCTATTATTAAAGAGCCCCATATTAAGTCCGAAATTGAGTTCCTTGCTTCGCTCCCATACCAAATTTTTATTGGCCAGGTTGTTGATTGCAAACCCATAGGCCGGAGAACCGTCAAAATCGTACTGGGTTTGGGTCACTGTAGATTGGGTGTCGTATGGACTAATAGAAGTAGCGTTACCCACTTCGCCATAACTTGCCCTTAATTTCAAATTTGAGACCAAGTTTGAATTTTTGATAAAATCCTCTTCACCCACTTGCCATGCTATGGCTACTGAAGGAAAAAATTGCCATTTGTTGCCTTCAGACAATACAGATGCGCCGTCAGTTCTGCCAGTTACAGTCAACAAATATTTATTCTTAAAACTATAATTGACCCGCCCCATGTAAGAAATTAAGGCTTGCTCGGACAAAAAGGACTCGTTATTGGTAACCTCACCATCTCCCAGGGAAAACCATAAGGACCTAAATGGTAGATCCTTTACATCTATCCGAGAATATTGTTCTCTTTCATGAAAAATACTGTATAAGCCCGTTACAGTCAAATTGTGAGAGTCCGAATTTAGCTTATAGGTTATTGTATTGTCCAAGGTATAGGAAGACACATCGGTGGTTTGCTGATTGGCTTTAGGCAAGCGAGTGGTTTTTTGGGACTTGGTGTAGGTGCCCCTATAATCACCGGCCCTTTGGTTAGATACTGCTGCAGAAAGCGAGGATCTGAACGACAATCCCCTAACGGGAGTAAAATCGACATAGGCATTCGCCAATAGGGATGAACGACGGGTTTCAAGAACAAAATTTTCAGGATTTATTTCGACAAAAGGGTTAATAACCTGATTGTCATTAATTCCCATAAAAACCGCATACCCATTCCAATCTTTGTCCTGAGCCTGATCTTGTGGCAATAAATCGTCATAATAAACAGTTCCTGTAGGTCTTGCTCTGTAAGCCGATCGCAGCGCCTCGGTCCCTGCCAAATTTTGCTTACTATAGGTATAGTAAGTTGACATACCTACTTTTAACTTATCGTTTAAAATACTTTGGATTCCTCCTTTTATAGTATATCTTTTAAAACCAGTTTCCAAAGTATTTCCCTCTTCGTTCAAATAACCTGCTGAAAAGTCGTAGGTGGTTTTATCAGATCCACCGGATAGCGCAAGATCATGGGTACTTTGTAATGCGGCACCCGTTATCAAATCGAGCCAATCGACTGTTGTTCCATTTTGGACATTGGCCAATTCACTGTCGGTTATATTACGAGGATTCCTTCCTGTTTCCTGAGGACGCAATACATAGTTCTTGTTATAGAACTGTTGCGCGTTCATCATATCGGGGAGGTTCGTAGGTACTTTTATTCCTGTATAGTTTTTATAGGTCACTTTCGGCTTACCCGACACCCCTTTCTTGGTTGTGATAATAATTACCCCATTGGCGCCACGTGAACCATAAATAGCCGTAGATGATGCGTCTTTCAATACATCCATGGCCGCAATATCATTAGGGTTCATTGCATTTATATCACCCCCGACAACCCCATCAATTACAACAAGGGGAGCACTTGACTCACTATCGCCAAAACTACTTAGGCCCCGGATATCAATAGTGAAACCATCTCCCGGTCTACCTTTTACTTTATTGATATTAACACCAGTTACCTGCCCTTGCAGAGCGGCGGCAGCTTGTACAGGATTTGCCCTAACGATTGCCTGAGTACTGATAGAGGATACCGCCCCGGTTAAATCCCGTCTTTTCTGGGTTCCATAACCAACAACTACAACCTCTTCTAGTCCAGAGGCATCTACCTCTAGGGTCACAGTTATATTCTCTTGCCCATTGATAGAAATTTCTTTAGAAGCAAAACCAATGTAGGATATCTTTAAAACAGCCTTTTCATTGGTGACGGCTAGTGAAAAATTACCATCAAAATCGGTTTGGGTTCCATTTAAGGTTCCCATTTCAACAATGCTCGCTCCTGGTAAAGGCCCACCATCTTCGTCGTATACCATACCCGAGACTTCGAATTGCTGCTGCTTCTGCTGCTGCGAAATCACTTCGGTAGGCTTATCATTTGAGATACGTTCCCGGATAACGATACGATTTTTTTGTGACAGTTCAAATTCAACAGCACTGTTGGATAAACTTTGTTTTAGGAGCTCATCTACTCCGATCTCTCCTTTCTTTAATTGTACCTTAGGCGCGTTTGTAAACAAATCGGCAGGATATAAAAAACGATACTTTGTTTGGTCCTGAATAATATCAAAGACCTCATCTACAGAAACTACCTTATCTACTTCAATAGATATTTTTTCTTGAGAAAAAGATTTTTCTGTAGTAATTCCAAAAACGGTTGTGCACAATAAGAAGATAAAGGCTTTCATAATCAAAATTAGCACCCGCATTCGGACGAATGACTGCGACTTAATTAATTTAATTTTCATAAATTTACATGGTATTGGTTAGACATTAGTTTAAGTAATACGCTCTAAAGGGACGAAGTTGATGCACCGCTAAATGTTCTTCTTCGCTCCCTTTTATAAAAAATATTATTTTAAAAGGATTGTTTTATTAATTATTTCATAATCCCTTATGACTCCGAAATTTTTAATTGTATTCAATATATCTTCAATATTTTGATCTTTACCCAACGCTCCATTAAATAGTGCTTTTTCAAGTTTAGGACTCTCAAAATTAACATCGATATCATACCAGCGTGATAACACCTTCATAATCTCTACTAACGGTTTTCTACGAAAACTAAAAACACCTTCTTTCCAGGAAATCTCCTTATAAACATTGACGGTAGCTATATCTATGCTGTCATCATTAAGGTTCAGGCTTGCTTGTTGTGAAGGCTCCAGTACATTTTTTGTAGATGCCGTACTAATTGCCACTTTGCCTTCCACTAAAGTTGTATATATTGTAGTTTCTTCCTTGTAGGCTTTAATATTGAATTCTGTGCCCAAGACCTCTATTTCTTGAAATTGATTGAAAACTATAAATTTTGAGCCGTCATGTTCAGTGCTCGGAGAAACATCGAAGTACCCTTCACCGTATACGAGTTCAATTTGACGGGGTTGTCCTTTTATGAAGTTTACCGGATACTTAAGCCGCGACTCGGAATTCAACCACACTTCTGTTCCATCAGACAAAACCAGGTGAAACTGTCCTCCTCTTGGAACAGTTAATAAATTGAAGACCACTTCTGAAATATTGCTTTCCCCTGCTCCGTACATGATTTCTTCACCATCACTATGGACATTTTGTGTTTGATAGGCACTACCCTTCCCTAAAGCAACTTGAGAGCCATCTTCTAAAGTCAAGGTTGCTTTATTGGAACCATTCTCTATATTATTGCTAATTATTCTAGGTTGCGTTTCAATGGGTTCAGTAAAGATATTGTCCTTAAGGAAATAACCTGTGACCAATAAACCTGTAACAACTGCGGCAGCGGCATAACTTATAACCCGACGCATTCTTTGGAGTCTATAAGTCTTTTTCTCCTCGACCATTAATTTCTGCAACTTGCTTTTTAATTTATTGGCGTCGAATTGTTTCATTTCGTGTTCAATTGCAAAATTGGTTTGGACATAGGAGTTGAACAATTGTTCGTTTCTAGCATCTTTCAACCAAAACTCTAGTTCATCCAAATCGGCTAGAGAAGCTTGATGGGTCAAGAATTTGGCTATTAGAGCTTTCACTTTTTGATCGTTCATTCTGCTATTTATAATTAATACGTATGAATTTTACACAACCCTAACTTTTTTAGTACATTTTTTTTTAAATTACCCAAATAAGTAGCTAATTATTATCATATTGCAATATGCTTAACAATTATTTAGATAACACAAAATTTATTGAAGCCTTAAAGTCAGGGGATTCTAAAGCGTACACCGTCCTAGTCGATTACTTTCATCATAAGCTCTGTATTTATGCGTATAGTCTAGTCAATGATCAGAATGCTGCTGAAGATATTGTACAGAACGTTTTTATTCGTACTTGGAAGAAACGAGATCAATTAAAGTGTGATTTTGAAATTAGAAGTTTTCTTTATAAATCCGTTTATAACGAATTTATTGATGAATATCGGAAACAGAAGTTAGTTGTTTCTTTGGAGAAAAAATATATTGATGCACTTACCATTATTGTCGAAAATGAAGATCAACATGCCTTAGATCGAAAAATAAATCTAGTAAAAAAAGAAATTCACAACCTGCCTCCCAAATGCAAGGAAATATTTATGTTAAGCAAACATGATGGACTGACAAATTTAGAGATTGCGGAGTATAAACAGGTTTCGGTTAAATCCGTTGAAGCCCACATCACCAAAGCCTTTGCTATACTTAGGCAGTCAATTGGGCAAGAGATGCATCAAGTCTTATTTCTATTATTCAAAACAATAAAAGGTAACCAACACCAAATCGCTATTGGCAAGAAGTAGTACGGACCTGCATGTTGAACAAAAGTGAAATTTAATTTTTGATGTTAATGGATTACAACTCTACCTTAATTCAATCCAAAGGGAGTAGTCCATCCAAGGTTTCCAAGTAAACTGCATGTTTGCCTGTACTGATATCCAAAGACTTATAAATGGACCTTGATTTTAAATCCTTTTCATTTTTTAAGGAGATAACTTTTACCAATTTACCATCGAGATAAATATGAACTGTTCCATACAAAGGACCACGTGGGGCATAAATTTCAAACCCCTTACCTTCAAAGTTCCATTTGGCAAAACTTGAATCCTTTTTGGACACCGCTCCCTTTCCGTATAGAAATAAAGAATCCGTTTTGAAGTCCCAATCACTATCCTGGTTCCCCGAGTTTACCAAGGCTTCATAAAAACCATAGGTAACAAAGCCTTCTACCTGGGGACCTTCTACAATAAGCCGATTGGCAAATAAAAAGCTGTTGGGATCCAGGGCCAATCCTATAATTCCTGGGCGGTTTGTTAATTCCCCTCGCCAACACCTTAGCCCATTAATGCTTAGTTGGAATTCTCCATTCATTTTTTGCAATAGAAGTTGATTTCCATCCTTTTTCCAATCCTTTATGGCTCCAGAATCCAACTGATTCATATTTTTGCCACTTTCATACACATTTATCTGCCAACCACTCTTATCAATTACTACCTCCTTATAATCCGCGTAATTATGGTTGAGGGTAAATTTCCCCCATCCATCCAATTTGTCTAATGGAGAATTAAAATCCCAAATGACATGCATTTTGCCATCCAGCCTAAATTCCATATTAATTTCTTCAACATTTATAGCTTTCTTTATATAAGAGAATGTATTTCCTTTATTCGTTGTTAGACTGAATCCTCTTTCCCTAAACAATTTATTCCAGGAAGCCTTTGCAAGGTTGATGGTGCCATAATTCTTTGGATCCTTAGACGGAAACATGACATATATTGAATCTTTATCAATAAACCCGGTAATGGTTTGTCCCCATATTCCGGCATCTTCATTCTCGACATTTTCTGAATGCCAGAAACCCCCGTCACTGAACAATTCATAACTATTTGCTTTGGTCAAATCTTCTACCTTTACACGATGTACAGCTTGATAGTTTCTGTTAATTGCAACAGATGTTGATGGAAAATAGACATATCCGTCGTGAGTGAATGCTGGATAAAATTCCTGCAGTGGCTGATAATTGGATTTACTTTCTACATTCAACATAATATTGGTTTCACCGTATGGACCTTCCGGTTTTGGGGAGGTTGAAACCGCAAGCACCCAGCTGCGAGCAGGCGAGGTATCCATCATATAGAGTAATGCCCAATCTTTTTTCCTTTTAACAATCATAGGGGCGTACATCCTTGAATATCTATCCAGTAATTGGTTATGTTTATACTGGGTATTCAGTTTAATGGGCTTATTTGAAACCACAAAAGGTCCTTCTGGGCTGTCTGCCACGGCATAACCGATTCCCGATTTCTCAGAGCTCTGCCAATTGAAATCTGCTGGAACCCAGTCAAATACCATGTGATATTCTCCATCAACATAGGTAACCATAACATCAGGTGCCTGTATTTTAATTGAATCATATGAAACCATGTTAGCGGGAAACAAATTCCCTTTACTACTCCATGTTTTTCCTCTGTCCTCGGACTCATATATTACACAGTTGAAGTCTGCAGTATCAATATCTTGATCGGAACTATAGTTTTCTTTATACTCACCAATATATAAATACCATTTATGACTCATGGGATCGGAAAACAAGAAGCCATTAACGGGCCATTCAAGACCTTTACTGCCCCTATAAACCGGATTATTCGAGAAAGTTCTAAAGTATCCCAAGTAGGACTCCCTAGAGCATATTCATGTGACCATTGGTCCCTTTGGGTTAGAAGCGCAAAATCATTTTCTTCATTATTATGATTACATGAGCTAAAAACGACAGATAATAATAGTATGAATAGAAAATAAGAGACTTTCATATATATAAATTTTAAAAATCACTATCCCACTTTTTCCAGGAATTACAAAACGATATAATAGCTTTATTCCAATCTAAATCGTGCGGTCATTGGAAGCACTTTCGTAATAGTCGAAGTGATTGCCCAATTTGTTCATAAGTGGAGCGGTAATGCGATCTAATTCTTCTTTCACATCCAAGGGCAATTTTTTATTTAAGGATTGCACATTGGAATTTAATTGCTGAATATTTCTAGAACCTACCAAAGTACAAGTAATCCCAGGATTTTGAATAATCCAATTAATAGCAATATCGGTCATGGTAAGCTCTGTTTCCTTGCACAAATATCGAATGGTATTCAAGGCTGAATTAGTTTCTTCCTCCGCTCCAGTCTCCCCATGCCGACAATGCTCGGAACCTAAGGCATTAAAATGGCGAGTTCTACGCTGCCAGGGTTTCACTTCATTAAGAGTAGCGTATTTATCTGCCAATATTCCTTGTAATAGGGCCATATATCCAATTATGCCTACATCTTTCATTTCACAATAGGGCAAGGTATCAAATTCAATGGCCCTGCATAACAGATTGTATGGCAATTGATTTACGGCAATTTCTTCCAATGGAAGGTCCTCCAAGCGGCTCTTTGCAAAATTACTGATTCCAAACTCCCTTATTTTTCCAGATTTTTTTAACTGACGAAGGCTTTCAATGGTATCATTTATATTAGGTGGATTTTTTAATATAGACGGATTATCGGTAAAATGTTTTATAGAATGGGGATGTATGGGCCAATGCACCATATATATATCCACATAATCGGTCCCCAGTCTTTTTAAGGATTGTTCACAATGTGTTATTATGGTCTTATTATAACAATTAGATGGGCTAATTTTTGTTCCAAGGATTAGTTTGTCCCTTGGAATTCCCTTAATGGCAACTCCTAAGGCCAATTCACTCCTACCTTCATTATAGGCCTCGGCAGTGTCAAAATAATTAATACCTAGGTTTACGGACTCATGAACAACATTGGTTACGTCTTTTTGGTCTTGGCTTCCCCAGTAATCCCCGCCACCAAAAGACCAACAACCTGTTCCCAAAATGGACAGTTCCAAGTCTGTGTTTTTACATTTACGTTTCTCCATAAACAATTTCTATTTAGATGGAAGTCCTGTTCTTTTTTAATATTTAACTTTAATAACTATTATGTCATCATATACTTGGCGATATAACTATATAAAAATGTATGGTTAATAACATAGGGCATCACTTTAAAAGCTAAATTAGTTTTAGGTACATCCTCAGCTTAAATTACCCTAAGAAAGTACTCAATGCCAAAATTCCCTTATAGGAAATAATTAAGGCAAAGCAAAAAGCCGCTATAAGGGCGGTATTCATTAAATATCCCGCTTTTAGATCACCCATTAATGACTTTCTATTTATTAAGATAAAAATGCCAAATATTACCACGGGTAGGATAAAAACATTGGCCACCTGCGTAGCTATTTGAGCTATTATGGGATTTGCTCCCAAAATTGGCACTGTTAGACCGATTAGGCAGGCAATAGCAGCCAATATTTTAAAGGTGGGCGATTTAATATCCATTTCGCCATTCTTGTAGTCGCCGATTAGTAAGGGAAGTACCATCAAAATTGGAAATATGGAGGATAAACCTGCACTCATGGCTCCAAACATAAATACCACCACTGCCATTTTACCAGCAATAGGTTCTAGCGCATATACCATATCTAGAACGTTGTTGATCAATAACCCTTCATAAAAGAGTGCACCAGTAGCTGCAATCATAATGGTGGCCGAGATCACAAAAAGGAAAATAGCCGAAACTAGGGCATCCTTTCGTTGCTCTTTTATATGTTGCTTTCCCCAGCCTTTCTCCTTTAAAATAATAGGTCTAACAACAAAGGTTGGGGCCGCCATTGTGGTGCCCACGAAAGCAGCGACCATAAGATTGCCTCCAGGTGGTATTTTGGGTATAAAACCCTTTAATATATCCTGTACTGGAGGCATGACCATGAACATGGAAAGAATGAACGATATTCCCATTATTGTAACGAACACCACCAATATCTTCTCGAAAAATGAATATTTACCAACCAAAAGAAATATATACATGAGGAGTACTAAAAGAATAGAGATTGCCAAAACCACCCAATAGTTGCTTTCATCCAAGCCCGGATAAAAAAGGCGTACTAGCTCATAGATG
>Ga0105055_10007031_pt1 | contig 15134 bp, 14 predicted proteins | sample BON03_FD_78090 | JGI IMG/M metagenome (GOLD analysis project Ga0105055, IMG submission 78090) | Freshwater microbial communities from Lake Bonney liftoff mats and glacier meltwater in Antarctica - BON-03 | ecosystem: Environmental > Aquatic > Freshwater > Ice > Glacier meltwater | place: Lake...
TCGTCTTCTACACAGATTCTATTCGTGTCCAAGGTTATTTCTACAGTTGGAGCGGGTGCAAAGTAGACCTCCCATGTTTTTTCAATCGCGCATACATCGTCCGTGAATACAAACTGATAAGCTCCTTGCATATCAACAGAAACTAATGGCGTTGCATCAAGCGTATCGGAAGTGAAAGTTGCGGTTGCGCCCGTTGGTCCAGTGTACGTCCAGTGTCCACCAGAAGTGGTGTACGTGGCGACAAGGTCAGCTTCATCCGCAAGACAAACCTCTAATGGTCCTATAACGGTCAATGAGTGAACTGTAATGGTTGCAGCGCCATTGGCAGTTCCGCAATCGTTGGTTACAGTAACCTGAATACCACCTGAAGCAAGTACAGAATCTAAGCTGATTGTTTGACCTGTTGCACCGCCTGGCGACCAAGTATAAATTGCACCGATGTCCTCATTTCCAGCATCGAAGGTCAAATCAGTTCCCGGGCAGATTGTCTGGTCTAACAACACAACAGGTGATGGTGTTGGGTTGAAATCTACAATTACCGTATCGCTCTGTCCGCAATAATCGCTGGTAAAAATGAATTCGTAGTTGCCATATACGTTTACTGTAACATTTGGGTCGTATGCTAATTGATTAGGCGAGAAGGTTGCCGTTCCGCCAAGTGGTCCTGTGTACGTCCATTGTCCAAGAATTTCATAATCAGCGGCAGAAAGTTCGTATTGTGTAGCGCACACATCATCATCAGAGAAGGAGGTAAGCGTTGGAACCGTGTGCAACTGAATTGTTGTATCGTACGGACAGCCAAAGTCGTCTATCACATTAAAAGTGTAGAAATAGTTGCCTGGATTAGGAGGTAACACTTCAATAAGTGTATCGCCTTGGTTACTGATAATAGTTGGGTCTGAACTCCACCAGCCATCTGTGATGGTTGGAAGATAGAATTCGGCATTCGGGTCGATATCCGGATTGAATAGCACTCCCCATTCGAAAATGTATCCGTCATCAATACCAATATTATCTCTAACAGTAATGGTCCACGTGCCATTTATTGGGCAACCAATCAGATTATCAAAAGACTCTTCAGGTAAATATGTTCCTTCGGACATGGCATTTCCAGGAGTAAGACCTCCAGTTGGGGTTGTATTTCCCAACCCAAATTCTTGACCCATGGTTCCCCACGCAGCATTATCTGCAAAACAATATTCCCAACCAATTCCAGGTGTACCATTACCATTGTCCAAAGCTTGGCCGAGATACGTTCCGCCACCACCAAATCCACCGGCAAATTGAGGTCCAATACCTGTACCTGTGAAACTATTGAATAAGATGATGTTTGAGCCATCCGGACAAGTAAGCATCATTTCAAGGTCACCTAAATAGCTATGCTCTAGGGTAATGCAAATGTCTATGATGTCGGAGGCATTCTGTACCACCTGCCCCGTATCGAAATGCGAAATCTCAATATCAGTTTCGTAGTTCACTCCGGATCCATCTGGCAAGTAGGTAAGTCCAGCAAAAATTCCACCATTGATGAAAGCACCTTGGGTTGGATTGACCCCTGCTGTATCAGTATTTGAAACGCCACCTAGCAGTAGTGTGGTTTGCCCAAGGCAAATTGTGTCTTCTGTAAGAATGACCGTTTCAGAAAAATTTGGAATGGTAGAAACTCGAATCTTAGTAGATGTAGCCGCAACACAACCGAGTGTATCGGTAACGCGCATCTCCACAAAATAACCTGCTCTTACCTGTGGCACGAAGTATACGCTTGCTTCGTCTTCGTAAATCGTTCCATCGGCAAATTCCCAATCGAATGTACTTGAGCTGTTTTGCTGGTCGTAACCGATGCCTCCTTGAAGCCCAGAATGAGGATAAATAGCATTACCGCTTAACCAAACTGTATCTCCCAAACAGATGTCAATCCAACCTGTATCGGCAGGAACCTGAATAGGATTGGTAACCACGAAAGGTGTAAATGGCTGACAAGGATATCCGCAAGTAATTATGCCCGCAAAGCCATCTCCTTCAATAGAGCCATTTGAAATGAACACGAAGGTCAAACATCCTGATGGGTTATCAAACGAAGCTTGAGGTCCGATTCCAAATGTATCAGTATCACTGTTGTATGCTCCGAGTAGCGGGGCAGAAGTGTTTGCTCCATCATACACGAAAAGTGTATCAGAACCATCTATGTCCCATGTGTCGCCCACATCTGTAAAGTTTCTCAAAGAAACCTTGCTTCCGGCTAATCCATCTGGGCAAATTGTAATCTGAAAAGTTGAATTTGGAGTATAGGCTCCTGCTGAGTTGTCATCCTGAAAAGTATGATCGAAAAGAGGACCAGACCCACAATCGAGTGTTACCGGACCGGCATCTGTAATAGAAATGGTTTGCTGCGAGAAGGCACTGGTGCCTACAAGCAGACATATAAATAGGGCAATTCTTTTCATTATTGCTTATTGAGCTTTAAAATTCGAGTCAATTTCAGAAAGAGGCAGAATAACAATCATCTTATTCGTGCCTTCAATACGTACGTAATCTCGTGCAAATTCGTGCGACTTAAGTCCCAATTTAAACACGTTAATGTCTTTTTTATCTAAGCTGCTGAGGCTAATAACGGCAGGAACAGCATCTGGCTTTTCTTTCGGAATGTCTACAATTTCGAAACTGTTTTCGAGGTAGAAAGTCCAGTAATTCACCTCATTTGCGCTGAGGGCTTTTACTTCTTTCTTCGAGAATTTAGAATACAGACGATTGTCAATGTCGCTTTTGTTTTGAGCGGTTGCTATTGAGCTTATGGCGATTAATCCAATAAGAGTAATGCAGTAAAATAGTGGTTTAAGCATATTTTGATTTTATTGAAAGCGCGCAAATTTAACAACTTGACACTACCGACTTTGTGTTTCAGACGGCAGTTTTCAATGATAGATGCTTTTGATGCTGCGTTATTCCCTCTTCAATGCCCCACTTTTATATCTGCTCAGTGGTTTGCAATTTGAAACTAATCCTCCTATATTTGCACCCGATTTGAGGATTAGTTGACAGAAGGGGCCCGATAGGCCCTTTTTTAATGATGATAACAGAAGCAGTAGTTCAGGCACTTGTTGAAGAGAAGATTGAGGGAACGGAGATTTTCATTGTTTCGGTAAGAGTTGTGCCTACAAATCGAATTAGAGTGTTTATAGATGCGCTGGAAGGATTGGATGTGAAAGACTGTGTGAGCGTGAGCCGACATATAGAAGGCAGTTTAGATAGAGAGGTAGAGGATTATGAGTTGGAGGTGTCATCTCCAGGGTTGACAGAACCGTTTCAACATCCGCTTCAATACAAGAAGAACGTGGGGCGAGAGATAAAAGTGACGATGGCCGATGGTGTTAGTATCAAAGGACAATTGACTGAGTTTGCTGGTGAAACCATTACGGTGCAACCAGAGCAGAAAAAGAAAAAAGAAGAAGTGGAAGCGCTAACGATTCCATTAAGTGAAATAAAAGAAGCAAAGACAGTAATATCGTTCAAATAACTAGAGATGAACAGCTTAAATCTTGTAGAGTCGTTTTTGGAGTTCAAAGAATTCAAAAACATTGACAGAGTAACCATGATGAGCATTTTGGAAGACACCTTCCGCTCGTTGCTCATTAAACAATACGGAACCGATGAGAACATTGATGTCATTATCAATGTGGATAAAGGCGACCTCGAACTTTGGAGAAACCGCACCATTGTGGCCGATGATGAGTTGGAAGATGATGTATTGGAGATTCCTCTGTCTGAGGCGTTGAAGATTGAGGCCGATTTCGAGATTGGTGAGGAAGTTTCTGAGCAGGTTAAGTTGGAAGATTTTGGTCGGAGAGCAGTTTTGGCCATCCGCCAAAACCTAGCTTCGCGTATCATGGATCTTGAGAAGGACAACGTATTCAGAAAATACAAGGATCGTGAAGGTGAATTGATTACTGGTGAGGTTTATCAGATATGGAAACGCGAAATTCTGATTTTGGATGATGAAGGAAATGAGCTTATTCTTCCAAAAACAGAGCAGATTCCGAGCGATTACTTCAAAAAGGGAGATTCTGTAAGAGCAATCATCAAGGAAGTAGAGATGAGAAACAACAACCCAGTTGTTATCATGTCAAGAACAGATGGTCGATTCTTGGAGCGTTTGTTTGAGAATGAAGTACCCGAGGTTTTTGATGGTCTTATCACTATTAAGAAAATCGTACGCGTTCCGGGCGAAAGAGCCAAAGTGGCGGTAGAATCGTATGATGATCGTATTGATCCAGTTGGAGCCTGTGTAGGAATGAAAGGGTCACGAATTCATGGAATTGTTCGAGAGTTGAGAAACGAAAACATTGACGTAATTAATTTTACAAACAACTCGCAACTGTTTATTCAGCGTGCATTGAGCCCAGCTAAGATTACTCGAATTGAGCTGAACGATGCCACTTCAAGAGCAGATGTGTTTTTGAAGGCAGATCAAGTTTCTCTCGCTATTGGAAAAGGTGGTTTCAATATCCGTTTGGCCGGTCAGTTGACTGGGTATGAGATTGATGTGTACCGCGATTCTGATGTGGACGTGGAAGATGTTGATTTGGAAGAATTCGCAGATGAAATCGAAAGCTGGATTCTTGATGAGTTGAAAGCGATAGGCTGCGATACGGCTAAAAGCGTATTGGAGTTGGGTAAAGATGAACTCGTTAAACGAACCGATCTTGAAGAAGAAACGGTTGTTGAGATTATCAACATCCTAAAGGATGAGTTTGCTGACTGATAATTTCATCAGTCATGAATTGAATATATAAGTAACAAGCATAAATGGCAGAAGGAATACTGAGAAGATTAGGGGCCGTGGCAACGGATCTCAACGTTGGTAAGGGAACTATTGTCGATTTCCTTAAGGAGAAAGGCTACGCAGAAGTTAACCCAAACTCCAAGTTGGATCAGGAGATGTACAGCATTCTGCTTGGTGAGTTTGCGGCAGACCGTAAGCTCAAAATGGAGGCAGAGGCCAAATCCGAAATCCTTCAGCAACGCAAAGACGAGCGGATTGCCGCCACCGAAGAGCAGGAGGAAGTAAAGGAAAAGGCAAGAGAGGAGAGAAAGGAGAAGAAAGAGGCCGTCATTAAAGCAGAGGCTGTTGTGAAGGCTGAGGCCGTTATTAAGGCTGAAGCAACCAAAGTGGAAGGCCCCAAGGTGATGGGCACCATGAATTTGGACGACCTGACACCTGCCGCGCGTAAAAAGAAGATAGAGGAAGAAAAGGCAGCAAAGGCAGCAAAAGATAAAGTTGCCGCAGAAGCTGCCGCAGAAGAGGCAGTCAAGAAAAAAGTAGATGCTGAGGAAGCAACCAAACAAGAAGCAGCCGCAACCAAGAAGGCCGAGGCCGACAAGGTAGAAGACGAGGTAATTAAAGTTAATGTAACGAAGCTTGCTGGGGCCAAGGTTCTCGGAAAAATGGAACTTCCAGTTGAGAAACCACGGGAGAAAAAGCCTGTTGCCACATCTAACGATTCTGCCGATAAGAAACGAAAACGTAAGCGCGTAAGAAGACCTGCCGAAGGAGAAGCACCTGGTGGCGGAGGAGCCCCCGGAAGCGCAGCACCAAGAACTGTAGGCGCACCAAGAACTGTAGGCGCACCAGGACGTGGGCCGCGTGAGAAGAAGCCAGAGCTTACAGATGAAGAGATTCAAAAACAGATTAAGGAAACACTTGCTCGTTTAAGCGGTGGAAGTTCCAAATCAAAAGGATCGAAATACAGAAGGGAAAAACGTCAGGCGTATCAAGAAAGAACAGAGCACGAAGAGCAACAGTCGGAGCTTGAAAAGAAGACCATTAAAGTAACAGAGTTCGTAACTGCGAATGAGTTGGCTAAGATGATGGATGTTCAGGTGAACGAGATTATTGGAGCTTGTATGAGTTTGGGACTGTTTGTTTCCATCAACCAACGTTTAGATGCTGAAACGCTTTCCATCGTTGCTGAGGAATTTGGACATGAGGTTCAGTTCGTTAGTGCCGATGTTCAAGATTCAATCTTGGAGGATGAAGATGATCCTGAAAGAATGGTGGAAAGACCACCGATTGTCACCATCATGGGTCACGTTGACCACGGTAAAACATCGTTGCTCGATTACATCCGAGATGCGAACGTAATTTCAGGTGAGGCAGGTGGAATCACCCAGCATATTGGTGCTTACGGTGTGGAGTTTGGAGACGGAAAGCGCATTGCATTCCTCGATACTCCGGGTCACGAGGCATTTACCGCCATGCGTGCTCGTGGTGCGCAGGTAACAGATGTTGTTATAATTGTGGTTGCTGCGGATGACGCGGTAATGCCACAGACCAAGGAGGCCATCAACCACGCACAAGCTGCGGGTGTTCCAATGATATTTGCCATCAACAAGATGGATAAAGACGGAGCCAATCCGGAGAAAATCAAGGAGCAACTAGCCACCATGAATATCCTTGTGGAGGATTGGGGTGGAAAATACCAGTGCCAAGAAATTTCTGCCAAGTCGGGTCTAAATGTTGATAAGCTTTTAGAAAAGGTACTGCTTGAAGCAGAACTTCTTGAACTGAAAGCTGACCCTGCTAAAAGAGCTGTTGGAACCATCATTGAAAGCCAGTTGGATAAGGGGCGTGGGTACGTTTCAACCATGTTGATTCAAGGCGGAACATTGCGTGTTGGCGATATCATCCTTGCTGGAGGTCACAGCGGCAGAGTAAAAGCACTTTATAACGAACGTGGTCAAACCATGACGCAAGCTGGGCCATCCATGCCAGCTCAGGTTCTTGGATTAGACGGTGCACCATCATCAGGAGACACATTTAATGTGATGGATGATGATAAGGAAGCACGTGCTGTGGCTACCAGAAGATTGCAATTGCAGCGTGAGCAGGGTCTTAGAACTCAGAAACACATTACGTTGGACGAGATTGGAAGACGAATTGCAATTGGAGATTTCCAAGAACTGAACCTTATTGTTAAAGGCGATGTGGATGGATCTATCGAAGCACTTTCCGATTCGTTACTCAAACTTTCTACCGAGAAAATCGCAATCAACATCATTATGAAAGGTGTTGGTCAGATTTCTGAGTCGGATGTTCTGCTTGCATCGGCTTCTAATGCAATTGTGGTTGGTTTCCAAGTTCGACCATCGGTCAATGCCCGTAAAGTGGCAGAGCAGGAGCAGATTCAGATTAAACTCTACAGCATTATTTACGATGCCATTGAAGAAATCAAATCTGCGATGGAAGGTATGTTGGCCCCAGAATTCGAAGAGAAAATCGTTGGAAACATCGAAGTCCGCGAAACATTCAAGATTACCCGTGTTGGAACCATTGCAGGTTGTATGGTTTTAGACGGAAAAGTCAGCAGGAACACAAAAGTTCGTGTGATTCGAGATGGAATTGTGGTCTATACTGGCGAACTTGCGTCCCTCAAACGATTCAAGGATGACGTGAAGGACGTAAGCAAAGGATTTGAGTGCGGCTTGAACATCGACAAGTTTAACGACATCAAAGTAGGCGACATCATTGAAGGTTACGAAATCGTAGAAGTAAAAGCAAAGCTGTAAGAAACACCTTCAGAGGGAGGGCAACAACTTACTAATTTGATTGGCGAAAAACGATTAACGAATTGCGATTAACGATTTATGCTGATAATAACCTTTAGAATGTTGATTGCTTTTACAGATTCTATGCTTCTAATTACACGAAATATGATGTCGGTTGATTGCGACAATCGCAATTCGTTAATCGATAATCGTTATTCGCAAATATTTGAACTACGAATTCCTAATTTTAGTAACCGATTGTCCTGCCTTCAGAGGTTAAAGCCTTAACTTTGAAAGAAAAATGGGCACATTGAAAATCAATAGCAAATCAATTGATCATTACTTCGGGTATTTGACGAAGTTGGATAACCGTTCCAAAAAGCAATTGATAATCAAGTTGACGAAATCAATTGACGAAAACGAACCATCAAATTCAGGGTTTGACAAATTGTTTGGTGCTTGGGAGGATAGCAGAACGGCCGAAGAGATTATTAAAGACATCAAAGATTCGCGAACTGCAAATCGGGATATAGAAGAATTTTGATGAGGTATTTGTTAGACACCAATATCTGCGTTCATTTTTTCCGTGGTAAATACGATTTGTTGACAAAGATGAAGGAAGTTGGCATTGAAAACTGTTTAATCTCAGAAATTACCTTGGCCGAACTTGTTTACGGTGCTGAATACAGCAACGACCCAGAGAAAAACAACAAATTCATTTCCGATTTCATTGATAAGGTTTCAATCATCCCAATTTTGGATGCTATTCGTGAGTATGGGAAACAGAAATCAAGATTGAGAAAAGAAGGTAGATTGATTGGGGACTTCGACCTTCTAATTGGTTCAACTGCGATTGCCAATAATTTGGTTGTGGTTACAGAGAACGTTAAAGATTTTGAACGGTTGAAAGGAATTGAGATTCAAAATTGGATTACGAATTAAGAGTAGGGGTCGATTAGAATGTCATTGGTAGCCGAAACAAAACAAGCTCAAACTCCAAAAGAATCTTTGTCAATAAGTGGTGAGGAACAGATGGTAGCGAAAAGTAAAGCGAAAGACTACTCAGAGTTTCTGAAACTTCGGTTAGCCTCTTTGGTTGTCCTTTCGTCAGTGATTTGCTACGGAGTGGCCGCTTCCGAATTCAGCCTTTCCATCATGGCCGCCCTTATCATTGGCGGAACACTTCTCACAGGTGCATCAAATGGTTTCAACGAGATTATTGAGCGCGACCTCGATGCCTTGATGGACAGAACCAAAAATCGTCCATTGCCAACTTCTAAAATGACGGTAACTGAAGCTTTGATTCTTGCTTCAAGTTTCGGCATTCTCGGAATCGGAATTCTCGGTTATTTCATCAATCCGCTATGCGGAATTCTTGGTCTCCTTGCCTTGGTTCTATACGCAGCCGTTTATACACCAATGAAACGAAAGACACCATTCGCAGTATTCGTTGGTGCCTTCCCCGGTTCTATTCCAGTCATGCTAGGTTGCGTGGCTGCCACGGAAGGTTTCGGTCAGATTACCTTGCTTGCTTGGCTCATGTTTTCCGTTCAATTCATCTGGCAGTTTCCACATTTTTGGGCCATTGCTTGGCGCGTGAATGACGATTACCTGAAAGCAGGTTTTAAAATGCTGCCATCAGAAGGTGGTAGAGACCGTGCCAGTGCCTTCCAAATACTTGTTTATACCATCGGACTGATTCCCGTCAGTTTATTGCCTGTGTTTTTCGGCTATACTGGCATTTTTTCGGCAGTAATAGCAATCGTGGCAGGAATAATTTTCGCTTTACAGGCAACAAAACTCTATCGTTCGTTGTCGTCTGAAGACGCGAAGAAGTTGATGTTTGGCTCCTTCGTTTATTTGCCAGTTGTTCAGCTCGCTTACCTTATTGACACGTTCCTGTAATGGAAGAAGAATCGAAAATGAAATTTAGTAGCGACCAGGCCAAGAAGATGTTGGTCTGGTTAGGAACGGCAAGCATTGCCATGTTCTTTGCGGCATTCACAAGTGCCTACATCGTTCTGCAAGCCGATCATTTTTGGGTGCAAGATCAACTGCCTCAAATGTTTAACATTAGCACAGTTCTTTTGGTCATTAGCAGCTTAACCATTTTCCTCGCGAAGCGAAGCATATCCGCTGGAAATGTTGGCGGACTCAAACTTTGGCTCATTGCCACATTCATCCTCGGACTTGGTTTTACCGCAACGCAATACTTAGGATGGTCTGAGTTGCAATCTGAGGGGAAATTCTTTCTCGGAACCTTAGGAAACATGAAAGGCGAATATGGCGTGGATTACACCATCATGATGAAAGGCGAGCCAGTGCAGTACGACCAAGGAAACTTCTACAAGCCAGGCGATATTTCGTTGTCAGAACCAATAAATGAAAGAATAGAGGAAACATTTAACGTAAGCGCATCTTTTCTCTACATTCTTTCCGGACTGCATATCTTTCACCTCGCTGGTGGCATAATTTGGCTTTTGGTGTTGCTTGTGCATACTTTTTCAGGACGAATTACACAGACAAATGTGTTGCCATTGGAACTTGGTTCAATCTATTGGCATTTTCTGGATATTCTATGGGTTTATCTGTTCTTGTTTTTACTATTAATTCGTTAAAATTGCACCGACTTTTAAATCAGGTCTTTTAAATCAGTCTAAATAATGTCAGGACACGTTAGTCAAACAGCCGCTTCAACGCATAGCGATCATAGCGCATCTCCGTGGGGTGGAGGAACCTCACCGTTTAAAATGAGTTATGGTAAAATGATGATGTGGTTCTTCCTCATCTCAGATGCCTTCACATTCTCAGGATTGCTTACCGCGTATGGTTTCATGCGTCATAAGTACGAAGACATTTGGCCAACAGCGGGCGATGTGTTCACCCACTTTCCATTTTACGATGGTCACATCGAATTGGCATACGTGGCTTTTATGACATTCGTGCTTATCGCGTCATCGGTAACGATGGTTCTTGCGGTTGAAGCTGGTCATAGAATGAACAAGAAATCGGTTCAGTTTTGGATGATTCTGACCATCATTGGTGGAGCCATATTTGTTGGTTCTCAGGCTTGGGAGTGGTATCACTTTATTCACGGAACCAAACACGGAGCATATCTGCTAGAAGATGGCGTAACCGTAATGAGGCACAAGATTGATCCACACACCCACGTTATTGAGGAAGGAACATTCCTAGTTCCTGTTAACCGTAATGGTGAATTGACAGAGGAAAGTGGATTCAGGGAAGTAATTGGAAATGAGGCAGTTGCCATGAAAGCAACGGCTACTCATATACATGGTGCAAATTTAAGGCACAACGAATATGGAATTCCACTTTTTGCAGATTTCTTCTTCTTCATTACAGGTTTCCACGGATTCCACGTATTCTCAGGTGTGTGCATCAACTTCATCATTTTCCTGATGGTGGTTGAGGGCAAATTTGAAAAGACAGGACACTACGAAATGGTAGAGAAGTCTGGTTTGTACTGGCACTTCGTGGATCTTGTATGGGTGTTCGTTTTTACCTTTTTCTACCTACTCTAATAGACACTAATCGCTTTATAATCGCAGTTCAATGGACGCAAGAGACGACATTTACGAATACAGCCTAGACACCCACCATACGGAGGAGGAAGGCAAGAAAATGCGTAAGAAATTCATGATGGTGCTGGCGTTGCTGTCAGCAGTAACTATTGTGGAGGTGGCAATGGGAATGATATGGTCTCGAGATGAGTCCATGGCCACCTTCCTCAAGGTATCTTTCATCGGCCTTACCCTTTTTAAGGCAGGATATATCGTTATGATATTCATGCACTTGGGCGATGAGAAGAAAAGTTTCAAAATGATCATCTTGCTTCCTTATTTTATATTGATTGGGTATCTCATATTCATCTGTTTGGTGGAGGCATTATATGTAGGAGGCGTGCGTCCGGGACTCGAAAATTATTTCGGCTACTGATGGAAAACAACCAAGGGTCGAAAAAGTATTTGCTCCTGTTTGCACTGCTTTTCCTTCCTACCATATTTTATTTGATTTACGTTTATGGAAAAGGTGAGCAGAACTTTGCTCACCTTCCTTTTATCACCTATACCGATGTGAACGGGGAGGTGCAGAACCGCAAAGCGCCTCAGTTCTCGTTCACCGATCAGGATGGCAATACCATCACGAATAAAGACGTGGAAGGCAAGATCTACCTCGTAGATTTCTTTTTCACTTCGTGTCCTTCCATCTGTCCAATCATGACCGCCAACCTGATGAAGATACAGGACAGATTTGCCCATTACGACAACTTCGTGATTCTTTCACATACAGTTGACCCTACCCGTGATACACCCGAAAAACTGAAGGAATATGCAGACAATCGCAATATCGATTCTAAAAACTGGCATTTTCTTACAGGAGAAAAGGATTCGTTGTATGCCGTGGCCTACGATTACCTCTCAAGCGCCATGGAAGATGGTTCGGCACCGGGAGGCTTTCTTCATACCGAGTATTTCGTTTTGGTAGATAAGGAAGGAGTTCTCCGCTCACGCGAGGATGACAATGGCAACATTATTGGCGTTTATGATGGAACAGATGGCCATCAGATGCGCGACCTTATAGATGACATCAAAGTGCTAATTGCCGAGTATCAATTGGAATTAAAGAAGAATAATAAAACTGTTAATTGAAACACTATCAGTTCTAAGTGGTTATCAGTTAATGGTCATTAGTTTAAATGCTTATGCGCAACACTCTCTTTCTTCGCCACTTGTCACTCGTCTCGCACCCCTAATTTCTTCCATATGACCGGCAAACGAGTTTTCCAAATTATAATGGTGCTGTCCGTTGTAGTATTCGGAGTGGTAGCAGTGCTTTATTCGCTTCCCAAACAGGATTTCATTCCTGAGTGGGCAAAAACGCTTCCGCTGCTAAATGCCATCATCAACGGAACTTGTTCTGTGCTGCTTATCACTTCGCTATGGTGCATCAAGAACAAGAAAATTCAATGGCATAAAAGATTGAACATCACCACGTTTGTGCTCTCCAGTCTGTTCTTGGTTTCGTACATCATTTTCCATTCGTTTGGTGTGGAAACCAAGTTTCCTGCCGACAGCCCGATTCGCCCTGTTTACCTGGTTATTCTGCTCACGCACATATTCTTGGCGGCAATTGTACTTCCGCTAGTGCTCGTTTCTTTCTACTTCGGACTGACGGGTAAAATAGAACGCCACCGAAAAGTCTCTAAATTCACATTCCCTGTTTGGTTGTATGTAACCGTAACTGGAGTTGTGGTTTATTTGATGATTTCACCTTATTACGAGTTTTAATGAAGCGATATAAAGGCATAGCAATAATTGGTCTTGTGGGAGTAGCACTTCTGGTTCTCCCAGAGTTTGCCGATGCGCAATGCTCTATGTGCCGTGCTACCACCAATTCCAATCAACTGAGTGATGATGCTTTTACAGTCGGTAACGGACTGAACAATGGAATTGTTTACCTGATGCTCATTCCATACATCATGGCATGTCTCTTCTTTTATGCTTTTTTCAGGAAGCAGATAGTGTCTTGGTTTAAGAAGAAGTTTGCTTAGAGGGAGGCACAAACTCTAGCCCTAAATTATTACACCGCTGACAACTCAACCTTACTCGGATAGTTTAACGAGCAATGGAAAGTGTATTCCAAATAATTATTGGTCATGTTGCGGAATTGGTTGGTGACCACCGCCCGTTAAACTCAATCAGACCAGCATCTTTTAGTTATTTCAGGCAGCATTCACGTGTTTCTGAATTCACATAAAAACAGCCACAGAGTCACGGAAGTTTTCACAGAAATCGATTTCCTTTTTTCTGTGCATTCTGTCTCTCGGTGGCTAAGAACGTGTCCGCTTATTATATGCAAAACCTGAAAATCCTAGGCGCAATCAATCTGCTGGGTAAACAAACGGACAATCATTTAACCTTTCTCAGATTTTTGGAGGTGACCTTTTCATACATTGACCATTAAGGGGTAAACAATTGAAATGGACGACCAACAAATTCTAATACTACTTCGGAAGAAGGAAACTGATAAGGCGTTTTTGCGGCTTTATCGCGATTTCCCGAAAGTGGAAAATCTGATTCTGCAAAAAGGCGGATCGAAGGAAGATGCCAAAGACATTTTCCAAGAGGCACTCATCATTTTTTATCGAAAGGCGCAGGATACCAAGTTCAATCTCACTTCGAGCATCGGCACTTACCTGTTTAGCGTAAGTCGCTTTTTGTGGAAGGACGAATTGAAAAAGCGCAATCGGAACCAAACAGTTGAACTTGGCGACCTGAGCAGCGATATGCAACAAGACATTCGCGAAGCGCAAGAAAAAGAAAGCCGATTTAAACTGGCCGAGCAGGCACTTTCATCCGTTGGCGAACGCTGCCTAGAGCTCTTGCAACGATTCTACCATCGCTCTATGAGCATGCGCGAAATCGCTTCCGACATGGGTTTTAGCTCTGAGAAAATTGCCAAGAATCAGAAGTACAAATGTTTGGAGCGGGCGCGAACCAAACTTCAGGAATTGAAACCCGCGCAAGCCTAATTATTTACCCCTTAATAGAACAGTCATGAGAAATGAACTCGATAATATAGAACGCATTGAAAATTACCTCACGGGACAACTTTCCGAAGTCGAAACAAAGGCATTTGAGGCAGAAATGAACACAAATGCTGAGTTGAAAGAGCAAGTTGAATCGCAACGCAATTTGATGGAAGGCATTGCCCGAGCTGCCCTTGTAAAGGATGCACAGCGCGCACACAAAAAGTACAAATTGGGCAAAAGCGGCCTTAATTGGGGCTTGGGCGGATTTGCCGTCCTAGCAGTAGCAGCCGCAGCTTGGTTTTTCTCCACGCAGATGGATAGCCAACTTTCGGACAATTTGCGCTACAGCAAGAATGAAATAGGCACAGGGCAATTTGCCGATGCTGACAGATTTATTCCAAGTCAAGTATTTGCCGTTGATGGCGGAAAAGACACCGTAATCCAAACCGATGGCGGCATCACCATGACCATTTTGGCCAATACGTTTTTGGATGAAGATGGCAATCCTGTAAAAGGAAATGTTGACTTAGAGGTTAAGGAAGCGCTCGACCCATTGAGCATTATGAAAGGTGGCCTCACCACCATGTCTAACGACCGATTGCTGGAAAGCGGAGGCATGTTTTACGTGAACGGACGGCAAGACAAAAAGTCTTTGCGCATAAATCCTGAACAAGGCATTTACACGCAAGTGCCTACCGATAAAGAGCAACCAAACATGCAATTGTTTGATGGCAAGCGAATGGCAGATGGTAGCATCAACTGGGAAAACCCAAAACCGCTCGAAACATTCCTAACTCCAGTTGAGATTACCACACTTGATTTCTATCCTCCCAACTATTTGGATGAACTCGGAAACCGTGGTCAGGATAAGAACGATAAGCGATTTACGGATAGTTTGTATTATTCGTATGCGGATATGTTCAATGAAGCTCGTCCAGAGCAAGGTGGTGTCGCAATTGTTGTAGAAGATGTTGAGGTGTCGGACGAGTCGCTACTCGGACAAATGGACACAACGGCAACCGAGTGGTCATTGCCGACA
>Ga0105055_10007035_pt1 | contig 15128 bp, 12 predicted proteins | sample BON03_FD_78090 | JGI IMG/M metagenome (GOLD analysis project Ga0105055, IMG submission 78090) | Freshwater microbial communities from Lake Bonney liftoff mats and glacier meltwater in Antarctica - BON-03 | ecosystem: Environmental > Aquatic > Freshwater > Ice > Glacier meltwater | place: Lake...
AGGTAAAAAACGTAATTCAAGAAACATTTGTTGACTAAAAATAAATCTACTGCTAATCCTGATGCCTTAATCAAAGGAATTGAAAATATTGCATTAGCAGAAAAAACATAAACTAGATGAACTAAATATCCTATTTCGTTCCAGAAGGCTCCTCAGTGAGAGACCCTTCTGGGACTAAACAAGGAAGATATTAAGAAATCAAGGAAATCAGTCCGGAAATTAATTGATGCTTACAACTATCCCCACAAAGCATGCCCTAAGTACATACTATTTGACCATATCTTTCCATCTCTTTTAATAAGATATAAGAATACATGAAAATTTATATCATTATCCTCCGGGGCAATTTTGATTTCAGTTTTACCGTCTTTCCGCATGCTATCAGAAGTATATTCAATAAAAAAACCGGTTTCCGCTTGGTACGTTAATAACATCATGTCATCATCAGTAAACGAACCGTAATTATCCGTTTCGGTGCTCCAAGTTACCTTTATACTCAATCCTATCCGTTCTATGTTTACTACTTGAGGTAAATGTAGCTTCCCCTGAGTAAAGCGCACAGCAGGATAATCAATTTCAAAATTTGGATGAGAACCCTTGATTGAATTCTGCAATATATAACTGAGTGCCATATTGTAACCGGTTGCTCCTTTGGGATTAACTTTACTGAACCCCATATTTAAAAGACGCTTTATTGGATGTAGGAATTTTACTGCAAATGCAAAACGATCCTGATATTCTATTTGACGTGGACTTCGTGGCTTTAGGCTTTTCTTTTGTAAACTCTTGATGTAAAAAATACCTTTCCAGCTACTGCCAATAACACTTCCGGTCTTACCGGAGAAGGGGCCATTTGGACCCTGGTTAAGTCTTCCCATTTTCTTTTATATTTTTAAATTATAAAAATGCATACCCTAAATCAAAAAAATTACCTGCTTTAAATACCCAAATCTTAAGTCAAATTCCACTATCTATATGTTTCTTTTAACTCAAAGATGATCCCTTGATTATCTTTGGAACCCTGAAAGAAGGAATAAGGATCCATCAAAGAACCGTTAAGGATATGGGTTTTCCCGAAGCTTTCTCGGAACTTTCTCGGAACTTTCTCGATACTTTCTTGTAATTGTTGATGAAAAATCAATAAGCATATTAGTACGGTTTACGTTAAGTTCTCAGTAAAACCTTGGCTAGGGGAGATGTTTCTTAAATTTAACCTGATGATAGGTTTTTATCTAATCAGAGGTGGTAAATTGGTATGCTTAGCTTTTTGCACCCGGTGATTTAAGCAGATCGGAGCTTGTTCTTAACCATGGTTATTTATTTAAATTAATAATTCTATCTGAAATTTGCAAATATTCAATATAAAATATTCAAATCGGGAGTCAGGCTTATACACTAGGAATGATGCAATAACTAGTTTCAATGTGTCTTTGGGAGGAATACTATATTTTTAAAAACTCAATATTTATAAAGTAAATTATTAAATCGTTAATGGTTGATTAAAAAAATATTTTTTGTAAGCGAGTCTGAAGACTCTTTTTTATTCAATAATCCGTAGAGACGCTGCGCTTAAACTGTACAACAGCTAATATCTGTTGTACTAGAAAATCAATTTTCGTAATCGCTGGAAACTCGACGGACAGGAGGGCTACATAATTAAACTCAGGTCAATTTGATCCAGGTATAGATCAAGAGTTAATAATACTTTCTGATGTTTTCAAACCCGATTGTAGCGGATACCGGCCGGTGCTTAAGGCCTGTGTAGTATGAGCGAAAAGCGGGATTGCCATTAAAAAAAGGCAGAACAGCAGGTTTCCAAACGATAGAAACATTAATAACACCGCAAAAATGAGGGTTAAACGCTATCTTAAAATATAATTATCTCCAACTCAAGTTAGTTAAGTTGTACTTACAAATCAATTTTAGTAATCGATGGAAACTTTACGGACTTAAGGTTTACCAATGGAATCTGGCTTCAGGTTGGAAGAATTAAATTGATCTAGGAGAGGGGTTAATACTGCAAGCCAAAAACATCGGCTTGCCGCAGTGGGAGATGACGTGCTTCTAAATAAGGCATTTTAGTGCTAAAAACCCAATTTGCGGCAAGCAGAGAACCGTTACTTATAAAGCTAAATAACATCAACATTCAACTTCTTTTAATATAGAATTGTAGACCATGGACTTACAGACAAAAAATTATATATTATGTAATATCTTGTTGTACTTCAATATTATAAAATGATTCGATAAACTTAAATACTAATCCATAAATCACGATTTGATTTCATTTATTCAATAAAATATTAAAGCAGTTAAAATGAAAAATACATTTTTAATACTAGCAATGCTTATTAGCCTTAGATCAGTTCAAGGTCAGGAAATAAAATATTTGAGAGAAAAATTTGAGAAGGTTGAATTTAGATATGATTCGTTACCTGGTATAGGTCATGAAAAAGGCTGTACAAGACGAGATCCAAGTGATGTAATAAAAATAGGGGATACTTATTACATTTACTATACCAAAGTATATGGTACCAGTCCCGGTTATTGGGGGACACTTTGGTATGCTACATCCAGAGATGAAGGATACACCTGGAAAGAAGAAGGAGAGATCTTAGGCCAGGGAAAAAAGAATACATTTGATTCACAGGCGACATTTACACCCAATATCCTTTATGCAAATGATAAATATTATCTCTATTATACAGGAGTAAAACCAACACCGGGTAACAAAGAAGGAGCATTTGAGAATAATTCAACAACTGATATTACCGCAATTGGGCTTGCCATTTCTGATTCTCCCTCAGGCCCTTTCACTCGTTTAAGTAGCGACCCCATATTAAAGGTTAGTCCTGAACCAGATAAATTTGACAGCTACCGGGTAGATGATGCTGCATTGCTATACCGAAATGGCTTGTATTGGCTCTATTACAAAGGACGTGGCAGAGTAAACGGAGAGAGTGGCCCTGTTCATACTCAAATGGGTGCTGCCTTTTCAAAATATCCTGAGGGACCCTTTACCAAGCTCGACAATCCAATATTATCTGGAAGCCATGAAGTGTTATTGTGGCAAGAAGGTACAGGAATAGGGGCATTGGCCTCATTGAGCAATACATTTGAATATGCTTCAGACGGCATAGATTTTATGAGCAATAAGTTGGATGTAAAAGCAGAAAAACGTCCATTAGCTGCTGGTGCATTCAGACAAGATCTGACTCAATCAACTGTGAGGGGAGAAGGCCTTAAATGGGGAATATCAATGGTGCATAATGGAGATGAAGCTTACCTTATAAGATACAAGGTGGTTTCGAAATAAAGAAATTACTGGGTTATGAACTTAACTCATATAAAAAAATAGGATTTGAGGGGATGTAATCCACTGTTCTTATACGATTATAACGCATTGTTTAGGAGTCTAATAAAAATTTAAGTCACTGAAATTTTTGACACAGGATTAAGAAGCAAAGAAAATAAATAATCAAAAAAGAAAGCCTAGCAGGTAACATATAATATAGTGCATTCGGGTTTCAGAGCTTTTCGAAGGTTGTTGGCTCTTATAAAAAAATTGGTTTAAACGGATAGAAATCGCTTCGTTCTAGCGCACCATGCCACAAACATTATCTAGCATTAATTAAAAGGATTAGCTTGTAAATAAAAAAGAAAAATGAAAATAGAAAAATTAATACCATTTTCCTGTGTGGTTTTATGCTTCTTAACGATAATGAGTTGTAGCAAAAAACAACTCGCTCAAAAGCCTAATATTCTACTCATTTTTGTGGATGACCTACGCCCTGAGTTGAATAGCTTCGGTGTAAAATATATTAGTTCTCCAAACATAGATCAGTTAGCAAAAAATGGAGTCTCATTTCAAAGACATTTTGTTAATGCGCCGAGTTGTGGTCCATCTCGTTATACCTTTTTAACAGGGAAGTATGGCCCGGCTGGCAACGATGCACTTTTTCTTCGGGCACTTAAAATAGCAAAAGGTACTGAAGCAGTAGATCCCAGTATGCCGGAATGGTTCAAATCTCAGGGATATACTACGGTTTCAGTCGGAAAAGTATCTCATCATCCCGGCGGAAGGGGTGGAAAGGATTGGAATGACAGCACGATAATTGAAATTCCCAAGGGCTGGGACAAACATCTTATGCCGGTAGCAGAGTGGCAACATCCTCGAGGAGCGATGCATGGATTGGCTCATGGAGAAATTCGAACAAAAAGTGGGAATATGGATGTTTTTCAAACCGTGGAAGGAGATGATACCATTTATCCAGATGGATTAATTACTAATGAGGCTTTAAAACAACTAAATGAGTTGACTACTAATGACGAAAAACCCTTTTTTCTGGCCGTAGGGATAATTAAACCACACCTACCGTTTGGAGCACCAAAATCATATTATGACCATTATGCAAAAGCTAAACTCCCTTTAATTGAGCACCCTCAAAAACCTGAAGGGAGAACCACATGGCATGGTTCCAATGAATTTAAACAATATAATCGATGGGGAAAAGATGCAAATACCGATATGGATTTTGCTGATGAGTTGCGTCGTCATTATGCAGCTTGTGTTAGTTATACTGATGCACAGGTAGGGAAAATTCTTGTAGAATTGAAACGTACTGGAGCAGATAAAAATACAATTGTTGTACTTTGGGGAGACCATGGTTGGCACTTAGGAGAACACGCCATATGGGGAAAGCATAGTTTATTCGAGGAGTCTTTACGTTCACCTCTGATCATTCACTATCCCGGGATACAGCGCAAAGGCACTATTACCAATGCCATCGTGGAGACGCTTGATATCTTTCCAACACTATGTGATTTAACAGGTGTAAAGACACCTAAATTTGTCCAAGGCGTGTCACTGAAAGAAATATTATTAGATCCGAATAAAACAGGTCATCCTGCTTTAGCCTACATAAGTGAAGCCTCAACTATAAGAACTGAAAAGTATAGAATGACGCTTCATAAGGATGGTTTCGTAGAATTGTATGATCATACAACTAAAGAAAAGGAAACCAAAAATATAGCTGATAAACAGCCAGAATTAGTAGAGGAATTAAAACAAAAGTTAAGAGGTAAGATGCAGTAGTATAACAAGGTCACACACTGTCCGTAGAGTTTCCATCGATTACCCAAATTGATTACTAAGTACAACATAAACTAACTATTATACAGTTTAATGATGGGTCTGACGAATTCGAATTACCTTCACTAAGTGGAGATTTCATGTCTGCTGGGTCTGACGAATTCGAATTCCGCTCTGTCATGTGATTTCAAGTCTGGGTATGAAGACTTGCGAATTTACTTTGGCGAAAGCACGGTAAATTCGTCAGTCACTCTACGGAAAGGAGGTTTACGAATGGAATCTGACTTTAGGTGGGAAGAATTAAATTGATCCGGGAGAGGGGGTATCCTAATCTCTTTGCCTAGCTTTTTGCTGAGAACTTTAAGGTTGGGATTAACATTTAATTCTAAACTTTAATTAGTATTACTTTTTTATCGAGGTTTTGTTTTGTACCTTATCTCCTAATATATTAAATCTCTAAAAAATATAAAGATGAAAAAGTTTATGCAATTAGTCAATTTCGTTAGTTTGCTGCTTATCAGCTCCTTTTTTGTTATTTCTTGCAATAATGCAAGTGATAGTAAGGGAACAGATAATACAGAAATGAATACAGAAGAAAGTTCGCATGCGATAGCAATACTTAACGCAACTTTACCCGATACGGTGCTTACCGGAACAGCTGACTTTATGGCTGTGGATTCAAAAGTAAAATTATCACTAACGCTTTCAATACCGACGATGGCAAATAAAAACGTAGCGGTTCATATACATGAAATGGGTGATTGTGGCGAAATGGGCAAAGGCGCTCATGGTCATTGGAATCCTACTGATCAGCAACATGGCAAATGGGGTGTTGGCAGTTTTCACACCGGAGACATAGGTAATGTAAGTTTAGATGCTGAAGGCAATGGTAACATGAATATGGAAACAGATCTGTGGTCGATAGGCGGCGATGAAAAAACCAATATCTTAAACCGATCTATCATTGTGCACAGTGGTATGGATGATTTTACATCCCAGCCTTCGGGCAACGCCGGACCAAGAATTGGCTGTGGAATTATTGCGAAAAAATAATCTGTGTTTTTTTGTTATAGAGTTCATGGCGGTGATGGAGCCAGCATAAGAATGCTGTTCGACATGCCATGCGGAACATGTCGAAGAGCAGGAGTCGGCATTTCGAGCTTTAATTGATATTCAATAGGCATTTGACCCCTTCAGGCAATGTCATTATTTAAGGGATATGAAATTTAGATGATGTAGTGAAGTGTACCGGATCGAGCCCGGCATGACATGGATCGAGCCCGGCATGACATGGATCGAGCCCGGCATGAGTATTTTTTGTAAGCGTCTCTACGGATTGTCAAATGACACACTGTAGGTAGAGTTAAGCGTCGCGTCTCTACGGATAGCCAAATGACGGGGAGTCTCCTGGCTCATCCTTGATAATATATTATTTAAATCAGCCTCCATACAATATAAACTATTCAAATTGGGAGCATTACTGTCCGGTTAAAATTGTGTTTCCTGATAAAACATGCTTATACTCCTTTGGAGGAATGATTCTGTCCAATTCTCAAAAAGCAAGCCCCAGCATAAAATATCATTACTTTGACCCCGGTGGTCACATGTTTATAGTAAATTCCATTTAACCTTTTTCCCGACCCCGAAGGTGGTCGTATGTAATCAAAGTTCCCACATACGACCACCTTCGGGATCGAAATATAAAATCTTTATCGGAAACTAGTCACTGTCAATTGTTGAACCACATTCTCACACATCTCATGTGTCAGTAAGGCATCCTTCATACTGAATTGGGGTTTAGTTCCATTTTCAAGTGAATGAAGAAAATCATCAATTATATTTTCGAATCCTCGTTTCGAAAGGGTCGATTCCCAATCATTAATCCCGTTTGAGGTTTCGGTCTTTTGCCGCTTGGTACTCAGATCAGTCATATTGATGACCGTCTTCTTTTCTTCGGTGCTGAATACTTCAACCTTCTCTTCCAAGCTGCCCGAATCTCTGTTCATAATGCCAATAGCAATTGAACCATTCTCAGCAATCAGTTGTACTACTGCATGAATCAATAACCCATCTCTTTCCATCCCTCTCACCAAAATTTCCTTAAGCGGCCAGGTAAATAGATAACGCATGGTATCAATAACATGGATAAAATCGTCGAAAACGAAGGTTCTTATATCTCCGGGTAGTGAATGTCTGTTCTTTTGAAGAATGATCATGTTTGGATTTGCTACCTGCTTCAGTTCCCGGTATGCCGGAGCATACCTTCTGTTAAAGCCAACCATCAGATTCAGTCCCCTGCTTTCTGCCAAGTCCACCAGCCTTTTTGATGAAGCATAGTTATAGGTAATTGGTTTATCAACATACACATGAATATCATGCATGAGAAGTTGTTCGATAATACTTTCATGCGATTCGGTTGCGGTATGAACAAATGCGCCCTTGATCCCGCTTTTCAGGATAGATTCAAGATTTGTATGCAAATTTTCGAACCTGTATTGCCTTCCAATTTGGAGAAGGCGTTCCTGATTACGGGTAAATAGATGGATTTCAAGGTCTTTACTGCTTAATACCGGCAGATATGCTTTTTGAGCTATATCCCCCAATCCGATGATACCAATTTTTAACATGCAGAATATTATCTCATCAATTATACAAAGAATAATGAAATATTAACATCAACACTAGGCTGCATTTGATAAAAATTGAATTTCACCTTACGGATTTACATCCAAATTCAATTATAATTCAGGTTTCAGCTACACCTTGAGAATAAAACATCGCAATTGAGGGGTATTTAAATGGGAATTTTTTAATATTAAAACCTCTACCTTTATCAGAAAGCAACAAAAAAAATATAAACATGGAATTAACCAAAGACCTTCGGCTCGCAGTACTCATTGATGCTGACAATGTCCCATATGCCAATGTAAAACCCATGTTTCAAGAAATTGCCAAATACGGTACTCCAACATTTAAAAGAATCTACGCCGACTGGACAAAGCCAACCGTTTCGGGCTGGAAAAAGGTATTGCTGGAGAATGCAATCACCCCTATACAGCAATACAGCTATTCTACAGGTAAAAATGCCAGCGATAGTGCAATGATTATCGATGCGATGGATATTTTATATTCAGGCAAGGTAGATGGATTTTGCATAGTCTCGAGTGATAGTGATTTCACAAGGCTTGCTACCCGATTAAGGGAAGCCGGCATGATGGTTATTGGAATCGGTGAAAAGAAAACTTTAATACCCTTTATTACTGCCTGTGATAAATTTATTTATATCGAGATCCTGAGCGCTAAAGAAACTACGGCAGAGGAAACAGCATTTGATGAAACACCTCTTTCCAGAAAATCAAAGAAAAGCACAAAGAAAAATAATGCACCACTGAATAATATTGATAAAGAGCTTATCAAACTAATAAGCGATAGCATTTCGGATCTCGAAGATGAAAATGGATGGGCTTACCTTGGAAACCTTGGGAATTTACTCCTGAAAAAGAAACCTGATTTCGATTCCAGAAATTATAATTACCCCAAACTCCTCCCTCTGATTAAAAATCTGAATAAATTTGAGTTCGATGAACGGGAATCTGGAAAAGGAAATATTAAACATGTTTATATCAAGTTGAAAGGGGCAAATTAGAGAATTAGCAAATTAGTAAATGAGAGAATGAGTAAATTAGCAACAACTTTGTCAACTGTCAATTATCAAAGTCAATTATCAAAGTCAATTGATTAAAATTTCACCGACATTTTTACGACATTCACCGAGAAGAGCAGTAAACTCGCCTAATATGTATTTTACTATAGATCATAAGTACTTAGTTTTGAATCAAATATTATAGCCATGCAAAATTTCAATAGCTCAAATCAAAAATCAGGTAAAGCCTTAGTTGGCTTAGTTTTACTTGGACTGGGGTTCATACTATTACTGCGTACTTTAGACATTTTCTTTATTCCATCCTGGATTTTCAGCTGGCCTGTATTTCTGATTCTAATTGGGGTTTTCATCGGCTCTCGTCAAGGATATGATCGTCCATCGGCTTTTATGCCTATTGCCATCGGTGCGCTATTCCTGAGCAATAAAGTCATTCCCGGCATGGAGCTGAGCAGATTTTTCTGGCCATTTCTGATTATCGGTCTTGGAACCTGGTTGGTATTTGGCCGAAAGAGAGGCTTTAAGGCTGGAGATTTCACAAGCTGGGATAAAAGAGTAGATCCTGAAAACATGGACAATAACTTTAGCGGAGAAGCTGCCGAAAGACCTGCTTCCGGACCCATGACTGAAGATAAAATTGAGTCTGTTTCAATTTTCGGGGGAGTTAAGAAGAATATTGTCTCCAAAGATTTTCAGGGCGGCGAAATAGTGAACTTTTTTGGGGGTTGTGAGATTAATCTGATGCAAGCTGACATTAAAGGGAGGGTAAAAATTGAAGTAGTTCAGGTGTTTGGAGGCACGAAGATAATTGTTCCTGCTAACTGGACCATACATTCTGAGATGGTTGCTATTTTCGGAGGAATTGAAGATAAACGCCCACCTCAGTTGAATGCTATTCCAGATAAGATTCTTGTAATAGAAGGAACCTCCATATTTGGAGGAATAGATATTAAGAGCTTTTAAATTGTTAGGGATATACCCTGCATTAAAGAGAAATATTCATCTATCAACCTATAAATTATTTGAAATGAGTCATCAAAAAGCATTATTGATCTGCCAAAATCAACAAACAAGTGTCACAACAGCAATCTAATAATGCAAATCCAAATACCGGGGTTTTGTCGAAAAGCAAGATCTTATTGGTGATTGTACAAAGTATTGTTGCCAGTATTTTATCGCAGTCGGCAATACTATTATGGTTTGGCTTCAGTTTTCAGACTTCATTATTGGATAGTACTGTCAGTATTTTACTGCTTGCAATCGCCTGCTACCTAATTGGTAACAACCTGAAATATTATCGGCCAGAGAAAAACAGGTATCTGCTTATGCTGATGTATTGCTCTATTCTTGCTTCGCTATGGCTAGTAGTCAATAATTGGGCGCTTGACAGCATAATATTAAATGACCCGCATTACGCTGAGTTTTTATACAATTCATTACCAATTCGATTTTTCATCGGACTCCTGATTATAGGGTTGATGGCAATGGTTAGTGTGGTCTGGTATACTCAGGAAGATCAGAAAGAAACGGAAAAAAGAAAACTCGAAGCTGAAACTTTGGCCAGAGATGCCGAACTCTATAATCTTAGGCAGCAATTACAGCCTCACTTTCTATTTAATAGTTTAAATTCCATTACTGCCCTCATTGGCAGCAGACCTGAAGAAGCTAGGAAAATGATTCATCAATTATCAGATTTTCTTCGGGGCACCCTTAAAAAGGAAGATCAGCAGCCGGTTTCGCTCATGGATGAATTGGAACACTTACAATTATATCTTGATATAGAAAAAGTGCGGTTCGGACATCGTCTCTCAACTGAAATATCGTACAACGAAGCCTGCAAATCAAAATTACTTCCACCTATGCTGCTTCAGCCAATTGTTGAGAATGCAATAAAATTTGGTCTTTACGATACAACCGGTGTAGTTACCATCAGTATTTTTGCAGAATGCCTTGAAAATGAACTTCAAATTACGGTTCAAAATCCATATGATCCTGATACTACGCGTCCCAAACATGGAACCGGCTTCGGACTCAGTGGAGTGAAACGTAGATTACATTTATTATTTGGCAGAACCGACCTATTGGAAACTACATCTTATAGCCATATATTTACAACTATTGTAAAAATTCCACAGGTATAAATATGCGAGTAGTTTTAATTGACGACGAGCCTCTGGCACGTTCTGTAGTGATTGAATACCTCCAATCCTGGCCGGATCTGGAGATTGTTCAGGAATGTAATGATGGTTTTGAAGGTGTAAAAGCAATTGCACAACATGAGCCTGATCTTATCTTTCTGGATATTCAGATGCCTAAGATCAACGGATTTGAAATGCTCGAACTTATTGAGCAGCCACCTTCTGTAATCTTTACCACCGCCTTTGATGAGTACGCCATTAAAGCTTTTGAAGAGCATGCTGTGGATTATCTCCTCAAACCGTTTACCAAGGAACGTTTCAATAAGGCCGTTCAAAAGTGGATGGACCAACGTCAGGTTGCAGAACCTAAGCAAAACACAAAACAGCTGTTGGACAATATTCAAAACTCTAGCCTTAGAAATGAGCGTGTAGTTGTTAAAACAGGAACCAAGATCAAAATCATTCCGGTAAATGATATCCTTTTCCTTGCTGCGGATGATGATTATGTTAAAATTCATACATCTGAAGGATCTTTTCTCAAAAACAAAACCATGGCCTACTTCGAAAAGCTATTGGGAGAGGATGATTTTGTTAGGGTACACCGCTCCTATATAGTCAGGATCAATGAAATTACCAGGATTGACCCCTATGAAAAAGAATCCCATCTGGCAATCCTGAAATCGGGCGAAAAGATTCCTGTAAGCAAAACAGGGTATCCGAAGTTGAGGCAGGTTTTGGGACTGTAAGATAGTTGAGAATGGAGAATGGAGAGTTCCTATTAACAACAAACCAACTAACCAACCAACTAACCAACCAACTAACCAACCTGACAACAGATAACAGACAACAGACAACTGAAAACAACTTCACATCAAAAGCACCTTCCAAGCATCTCCAACATTTCTTTCCTCCAGTAGTTTTCTGGCGTATTGATGGAGTTCTCTTTCCCTTGTTTTTGAATCTCCAATTGTAGCATCAAGAATTAGCCTCATCTCTGGGTCAGAACTGAATTCAGCAATTTCTTCATCAGAAGGCAGTCTTTCCACATTTCCAAGTTGCCCAAGATTATTTCCAGTCAAAATATCAGAGTTTCGGACAGAGGCTGGCAGAGAATCTACCCCTATCCCTATGGAACGAACCGGTTTTTCGACCTCAAATAGATTGTTCTTACCTACTCTGCAATACCAGTCGCCACCTAATCTGGCAACCAGATCGATTTTGGCCTGATCAATCTTTCCAGATTCATCCAATATATCTTCATGGATATGTATTCTTTTAATCTCTGCAATGACCAGATTACCGGCACCGGCATTTTCACCCAAAGGAATAACCTGCCTGACCAGACATTCAAGCTGGACAGGCGATTCTGCAACACGCGGAGGTCTTACCAATTCAGAAGGAAGGGCTGTAAATCCTGCTTTAACGAACTCATTTACACCTTTTGGATACTCCACACTGGCAAGTGATGTTTGCTGAACCATGCCATAATTCACTATATTTATCACACATTCAGGAACTTCCAAAATATTTTCAAGACTATGCTTGGTCGTATTATCCCTTACCCTTCGAGATGGTGAAAACACACAAACCGGAGGATTAATACTGAACATATTAAAAAAACTAAAAGGGCTTAAATTGATATTCCCTTCTTTATCAATGGTCGAGACAAAACATATCGGCCTTGGAGCGATTGCATATTGCAGGTAATTCTGAAGTTCTGCAGGCTTAAGATCAGAGGTATTTAGGGTCAGCATGTTTATCCTATTAGGCAAAATCATTTTTTAATCAATAAGATCCATCACTACGTTCAGTATGACGATTGAATTCATATTCGCTAAGAACTTTTCTTTTTCAATTTCAAAATAGACCAGTCTGTATTTGCTCTTCTGATTGTATTGGTCAAACGCCCTAATCCAGTAATTTCCATTTCAACAATATCTCCCGGCTGAAGCCATTGAGATTTGTATTCAGGGTCATTCAGCAAGCCGGTGCCATTCAATTCGAGAAAACAACCGGTACCAACGGTTCCTGATCCAATCACATCACCGGGCAAAATATCTACTCCGTAAGAACAACGTTCAATGATCTCGGCAAAAGTCCAGTCCATATCTGCCATCGAGCCTGAAGATACCTCAGTGCCGTTTACCCAGCATTTCATATCGAGAGCAAAGGCATTTCCCGTATGCCCTGGTTTTGCAGACGTTTTATACTTCTCCAGTTCGTCGGGTGTAACCAGCCATGGACCGATCACAGTAGAAAAATCCTTCCCCTTGGCAGGGCCCAGATTAAGCAGCATCTCTTCCATTTGAAGAGTACGGGCACTCAGATCATTCATAATCATGTATCCTGCGATATAAGAATCAGCTTCAGATGCCCGGATATTCCTGCCCTTTTTACCAATCACAATTGCTGCCTCCAATTCAAAATCAAGCTTTTCAAAATGATCAGGCATACATTCAACATCCCCCATGCCTTCAATAGCATTATGATTCGTGAAATAGAATATTGGATACTGATCAAATTCAGGGATCATTTCAACTCTCCGGTTATTTCTTGCCGATGCTACGTGTTGCCTGAATGCATAACCATCACGACAGGAGCTTGGATGAGGTACTGGAGCTAATACTTCGAAAAATATTTCTTCCTTGGCATTCTGTTTACCTGATTTAATCTCCAAATTGACCTTTTTTGCCCGCTCCATTAACTCTTCACCCCCATTCAAAAACTCATTCATATTGTCGGGAATAAGTTTATCGCATGAATTGAGGTTGTAAATATGTCCGTTTATGAACAATCCAAGGTGTTCGCGGTCTTCGGTTTTGTAGGAAATTAATTTCATGAAGGGTATAATTAGGTTAGCAGCTATTCAAAACTAATGAATTTTGCTTATCCTTTAAGCCATTCAGAAAAAAATCAAAGAAAGATACCTTATAAACATATTTCAGTTTCCAATAAAGAAAAGCTTACTTTGTAATACCAATTATACTATACAATAAATTCTAATTTATGCCAATCTATCATACATTAGGGTCAATTCCTCACAAGCGTCATACTGCCTTCCGTAAAGCAAACGGTGTGCTGTACGCTGAGGAATTGGTCTCTACCGAGGGTTTTTCCAGTCTTTATTCGCTGGTTTATCATTGTCATCCTCCAACTATTGTAAAAGAACTTGCTGAACCTTATTCGGTTGAACCGAAGATTGCCAGAGAAAAGCATCTGCGCCATACTAGCTTGATCGGGTTCAAGATCAAACCTGAAAATGACTATCTGGAGAGCCGTAAACCAGTACTTGTGAACAGCGACCTTCATATTTCCCTGGCTGCACCACGCCATTCCATGACAGATTATTATTATAAGAACAGTCAGGCTGATGAGGTTATTTTCATCCATGAGGGAAGCGGAACTTTGAAAACCGGTTTCGGAAAAATCCGGTTTGAATACGGCGATTACCTTGTGGTTCCTCGAGGGACGATTTATCAGATGGAATTCAATACCGAAGAGAACAGGCTTTTCATTATCGAAAGTTTCAGTCCAATACGTACTCCAAAACGCTACCGCAATGAATGGGGCCAATTAATGGAGCATTCGCCATTTTGCGAGCGTGATATAAAACGTCCTGCCGATCTTGAAACTCATGATGAATCAGGTGACTTTAAAGTACTGATAAAAAAACAGGGTTTGATCTATCCTTATACTTATGGTACCCACCCATTTGATTTTATAGGATGGGATGGTTTTCATTATCCCTGGGCATTCTCCATCCACGATTTTGAACCGATTACCGGAAGAATTCATCAGCCACCACCGGTGCATCAAACTTTCGAGGGTCATAATTTCGTGATCTGCTCTTTTTGTCCGCGTAAATATGATTATCATCCCGATGCAATCCCGGCGCCTTATAATCACAGTAATGTAGACAGTGATGAGGTTTTATACTACGTGGATGGGGATTTTATGAGCCGCAAAAGCGTTGTCAAGGGCCAGATAACCCTTCACCCCGGTGGGATCCCTCATGGTCCGCATCCCGGGACAGTTGAAAAATCAATTGGAAAGGAAAGAACAGAAGAACTTGCAGTAATGATTGATCCTTTTAAACCCTTGATGCTGACAGATTACGCCCTGAGTATTGAGGATGAAAGTTATCATAAAAGCTGGCAGGAGAATGTGGAATAATTTGATGATTTGATGATTTGAAAATTTCAGAAAATATTACTAAAAATTATTAAAATGAATGAAG
>Ga0105055_10007040_pt1 | contig 15118 bp, 4 predicted proteins | sample BON03_FD_78090 | JGI IMG/M metagenome (GOLD analysis project Ga0105055, IMG submission 78090) | Freshwater microbial communities from Lake Bonney liftoff mats and glacier meltwater in Antarctica - BON-03 | ecosystem: Environmental > Aquatic > Freshwater > Ice > Glacier meltwater | place: Lake...
CGATACGTCCAATGACCATGCCTGCGTGCCACTGCCTCCTCGCTCGCCTGCTGTCATCACCACCCGCCGTGTGCCTCGTGCCCCGTGCCCCACATGGCACCTCACCGAGGTCTCTGACTCCCACTCTGATGCCTCGCATCCTGTTTGGCCCTCCCGAGCGTGGCCGGTGTAGCTCACGAGCCCCATGCTCGACCCGTGCACCGTCACTGATGTTGACCCTGTGTTCACATGGTTGTGTCGACGCATTGCACTCAGCCCTGATCCGTCCACTGATAATGCCTGCGTTACGCTTCCGATCTGCTCCCCTGTCGTCATCACAATCCGACGAGTGCCCCAAGATCCCATGCCTGCCTGACACCTCACCGAGGTCTCCGACTCCCACTCCGTACTCTCGCATCCCGTGTGCTCCACCCAAGCACGACCGGTGTAGCTCACAAGCCCCATGCTTGACCCGTGCACCGTCACCGACGCCGATCCCGAGCCAGCACGGTTGCCCCGGCGCATCAAGCTCAGCAACGATACGTCCAATGACCATGCCTGCGTGCCACTGCCTCCTCGCTCGCCTGCTGTCATCACCACTCTCCGTGTGCCTCGTATCCCGCACACTACCTGACACCTCACCGAAGTCTCCGACTCCCATTCTGTCGACTCGCATCCCGAGTACCCCTCCTGAGCTCGGCCGGTGTAGGTCACAAGCCCCATGCTCGAGCCGTGTACTGTAACTGAGGTGGCCCCTGTGTTGGCACGATTTGTGCGGTGCATGGCGCTGGTTCCTGGAACGTTGTACGAAAAGGCTTCGGTTACAGAAAGTCTGTGAATTTGCTCTCCGACCTGCAAGTTTGATTTTGCTGTCAGTATTAAAATAAACATTCATGACAGGAGAATGACTTAAAATACAATACCGTAATCATGACTCTTCGAGTTGACTGTATGCCCGCGGCGCTCAGAGACAGGACGGTCGAATCGGAAATCCATCTACTGTATTCGCACGAGGTAAAGCCTAATCGAACCTTATCCGTATAATCCTTCATCCCGAACCTATTACCTGAAATAGTCACAACTTGTGCACCAGTTCCAGCAGCGTTTAAAGGACCCATGGAACTGACACCTTCATTATCATATGAGAATATCTCAGTCCTTGTGCCATCTCGCTGGCCCGTGGTAGCAATGATTTTTCGGGTACCACGCATACCCGCCGGGACTTTGCATAATAGTACTGTATCTGCTTGCCATAACGTCTGCTCACATGAAGACCCTCCGATTCTTCCCGCCTGCGAGTCACCCAAATGACCCATAAAAGAACCTTGTAATGTACACAGTAGTTTTCCAGTGGTTGGATTGTTTGTAGGGAACATGATACTTAACATGGGAGCATCCAATGAAAACAGTTGAGTCGCAGTACCAGAATGAATTCCGGCAGTCATTGCAACACGCCTTGTACCACGAAATCCTTGTTCCAACAGACACCTGATTGATGTTTCCGACTCCCATTCTGTTGATTCGCAGCTCGTTTGACCATCTCGCACCCTCCCAGTATATGGGACCAATCCCATACTTGACCCATGCACTGTCATAACCGTGCTCCCTGTGCCAGCTATATTGCCTCGGCGCACCGAACTTGAGGCTGTTGAATCACTCGACCAACCTTGGGTCCCAGTGCATGTCCGTTCACCTGCTGTCATGAGAATACGCCGACTTCCACTTGTCGAATGACCCACCAGGCATCGCACAGAAGTTTCGGACTCCCACTCGGTAGACTCCATCTGTGTGTGCCCTTTACGACTTTCCACTGTGTATGATGCAAGGCCAAGCATTGCACCATGTATCGTTATGGAACCAGATCCTGTTCCAGCCCGATTAGACCTTCTCACTAGACTCAACTTTTCTGTGTCAAACGACCACACCTGACTTTTGCTACCAGCCTTTTCCCCAACAGTCATAATGATTCTCCGCGTGCCTCGAAGACCATGAGAGATCATACAGAAAACTTCTGTATCGGCTGCCCACGCGCTTCGCTCGACAGCAGTATGAAGCAAGCGGCCCTGAATTGTGTAGTCTGATATTCCGTAGCTCGCACCAACTACCGTTATGGAACTTGAGCCCGTTGCTGCCCTGTTCGTATTTCGCAATGCGGAAAGAGATGGAATATCGTATGACAAAAGTGCTGTTCGTGTATTCCACTGCCTTGCGACTGTAACAGACAAATACCGCGTGGATCTTATTCCGCTGGAAATTTTCCCGACAACAATAGAATCTGATATCCATTGTGAAGCCTCTGCAGCTGAATGACCATCGCGAGTCTTGTCTGTGTACGCCTGCGTGCCAAAGCCAATGCCTGCAATTGTGACAACCAAGGATGCCGTGGCTGGCCTATTTGCAACGGCAAATCCTCCTCGCCCTTTGGGTGGCCACAAAAACAATCCTCCTCCTTGTGTCTGATGTGGAACGGAATAGGAGAATTTAAAACCCTTTGATGAAATCCCCATTTCTCCATCAATAATGATATTCACATCAAGACTTCCTCCGACTCCGGGTGGCACAGTTAGCAGCAATTTTTCAAACGTTGGAAATGCTGAGATTTGCGCAGCAGTGGAACCTAACTTGCCGAACACCATGCTTTTGCTTGGACCCAAATTAGTCCCCATCAAAGTAACGATGGAACCTGTGCAGAATGTATGAGGATTTTTTTTTATCAAATATGAAGTACAAAAATAAATAGATTTTACACAATACATGAATAGTTGAAAAATGTGGCACCCGCAGACCTCCAGTTGTTGGCCCAGAGTTTGGAATTACAGCAGTGATGCTCGGTTTGCCTGCAAATACGAATAGAATGTCAAATTTCAATGCATTTGCGGTTCAAATGTAAAACGATCAAAGAACACATGGAGCATGCATGAATTTTTTGACATTTTGTATTGGAAACCTGAAAAGGTGAATCGAGTTGATCCAATTGTGACGTGTTCAACTTGAGACGTGCTGGATTTCATGAAAAAAGCGCTTGGGGGTACAAGAGTTTTGGCAGGGCCTCGTTTCCAGCTCAGGCTTGCCCCCATGGGCGCTGGACCACGCTGTTTGTACTCCATGAGTACTCTGTAGTGTGCAAATGCGGCCCCAAAGGCAATAGTGCCCTGTACCTGTGTGTCTATCAGACTCAACCACTGATCGACAATCAAGGTGTTGTCTACCCACAGTCTGACTCGTTGATCAGGCTCTGCAAGTGTTGCATACATTGTGTATGTCTGAGCCATTGAGGGCTTCAGGAACCCTGACCAGCGGATGCTATATTCTGCACGAGATGGAATAATATCAGATTGCTGCTGTTCTATTAAAGTGTCGACTTTCGTAAAGAGTGCAGAGTCAAAAGACGTTGAGCCGTAATATGTAGCAAATAATCCATTGAGGCTCTCGGATATCGACAAACTAGTGTGTCCCCAACCTGGGACAGGAAGAAAAAGCCTAGCAGAATTCACCATGGAAAATATTTCGTCTTCACGTTTCCATTGAAGCTGAAGCCCCATACTGCCTGTATGCTGCTGATACTCGAGATGGATATCATAAAATGAATTAGCGTTAGCAAACCCCCAAGTTGCACTACCCTCTGTACTGTGTAGACTTGTCCATTGATCTACTATCAGGGCGCTATCGATCCACATTTTAATCCGCTCATCGATGTCGTGCACCAAAACCTTCATAGTGTACGTCACTGCAAACTCAGGCTGAAGAAAGCCAGCCCACCGAATACCCATGTTTCCATCACTTACACTGTTTGGCAGCTGAGTCCCAGCAGTAACACTCTGGGGCAGCAAAGAAGAACCAAATGCTTTGGAAAAATCCACTTCAAAGCTAATAGCCGAAAGTGCAGCACTTGAAAAATTGCTGGTCACGTAGTAGGTTGCTGCAAGTCCGTTTCTAATTCTTGCCAAAGGATTCCACAACGTGTCTTGACTATCATTTCGTGCCCACACAGGTGTAAAACATGTTGCAAGTGATGTCCCAAGGAAAGGAACTGTTGACGAATTCTGTACCATGGTCTCAACTCCAACAAAATTATCATATGATCCGTCAAACGAGCACTTCCTGGCAAAATGTGAATCAAGCCCCAAAGCTGATATAGTGATATTTGCGAGGCCTGCTGCATTGCTCTTTCTAGGCTTGATAGACATCAGCAGACCTGATAGGCATTATGCCACCACGCAACCACAAAATGTTACCACCCCATCACGTCAAAACATTGTCACCCCATGATTACAAAATGCTACCATCCAAAATTATAACACCTAATAACCACAAAATGTTGCCACCCCATAACGACCAAATTTTACCACCCCATCACAACAAAACAATGTCACCCCATAATTACAAAATGCTAATACCCCACAATTGCAAATTTTTGACACCTCATTGCTACAAAATGTTGCCACTCCATAACGACCAAATGTTACCACCCCATGAATACAAGATGTTGTCACCCCATCACGACAAAACATTGTCACCCCATAATTACAAAATGCTACCACCCTACAATTGCAAAAGTAGAACACCCCATAATTACAAAATGTTGCCACCCCATACACACAAAATGTTGCCACCCCATCAACACAACATGTTACCGCCCCATCACGACAAAATATTGTTACCCCATGATTACAAAATGCTACCACCCCACAATTGCAAAGTTTGAACACCCCATAACTACAAAATGTTGCCACCACACAACGACAAAATATTACCACCCCATCACGACAAAACATTGTCACATAATTACAAAATACTACCACCCCACATTTGCAAAAAAATTAACACTTAATAACTACAAAACGTTGCCACCCCATAACGACCAAATGTCGCCACCCCATCACGTCAAGATATTGTCACCCCATGATTACAAAATGCTACCACCCCACAACTGCAAAATTTGAATGCAAAATAACTACAAAATGTTGCCACCCCCCACAAAGACCAAATGTCGCAAATCCATGACGGCAGCTCGTGCATGCGTTTACTATTGTAGCAAACTGCAGCACACTGCAGCACACTACAGCGCACTGCAGCACACTGCAGCGCACTGCATCACAATGCAGCACACTACAACACACTGCAGCAAGCAGACATATAGACATAAGCAGACCTTGCAGTCGAAACTTGGCGGTAAGCTGTGACCACTTGGGAGCGACCCCTTCCACTTGTAAAGTAAAGTCAACATCGGATCCATCTCCATACCATGGAGGTGTGTAACAAACAATTGCAGTGGTATTGAATGCAGTGACTGGCAGGGCTGCAGAATAATCACGACCCACAAATATGCATGTATATTGGGCTGACGTATTGAATCCGAATCCAAGTACTGTAATAGATGCCCCACCACTCACAGAAAGTTGTTTTGTTGGAACGGGTATCTTGGCTAGCTCGGTAAATGCTATAGATGTATTCCACATTGTCTGGATGCGCAATAAAGAATGGTGAAGATCTGAAAGCTTCCACAAATGGCTGGACGAAATCACGGACTTGGAGACAGAAGTCGATTCCCACTTAAGATGTACACCCATGTCCCCATAGTTCTGTTTGTATTCCATCGTGACCTGATAGTAGCCACTCGCCTCTCCGAAAATAACGGTACCCCACGCCTCAGTACTATCAAGACTCGTCCACTGGTCAATGAGTAGCTTACTCTCTATCCAAAGCTTCATGCGTTCGTCCGTCTCAGACACTGAAGTGTAAAAGGTATATTCCTGAGCCAGTGCAGGTTGAACAAATCCCGAAAATCGCACACTGAAAGAGGAATTTGCAGAGATACTAGGTTGGGGTACTGATGACGAATGAGCTGCAGAAAAATCGATGGAAGAATCTTGTGCAAACGTTTGCCTCGCAATGCTGGAATGGATACTATAATACGTAGCCATCACAAACCCAGGTTTAACATGAGATACGTGTAGATCATAGATGCCGTGCGGGTATTGCGTTGTGTACTGGACAGGATACCGCCCATCGACCTGAGTACTTATAGCATTCCAAAACTGAACTAACGAATCAGCTCGAAGGACTCTGACGACAAAGGTTGATGGGTCCTGATTTGCGAGCATATTGCAGTACTCGTCCTTAGCAAAGATAGTAAATGATGTTTGCACAGACGCAACGGCGAGAGTCAGACCGTGACCTTCTGCCTGTGAGCACGATGAGCAGAACTCAGACGGCTGCACTTTGACAGTGAACCTATTTTTTGACAGCTCATCTGTCTTGTAAAACAGACGAGATTGCGGAATAGGTGCAAACGGCGCATTTGAATCAAATCGCCACAATATTTCAGCTGGTTTGTGGTCGTAACTACATGCTTGGGTTTGCATAGAGAACTCATAGGGTCTATCTGAAGAAAGGAAAATCTCGCCGGTGGATTCCCCGGCACTACCGGACGAAAAGCTTGTGATGAGCTGTCTCTCAATGTAGAATTGTGCCAATTGAGTGGCCTTGAGTTGAAACATGATAAGTCCTGTTTGTTCTACAAAAAAGAATCCAGAAAAGTGGAATTTTGTCTGCGTTGGGCAGTCCTCTGATCCTGTCGAAATTACAGTTTTGAACGATGAAACAATGTCTAAATTTCCATTGAATTGGCGGTACGATCGAATTTGGACAGAATTTTGCCTTAAAAGATGAATTTGCAGATCATATGTCCCTGAAACAGTCGGAGTAAATCTGTAGAAAGCGTATCCAGCCTTGTAGAGGCGATCCGCTCGCATTTGAACACTGGTTTCACTTGGCGATGTGCGTCCATCGAGGAAGACATCGAATGGAATTTGTGGGCAGAAGTCGCCTGGCATCTCCTGACAGTTGAACGACAAGTCATTTCCGAAAGCATCTTGCGTTTGGAGTCTGAATGACACCGTGTCACCTGCGGTAAAAGTGGCATCAACACTGTTGCCTACAAATCCCCGTATGCTTTCAGATGTGTCGGTGGCACCACCACTTCCACCTCCCACAGTGAGGATTGAAATTCGAAATGGGCTGTTCATGACGACTCCATTCCACCACATTTTTGTAACAGGTTCTTGGATGATGTTATTTCCTGACGACCATTTCAAAGCTACACCATAATTGACGCCTGACATTTTTTTATATTCCATTGAAACTTGATAGAAACCGCCTACAATCCCAAAGATGACAGTTCCTTTTGGCCCGATAGCGGCAAGACTAGACCATTGATCAATCACAAGCCTGTTATCAACCCAAAGCTTTACGCGCTCATCCACTTCAGACACAACAGTGTGCATTGTATATGCCTGCGCAAGCGAGGGCCTGACAAAACCCTGCCAACGCACACCCCACGACTGAAGCGTGGAAAGTAAGTCAGGATGCGTTGCACTTGGCGGACCAGAAAAGTCTATTAATGTATCAATGGCGTTATTAGTTGAAATTGACAAATCTGAGTCTGAATAGTAAGTTGCTTGCATTCCGCCAGAATTCGCACAAAAAGCATACATATAATGGTATCCTGCTAAGGTTGGTGCCAGATATGAGACTGCATAACTTGCTCCAGACTTTGAACTTGTAAAATCTGGATGTATGAAAATATTGGCTGTGGTGGAATTGTTGCCCGCCAACATCACCACCATTTCATCGTTCCATTCATCACGCAAGTTGCCATACCGATCTGATGACAAAATACTAAACGTGGACATGAGCCCGACTGTACCAAGGCTCAATCCATGGCCGGCGGCTGTCAAAAATACGGCTGGTGCTGGAATCACAGTCCACTGGAATGGACTGTTTGAAATCTGCTCAAGCTCCGCATACAAATTGTCATCAGGGGTATCAAAAATTGTGTAATTGCCATGCAAAAAGTGCAATGCCATAGAAGCTGTTCCATATGGGTGCGCGTATTCGATCTCGAAGTGCCTAAACGAGTCTATCTCATCTGACAATGTTGTGCCAGATGTTGTTGGATACAATGAGGCGAGACTGGTCCACTGGTCCATGACCATCGCTGAGTTTATCCACATACGCACACGATCTTGCACAGCAGATAGTTGCAAACGCACTCTGTACTCGCGTGTCGGTGGTGTCCGCACAAAACCTTTCCATCTTGCCGAAAATTCCTGGCTCAGCCCAATGCGGGGATGAGGAGATCCAATAAAGTTTGGGGATGCAACTGATTCTGCCAAAAGAGCCTGTAAAGTCGATAACCCAAAGTATTGGGCCCTTAGTCCAGTGCCTGCAGCTAAGACTTTGCCAATATACACGGAGTAATTGCCACTGATTGTAAGAAGCATCTGGGCAGAATACTCAAGACCAGTTGAAGAGTTGAACGAAAACACGTGGGCTGGGTTTCTGTGTAATGGTGCGTAAAACACAGCAATAAACCGATCTCCAATGGCTGGCTTCAATACATTAAACACGTCTCTGCTCATTAACGAAATCTGAAGATAAACTCCTGCGGTCATGACAGTCGACAGACGTGCAATTTGCACTGTGCTGAGTGCCGCACTTGTGGGACCTAATGCAGTAAAAAGTGTCCATGGGCTGCCACTTATATGTTGTCCATGAAGAAGAACCCCAAGCTTGCAGATGTTGCGGGAAAATGACGTTATGTACGTAATTTGTTCTATGCCTGCGCTCAGAAGTGTCCTCGCCGGTGTCAGAGGAGAGCTGATGTTGCAGGATAGATGGGGAGTAAAGGGACTCATGTCAAAAGTTGCCTGATTCCCGTAATCATCCGTGCTGGTGATGGTAAATGATGCTGCTACACCTGAAGAGGCAAGCGTCAAGCCCATTCCAGAAGCCGATGATGCTGTTGAGATTGTATTGGGTAAAGTATGAAGTTCTAGGGGAGAATCACCAATGTGATTGCCAAACCAAAGATCATTTGAAGCAATTGTTTGCTTCTGCGACCAATTTGGTCGCAGCCAGCTGAGCATTGCTCCAAAAACAGCATTATCTTGTACTACTGCCTGCTTATATTCCATGATAACCTCATAGAAACCATTTGCACGCCCGAATCCCATCGTTCCAACGGCTTCTGTACTTTCCAAACTTGACCATTGGTCAATTATCAATTTGTTATCTACCCAGAGTTTCACTCTTTCGTCAGGTTCTGTTATTGCAGCATATATGGTGTACGATGCTGCCAAAGACGGACGAATAAACCCCGAATAGCGAATATTGAAGGATTCATTTACGGGCAGAGATGAAATGTGAGATAGCTCTGTCCCAGGTAAAGAAGTATTGAGGATCCTATTGATTTGGAGCTTCGGAGAGGAATGTGAAAAGTTGTAAGTCGCGTAAAGTCCTCCAGAATATGCAAAGAGAGCATATGCCTCAGTCAGTGCCGCGCGAGTTGTTTTCACGACAGCTAACTCCACATTTGTGTTTAAGACATTCGAAACGTTGGCCTGAATGCTTGCACTCTGTGCATCGACTGTACGCAAAAAAAGAATGGTGGTACCTGTATCTAACGCAGAGGTTTGTGCAGGATTACCAAATGCATCGAACGACTTGATATGAAAAGATGCGACCAATCCTGCTGTCATGGAATGGCCATCTACTTCGATGGAACTCTTCGACGCGTTTCTTATGCCTGAACGAACTAGCAATCTTATCGGCCCCAGTCGGAGAGAGTCTACGTAATGGTACAGGCGCAAAGAGGGAATAATTGCACAGGGAGTTGAAAGACTTGTCCATTCCAACTTCAAATTAGCATCTCCTTCATAGTGCCTCATGACGATTTTCAAGTGCTGCAAAACGCCCTTGGTGAATTTAACAGAGGAGTAGTGTTTGTGGACCGATGAATCCTTGACGGTCCAGACCTGCGTATCTGTGGCAATGTGTTGAATATCATTCACAAATACCTGGGCCATGTCGTGACAGGAGGCACAATAGCGCCCGTCCCTCCGGAGCACATCTGCCTCAAATGTCAGGATTAAGGTGTACAATTCTGAAAATTCTGGCAGGACAAAGGCATCCCATTTTACTGAGGCGTATGAGTTTACACTAGCCAGGCCGTCGCTGATGATTGGATTGGACACATTCCACTGGAATGCTATTACAGGGTCAATTCTAACAGAAGCAGACATGTCATTTAGAAATCCTTGATGCATATTGTCCCAGTAGGTTGCTGACAGACCCCCCCTTGCATGCAATGATATTGCACAAATGTACTGGCCACTGAGAGTTAGACCGTACGAAAAAGCTCTCAAGTTGTTGACGACATCTTCGTGCCAACTCACCTGACTGCGCAATTGGTATCGGGTGCGATCACGATCATCCTCAAAAGGACCAAACCATTCTAGCACTCCCAGCACTTCAAAGCCTGTCGTGGAATTTGTATCAATCTGCGATCCTCCAATATCCCTTGCATTGATAGTAAAAATGGACGACACTCCAGCGGTCGTGAGTGTTAAAAATGAGCCCGCCAGTGTTGTGTATGTGACATCTGCAGTCCCAGGGTGGAGTGAAAGGCTGAAGGTTTGGTTGCTTATTCTGGATCCATGAAAAAGGTCTGACTGCGGCACGACGTGTGGCGTGTGGTCGGGATCGACCCACTCGATCCTATCTTCAAGTGCGACGATTCCTTTTCCTTTCAACCGAAATCCACTTGCTCCTTTTAGCTGCCTGTACTCGATAGCTATATCATAGTAGCCCGCATTTAAAAATTGAATTGTACCCAGTGGCTGCGTGCCAGCTAAACTGGACCATTGATCTAAAATCAGTTTATTGTCAACCCACAGCTTCACCCTTTCATCTGACTCGGCCAATTCGGCGTGCAAGGTGTAAATTTGTGTGAAAGAAGCTCGAATGAACCCCGACCATCTCACAAAATACGAGGAATTTATGTGAGGCATTATTTGCTGAGTGTCGACCGATCTCGAAAAGTCAGTGCTAAAGGGCATGGACCCTATGTTTTGGCTTTCCATTATCAAATCGCTGGCGGTCACATTGTAAAAGGTCGCCTGTAAGCCTGGTCGAAGATGCAAAACACTGACGTTGGGGTACGTTCCAGCGTAGGACGTCACAATTGGATATGAGATAGAATACAATCCAATGTCTCCAAGATGATTCGTTTTGCCTTTCAAGAGCAACGGAGGACTCATGCTTGACACTAAAAATTGTGGCAAGCCCAGAGAATTCAGTGTGATTGCTGGGTTGCTATACTCATCTCGCAGCAGTACGTTGAACGTAGACGTTCTTCCAACGGTCCCAGAACTCAATCCAGATCCAACAACACGACTATTCGAGGCACAAAAAACTGAGGGCTGTATTTCGATTGCAACACCACTCATTGAAAACAAATCTGACGATCGTCCAGTCGCGCTGTCTGCGGCAAGGAAAATATTGTGATCGACGGGAGTGTTCGAAGTTGGGCTTGAAGCCCATGTCAGATTTAGCCCTCCCCACACGCTACTGCTGCTAGAATATTGCAGCCTAAATTCATGTATAGATCTGTTCGCAGAGCTCTCGGGTCGTATCGAGAAATTACTGCTAGATGCTACGCTAGACCACTGGTCGACCAGAAGAACATTGTCCACCCACATTTTGATACGTTCATCACAGTTTTGCAGATTAAGATAAAATGTCAACGTCTGAGCTGGCGCCACCTGCAAAAATCCAGCCCATCTTACACCAAAGGGACGAGTGAGAGCGACTTTTGTTGGGATATCCCTTCCCATATGAGTTGAATGGGCCGCCAATACAGCTGAGTAGCGGGCATACGAGGGATGGAAGAATGCGGCATCGTAGTATGTAGCACTCAAGAATCCTTCCTGGACATTAAAGAGTTCCACATTGTAGTGTGCAGCGGTAGTTAGCACATATTTGAAGACATGTCTTGTGTTGATGATTGATGGTAGGTACGTTGATGAGGGTAACGATTCGATGTTTCGAATGTGCGCCACCAGATCATTTCGTTCACGCAAATTGTTGCCGTACTCATCAGAACACAACACCGTAAATGCTGTGAATAGTCCAGCTGTCACGAGGGTAAGTCCGGATCCAGTGGCGTGACAAGCTTGTGGATTGTCTACTTTTCTCTCCACAACATTTACCCAAGACGGACTTCCACGGAAAAGAGAAAAACGATGAAGAAACTCCGAAGGAACGAAGTCAGGCATTTCATTGGCACTCGACCACCGCAATTTGCACCCTGCGTTCCCAACACTAGCTTTATACTCTATATCCAGACTGTACATGTGGTGGGCGTCAAAATGAAAGGGCCGCTCCCACATTCCATATTCTCGCACTCCTGATAGTTGGCACAGATTTAAGATACTTCGATTTAAAGCTGCAGCAATTGCCATTGAATCGTTTCGGATGTACCGTACCTTATCGCCTACTATATACCTTGCACAGTCAGGAGCTTCTTGCCAGATGTCAGGATCGACAGCGCCGTAGAGGTAAAGAAGATGCGGCTCGGTATAACGAGCTGATATCCATCCACTCCACCTGACGCTGAAATAATCTTTTGGAACTCCATGCACAGGCCTCGATGGTCCCCACGAAAAATCGATCCGCAGGTCAGTCTTTACCACGGTGGCTTCTCTGAAGAAGGGGTCTTTGTAGTAAGTAGCCCACAGCCCCTGAGATTCGAATATGCCAACGTCAAGTGCAAAGATTCCTGACGTGGTTGTTCCAGAGAGTGTCACATTCCATTGTCCTGGCCCCAGTGAAATTGTCGAAAGGATCGGAATTGGATCGAGGTTGGATGCCACAGACACTTGCATTCGAAGGTTGACAGAAGACGCTCGGTTTCCATATATGTCCCGGCCCAGTACAAGAAACGAGGAGGGCTTGCCTGCAGTCATGATGGTGAGCGCATGTCCTTGCGCTGAACAGGACGGACCATCAAGATTCGCACTAACAACTTCTGCAACAAGCGGGCCCGCAATCAGAAAAAACGATTGGTAGCCTACATTAGTGGTGCCCAACGGGGAAGACCCCTGCCATTCAAGTCTAGTACCCCATTCTGTTCCTGAAGTATCCCGTGTGTACTCCATGCTGATTGGATAGTATACACCAATTGCACCAAACGAAAATGTCACTGACAATTGTATATTAATCAAACTCGTCCACTGATCAAGAACTAGCCTATCATCCACCCAAAGTTTGATCCGCTCATGCCTACTGGCTACCGCAGCGGTGAACGTATATATCTGTGAGAGGGACGGCTTGATAAATCCTATCCATCGTACGCTAGAAGTGGTGTTGTAGGAGCCAAGCGATGCTGAGTCAAAAGAGGTCATACTGGAAGAGATGTTGATGGTCGAGGAAGTGAATGATGCAATAGGGTTGGAGAAGTTGAGTCCGGTATAGTATGTGTTCGTCAGACCTCCTTCCTGCAAGTACCCAACACGAATGAGGTATCGCCCACTCGCAGTCCTCATCCAAGCCATTGCACAGCTTCCCGTTTGCGCTCCCAGGCTTTTTGTCCAATCCGAATTTATGCTATTTCCTGATTCTGTTTGAAGGATCTGTATAGCACATGGATAATTGCTAGCCAGGTTGCCAAAACTGTCTCGAAGGATTAATTTGAAATGCGATTCGCTTCCAGCGGTGGCTACTGTTAGCACATCACTATGTAGAAGGGATTTTTTTGCAGACGGGTAAGCTGGTAAGCATTTGAATGGGTACGGGCTCCCCCGTAGGTTGCCGGCTGGCGTCCTGACTGATAAGAAATACAGTCCACTAGTAGTGCAATATATTGAAGCATACACTCCATCGCCAAAAGCTTGTGCAGACAAGTGAGCCGCAATTCTCATGCCAGCTTCATCCTGCATTTCAAACTGATACAATGAAGCACCTTCTGTGAGAGTGGGAACACTCGTGTTGGCGCAGTCTCTGGCCAGTATAACAAATTGTGCTGTGATGCCAGCCGTGGACAATGTCAGACCATCCCCAAATGCTTGAGAAAAACGCACATTCATTATGCCTGGCAGTACCACGACTTCTGATGGGCTCCCCGATATGTGCAACATGCCTTCACTTGTCTTGACGCGAACCAAAAGAACGTAGCGCCCAGAAGCAGTTGTGCGGTACTGCACAGTGCAGCCATGTGCTTCTTCACTGCACGAGACGTCGCCCGAAAAGGCATTCCCAGCTTTTGCTAGAGTCGTGATGTGCCAACCTGTAAAGCCTGCAGGAATGACATAAATTTCCCACTTGTTCCGTTCTGACTGATGAATCTGCGCTGCATTTCCGTAAATATCTCTGGCCATCACAGTAAATTGTGCAGCCATACAAGCTGTGGCCAATGTAAGAGCACTTCCATAGAGCTTTGAGCGAGCCAAGTCCAGCTTGCCTGCTACCACTGCCAATAGCAGCGGACTGGTTTTGAGAGATTCGAATCGAGCCAAACTATATGGAGCTCCAAACCACTTCAAACTACATCCACTGCTCCCCCATTCCTGCTTATATTCGATCACCAGCTGGTGATAGCCCATGGGCGCCTCAAATACGATAGTAGCCGATGCGTGCAAGATCACTAAACTGGACCACTGATCTATTAGCAACTGGTTGTCCACCTGTAATATGTGTGTGCATGTGTGTGCATGTGTGTGAGACATAGTAGGGGTGCATAGATATAAGAGAGAGGGCGCGCGCGTGCGCACATATGCGCGCTCGCGCGCGTGCACTAAAGAGATGAAAGAGGTACAGTGTGTGTGTGTGTATGTGTGTGTGTGCTTGTGCGTGTGTGTGCGTGTGACCGAGAAAGAAAGAGGGTGAGGGGGAGAGAGAAAGAGAAAGCGAGGCAGAGTGTGTGTGAGAGAGATTGAGAGAGAGAGAGAGAAAGAGAGAGAGAGCGAGAGAGAGAGAGCGAGAGAGAGAGACAGCGAGAGACACAAAGAGAGAGAGCAAAGAAAGAGAAAGAGAGAAAAAAAGAGAGGAAGAGAAAGAGAGGAAGAGAAAGAGAGGGAGAGAAAAGGAAAGAGAGAGAGAGAGACAGAGCGAGAAAATTCAGCGAGCGAGTTAGTGAGTGAGAGAGAGAATGTGTTTGAGAGAGAGAGCGAGAGAGAGAGCGAGAGAGAGAGGAAAAAAGAAAGAGAGTATGTGCGTGAGAGAGAGCGAAAGAGACAGAGAGCAGAGAGAGAGAGAAAGCAGAGAGAGAGAGAGAGAGAGAGAGAGAGAGAGAGAGAGA
>Ga0105055_10007044_pt1 | contig 15112 bp, 10 predicted proteins | sample BON03_FD_78090 | JGI IMG/M metagenome (GOLD analysis project Ga0105055, IMG submission 78090) | Freshwater microbial communities from Lake Bonney liftoff mats and glacier meltwater in Antarctica - BON-03 | ecosystem: Environmental > Aquatic > Freshwater > Ice > Glacier meltwater | place: Lake...
GGCGAGAGAACATTCCTGCGGGACCCCGTCAGGGTGGGAATGTGTTCCTAGATCCAGGAAAAGCCCAGAGCTAGGCAAGCCAAAAGTCAACGATACCAGGTGTGCTGGCAGGGTGCCACCGGTCGCGTTGACTCATTAGAAACCTCCGCGTAGCCCCATACGTTGCCTCAGATGAAAACCTCCGCTTCGGCGTGGTTCCACAGGATCGGTGACGGATGTGGGTTACGCCCGTTTCTATGGAGCTAACAATGAAACAGCGGCAGGCTGTGACGAAGAACAAAGCGCTCACCTATCGGGGCGCTGACCGTGCGGGCAAGTCCCGGATCCTTGACGAGCTGGTTGAGTTGACCGGCGAGCTTGAAACCCTCGCCTTGGCGAAGAAACCCGCCACAGTGAAACCTGCTATCAACCGGGCCTGGAACGCGTGACCTTGGCGGAGGTTCTCAGTTGAGGCAATGAATCATCTTCCCGGAGGTATTGACAGAGGCAATGGGCACAGCCTGAGCTGATCGGAGAGTGGCAGGTTTCCACTGACATCACCGAGTTCGGAGTGGCTTGGCGGATCGTTGCCCAGGCCCACGCTGGTTTGCCGAACCGGAGGCATTCGCGCTCATCCGCTAGTGAACAAGAGAGTGCCCCCGAAAAGCGGACAGCCTGTGGACACTACCCCGCTGCTAATGGGGTAATCCCGCAGACTTGCCCGCAGGTGCCCGTTTAGGTATTTCGACACCAAGCCCGATCAGTTGGCGCCGTGCACTGGAGCTAGCCGGGCTGCCAGACAACTATTACAGCCCTAGGGTCGTACGGATGTGTCTCGCCGTGCCCGGCCGGGGGCGGGAGCCGGCCTGGCACGGCTCGGCTGTGTCGCATCTCATGGGTTTCGGCACACCTGAGTTACGAGACACTTCGTGGCCTGGAATTGATCCCTCATCGTGACTTCCATTGGCGGGAAGCTGCGCAGGCAACGGAATAGCCCATCGGGAATAATCGACGTCGACGTTTTCGATTGCCAATTGTTGGCGTTGAAAATAGAGCGCGTCTTCGCTGCTTGCCCAAAGATCAGCGAGGGGACCGTTTTCGATGGCGGCAACCTGGCCCCAGGAACAGGTGGTCTTACGGGTCTGCTTTGTGTGCGGAAAACATGGGGTGTAGCCGGTCGTGGATGCGTGCAACGACCTGCGTTAGGTGTGTTCGGTCACTCTTTAACAGCTCGTTGAGTCACCGCGCATGAGTTCCACCAAGATTGGCATCGCCGAGGACGGGTTGGGGCCTCTGCGGCCAGCCTCCATATCCGGATCGGTTTGCCTCGCGATGATGCAGGCGTTTTCGACAGCGTCAAATGGAAAATGCTGCGCAATCGACTTGTCTCTAATCAGATACAGTTTCTCTGTGAGCTCGTCTAGCTGTGAGGATGTGAGAGCGGACCGTTTGTCTTCCGCATGCCACCGTAGCCAAGCCTCGAACTTAGGGTTTGAGATCAACAGAAGGACCGCCTCGTCATGCGCGAGCCTGGCGGCGACCTCGAGGGTGGAGTGAGAATCAACATCCACTAGGCACACCCAAATGTCATACGCCTTCTCGCCGTCCGCTGCGGCATCACGTAGCTCAACGCACTTCTTGACGACCTGGAGTGGGTCCTTTCCGACGCCCACTGGTTTGACGATCGTTGTCGACGCCTTACTGCGCAGGTAAGTATTGAGACCTTCGACGTACTGCGGTTCGGTACGCGTTCCTTCAGTGACCACGAGTATTCGTCGCACCGTTTTACGCTTGGGCCTAGTCCTGCGGCCATATCCTCGATCCGATGCCACGCCTTAGTCCTTCTCGGCCTGGATCAGAGCCGCAAAGGAGCTTGGCGAGAGGCGCGGGGTGCCTCCGTAGCGCCCCATGAGGTAGCGCCGGGAGATGTTGGCATCGGAATGTTTGGGGAAGTCCGCAAGACAGGCGAGCTCGGTGACGCCTTCATGGGACTTGTCTGTGAACCAGACCTGCTCCGGCTCAAAATTTACCTCGCTTAGCGGAGACAATACATACGACTCGTGGCTAGTAAAGATCAACTGCGAATGATTCAGGTTGACCCCTGGATCCGCGAACGCCCCGAGAAGCACTTCGAGCAAGTGCGGATGCAGACTCGAGTCAATCTCGTCGACAACGAGCAGCCCGCCTTGGCGGAGCGTCTCAAGAGCGGGTACCGCGGTGGCAAGCCATGCGATGGTCCCGTCGCTCTCTTCCTGGATCGAGAACGTTGGGCATTCCTCAGCCGTGCCACGATGTGTGAAGACGAGGTGCCGAATCACTTGTTCAAGCTGTTCGGAATCTAGTTCATCCGACTTTTCGCCGCCCGGGTTGTCTGATTCTGCCTTTTCGGGGTCTTCGGCGCGGACATCACGTTGGAACTGGACCAAAGCGCGACGTACGCGCTTTGGGAGCTTAGTCTCCTCGATGCCCACCTTCACAACACCAATATCGGCAACTTGGAGCAGCGCCTCCAGATCAGCAAACGTGATCTTTTTCTCTGCCAGCGAATCTGCGATATCCCTCAGGCGAGCTTCACGATGGGAGTCCTTGACGAGCACAGCGTCGAAGTGTGAGACCAGGTCCTGAGCGATCGCGTGTAGTGGCGTGTCACTCAGAAGGAGTGCCCGACTGAGGACGAGCTCACGAGACGTCACCTCGATTTGCCCGCGCAGTGCCGCATGGAACTTGATCTTGGGTTCGTCGCGGTCGCGGTTCAGTAACGTCCGCCAGCGAGAGCCCGGCACATCGTTCATCCACTCGCGCTTGATGCCCTCCACATCGACTTCGAAGCCGTACATATGCCGGCGTCCATCGTGAACGAAATCAAGCTCATACGTACTCGACGAGGTTCGAGAGGTCCCATCAAGCCGGAAGGGTGCCCGGTGTATGGACTTCGACGCTTGCCACGTCGTGGCGGAAAGTCGCACCGCCGTGAAGACATATCGAAGGGCGTCCAGTACAGCCGACTTGCCAGTCGCGTTACCGCCAAAGATGCCTGTCAGCGGATAGACCGCACGTGCCCAGTCCGCGTCCTTCGGCTGCAGCGTCCGCAGCGACGGTCGAACGAGGTCAACGGTGATCTCATCCCGAATGCTCTTGTGGTTGCTAACGGTAAAACTTAGAAGCATCATGCGGCTATTCTACATGCGGAAAAACTTGCTCACAACGATTTCCGTGAATATCGGCCCACTAAGCTTGCGGTCGTTAGCTAGACGTTTACTCGGCGGTGTGATCTCAGGCAAGTCGAGCATGTGTGGGGGTGACACGGGCGACTTTCAATCCCGACTGGCTTGATCGCCACGGTCATCAGCATCTGAACGATCGCACGTTGACGATCGAGTGTGAGATTTTGCCGCTGCGCGCTGACGTCTTCGGTGTCCATCGGGTCGGCCAGAGGGTCCGCTGAGCGGCCATCGCAACGAGCTCGTCGACATCGCGGAGCCGCCCTTACGAGTCCTCAAGCCAGTCTCACGCAGCGGCCAGCCCCAACGCGCCACAACTAATCGGGGCGAACGCGCTCCGGGGTTCAATCGGAGCGCATCTCTGCGCGTGATCAAGCGAACGACACCGCGTCAGTAGCACGCAGGCGCTCGGCAAGGCTCGCAAGGCGGCCGCGCCGTCAGCACACTGCTCGCCTGCTCCGCAACTCCGCGCCTTTGTCACCGGGGTTACTAGGAAAAAGCTATTAGACGTCCGCATACCGGTCCTTCCGCGCGCACTCCCTCGCGGTAGCCGCGCACGTGCACCGCCCGCGCCCGTATGCGTGTCCGCTCCAAAGCCCAATGATGGGGCGCCATGCGCGTCGGGAAGTATCGCGTAACCCTAGGATTACGAGGCGTCTCGACAACCCGCGGATCGCGCGCTCTTGGAGAGCCAATTTTCGCGGGACGGCGATTCTCATAACTATGTGTCTAAAGCGGGTGATTGAATGTATCTGTCAGTCGTTAGTTATGAGACACCTTGGAGAGTTGTGGCAAAGCTGATCGGTTATGCCCGTATGTCGACGCGGCCGCAGTCGACAGATCGGCAAGAAGCGGACATCATCGCAGCCGGCGTCCGTCGCGATGACCTCTACGTCGACCGAGGCATCTCAGGCGCCCGTGCCTCGCGTCCCCAGTTCGACAAAGCAAAAGATTCCTTGGAGCCGGGCGACACACTCGTCATCACTACCTTGGATCGGCTCGGAGGGTCGACGCAGAAGATGCTCGACTTGGCGCAAGAACTGCGCGAACGTGGTGCAGGCCTTCGCGTGCTCAACCTTGGAGGAGATGACGTCGACACCGCGACGCCCATGGGGTCGATGTTGTTCACGATCATGGCGGCTCTCGCGCAGATGGAGCACAACATAAAGCGGGAGCGAATCGTTGACTCGGTAAGCAAACGCCGTAACGCGGGAAAGGATCTCGGCGGCCGCCCGCAAAGCGTCACCGATAGCCAGATCCGCAGTGCCGTTCTCTTAGTTGAGAGCGGAGAGCCGGCAGCCCAAGTTGCCCGCGACTTAGGCATGTCGCGGGCGACTTTCTATCGAAGGTCACGAGCACTTGCTCATGAACCAATCTCCGCAATGACGGACGACAAATTGCGGTCCCCAAATGCCACCTAGGGAAGAGCCGATGAGCACTTATGAGAGCGAAATGACACTCAGCGCGCTGCAGACCGTTGTGTGGAACGACACGGCGCCCTCGGGGACGACACTCGAAAAAGTATTCATCGGTCCCGACCCCGACGGGTTAGGCGGCTTTCAGATTGCCACCGCCGCTGTCGTCAGCGCGCCTACCCGAGCCCAACTCGACAAGCTCTTCACACTTCGCAAGGGCAACCGAGCAATCTCGCTGGTCGTCGCCGCTACTGATGGCACCCGGACCTGGCTATACGGTCCCGACCCGCAGACACCAACAATCGAACTTCCGCGTGCTCAGGCGACCCGGCAGCTCCAGTCGATCCTGGATGAGCCAGACTCGACGGCGGCCTTCAATCGGATTGCATCGCTCCGCCAGCAAGTGGATTCTGGCGGAGTCGGATGGACGAACAATGGCCTGTTCGCCAAGTACCACCTTGAGCACAACGTCCCGACTCGTTCGGACTGGACACTCAGGGCGTCACGGGCGAAGCCACTACTCGATCTCCGCGGCCAACGTTTGATTGAGGCGCTCGGGTTCCGATCTACACCAGGCTCGGGCGGCACCCTGATTCTCGCAGCGGCCGGCGGCGAGTCTGAGGCACCGCGCGCAGTTGCCGTCTTGCTCGACGAGTCAGAGCATTTCGATGCCAAGTCGCCGCGCTACCAGCTCACTCCGATCGCCTTCGGACTCGCCGTAGCCCAGCGTCAGGAATTGCCTTGGGTGATTGGCCTCCGCCGGGATCACATCCGCTTGTACCCGGGGAAAGACGGAATCGGTGTCGGCCAGAAGGGGCAGGTTGAGACCTACTTCGAGATTGACCTCTCGTCGATCGACGATGAACAATCCGCCCTTCTCACATTGGTGTTTTCCGCTGAGGCATTAACTAAGGGCGGCACCACTGATGAATTGCTCCACGACAGCGCCCGGTATGCGACCGGCCTTGGTCTGCGCCTACGGCAGCGCATCTATGAGGAGGTCGTCCCCCCGATTGCACGGGCCGTAGCAGGGCGCCTCCCCGACCTCGGGATCAACGTGAATCCAGAGGGCCTGCAAATGGCCTACAAGCTCACGCTCCGAATCCTCTTCCGCCTGCTATTCCAGGCCTATGCCGAAGATCGCGGCCTCTTGCCGTACGGGCGCAACGAGGGCTACACCGCCAACAGCCTGAAAACAATTGCACAACGGAATCAAGTCGTGAACGAGGCCGATTTCGGCGATGCCGCCTCGATCTGGCTCGGCCTCGTTCAGGTGTGGAACGCAATCGATCAGGGCAACAAGCAGTGGCAGGTGCCGGCCTACAACGGTGGTCTGTTCGCGACGGACGCCACCCGGAGCGAGGAGGGCGCCCTTCTTGCCCGCCTCAGCTTGCCCGACTCTGTACTCGGCCCGGCGCTTCAGCACCTACTAGTCGACGAAACGAATGAGGGAAACCGCGGCCCCGTCGACTTCAGGGCGCTGAGTGTGCGCGAGTTCGGCACAATCTACGAGGGTCTACTCGAGTCATCGCTCTCTATCGCCAATGCCGACCTGACCACGGATCGAAATGACGCCTGGATTCCGGCGGGACCCAATGATGACGTCGAAGCTGCAAGCGGGACTGTGTACTTCCACAGCGCCTCAGGCGAGCGAAAGGCCACCGGCTCGTACTTCACTCCGAAGGTCGTTGTAGACCACCTCATAGAGCGCGCAATCGTTCCTGCGTTGAGCGCCCATCTCGACATCATCGCCGCACGCTTGAGCAGGGGCGAAGCCGTGTCCCGCACGGAGTTCTTCGACTTCCGAGTGGCCGACCTCGCGATGGGCTCGGGCCACTTCCTCGTCGCCGCGGTCGACAAGATCGAGGCTCTCATGCGAACGTTCCTAACTGAGCACGACATCCCCGACGTGCGGCAAGAGTTGCTCTCGATAGCCGGCGTAGCACGGGAGGCGTTAGGTACCGACGAAGTTGCAAAGTCGGAAGTCGACGAGGTCGGGCTACTGCGTCGACAAGTCGCTCGTCGTTGTATCTATGGGTTGGATATTAATCCGCTTGCGGTCGAGCTCGCCCGGCTCGCTCTTTGGATCCACACCTTCGTCCCAGGCCTACCCATGTCCAACCTCGACCACGGCCTCGTGTGCGCAAATAGCTTGACCGGAATTGGCACGATCGACGAGGCGATCGATTCGCTGGTCGGCGCACCGACGAGCTACGGGTCCTTGAAGGCGCCCGAAAGCGACGACGAAGGTCTTTTCGGAGAGCTCGAGACAGGACGTCGGGAGACCGGCCATCAGCTCATGGTCCGCCGAGCAGTCACTGACTACCTGAAGGAGTCCCTACCTTTGCTCGCGGATGTCGCCAACGCTTCCGAGGCCGGCAAGGCCGAGGTTGAGCGAGCGGCCGAGTTGCTCGCGAAAGCGAAAGCGAAGGCCCTTCCAGCCAGCCGCATCTTTGACGCCGCGATCGCTGTTCGCCTCGGAAAATGGTCCGTGTCCATCACCAAGGAAGAGCACGTGACTCGCCTCGTCGAGACGACAGAGCCGACCGACATTGTCGCCTCGCTGAATCCAGCGCATATGCCCGTGCTGTTCCCAGAGGTATTCCTTCGAGATCGGCCCGGGTTCGACGTGCTCCTGGGTAATCCGCCCTGGGAAAAGGTTCAAGTTGATGAGCGCGCGTTGTGGGCCCTCCGCTTCCCTGGGCTTCGCGGGCTTCCTGTTGCACGACAGCGCAGTGCGATGGAATTGCACCGCAGCGAGAGGCCAGACGTCGTAGACGAAATCGCACGTGAGGTAGCTCGCACGGATTCGTTGCGGTCCGCATTGCTCAGTGGGCCATACCCGGGACTTGGATCTGGGCACCCTGATCTCTATAAGGCTTTCTGCTGGCGTTACTGGGGGTTTGTGCGTCGCCAGGGCACCGTCGGGCTGGTGCTACCTCGCTCGGCAGTATCTGCAAGCGGGTCTGCCGCCTGGCGCGAAGCTGTTTTCAAGGATGGGACATTTGCAACCCTGGCCATGCTCCATAACACCGGGGGCTGGGTATTCGAGGACGTCCACGCGCAGGACAGGTTTGCGCTCGTCACCGTTACCCGAGGGAAGGGGCAAACAAACTTAGAGACCTTCGGCCCGTTCAACTCCGAGGCAGAGTTCGTCAGTTCCGAACGGCGCGCAACCCTCCCCGCGGCAGAGGTGCAGGGGTGGGGGGTGGGAAGCGCGTTGCCCTGGTTGCCGTCAGCAGATTCGGCTGACGTGCTGCGCACGCTGGTACGGTCGCCAAGGTTCGTAGACAGGCGAGACGACTTCCGTTTCAGACCTGTTCAGGGTGACTTCAACGCCACGACTGATGCCGATTCATTTGTTTTCGACGAGTCAGGAGACCTTCCCGTCTACAAAGGCGGTTCGATCGGCCTTTGGCAGCCCGAGACGACAACTCTGTTCGCGACAGCTAAATCCGCGCTCGTGTTGCCACGGCTCGAGTCAAAGCGCGCATCCCAGATACGTCACGCCCGTTCCGCTTTCAACGAGCTTTCCGCTGAGGACAAAGTGGATCCGTCGAAACTTCCGGTGCGCATGCCGCGGATCGTCTTCGCGGATATTACGAATCAGTCCAATCAAAGAACCATGGTTACAGCACTCGTCCCGCCACTAGTGATCCTCACGCACAAGGCGCCGTATCTACTGGAGATCCGCGGCGACAAGCGCGATGAGGCATTTGTCCTTGGGGTACTAAGTTCCATTCCCTTCGATTGGTACATGCGCCGATACGTCGAAAAGACCCTCTCCTTCGAGATACTTGGCGCCAGCCCGGTGCCTTCGCGAGGGCACACCGCCATCGCGGACCGACTCATCGAGGTCACCGCCAGACTGGCCGCAGTCGACGACCGCTTTCGGGAGTGGGCCGATGAAGTCGGGGTGAATGTGGGCACCGCAAAAGACGACCCAGTGAAATCAGACCTCATTTCCGAACTCGACGCGCTCGTATCGCTACTTTACGGTCTCACCGAGGAACAGGTATGCCACGTTTTTGAGACTTTCCATCGCGGCTGGGATTATCAGGCGAGGCTCGACACCGTTCTCGCGCACTACTCGAACTGGAAGAAGACGGCATGACCGAGGATCAGTTGCCAGCGTTCGCGACGAACAATACGTCAATGACAGTCGCGGCCGAGGTCAACAAGATGTATCGGATTATCCGAACGAAGCTCGCCATCACCCCCCCTGCCGCAATCGCGACCGCCTACATTAACCCGGCTGGATTCGCGCTGCTCGCCGATGAGCTCGAGCAGGTTCCTCGCATTCGGCTGCTCCTCGGAGCGGAGCCGCAGGAGGACATCGTGCGAGCGATCGCCAGTGAGGAGGAAGGCGTTGTGGGACGAGTTGCAACCGCAATCGCAGAGCACGACGCGTGGATGAAGGCCGAACGCGACACCATGGGCTTCGAGCGGCTCGCTTCTCGCAATGCTCAGCAGATGGTCAAATGGCTTCGCAGCGAGAATACTCAAGCCGGCCCTCGTGTCGAAGTGCGCCGATTCACTGAAGGCTTTCTCCATGGGAAGGCGTATATCAGCGACGACTCCACGCTCGCGGCCGTGCTTGCCGGATCGTCGAACATGACCCTCGCCGGACTCTCACGGAATGCGGAGCTCAACCTCGGTTATCCCGCCGGTGACCCCAACTACGTCAAGAACGTGCGCGACTGGTTCGAGGAGCTTTGGAACGCCAGCGAGACCTACGATCTTGCCGGGTACTACGAGCAACAGTGGGCAGCCCACACACCGTGGTCGGTTTTTCTTCGCATGCTCTGGGAGCTGTACGGTTTGCACCTTGACGAGGAAGCGCAGCCGAAGGCCACCGCCTTCAATCTCACACGTTTCCAGGCCGATGGCGTCGCTCGGATGGAGCGATTGCTCGACGAGCTCGGAGGGGTTCTCGTCGCTGATGAGGTCGGGCTCGGCAAGACGTTCCTCGCCGCGGAAATTATCCACAAGGCCACTGAACAGAATCGGCAACGGGTGCTCATCATCGCTCCAGCTGCCCTCCGCAACTCGATGTGGGAGCCATTCCTGCGGAAGCACTGGTTCCGGGGCGTAGACGTTATGTCCTACGAGGAGATCCGAAACAAGGTCGATTCCACCTCGAACGGGTACGACGAAGCGTTCGTTAAGCAGTCGGAGGACTACGCCCTCATTGTCGTCGACGAGGCACACAACCTCCGCAACGCAGGAACCGCTCGGTCCGAAGCAGTAGACCGCATCATCCTCAGCGGGAAGTACCCCAAGAAGACCGTCCTGCTCACGGCCACCCCGGTGAACAACTCCCTGAGTGACCTTGAGACTCTCATCAAGTACTTCGTGCGCGATGATGCCCGATTTGCATCAATCGGCATCCCCTCAATCCGCAAGTACATTCAGGCCGCTCGCGCGATCGACCCGGAGAACCTCACCCCCGAGCACCTTTTCGACCTCATGGACCAAGTCGCGGTGCGCCGCACACGAAAGTTCGTCAAAGAGCTCTACCCGAACGAGGAGATAACCGGGCCCGATGGCAGGCCTATGCTCGTCCGCTTCCCGCAGGCGAAGGTGCGTCGCATCGACTACGACCTCGACCAGTCGGACATTGAGCTGATCGACGCGATGATCTACGCCCTCGAGCTGCCGGACTTCGACGACCCGCATGACCTCTACCGGTTGCGGTCGGCCGACCCCGACCGTTTGTTGCTCGCGAGATACGTGACCAGTGCTTATCGGACAGATGACGACATGGAGGGGTACCAGCTCTCCAATGCCGGCCTGCTCCGATCGGCAATGTTGAAGCGGCTGGAGTCATCGCCGCACGCGCTCCGCTCGACTTTGGGCACCTTGATTCACGCGCATCAGGCGTTCCTCGAGGGGCTCGATAAGGGATATGTGCTCATCGGCGAGGCTCTGCGCGACTGGGGCTCGTCCGAGTCCGACGACCTCGACGAGTTCGTGACAAAACTCGATGACGACGATAGGGATCAAGCGCAGCCGGTCGCTCGCTACCGGATCGACGACCTTCTCGCCGACGTTGAGAGCGATCTGGAGCTTCTCGGACGCCTTCGCGCGCGCACCGAAACAGCGATCGTCGATGGCGAGCCAAAAGCTGACCGCCTGGTCAAGGAGCTTGAGGCAATCGCAATCGCTTCTCGTGCCGTGGACGCTCGAGGCGTACCCTCGGGGGACCGGCGCAAAGTGATCGTGTTCTCAACCTATTCAGACACCGTCATTGCGCTCCACGAGGACGTGACCGCGGCGATCTCAGAAGCTCTGCCTGGTTCGCCGCTTGCGGACTATCGCGGCCGAATCGCACCTCCGATACTCGGCGCGTATGCCTCGACGCAGAAGCGTGGCGAGTCAGGCGGCGTCGACCAGGGCGGGCGTGCATCCACCATCGCCGGGTTCGCTCCTCGAACCGCCGGCGCCCTTGACGATGGGGGCGAACCGCTCAGCGCAGACGAGTTCGACATTCTGATTACGACCGACGTCCTAGCAGAAGGCGTCAACCTGCAGCAGGCCGCGCAAATAATTAACTACGACCTACCCTGGAACCCGATGCGGATCGTTCAGCGTCACGGTCGCGTCGACCGAATCGGCAGTCGACACGAAACGGTGGAGCTTGGCCTGTTCTTCCCCGCCGACCGCCTCGACAAGCTCCTCAAGCTGGAAAAGACCCTCGAACGTAAGCTCGCACAGGCCGAAGCCGCAGTGGGGGCTGGCGAGGTTCTGCCCGGGCGCAAGGGGCGAGACGTTGTGCTCGCCGATGCGGCATCGCCTGACGAAATCATGGAGCAAATCGAGGAGCTCGTCGAGAGCCGGGGATCGTCGGCTGCTCTCTCTGGCGAAGAGTACCGTCGGCGGCTTTACAACGCCTTCGACCAAGACCCTGTGGCCGCCCGCGACGCCAAGGACCTGCCATACGGATCCGGCAGCGGCTACGAGAACCTCCGGTTGGAGGGAAATGCCTACGTTTTTTGTGTCAAGATTGCGGGCCACGCGCAGCCTTGGTTTCGTCTCATCCCGGTCACAGAGGAATGGGCGCCGATTCTCGTCGATAATGAACCGGTTGTGCAAGTCGACACCCTCCGCGCGCTCATCACCGCGGATCCCGGGGGCGCACGCACCGAGCGCTGGATGAACGACACCATTTACGACCGCGCGTATGACGCGTGGGCCGTCGCTCAGGGAAGCATCCACGCACGCTGGCAGGAGCTCACAGACCCCAATAACCTGCAGCCCGATTCCCCTAAATCATTCCGCGACGCCTTCGACCTTGTTCGGGCCGAGGGTGGCTTCCTCGATGATCAGCGTGGGATGCTGCAGCGCCTGCGCGCAGTTCCGTCCAAAAAGGTCGAGAGGTCAGTCCGCCGGGCCCTCAACGACGGCCGAACCGCGCGGGAACGGATCGAGCTCGCGCTCGTTGAGCTGAATGCCGCGGGTATTCAAGCACCGCCGCCAGTGAAGCCTCTGCCCAGCGTCGCCCTTGGGGAGGTTCGATTAGTGGCGTGGATGGCGGTTAAGGGACGGCAAATAGATGGATAATCACGCCGGCTTCCGCTTGATGCTGATTGTGTCCAATAGTTTTGGCGCCGAATGGGCGACCTAGGGAAACATTGACCCTAGGGCCCCTTCATACGGCGTACGCCTCCCCGCACAATAGGCAGTAGTAAGGTGCGGCGCTTTTGTCGGGAACCTTCACCGGCTCCCACTGGTGGCATGGCGGGGCGATGATCATCATGTCGTCACGTTCCACCAGCGGATCCGGCGCCTGTGGGTGATCGTTCGACATCTCGATCTTGATGAACTTGCTGCCGCGGACCGCGTCCTTCATCCCCTCTCTGAGCTGATCGAGCGCAGGCCCCATCGCCGCGTCCCTCATATGCTCCGCTTGGGCAGGGGTCCACCATTGGTCAAGCGCGGCGGACTGACCGCAGAGAGGACACCAATGCACACCCGAATACACATAGTGGTCCGGAGCGTAGTCGGTTTTGCCGTGATGCCACTTGAACTCTTGCCCGCAGTTTGGGCACTCCCGGCGAATGAAGCCGTCAATGTCAAGCGGTAAGGACACGGGAATGCTTGTCACTACTCATCCAATCAGGTCAATGAAAACGTCTTGGTGGAACTCGGTACCATCCTCCAACTCGCCCACGACAGTGAGGTCGAATTGGTCGGGCGCAGTCGGGCCGCCCATCGTTTTGTTGTGTGCATCGGTCCGCAAGGTGAATGTCTTTCCCACCGGCAGGCGGGCCAGCGTTCCGTCTTGATAGATTTCTAGAACCGAACCGAGTTCCTCACTCATGGTGACGGCGACTTTGAAGAGCGGAACCGCCCCGTTGTTGGTGATCTTTAGTTGGTCAGATTTTTTTCCGCCATCGTGCCAATTTGCATCGACGTGGGGGGCCCTCCGGTTGTCCGACTGAAGTCGCTTGCCCACAGGGAGCCCGCCACCCGGTTTGGGAGGCGTGAAGTCGCCAGCGGTAAGCCACTGTGAGCCACTACGATCGACCGCAGCTTTCGCCGTTTCGAGACGAGACGCGAGTGCCTGACGCTTCTGCGGTGAGTCGTCCATCCGCAGCACATGCCGCCCTCCGACGTCACTGAACGGTCGGACCTCGCCGAGCTCGACCAGAATCGTGCGATCCGCGTTGCGCCCGAGCGCCATGCCAGCCTCAAACAATACGTTTGGGCGCGCCTGGCCCCTCGGATCTGTCTCGGGATCGTTATCGCCACTTCCGTAGTCCATGTGAAGGTGGGAAATATCGTCGGGCGTCAGTAGCACAATGAATGCTTGGCCCTCGCGGAAAGCTACGTCGAGAACCTCGCCAACATATGGCGAGCCTTTACCTGTCATCGCGACCGCCTGATCCCACTCAATCGGTTTTAGACCCAACGCGCGTAGGAACGCAAACATCGAATCGGCGGCCGCCTGATTACGGCCATGGACCACAAAGACCCGATCTGGATTTGCTGATGATTCATCGGTCATGACTCTGACTCTAGTCTCGGCGAGCGACACCTAGCATCTACCTCTTTCACTCATCTGAATCCTCCGTGTACCCCTCGACGTCGCCCCAGTTGAAAACCTCCGCTTCGGCATAGCTTCACAGGACGGGATCGGATGTGGGTCGCGCGGTTTCTATGGAGCTAACGATGACTCAGCGGCTGGCTGTGACGAAGAAGAAAGCGCTCACCTACCGGGGCGCTGACCGCGCAGGCAAGTCCCGGACCCTTGACGAGTTGGTTGAGTTGATCGGCTGTCGGCGCGACTATGCCAGGGCGGTGCTGCGAAGAGCGTTGACACTGAGGATTGTGGGTCCCCAGCGTGGTCGGGCGCTAACGAAGTGTTGGGCGGTGCTGCGGGCACCGGCGGGAAAGCGTCTGGCGCCGATGCTGGCCGTGTTGGTGCCGTTACTGCGCCGGGACGTGGAGTTGGACCTCACGGACGCGGAGGCGGCCCTGTTGGTGCGCATGAGCGCGGCCATGATCGACCGGCGGCTGGGACCGGAACGATTCACGATGATGTCGCGGGGGCGGTCCCATACCAAGCCGGGGACACTGTTGAAGTCGCAGATTCTGATCCGCACCTGGGCGGAGTCGGATGATGCGGTCCGCGGGTTTGTGTGGATCGACCTAGTGAGCCATGGGGGCGGCAACGCGTCGGGTGAACACTGCTTCACCCTGGCGGTCACTGCCAGTGTGACCGGTTGGACGGTGAATCGTTCCGTGCGGAACAAAGTAGAGCAGTGGGTCTTCCAAGCGTTTCAACACGTGATGGGGGTGTTCCCGCTTCCGATCATCGGCATCGATTCGGATAACGGGTACAAGTTCATCAACCACCACCTGTTTGACTACTGCGTGGCGAATGAGATCACCTTCACCAGATCCAGGGCAGGCCACCGTAATGACGGTGCTCATGTGAAGCAGAAGAACTGGACTCACGTGCGTGAACTGGTGGGTTACCTGCGCTACGACACCCCGACCGAGTTGGAGAAACTCAACGAGATCTGGGAGCTCGACCGGATGTTCACCAACTACCTCCTGCCGCAGCAGAAGCTGGTGTTCAAGAAGCGCAACGGCGCGAAAGTGACCAAGAGATACGACACCGCGACGACGCCGCGTCATTGCGTGCGATCGCCCCGGACGACATGTCCAAGCGGCCGATCATTGGGATGAATGCGGAGTTCAAACGCATCAGACCGGCAGCCCTGTCCCGCAACATCCTCCCCCTGGCGAAGAAACCCGCCGCGATGAAACCAGCCATCAACCGGGCTTTCAACCAGTGAGCCCCGCGGAGGTTCTCAGTTGACGCAATGAATCATCTTCCCGGAGGTATCGACATGAGGCAATGGGCCGGTTTCCCATGGGATAATTATCGGATATGTCTTCTCACTCTGCTAGCGACGTCCAGCCGGCCTCAACCGATACTTGGCGCCTGCGCAATTTCTGCATCATTGCGCATATTGACCACGGCAA